>Ga0065711_1028831_pt1 | contig 38970 bp, 28 predicted proteins | sample Hoacrofraction12_FD_59098 | JGI IMG/M metagenome (GOLD analysis project Ga0065711, IMG submission 59098) | Hoatzin crop microbial communities from Cojedes, Venezuela - Epithelial fraction 12 v2 (version 2) | ecosystem: Host-associated > Birds > Digestive system > Esophagus > Crop | place...
TCATGTTCAGACGGAACTTCCTGTGCCTCAGCTTGTGCCCATTGCCCCTTGTCCTGTCACTGGGCACCACTGAAAAGAGTTTGGCCCCATCATCCTGACACCCACCCTTAAGATATTTATAAGCATTTATAAGGTCCCCTAATTTATCAGGACCCTCCTCTGCTCCATGAGCACAGACACTTGCCAGTTCCCAAGTGCTTCAAATCTTTCAGTCTCATCTCCTGATCCACTGCTTGGGGCAACGCTGCATCCCTCATGGTCCAAGATCTCACCTGCAGCAGCTACCTGACCTGCTGACCATGCAGGGTGTTGGAGCAGGAGAGGGACAGGAAGGTTATGCAGCAACCAGGCACCACAAAAGACACCGTATTCCTCAGCAACAGCCTAGTACCCTCTCCGACCACAGGATCAGTGTGTTTGTATCATGCCATCACACAACTCTACACTCGCATCCCTGCTCTTGTCACAGACCAGCATAAAACAGCCTCGTGCACCCAGTTTCCAGGGACTTGAGAGGTCTGCATAAATACAAAAGCAAATAAAAAGGGGGAAGCTGAAGGATGGAAGCACACATATTTAAAATAAGATTCCCTGAGGCTTCCAGAGATGCACATAAAAATCCTACAGAGCTTTATTTTTTGGAACCTGCTATCATGCAGGCAGAAGCAGATAGATGGTGCAGGAACATCACTGACCAAGATATAATTCTGCTCCAAATTACATTCACTGATCCTGTACTAGCATAAGGGTGATTACACCAAGGACAGGCAGGTAGCTTGGCTGGAACTGTTTCGTAGACAAAAATCATTTAAATTGCCCTGGACAGAGGCCATTCCCAGTAACACCAGTTTATTCATCTTCACCAGCCCCCCCCCAGAATGGGGCCCCTCCCTGAATTGCCTCTTTGTAAATTTAGTTCTATATTCCTCATCCATTGGTCTCCTCAAAGTTTAATTACTTCAAGGGTAAAAAAAAAAGAGTGCAAAGAGGAAGAAAAGAACCTTCTTAAAAGTGAAATCAAAGCTGCGGGGAACAGCACTCAAAGCTGAATATCCCTGTTTATTTACAGAGCGGGTACAACACAGACAACAGCAGCCCAAACCCTCCCTAGCGACCTTGCCAGCTTGCTGTAATGCTGGCTTAGAGAGACCACCCAGGCGAGGATATGGCGGGCTCGGTGCCCACACAGTCTTTGGCCCTGCTTCTGAAGCTGCCAGCAAAGATGCCAATTAGGGACGGCAGCGATGTGGACACCTGTCTGCTCCGAACCCGCCTGAGACCACCAACAAACGCTTCACACACGGGTTCCAAAGCAGCTATCACTTTCCAGCTCGACTTCTGTGGGCTGGATTTGAACTACTGACCTGGAAGCAAAAGGCTCATTTATGCTCGGGCTGCAAGAGCCTGAATTCCTCCCCCTCCACTTTCCGACTCTCAGCCTTTCCAAAGTCAGACAAAAACAGGACACAGACGTTTGGGAAAGAAGCAACGGCCACCAGAAAATATGATTAAAGCATAACAAGACCAGGCTTTAAAATGCACATTCAGACAAAGGGAGGTTTTGGTGGGAGTGAGGATGATGGGGGAGGCGAGGGGATGCTGACAGGTGGCCAAGGGCAGGAGGAGGAGGAAGGAGAGGGAGGGGAAGCAGAGCACCCGCTCCTTCCGGCAGCCCTGCAAGTTTCCTCTCGCTTCTGCCCCATAACCTTTCCTTTCCTAGAATAGAGTCAGATGCAAGTTACACCAAAGGACAGAACAGAACTGGAAAGAAGCACAAGCATTCACTCTTTTGTGTCGCATAAAAGCAACTTGTGCTGCATGTCCGGCTCCCAGAGACTGAACGTGGCGATTCGAAGCACTACCCAGATACTTCCTTTTTGCCCACATCTGTACCAACACCCTTTTCCTTTTGCAGGGTTTTTACACAAATATGCTTATTTTTTTCTTTCCTAGTTTCTGCTTCCCCTCCTTCCATGTCATTTTTCATCACCCATTCTAACACCTGGCCTCACACCTGTCCCTCCCTTTCTCCTCTTGCTGCCACAATCCCAAACTCCCAGCTGGGGCAGAGAGCCCGAGGAGAAGCGCAGATGTTAGTATGGCCAGACTAGGGCAGCTCTCAGCCTGCCATTTGTAGCTCCAACACTTGTAAGTTGGACATTGTGGGGGCAGGAAAAATAGAAATTATTTTGGTGTTCAGCAGATGCACGGAGCAGAGGCAGAAGAGCCTCTGAACTCCTGTTTCTACAGCGAGGACACACCCATGCTGTCCTGCCTGGCAACCCAGGGTGAACAAGGTCTTGGCTCAGGTAACCAAAAAATGGCTAGGTTTCCCAGCGAAAAGGCTCTCCAAACTTCTCTGCCTCACCAGCTGCTACCGGGTTTTCCTGTGCCAGGCAAACACAAGAGTACTGAATGAGCCACACAGTCTTTCTGAAATTTTAATGATTTTACTTTAATAATACTTGTGGCTCAATCCACTGCCTGTGAAGCAAACGAAAAAAAACAAAGGGAGGGGAAAAAAAAACCAGAATGGGTGACTAAATGCTAGTGTTGACTTGATCAGAAGCCTTCTACAGCAGGAACATAGTACTGAGTGTCCTGCTTCCAGAAACATCAGATGGTTTATCGATCTCACCTCAAGGTTATCAGCGGCTGCATGAGGGGAAGAGTTTGACAGGTGAGACAGAAACAGGCTACTCCAGTAAGTCTGGGTCAAGAAGAGTGGTGGGTTCGCTGCTGCACGACATGGCAAAGGCAATCATGAGCAAGAAGGTATTTCTATTTCGGTCAAATTCGTTGGGAACTCATGGAGCCATGCTGCAAAGCCAAAGCAGCAAGGGGTGGTGTGGGATGAAAACAGAGCCCCTTTGGCTCCACGCTGGGTGGTGAGGCTGGGGTGGACAGTCTTATTTGAAATAGCAGCTGCTCCAAGTCTACCCAGGTTTGTGAGCTTGGAGAGCCTTGTGGAAAAAGGGCGAGAAGGGCTTGCTCACTAGGCAGGTTTTTCCAAGTTCTCAGAGCTCTAATTATGATGGTGGGTGAGGAGCGGCGATTTGCCAGTGTACCCTTGGCAACCTGTTTATATGGCCTTTAAAGTTAATACAAGGAATAGGTAAAATATGAACTGACATACGGATTTAGCAAATCTCGCACTCCTTCAAACGCTGCTTTGCTGTCACCCTTCCACTGCCCAGCTCTCCAATGCGCGCACCAGGATATGCCATACTGTATATTTGTAAGCGTTCCCACTAGGTACAAAGGTGACACCAATAGGAAGCCATCACTCTTTATAAAGTTGAGTCATTTCTTTTTAAAAGAATGAGGGGGGAAAAGCCCTTTGATGGGCCAAACGCTGCTGCCCCTGATGCTGGCATAAATCCTTGAGCATCAGTGAGTATTACAAAGGGACTGCTCAGGATTTATGCCACATAAGTCAGAGCAGAATGAGGCCTGATAACTGTTTATTTTTTTTTAAATGAAGGCTTTAAAATAAAGCATATGGATTTTCACTTACATTAGATGTGTAAAGAGGTCTCTGAAGAGCAGTTTGTAAAAGCAGAGGAAACTGTATACTGTGCATCAGACCATACAGTAGAGCCAGGAATGCATCTAAAGCCCTGCGAGAGGCATTCAGCTCCGCAGGCAGTGCCCGCAGCGACTCCGACTCGGGCAAAAGCGCTGTATTCCTTTAAGCACAAGCTGGTGCACCATGTAGCAGAGAGGCTGTAGATTCAGCTGTGTTCTTACCTCACTTTCCCTTCTGCAGTGACCTCATCCTGTTACAATGCTACTATTCATGCAGATGGGGTGGAAGACCGCATACAAAAGTTTCATTTAGGCACATAAACATGAATATTTAGCCTGTTTGATTAGAAATGAAAGCCAAATACTTCTACTTTTTGCAATTCAGGAGAGACTGTTCTATTTTTTAGCAATCCTGATTTTACAGGCCAGCACTGAAAAACAATATAATGAACCACATCTAATAATTTATCTGATAACCACATTAATATCCTTGTCCTCAGTGATCCCACGGCATCTTCTTTTGCTTAAATATACTAGCAAGAGAGGGAAAGAGAGCATATCTATATGCAAACATGCACCAGGAGAAGACAAAAGATTGATCAAAAAAACCCAACCCTGATTCTGATTCTCAGCAAGTGTAAACTGGTGCTGAAGTCAACATAGCTCCATAGATAGTAGATTTATTCCTTGCTGAAGCTCTAACCCCAAACTGCTAGTAATACATATGCTGTTTCACTGAGCGGTTACCGTGTCCCTCTCTGTGGCGAGCAGAGTTTTTAACTGTGCACAACCATAGCGATGAACACTGAATACTCCACCGCTGAACTTTGTGAAGCTCAGGGGATGAGCGCTTACTCACGCCACTTGTATCAGTCACCTGGATGGGGAGCTTCGGCTGTCCCCAGTCCCGTGGTGTCACCAGCAAGCCATTCAGAGAACCTAATGTTAGACGTAATTAGCTCTTAACCAAAGGGCACCATGAACTGTATTAGGAGCTTTGGCTCCTGTTTTAGATAGGTGTCTCAAATCAAGCTATGCAAATAAACCCCGGATAGTTGCCATAGCCAGAGCTGACACCCCACCAATTTCAAATGAAGAAGATGAGCAGTTAAATCATTTTTGCACCCCATTTCTTCTGCTCAGCAGTTCTCAGTCATAGCTACCTCCCTGCCATGTCAACATCTCAGTGTTGATTCTGAACAGCTCCATGGGGTATTGTCACTTGTGTTGATTGTATCTTATGTACTTGGGTGGTTACCACTACAGGGCTTAGGTGGTCTTATTGAATTCTGCTGCTCATGGTTTTTGCTGTATCTCTGTATAATAAAAGAGTTTTTATCCCATGTTGCTCTGTATAAGCAATCAAACAACACAGCCGGTGGGACCAAATTGCAGCAAAACAGGACTATTTACAGAAATTGTGACACTTATCATTACTCCAGTGTAAGAGCACTCCAGTTTTGCATGGGTGACCGGAAACACTTCGAGTCTAAGTCCAAACAAACACATCACAATTTACACACATGGTGAATTCACCATGACAGCTATTCATGTGTGGCCTAATCATGAACATGTTACAAGAAAAAGGAACCATTTAATTTGACTTGGGTAGTCCTATGGGTTGTTCCCATCACTGATACATAATTTTCTTTGGGCCTCTTCAAGTGAGTCTGATGCCTGTCTGTGTTCACCTCACCTCGTTGCACCATACATGTCTTTGCAAATTCCCATCCTCCTTCAAAGGTCACATTTCTGCCCATAGCTGAGATTGCTCTCAAGTTTCTTTCTTCCCCTTTCAAAGTTTCCTTGTTTTATATCCTTCTTTCATGGTCTTTTACCTTCATCCTCCCCAGCTTGTTAAAAAAAACAGAGGAGTGAGTTGAATTTCTGTCCTGAGAGCAGCTTGGGAAGGGACAGAACTGTCCACCACAACTCGAGAACTGAGGTCTGTCAACACTTTAGGCATTGCAGGCCAACACTGACTATGGAATCAGCAAAATATTTTGCTGCTCCTCCCTGCTCTCCATCCATGGTAATCTTTTACTCCCTTCCTAATCACAGCCTTGCATCCCTAGACAGCCCCATCAACATCTGGAATCTACTCATGCTTTGCAGCCAAATCCCAATCTGCTGAACAGCCTCAGGTTCATGAGAACTTTGCCCACATCAGGATAAGAATAATGATACGACCAAGATAACGGTTAGCTCCCAAATGAGACCTTGATGTCCATGGAGACTAGCACCCAAAGCAGACTGAAGCTGACAATGGGTAAGCATCAATATAAAATATCCTGGGAAAATGATCTCCTGTGATTCACCTGGCGAATTACAGCTCTTACATCTTGCACTTCCTGCGTTTGCAGTTTTCCCACTTACTGTCAAGGAGGGCCAGGGTTATGATGAGAAAGGGGAACAGCAGACTTGGACTCTGCAAAGCAGATCTGAGACAAGATTTGTGCTATAAATTTGCTAGCCAGTTAATTAAACACATCTTTACAGGGATCTGAGTAGCTATTAATCTCAAACCAATGATGTTTAGAATTTTACAAGCAAATTGGTTTGAGAATTTACACAGACTCCTTCAGCTGAAGCAAGTCAACCAACAGCATTTATGAATTCATGTTTCTGGATGGATTCTGGATCACTCTCATTCCGGAGCAGTGAAAAGTGTCACAATTCCTGTAAATAGGGCTGTGTTGCATGACTGCTTATGCATAGCAACACGTGATAATAACTTTTCTGTTATAAAGAGATCAGAGTCACAAAAAGCTCCTCTTCCTTTCATGTTTGTCAGCATATGCTGAGGTGCTGAGGGACACCTAATCATGTGGTGTGCGTTGCAAACCAGCTCTCCTTCTTCACTGGCTAGTGGGAAATATTCACTGGGTCCCTACACACATTCTGGCATCTGGTAAAGGTTTAAGAATTCCTCATCTTCCACCCAGAGAATCATCTTTCAAATCGAGATGAACTCCCAAAAGATGACAACTCTGACCCAAAAAGCATTTCAAATGCTGCACTTGCAGAAAACTGATTGTTGCAAGATTCCACTGTGATGATTAAGCAAATGTTTGGGAAGACCCTGAAAACTGCAGAAAAGAAAAATTTGGTGTTGTTATTCCATGTAAATTCATCCCTGACAGATTAGATTTTACCCAGTGGCACTTTCAATTACATGCCTCAAATAAGGTTTTAATTTAGATTTAATAAGACAGTTATTGCATGCTAATTAAATACTAATGGATTATTAAAAACATATTTTCTGCAGGTTTAACAATCCCATAGTAAGCACATCTATCTAAACCTGAATACACATGGTTTTAATCAGTGATTGGAATTAAGTTAAAACATAATTGTTGAAAGTTGAAGTATGTGATTGGACTCAAGAAGACAATTACAGCATGTCTCTTATACAAACATGGATTTGATGGAAGAATTAATAGGCAATAATTATATTTATCTGCTAAATAATGGTATTGATCTAAAAGTATCATAGGTCTTATGTATTAACTGTATTTAATTAAAAAAAAAGGATATAGAAGAACAAATACATTGCATTAAGCAGACTCATACACAGGACTGGTCAGTAAATTGCATTTCTTTTAAAAATGGTTCTCGAGTAAAAGACATTTCATTATTCTTAGACACAGATTTTTGCTTAGAAGTAGTATAGTGCTCTTTTTATATAGTGTCTGTTAACAAAAATTTATCTTTATCACTTGCCAAGAATGATGTAATATTTTTAGTCTTTGGCCAATTCCTCAGCCAACTGGAGTCTACTTCTGAAGCATGTAAAACTATTTATCTTTCAAAAAATCTGGCAATCTCATTGAACACTTCTACACATATTGATGTATTAGGTACCCCTAGCAACCCAGTAAACAGAAAATAATCTGGAGAATTATCTTAACTAATGAGATAATTTAGTAATTACAGGTATTTTAATGAACTTTGGTAAAGATATCCTTAAAAAAAAGTGTTTAATGACCAACCATCCTCTGTTGCTTCAGATGACAGAAGTCACAGCAACAGGTTGCCCCACTGAAGTCCTTACCATGCCTGTGTCAGTGCTGAGAGGATACAGGCACTGGAGGAAGCCCTCATCATGATACCTTTAATTAATACTTGGAACTGTAGAACGACAGTAACTGAAGCAAACTACATGCACTGAAACTATTACCAGCTTTTCAGGATATTCTTACATTTCTCTGAACTACTGACACACGCCTGCAAATATAAAGCAATCAAGCCCTTCTTTCTGCAAGGCAGGGACTACCAGCATTTGTTAATCTATTCATACTTTCTGCTCTTGGCAGTTCCCCTCAAAATCTTTCGCAGAATGATCAGCTTGGGAAGGGAATAATATCCCTTTAGTTGCACCAGCGCGAAAGTGGAAACGAGGACTTTCACAGCAGGAACCCCTTGTTAAATGCCTTGGCACAAGAGACACCAACATAGCAGTCACAAACAAATCACATCAAAAACGAAAATTAATTTGGTGGTCTCACTGCATACGCCACTTGTGAGCACTTTAAAGCTGCTCTCTGGTCCTGCGCTATGGCAGCAGGACAACCGCTGGAAAAAAAAAGGTGTTGCAAGCCAGACTAGAGGTACCTTGGCAGGCTGTGTGGGTGAGCTTGCATCGCTCCTGCCAGCACTACAATTATTAGATGCTATCATCCCCTTGCATTCACTAGCACATGCAAACTTTTAAAACAAACAAGCAAAGCAACCACACAATGAAGTAATGGGCTGTTTTGCATCTCTCCTGGCGCGGATACAACCTCATTCATCTGATAGCCACGCTACTGAAACCAAAGCACAGAAAACTCAGTCAAACAAATGAAAACGCACAGACATATTCTTGTACTCACTCTCCCAGACAGCGCAGGAAAGGGGAGACGGTACAGAACATTTGCAGCGGTATCTATGGGATGACAAGCACTTAAAACCATTCCACAGCACAAGCTCAGAGCTAGCACTTGTGCCAAGTTTCAATGACATGCTTCAGTAACACGAATTGCTTACTGTTGGGCTTCATTTAACCATCCTGTTTCTAGCAGTTCTCTGCACTATGGATTCTCCTCCCCGTGAATACAAAAGCCCAAGGTATGAGTTCATTGCTAAAGAACGAAAGCATCTCAGCAGCCCAGGCTGCCTGGTGATTTGCTGAGCTCCTCTGTGCTGGTTGTGAGTTTTCTTCTAATTTAACTATTGAGGTTTAAGCTAAAAAGAATCCACTCGGTGAAGCGCTCTATCTATGCAATCATGATCCTAATCCAAGCCAGGAACAACTCTCCAATAAGATTTTTTGTTTGTTTGTTTAATTGAGGAAAGGTAGCGCTCCTAAAACACTACAGTATTTGCAGTGAAGACTGATGTTATTTGGGCTTCGTAGAAATGCTGTGGTTTGGTCTCACCTTTAGAAGAGATGTAACTAAAGCATCTCTTTTAGCGTTTTGAATCACTAGACAGGCAGCAGGCTTTTTCCCACAGAAAGCCACATTTGCCTCAGTGCTCCAAAGCAACCTGTAAAACTTGCCTCTATCGCTAATTATTACTGTTAAGCAAATGTTTTTCTAATGCTTATATCTGATGCCATCAGACAAACTATAATTTGTGACCAGCTTTTGTATTTGGTAATAGCCTAACGTGGCAGAGTCAGAATCCATTCATTAGCTCTGGCAGGCAGCTCCAGCCTCCTGTGCAAGGAGCAAAGATTAATGTGGACACTGTACTCGGGGTGGCCCTCATACTGCGAACCCCATGGTTTCAGCTTCATTTCTGAATCCAGAAATCTTTTTTTTCTTTGCTCAGGAGTAAAACTGTTAGTGAATTAAAGCAGTGATATTCATGAAGAAACTTAACCATGTAAGAAATCCCTAATTTTTATGTTATTTACACATAAACTAGGACATTCATCCTACTTAGTTTAAATTACATGCCGCTAGCTGTTCCCCATGCCCAAAAATGCACTGGGACAAATTTTTGATTGGAATGTGACTGACAGGGGTGGGAAAGGAAACATTCCAATTTAGTAATGAGAATAATGCCTAAACGCAAAATAGCAGCATATTCCCAGAAAACAATTCAAAACTGATGAAATTCAGGCATATCTTTTGCTCCGTCTTCTTGGAAATAGGCAGCCCTGCAGTAAGACATACCGTACATTCCTACGCTTCCAGTTTGCACTTCTGTTATTAACTAACAGTTTATTCCTGGCTTTTTGAGGTGGTTTAATTTATGTCATACTTTTAATCCTAAATATTTGCTCCTTATTGTAAATTTATCTTTAGACACTGAAGCTCATGCTGACAAGGAGAAGTAATTTCATCAAGCAATTTAAGACTTGATTCCCCAAACTACTTGAGCATCTGCTTAATGAGATGCTGAAATCACACTATGAAGAAACACAAAGACTCATAGTCTAACTCTGAACTGGGATGTTTATTGTCTGGGTTCTCTAAGTTTTAATTTCACTCTGTATCTGCCATCTATTAGCCAGGCACAATATGTAAACGTAAGTAAACATTATCTAAATTGAACTGTAAATACAACACACAATTGTTCTGAATTAAAGTTTAGTAGATTGCAAGAAAGTAAGATATCCTGAGAATATGCTTAAACTACCTATGCATTTTAAATGTATTCATTTAGCTTAAAAGCAAAACAGAGATAGCATATATCTTGCAGAGTTCATCTATGATGGCAGACAGACTACTCAACATGTCTTCAATAGCTTCTTCTTTTACTGAAAGAAAAGGACTGAAGAAAAAGAAGGCATTCAACTCCACTCCTCCTTCTATATAGAAAATATATATTCTCAAAATGCACATCATTTGAAAGGAAATTGTCAGGAAATTATGAGCTTGTCCATAATTTCTTAAATTATGTGTTTGTTCATAATTCCCGTATGTGTGGAAATGACAGGAGTTACACTAGTGTAATAAATTTACTTTTTCTCATCTTTCTTCAAAGCAAAAGAAGTTAAATTCCAGTCACAGTTACGGCCTCAGAGAATCTCAGGTTTCACTAACACAATAGCAGTGAGTTTATACAATCCAAGACACCCCAGGAAAGCCATGAATAAATGTCAAAATATTCTGTTTCTCTACTGTGTATGTTTCTCTGTCTCGTAGTAGCTTTATTTCAACTAAACTCCATTTACAGGTTCCCATTCCTTTGAACTCAGTTTGCATCACTGGAAGTGTATCTGTAAAGTCTAGAGTCCTCTCTGGTTGTCCTACTGCATGCATACCCCCAACAGCCCCCTGCCCCCTGCCCCTGGACATTAAGACTCCTCCCGTCCTAAACAGCTTCCTCTGAGGGTGGGGAATCTTTCCATTGCTCAGGGGACAATTAATGTGTTTGAGAGGCCAAAAAACCCTCACACCTTAATACTATCCAAGAATAATGCCTAAAGAAGTAATAGCTGCATCCCCTGTGGCCACATGAAATGACATCATGGGTCCTTCCAGATCCAGAGCTGCTGGTTCCCCTGGGCTCTGCCCATTCAGAGGTCTTCTTGAATTGAACAAACAAGTGATTTCTGCCCTCCAAACATCACAAAAGCCGTTAATCATGACCTCATGGTACACAGAAGGAGGAGAAAGAAATAGAAAGTGCCACACTTCTCCTTTAAGTGCCTTTTGCTCTTTCCAAGTATTTCTGATAGAGGCAAGACAGTTCTTCAGTGCCTAATTCTCCACTGCTCTTTTAGCAATCACCAAATAGACCACATACATATACGTATATACACACGTGTGTGATTATAGAACAAAAAGTAAGAGGACTGATCTAAATGCATCAGAAGTCAAGAAAGCTGAGCTTTTAAGCCGACGAGATGTCAAAGCCTGCTTAGTGTTTGCACATTGTCAGAGTACAGAGCATGGACCTGCTCAGGAGCAGAGACAGGGAGCAAAACGAATTTGGGAGGACCATAAGTCCAGTGAAGTTCATAGGAAGGTTCTGTGCATGCCACAGTGCATCAATAATATACCTTTTGTCAGAGGTAATCAAGTCTTGGCAAAGACAGGTAATGACTCAGGAAGCACTGATAAAAACAGAGTCTCTGAAAAAGTAAACAAAACCACTCCAGCCCATTTCAAGTTTAAAAGAAATACTATCAAAATCAAACACATCATCTGGCAACCAGTCTCCCCACTACCCCAATTTAATTCTGACTGCGCTCCATTAGTGTTCAGAGACAGCTTTAGCAAGGTCCAAAGGCCATCAAAGACAGCCAGTTCAGAGCTGCAACCCTCAGACAGCTCACGGATCACTTCTCCCCTAAGGAAGCTTCTGAGTATAGAGCAGAAACACCCTCTACGGAATTTCCAGAATGGAAACCAAAATATTTCTCTGAGGATATTTTTCCTCTACTCTTGGTCTGGTAACCTGATGTGCACCTTCTTCCTTGAACTTTCTCCCCCGGGAGAAAGCCTCTCAGGTTGCTGACCCTGCCGAAGGTCCCAGAGCAGCCAGGGTGGCTGGCTCACCTCTGAAGGCAATGCAGGCAAATCTGATTTAGTTTGCATTTTAAACAGATCATGAATACGGACACAAGAAGCTGCCACATCTGAGCTGAGGGAACAGATTCGGCTGTTCAGCTGCCATCCTAAGAGCGCGTCTGACTGTGCCTTAAGGAGAGGGCTCCACCGCGGGTGAGCGCTGAAAACGCGAGGCTCTGCGGGTGCTGTTGGGAGCTGACAGAGGAGGCGTTAGCCTCTCCTGTGCTGCTGGGTCTCACGCTGCAAAAGGGTGTGGAGATGGCAGGCAATGTGGAAAGCAGTGGTCAGCGTTGGGCGTTCTTCATCTCCTAAGCCTTGCTAATGCATGGTATTGCAAGCAAGGTCAAATACGTGAAGTCAGAGGACACTGTTTCTGTATGTTCTGGAGGGGGCTTTTACAGGTACCCTAACTGAAAATCTGGCTTTTCATATTCATTTGAGGAAGCTTTTCATATTCATTTGAGCAAAGCCGTACACATACTACCAATAACTTAGAGTCATCAAAAAGTACTAAGCTATTAATATATCACAGTGACATGCCTCAGTAAAGCTTTGGAGACACAGAGAGAAATACCAGTGGAAGACAGTAAGGTTTTATAGCGGTGGTGTCCTGAGGCCAAATCCATCCTTTGTGAAACTGTGCTGACACCATTAAAGACACCCCAAGGATGAATTAGACTCATTACATCTTACATTAAATAATGAGATTTGTATAGGGGAATTTCTTACAGTTTTACTGCCATAGCTTCTAGTGTCAATAGGATTCGTACATCCCTTACTTAAAATGAACTTTCCAAAGGATTTTAAGGCATATGTCACGTAGGCTATGCAAAACTCATGTATGAAGGAGGTTTCCAAAACATGCATGCCCCAGTCTTTGCCCTGGGCTGTTTCACAGCATCACTATCGGCTGTTAAATTGCGGTCGAAGTCCCACTCAGGACAAGACTGCACTTCCCGGCTGGAAGAAGTGGGCCCTAAGAGATGAGAACATAAAAAGCTGCTGATACCTTGGGATCTCCAGAGAACAAAAAGCAAGTACTGTCCCCATGGCCAATGACAAAATGAGCCATTCAAACACCAAAAAACTCTTCCCAGCCAAGCTGTCTTCTTTTAGGTACCTGAGAAATAAAATGCAAGGCACAGAACTTGTTGTTGCCACTATGGGTTAAACCTGGGTAAAACGGGGTACATCCAATGAACCTGAAGGAGGAGGTGAAGTTAGACAGCCTGCATGGTTGCAGGCTCTGCGCTGTTTTCAAGCCTACAGAATAGAGCTCAGCTTGACATTGAAAAGCTTTGTAGAGGTTGGTCATTCTCTCAAACTTGACACAGTCATAAATCCAAGGCACTGTGCAAGCCAGGCACAGAGTTGTTTTTTTTTCCAGGATGAGAACACATCTGAAACAACATGCTCAGACAGTATGGTATTATTTACTTACAGCTGAGCTTAGAAGATTGAGTAGCAGCCTCAGAAATTATCCCAATTATTTGAAATTGCAGTGCAGTGTAAGAAATCTGTCAGGAGAGAGGAGTGCGAGAGAAAGAGCTGTGGGAAAAATTAAGACGGCTTCTTTTTTTAATAAAGCAAAATGAACGAAGGCAAGTATTCAAAAATAAGTTACTAAAAACCATTTTATAAACTAGCTTTAAAATCTCTTAATAGCATTAGCTTACCTTCTGTTGTGTCTGAAGAAATATATATGAACCAATAATGTTCTCATGAGATTTCATTACTGAAAAGGCTCATTAGAAAAGGCATTAAAATACTAATTACCTCATAAACTATTTAGTTGTGTACCCACTGGGATAGTACTTACGAGTGCTCAAGCTCTTCATAGATCCAACTAATCAATTAATGCTCATTACAGCCAAGAAAGAGTATGCAGACTGCAGCATGCAGGAGAAATAAATAAGTCAGAGGTTAGCAAAGAAAGTGACTTGGCTGTAATCGAGCCTTCCTTTGTAACACAACTGTTGTCTGCTATGATTTAATTTTAATCAGCCTTTTTGATACTTCTGGTAACGTGACTCTTCTCGTCTCAAGAATCTCAGCTATTGTTATTGCTCTTTGAAGTACATAATTCATTATGGGAGATACATCAAATGCCACGTGGAGATTCAAGTGGACAGGTATAGTGTTCACCAACAGCATGCTAACGTTACCTACTGGGAGTGGAAATGGAGAGGGGCTTGGGGATGTGTCTGGTGTGGTTTTCTCCTTCTAAGAAGAGGAGCAGCCAGAGTCACAGGCACACTGCCGGCTTTCCTGCATGTGCCCCCACAGAAAGCAAAGCCCAACACCAGTGCCTTCCCTCCGCCAAGGCTGGGGAAGGGGCAGGGGATGTCTGCCAGTAACTGGGCTCTCATGGTATTTTACAAACACCGTGGAGGAAGGGGAGCTGCTCTGCACCCCACAGAGAGGGCACATACGCTCCTTCACTTCAGGAGCACCAAGACTGTGAACCGTCTCTCCTCACCGGATGTGGCAGCCCAGTATGGACACTGGGAGTGCCTGAAGTCTGGATGGAGCCTGCTGGGCTCTTCTCTTCTTCTGCCTAGGCCCCTTTAGGCTCCTGGCGCAGGTGCTGTCACTGTGAGCCTTGTGTGGATATCGGTCCATCACGCGTGAGGCTAACATCCCACTGAGAAACAAAGGATGGAGATCGACCAGCAGGCAGCCCACAACTTCAGGGAAATGCCATTTCCTGACCAAGTGCACATCATGATTTCTCCTGTCCTGTAACAGCCAGGAGGGTGGCAGTGCATTTCTGAAAGAAAGACTCCTTGGGAAGCGTAGCCCTCCAGCATGACCTACAGCATCTCTGGTTAAAGACATCCAGGACTTAATCCTGGTTGCTTATCACCCCCTTCACACATGCAACTCAAGAAAGCTTCACTTCTGCTTGAGACCTTAAAAATCTCTGCAGAAAGATCTTGCATGCTCCAGAGAAATGCATGTTCATGGTCTCTGTTGTTTTCATTGTGGAAGGGACAAACCAAAGATGGGAACTAGTAAAGTGAGCAGCTCTAGAGCTACTTCATCCAGCTGGTCATTGCCCAGGTTGTGGTGGTCAGGAGCCCTACGGCGAGCAAGCTCATCCTCTAGCAGGAAAGCACATGCTGGATAGGTACTACAAGTCACAGCTATGTTCTTTGGATTTTTGTGGCCAGTACTGAACTAGCTTCACGTATAACAGTTTTACTAAGACTAGCATCAACACATCTTGAATTTTAAGTGTAGTAGAAAGGGAAGTTTTACCTTCTACAATCTCTAAAATGGGATCAAGCTACCTTGTTTTCTGAAATGAAGGATTTGTGTATCCTTGGACAATCCCAGTAACCACAAATTCCACCAAGGGAAATTCATTCCTATTTTAATTCTCAGCAGTGATGCAGCTATATACCAGTTTTCACATAAACCCTAAATGACCTCTGGGAAGTCTTTATTCAACTAATTCAAACATTGCTTGGATCAAGTTTCCAATCAAACTAATCCACCACTAACATCACTTAGAAGACTGACAACTCTCTGCAGATTGATGTAGCAGAACGAATTTCCCATTCTTTGTGCAAATGGTAGTCATCCTGAATGTTAGTAAGTGACTTCTGGATAATACAGATGGATTTTCTGTTATTTATTGTTCTTCAACACTCTAAAGTATTTCAGGAAAAGTGTTTCTTAACAAAAGATAAGGTAACGCACAAATAAATAGATGGATGAAGCTAGCCAAATAGGCACAGATAAGATTATGCTTGCACAGTAGAAATGTACAGAATGAAGAAGGAAAAAACCTCACCAAAACCACAGAAAAGAAAAAAAATTACACACTTGCACATGTGCACAAACACACACACCTGCAGACGTTTGACCAACAAAGCTGGAGCTCTTCAGATTGCTAGCTGTTACTATCGCCTGCCACTGCCTCTCGTTTAAATAAAGTACTCAGAGAGTCCAGATTTTGTACGCATTCAGATATTAATGTTTTGGCAGGATTTTTTAATTTAAGAGGATTCCTAGAAGATGAAGTTAGACCACTATCTGTTACAAAACCCCAAATACATAGTTTTCTCTTTGACACACACACTGACTGCAAACCAACACCAGCCTTCAGAGCAGCTGCACAAGTCCATCAGATGGAAAGCAGATCAGGACTTCATCCACCCTTGCCCTGGGTATCTCTTGGCGGCTATGCTGGCAACCAAAAACAAAGTTCATGCTTAACCTCATGCTAAAGAGCTTCTGTTAACAGTTGGAGAACACAGTCCATCCTCTTTACATATATTTCTCCTCAACCACAAGCAGCACATAAAGCAGACTCTAGTCAAATCCAGTAATGATGCTAGGTATTTTGGGAAGAAAAAAAAAAGCAAAAAGTTGGCACAGTAAGGCAAATGTCATACTTTGGTGTATAGTGGTGTTCTGTCAGAAGCCAGACATATTAAAAATATTTACATAATTTAAAATAATTTGTACAGGTCTAGTAAAGTCTATTTTGGGCTCTGGGCTTTAATAAAAGTTTAAACATTTGCTAGATCCCATTGGACTTCATGTGTAACCTTGGCATTTGAGGGCACTATTGAGGATATGCCATTACTAAACTTTTCATATTAGTATGAGTGTGAACTGAAATACCATAATGAAAATATAACAATATTTCTTGCGTCTTGAAAACAGTCCGGGGCTTTATATGTATTTCCAGATGGGAAACTAAAAATGTACTCTATGTTTTCACATGTATACTCAGAGGTGGCTTTTAGTCTAATTTAAACATTCCAGAACAATGTGGCCTAAATATAACAACATGAATAGTCCATTACTTTCAAAGAAATATCTGGCAATTTTTCATTATGAATTGTTAGGGACAGTACCAATACCTGTCACTGACTGATACAGGAGAGTTAAAAACTCCCAGTGACTGCTTGGTATGATGAATCAATTATAAAAATCCCCTGATACTATTTTGGGGATTTGAGAAAATAATTTACCTTTAAATATTATGTAATGAACACCTTTAGGAAGTGGAGCCGAAAAACTAAGCCAGAAAAAGTTCATATAAGACGCTGGAAGAGTTGGCAAAACACCTGTGTGCAAAAAGAAGAGGCAAATACGTACTGTATCTAAATTAAAGCCAAAACCAACAAAATGCTTACCTGGCAGCATCAAACTGTGGAAGGGCCAGAGCTTGCCTAAAGGAAAATTTTGAGATTCAGAAGTATAAACTAGGTCCTCAGTTGATGCAAAAAACACACAGTTCCTTTGAAGTCAATAAATTGATACAGGTTTACAGCAGCTGAGGATTAGGGCTAAATTTTAAAACTAATCTTTGATTACACCAAAAACGTTGCCTCTGATTTTTTAGAGAGGAGAGGAGAGGAAAGGAGCTGCAGTGTAAAGATGGCTATTCTGTTTTAAATAATTTTCAGTAGACTGAAAAACAAAGCTACAGAAATCCTGGGTGCTGTTTATCTATTTCACAAAAGCTTTTTTTTTTTTTACAACATAATTTTAAGACCAAGCTTTCATGAATGAAAATGTAATATAATGAATATAATGAAGGTAACAATCCTAAATTAAAGTACTTCCACACTGATGAAGAATTTGATGCTATTTGAAAATAAAATTTTTAGAACATTTTTCAATATGGTAATAAGTTGGTTTCAGTGTGACTTTAATACATAAAATAGGAGAAAAAATAGCACACCCATGACTACAAGATGGAGGTTTTGCATAAATTAAATTATGTTCCTAAAAGACTGACAGCCTTTTAGTCACATCTTTAAAGTTCATCTTTAGCTGGTCAAAGTCCACGTTCCCCCAGCCTCTGCAATGCTAATGGGAAATTATTCCATTTACATCAAGTATTTTGCTGCCTTCTTTGTAATATGAGTCACTTAAAATGGGGTAAACTATCTAAAGCAGAGTAACTTGGAGGTGCCCACATTGCCAGAGAAGCTGCAATCAGTCCTCAAGCCCACGAGCAATGAGCTGTGAGTAAAGACCGCTCAGGTCCCTCGGGGGGTCCAATGAGGTGGGCTACACACTCATTTTAGTATAAGGAGGATACAGAGAGCAGAGGACACGACCAACTATGCTACATCCCATGCAGTCTGACTACAGAGCACATTTGGGAAGATTATTCATCGCATTTCATACACCAACATCTCAGATAAACATCACTGGCCAGCAATTTACTAGTAAAAACCGCAAGCAGAGCGAAGTTTGCTGCGTAAGTGTTTCCAGGGTGGGAGACCCAGCCAGTCCCAGTTTTTAAATTACCTCCTTGATAACTCTCTGAACATAAATAAGAGAAGTTGCACTAATGAACATCTGGAAGACAGTATGTAAGCCTCCCACCGCTGAAAAGTGTCACCGGCCATATATGACAGCAGAAACAACAAATGCTGTGAGCATTTCCTCAGACGGAACACAGCTTGTAGCAGTATTTCAAACATGCCTGTGATCTTAGAAGGAGCTCTACAGGGGTATTTGTTAGTCCTGGTTTGGCTATGGTTGACATTATGTGAAAAGTAAGTGCTCTCCTGAGATTTCAGTGAAAGCCGCGATGCCAGGGAAGCTGATCTCACAAGGCTTCCATCATATTGTATGACAGAAGTCTCAGAAGATCAGTTAATTTTTGTCATTATGAGCCAAAATATCATCAGCAAAGTTGAAGAAATTTCAGGGGCATTAAATCCAAACACAGATTGTCACCTTCATTTGGATTTGAATCCTAAATTTGAGCCTGCACCTCCTGCAAGCTCGCGGAGTTCAGAGTCTCCCCATTCTTTCACTAGTCCTGAAAAAAACACTATATTTCAACAATTATATTGATATTAGCAATATTATTAATTAATATTAGCTTGAAAAAGTACATATACCTAAATTGTACTCAGACAGAAGTTGTGTCTTCTGGAAGTGGCAGCCAGAAATTCTTCTGTGCTTGGTTCCACTGCCAAACTGTGCGGCCTCTAGTGAGTCACTTCACTTTTTCTCTCTCCATTCAACAGTTTAAAATTATTTATCTCACAGGAACACTATCATAATTAATAAACTGCTTCACTAGCTACTGTATAGTATTTAGAAAATGCTTTTTAAGCCTGTCCCTGAAGAAGAGATTTATTGCCATGAGAATTTTGCTTCCAGCTCTTGTGTCCTCAGTGGTTAAAATACAGAGCTGGTAAAGTGTGTAACAACATCCCCTCTGCCCCAAAGCCTATCGCTTGTCATGAGATGCACTTGTACAACCCAAGCAAACATCAGGCTTAACGTGCAACTGCCTGAAGTGCAAAACAACTTCCATTATTCATGGCTCTTGCAAAATCTTGGAAAGTGTACATATTCCGAGCAAAAGACTGAAACATATCTATGCGAAGCAGAGCTTCCCTGTAATGCAACTTTGTTTTTACTTTTATAATTTCCTTTTTCCGTGGCCTCACTACCATAAAGACTTGCTTTTACTTGCACCAGCTCCCACTGACACACAACTTTACAGAAACAAAATCTGGAAGGGACAGTTCGGCACCAAACAAGTCGCCCTCACGTATACAGATGCATCTGACTTAAGTTTCAAAACCTCACAGCACACAAAAGCCAGCAGTTCATGTGTTGGGCTAGATGACAGCTACAGCAAGCAAACATTAGGACTTTATTTCAATTATTGCTATGGTTACAAAATCAGGGTGGACACTGGAGGGAAAAGGAGAAAGAGAAACAAATCTACAAAGATGGTAAATCCTCCGAGGAAAGAGGGGGTGGTGGAGAAACAGAGGGAAAGAGAAAGGGTGAGGGCTGGTGGGTGGGGGAGAAAGCGAGGTCATTTTAACACCCAGCTGAATAAAGACAAACAAAATAATAAAAATCCCAGTTCTTCTAGAGAAATAGTGCTGATAAGTGCAGGATAAAGTGACACAAAGAAAGAAAAATGCGAGGAATTGTTACAACTTGTGTCTGCAACAAGCAATGCAATTTGTACGCACTCAGGAGAAGCAAGATCAAATATTCAGCACATATTTGCAGCAGCTATGAGTAACTGAACCAGCTTGCTTCTCTGTTGCACTTATTGAGCCACTGACAGCTTAATAAGAATTAGTTCCTACCCAGTCTAGTTCATAATCCAGCATTTAGGCACGATGGGTGCAAGGTCCTGTTTCAGTAAACAAAACAAAATCTGATTAGCTTCACCCATCACAATAATACCTTAATCCACAGCAAGGCGTACTGTCTTCAGGTAAAGCTACTGGCCACGGAGGATCTTAAACCATAGATCAGGAGGAGCACACTGAAAAGTTGGCTTTGGGGACTTTAAAACATAAACGCAAATGTAACAGGGGATACAATTTCAGAACAGTGAGTTTTGTCAACAGTTGCAGAAACACCGCGGTTTTTAAATATTTAACAGTCCCCTCCTTGAAAACATTTCTCAGTTACTGATACAGGCAAATTTGTCACAACTCTTTTTTTTTTGAAATTGGAAGGCTTCACTTGGCACCTTTTTTTTTTTTTTCTATGCTGCTTTCATTGCTTTATTGTGAAGGACAAGGTGAGCAATTGTTGTTGAAAGCTCTGCAGAGATGCAACATTTTTCTGTCTGCTCAGTAGTCCAGAATCTGTATGAAGAAAAGCCTTCTGGCCCTGAAGCAATGCATGTTGCTCTACTAGAACAACTCCTTTCCCAGACAGCTTGACAGGAAAACATGGACTTCAAACCCTTTATTACATTTAACAAAGTATCTTCAGTCACAAAATGTTAAGTAACTAGACCTAGATCTTCAGTGGCTCTGATCATGCCCGGACCGCCTGCGCCAGCCTCCTGCCTGAAATCAGGATGGAAACCTCACAGACCTGGGCCCAGAGCTGGCACCCAGCGGGATGTCCTTCCCAAGGCCACCAGCTGTTCCAGAATGCTGCTGCTGTTAGGGCAACGCTCTTGCTTCCGCATTCAACGGCTGCTACCAGGGCTGAGCCGAGCCCCAGACCGGGGCTGGGGGTAAGAGCTTAGTCCAGCAGTTCCTCCCTTTGCACCAGTCGCACCACCACAGCTCACAGGCATGTAAACGCACACTGTTTGTAAAGCAAGAAGCAGCAGAAGACTCGATCCAGATGCAGATGCCGATCTGCGTCCGAGGAAAGCCGGCCACCTCTGCAGCCGAGCCGTTCCTGCTTGGTTGCTGCTGCAGAAAGTGAGCAGTGCCTGCCTGACAGCTGTATGGAGCGCACCCAGGTCCCCGCAGCCAGTCCTGCCTTTCTGCTGGGATGCAGAGCTGAGCGACGCTTGGATCGGGATTTTCAAAGCCACCAGTAGGATCTGGACCCTTAACTCTCATTAAGTTGAATAAAAATTAGTGCTGATGACAACTGGCTAACCACAATTCCTTTCATTTCTCCTCCTCTGCCGCCAAAGCTGTCCAGCATTCTTAGGTAAATCATAAGGTTCAGTTAATATGGATATTTCACCATTATAATTAGGAACATGCTCATTACTGCTTTATTACTTTTCTTTTCCAGTTATGTTTTCACTCTAACATCTGATAGGCACTTTGAAATTAATTTTCTTAGTATTACTGTTCAACCTAGTAATGTGTATAAGGCAAGAACAAGACCCCATTACCCTACTCACTTCTGATATGAAAACAACTTTTTTTTTTCCTAAAGAATCATACAGATTCTGTCATGAAAGCAGAAACAGCCAAGCTACACATATTACATTTTATTTAAATTTTGTAAAACTACTAATCCAGCAAGGGGCAGAGGGAGAGGGTAAAAGAAAAAATTAAAAGGTCAAACTGAAAACTGTGATTTTAAGTTCAATTAATTTCATTGCCAGCCTGCTTTTTATACCTCCTTTCAGAGCTCATAAAACTCTACAGGTAAAGATCAATGCCTTGCAAAATTCAGATAGAGAGGCATCAGCTCCACCAAAAAGACCTGCCGTGACGCAGCCTTCCAGCGATTCAGCCTACACTATTCAGCTTTCACTCCAGTAATCCACACCGTATTGCACTTCCGAGGTATAAAACCTTAAATACTCCGAAACTGCAAACCAAACTGTATGTGAGCAGTATATTAAGGCAAAGGCACCGCCAACAATTCTGAGTTCGTCATATTCTCAGCCTACTGAACCACACATTAATATGCTACACATGGTATTCTGCATATTTTTACCATGTACCCTTAGAGCTGTATGTTTCCTTCACTTTCCAATGTAATATATTTTAACACAAAATCAATGTGTGTTTTTGGTGGGCAGCAGAAAGGTTTTATCCACTCAGCTCTGCATCTAAGACGAAAGCGGTATTGATTTAGATGTTCACTCATTCATTTACTAGGACAGTTTTAAAGTGTTAGGTGATAATCTAATTGAGAGGTACACTATGAGGGAAACTGAGATTGTTGCGAGAAATTAAATCAGTCCTGGGGTATCACCCACAATACTTTGATATTTGAAGTAAGATTCTCCTGCAAAATTAAACCAGGAAACAGGCATGTTGGGTGGCAGAGTATGGCTTTCTATAAATGCCAGGTAATGCAAGATGATTAAAATACAAATACATAAATAAATTGCATATTATAGAAACATTAATGCAACACACATTCTATATGTGTCTGTGTATGTGCTTGTATATGTATATATTTATCAGTCTGGCTTCCATTTTCTACTACAAACTGATTATGGACCAATGGAGGGTGTAAATCTTTTGCCATCTATCTGCTTTCTCTAAAAAACCTGGCATAACACGGCATCCATACTGATACTATTTATTCATACTTATTTCACAGAAGCAAATTAAGTCACACACTTCACCAAATAGTGTTACAGCTGCTACACACCAAATCATGCTCGTGTTGCTCAGCTACATACTGTCACGAGGCCAGAAGGATTTGACCTCACATCTGGGTCTCACATCTGAGGAGCCTGTCCTGCACTCTGTCATGTAGGCACAAAGGACACGCTGATCCACCCTTCATGGATTTGGACAGCTGATGAATCAGGCCCAAAGTCCCCCAAACTTCTCCAGATACTGCAGTCATCAGCTGCAAGCAGCTTAGATGACTCTGCCTAGTGTTCAACACATATATTCTTTGCAGAGTGGGGCCAGCCAAAGAGAACATATGCCGTGCTGGATGCACCAGCAGTAATAGTATTAGCAGAATCTGGGGAAATCTGAAATTCCTGCCTAATGCAGGACGCAATCCAGTAAGGTACTACGCACACCCGTTTTCAACTTTTATAAAAAAGTCACCAGAGTATGCAAAGTCTCATGCTTTGAGAATGAAGTGAAATAGTTAACAATAAGAACAAACATGCCTGCAATACAGATGATTCAGATTAAAAATTCATGAACTTACATGTAAGAAATAATTTTGCTCTGAATATTTCCTACATTTTTTCCACTTTGTATTCATGCAAAGTATTGTTAATAGATTCGTATTCCTTAAAGCAGTGGCTAAACGAAGAGGCTTTTCACATTGCATGTGTGCTCAAACAGAAAACGAAGTATAGAAGCAGAATTAGAATATTAAAAATAAATGTATTTGAAAAGAAGAAAAGTCCTGGAGCTCTCAATTATGCCTCTTACTCTTAAGACTTAATGCATGTGGACTTTTTCCACCTCTGGAAGAGTGGCAGACAGCCCCTGAGAAGCAAAGGGGCTGCTTGTTCACTATACTGTGTTTTGGAATTGATAGCAATTTCTGTCTGACAGAACCGTGACTTCATACGTTAGGTTTAGGGACAAAACCTGCTTATCCAGATTAAAAGGTAATTTGTATTAATGTACAGTTTCAGCTACTAAAGCACAGAATTCTCACCACATGAACCAATAATTTAATCTTGTTCTTAAGTAGCCTCACACTTCCAGTAAAAAAAAAGGCAGGGGGTAGTGGGGGGAGAGTAAACTACAGAACCTTTAGTCCCAAAAATAGATGCCAGTTTTAGATTTATTCAGCCAAGGAGTATTTAGCTTGGCTCAGCTATGCTTGAGTTGAAAAAACACTTGCCTATTCCAAAAAGTTTTTAACAAGCTCTGCTGCAGATGCTGTTGCCATTTGGCATGTCATCGTCACTGTGTGGTACAGCAGAGAGAGAAGTCTTGACCACAGGTTTTCCTTGGCTGGGGGAGCCAGCATTTTTGGCTATCGCTCTTCTTCTGGCCAACTGGCTGCATGTTTACGGAGTGTGGTTTGAGACGGGGTGTTAACAGAGATTGGGTTAACAGCCTAACCCAGACCAACAGTGAGGCGAAGGCATGACCTATCCAGTCAGAAAACAGAGATGGAATAAGCTCATATATGTTGCTGTTCTTAACCGAGAGTCTCTTGTATGCACCGTACCTATAGACAAGAGATATTCTCTTTGCCTCAGGATAGATGACAACAACTTTAAAAGCTGTACCAGTCATGCAAAGCAGAAATATATAAAAACGTGTAGTTGCCTAATCTTTGCCGGCTTGATTTCATTCTCTCACCTATGACAGTTTTACCTTGGCGAAATGCCACTGAAAGAAGTTCAGTGAAGTTATTCCTGTTTTCCACTATGATGAGGTATCTTGAGAGGATAAAAACCCTACAGAGTTAAACTGCAAAATTCTGTCCTTGTATTTCCACAAACCAGCAAATGGCAGTTCTGAAACTGAAAAAGCCTAAGTGTTTCTACATGGATGAACTTGGTTCCAGGGATATTAGTGCCGAATACTTTCATGAGAGTGCATATATATGAAGCTGGGGAAAATTTGCAAATGCCCATTTGCGGTTTAGTTTACCTACATTAATCCTATACCAGTACATATGCCTGGGAAGCCTTGACCTTGTAAGACATACAACAACTTTAAAAAACACTATGACATTTGACTTGTATACATGAATTATTTTTGTCCAAATTCTGACTCTTCTTTTTGACAGCAACACCTTTGTTGCACTCAAGCAAAAGAAAATATCTCAGTTTTAAATACATTGCTCGGTCTGCTTTTCTAACACTGCCATTACTCTGGCACTCTGTGTGCCTATCCGAAAAAAAAAAGGACTATGTACACTCCTTCCACATCAGACACTTTTTACTTCACTCTTTATTAACTGACAATTTTCTTTAAGCCAAGTTGCAGAGCACAGACACCATCAGAGAACCAGCCAGACCATTTGCTTAAATTCTTCTAATCTGCACCAAACAGCCTATTTAACACAGTATGGATCAGACAACCCACCCTTCACTTCAGTTCCCTCTCACCGACAGTTCAGCTAGGACTAGGAACATCTTGAAAGTTCACAGACACAAAGGCAATTTACTGCAGCGTATTAAAAAAGAGTATAACATATGACTAAGAATGAAGTAAGCAGTGTCTGGCTACATACCCCGCTGTCTGGGTAACCAGTACGCAAGAGCAATAGAAGAAAAGAATGGGTTTTTTAAAAAAAATTTCTCTTTTTACCATTTTGGCTTCTGAATGCATTGGAGGGACTTGAGGTGAAGCACACGGATTATTGAGGTTCGGCCCCTGCATCCCCATGATGTTGGAGTTCATTGACATTTGTCGCTCCATCTTTGGAAAGAAAAAGAAAAAGAAAAAAAAAAAAGGTTTGAAAACGTCTGGAGACATTTGCAAGAATTTACATTCAGTTTCTACTTAAATGAACTCAGCTTGATTTCTTCAAGTCATGACTGGAAAAATAACAATCTGTGTCGTGAATTGCATGTGTGTATGCAGGCAGGCGTGTGTTTCATCAGAATCGGCCCTGAAAACTCACAGCCAATTATAAAGAAAAGGGTTCTTTACTAAACAAATGTAGCAGCCACCCAGGTCTGTGCTTTTGTGTAATGATTTTCTCCCTTTCAGTATAACAACACTTGGAGTTAAGTGCTTTTAAAAGCATCACTGTATAAAGTTGTGGCTTCCCCTGTCAGTGCAGCCCAACTTAGCTTGTTAAGAACGTAAATAAAAACCTACAATCTTGAGTATATGGAAAAGGAGTTGTCTCTTTTTCCTTCACTCGGACTGCTCAGCTGAGAAGAGTTTTCCATATGTCTTGTAAGGGAAGCTTTCATGTACTGCTGAGATAGCAAAAAACAAAGCAGAACTCCTCCTGGCTATTCTGGGCACTTTCTGCAAGCTAATCTCACTAGGCTGAGAGGGAGGGATACAATTTTCAAGCAAAACCTCCTGGCAGTGAGGACTGGATAAAACAATTCCCTGCAGTGTCCTCCCGGGAAAGAGGCAAGCCCTGTTACACCTCTGGTCATTGGCAGGGGTGGGAAGCAGGGTTCGGGTGCTGCTTTCAGCCGGAGCCGAGCGTCCTGCCTTGTGTTGGGCCAGTCCCCTGAATCTTATGCTCATACGGGAAATAAACTTTGGATCCCCCTGAGCTATTCCAAGCAGGGGAGCTATTTTTTCATGTCTTGTGGTGAGGCCGTGACTCCCACCCTCCATGATCCTAGCAAGAATGGGTGCTGGGCCTCGGGGAGAGGGCAATATCCCACTGCCTGCTGGCAGGGAGAAGCCTCCTCACCCTCTCCATGGGGCAGGAGCAGCTCCCATCGCCGCCTCCTCTGCAGCCCTTTCGGGAGGGCTGTGGGGCAGAGCTGCAGCCGGGGCAGCCAGTGCTGACAGACAGGGTCTATCTTGCCTCCATGCTCACATCTCCGGGGCTCTCGGCCAGAGCACACCTGCTCGTCAGCAAGCAGAGCTGCCCAAAGGGCTCCCCAGCAGCAACCCAAAGCCCCTGAGCTTACACTGAAGCAGGATGTCTGCTCCATTTCAGGTTCCTTAGGAATCATGCCAGAAAAAAACTGCCCATGGTGACAGGGCTTACATTTTTTTGCTGAACTTCCTGGTCAATATTCCAGGAGAGCCTTATTGACTAGTTACTAGTTAATAACTTATTAATGACAGCTCAAACAGCAGCCAAACTTGAATTTTGGAGCCCTGCAGAATGTCCCCCTTGCTCCAGCAAAGCCAGAATGAGCAGTGCTCTCCTCTCTCCCATGGCTGATCGCTCTCAGGTTGTCTTTCAAACTGAACACCATGGGATGAAACAGAAACTTCTCCTTTCCCAGACCCCTCTTCCACGTGCCATCTGTACTCAACTCCCCACCCCTAATCTGCCCAAATGTCTTATATTGAAAGGGCTGTTAAAATCTTTTAAGAATTTGAAGCTACAATTGCAAAGCACCCTTGGTCTCCCAGAAGATGGGGAATATTCCCAGCTCTGCAAAAATGAGTGGAAGATGAACAGCGATCACAACCAAATTCTAATTAAGTGCAAGTTACCAGACTGGAAAAGTAAGTCACTTTTTTTTCTTGTTAGCTGAATATCTCCCACAAACAAGAGGATTACTTAGAGTTCACTGGCATAACTTATGTACATGGTCTTTCCCGTGTTGTCTGACTTTAGAAAAATCTTTTTGTTCCAGCACAGACGTACTGATCTCACCTACATGACCATGTGTGAGAACCAGAAATTGTAGTCTCACGTAAACTGTTTCTAATCACTCTCACAGTAATTAACACGCCATTAACTGCACCAGAAATACTCTTGTGTAAGACGAAGCAGTAAAAAAGGTCCAGCTTCCTTAACTCATTACACTTTGATTTTTTAGAAAACCCAGCATACTTTCACATCTGCACCGGATGAATCGAGCAAAAAAACAACTTTCCTCCGCCCCCAAAAAAAACCAAACCAAAAAACTTACAGGCATGAGTACAGCAGAAGATCCAGGCATGGTAGGGTTGGGCAGGGTGCCAGGCATAGAGGCAGGCATAGGCTGTCTTTGTCGGTTGTGTAGGTGCAGTAGTGAAGACAGAGACCCTGGGACAGGCCTAGGAGAACAGGAAAGAAAGCTGTCACGGGCTCCAGAGACTAAAACAAGCCTTACCGTGCCAGCCATTGCTAGGCACCAGCAACGGCAGCAGCAACTCTGGACAAGCAGGCGCAGATAAGCCAGTCCAGCATTTGTCCTCTTCTGCATAAATCAGTAGGACAGAAAGTTTTCCAGAAACAGATGAATCACCTTCCCTCTACTATTTAACAGTTACAGTGCCAGTATAGTCCATACGATAGAACATGAATGTAAACGTAACAGCTGGTCTCAGTCTACGCACCTCTGCATCTTACAGTGACCAGCAAAAGATTTCTACAGACATAGCAGGAAAATTTCCTGGCATGCCACATCAGTGCGTTGTGTAAATTCAGCCCTCGGGAACAAAAATATCTGGATGATAGTTTTGCAGACTATGACAGAAAATTAAACACTCTTAAATTAATTCTGAAATGTAATCACCTGTAAATAAACTACTCTAAAATGAGTATTTCACCTCATTCTTGATGTTCTCGCCTCTGAAAACCTACCAACTGTTTGTTCCAAAGTGAGGTTCCTGGTTTTACCAGTTAGCATTACATCAGGGCACAGAAAATGGAAAAAAAGGAGGAAAATTAGCAAAATTACATTCAGATTAAGCAGCTTGTAAAGGCAGTAAGTATGAACTACAAAAAAACAGTGAGTTATTTTGGCAAAAGGAGTTCAGGAGATTTAAAAGGATTTTTCAAAGTACAGCATGGGGGAAAAAAGTGTATGTGGGAAAGCAGGCCCAGCCACAAAGAATAATCATAAAATTAATGAATTACAGAAAGATGGGAAGACGGTCACTTCTTCCATTTGGTCTGCACCGTGTCATATCAAATGATGGGACTTAACTTCTTGCCTTTCCAATTATAAGCAATACTGGCAACGACGAATACATACACCCCTCCTCTAACTTTAGCTGTCACTTCCATTTATCTGACAACAAGACAAGAGGCCAAAGGCTGTGAGCAATGGGATTCAGACATCCCATACGGAAGACACCACATCCAGGCTCGCAAAGCCTGTCTCATGGCAACACCAGCTTCTTCCGACCTACAAGTCTCATCCTCTTCTGCCCGCAGATCAAACCACCTAATCCCCTCTCCCCTAAAACTCTCCAGTATTGCTCATTCTTTGACTTCCAGTCCTTCAACCCTACTCTCTTCAAGCCCGCTCCTCCCCGAAAAATTTCTTCAACAAAATCCACCTCAAACTCTTTGCCCTGCCTGCTCCCTTGCACCCGGACACCCCTGCTCCTCCCACCCCTCTGCCCTCAGCTGCCCTCTCTTTAGCAGCTGCACATGACTGAACTCCTCCTTTTGTCTTGGTTCTCCATGGAGAGAAAAAGTCTGTGTTTTGAAGAATGTTTTAAAGATCCTCCCAGACACATGCAGTACTTATTCAGAAGGGAAAAAAAACCCATAACAAAAACAAAACAACAACAAATGTATCTCAGATACAGACAAGAAGTTCTTCCTATGCCTCCTTGGTTATCTGCTGATGGAGGAATATGATGTACTTTACATTATGATTACTTTCATACTCCTCCAAACAAACTCAAGACAATGTCTCCCAAATACGTGGTGTAACCCTGTGAGAGGGTGCAAGAAGTGCTGCGAGGGAGCATGAATCAGCTTCTGGGACAGTGGACTCTATGGTCAGCTCAGCACAAGACAGAACCTGGAGAGCTGTGGAAATGGTGTAAGTGGAATGGATGTAGTGTAGGAAAAGTGAGCTAAGAAAATACACTTAAAGTACACAGGCCCTGACCCATCCTACTCTCCACTTAAAACACAGCTGCTCCATGTACCAGCACTCATTCACACAGAAGGACTGATGAATCATTAGGACAGGGTCAAAAAAGCACGAAAAGCAGACTCAGTGATCCTTTGAAAAGAAAGAAGTGGGGAGATACCAGGCTGAATGTGAGAACGATCTCAGTTTGGTTCCCAGGGGTTGTGCTTGCCCCCACAAGCAAAGTCCACATCCCACCAGTCCATTCTCACCGTAACTACAGCCCCGCAGAGCGGCAGACGCCATGCTCAAACAGGTCATCTCTATCTCTTGCCTTTGTGTTCGTGCGATGGCTGCCCGATCGAAGTGCTGAGAGCCCCATGCTGCAGGGGCTGAGGAGCAGAGCAAGGGGTTCTGCAGCCCCTATGGGGACACACCCCAGGTTTCCGCCCAGCAGAGCACACAGGTAAGGAGAAAGCGCTGGTGCACTCTCCTGCCTGTCCTGGGACAATCCCAAGGCGTGCAGCCACCCACCGCCGGAGCTCACGAGCCCTCTGGGTCCACCAGCTCAGACACAGCCTGCGGGAACAGCGCTGGCTAGCAGGAGCAACGCATGCAATAAAAATACCGCTTGAGTTTTCAGTGGGACCACAGTAAAGCAGGTACCATGACAACAGCCCCCCTCCCTTATTCATTCTGAGACTGTCCCACATACAGACCCTTTGTACAGTTCACCAGTTTCATAATAAGCTTAGGTGTTAGGATGTTTGACAGAAACTTATTTTGGCCTGACCCATGCAATTTGTGCAAGTGATTCTCAAGGGACTGCACGGTTTGAGTTTTGCTTATATGTTCCAGAGCCAAAAAAATTTCCAAAATTGCTTTAATGAGTTTGGGAATATGGGACTTGGGCAAAAGGGAATTATTGGTATTTATTAAAATGGCAAAGAAGCTTCCTTGCTGTCCCCAGTTTCACCTTTAACGCTGCTTCGCTTTGGGGGTCTGCATATGCATTAGACTTAGCTAGAGGGGAAAAAAATCCTCCGTACTTCAGGTATTTTTCCTTGCTACACCTCTGCTAGTCTATTCCCAGGTATGTTTTTGCAAAGGGGTGAAGAGCAGTCAGAGAAACCTTGTGTTGCAAGGCTGACCCTCTGCCGAAAAGTCTGCACCACTCCTGCCACCAACAGAAGTGCTACATAATGCACACCAGATTCTGCTCCCCACTGGGGAAACCTGGCATTGCCCAGTACTCATGGACACTTCTCTCGTTTCCACATTCAATACAGGTCATCGATTAGCACATGCTCGTGCGCACTCACTCGCACAGAGCTCGAGGAACATGTATGGCACAGAATCGTACAGGCTGAGATACTCAGTTTGTCTAAGACATTTCTTCTTCCAAGGACAACACAATCTCTTTTGTTGTTGCTTTCTATCCTGCAGCAAAGAAAGTCAGTCAGAGTTTATAATTGTTGTTTTTAATGTTGGACACGCCAACTCTGCTCCTCTCTTTGTAAATGCTAAGGAGATGCTGGCTGCAGCCTGTCAGTCAATATTGCTGACTGAGGGATTTCAATTCCTTGGCACCTGTGTTGCTAAATAAATAGGTTGTTGGGCAAAGAGCCCACAAATAAAGGACAGATAAGATAGAGAACTGGCAGGTGCTCAACCTCACGGAAAATCTGGCCATCCATGGGGTTTTTCCCAACTTTAAGAATTTTCATCGCGTTCCAGCAGGAGCCTGCTGTTGGACATGATGGGGTCTCAGTCAGCATTTGTACACTATCTCTTTAGGCGTACGTGGCCCGGATGGATAGCGTTACAGTGGCTTAGTAAAATACCACATGCTAGCCAAGCTGCTGTAACTGACCATGTTGGCTCCCCTCCCTCTGCACCTGCTAACACCGTGAGTCATCCTTACTCACATTTAAACAGATGGGCGGTACCCTGCTAAGCCATGGTGACTCGATCATGTTCCATCACATGACCCTACCCAACGATTAAAGATAACTCGACTAATGTAATCAAATAACTACAATATATACTTCGCTATGTGCCTTCCTGATTAACACCAAATATTCTGTCTGCTATGATGCAACACCTATCTGACCCAGTTTTCTAGATTGTTTGATGACTAAACACTGCATTTGTCTATTAACAGACTAGGCTTCCCTTAAATTGAAGTCTTCGAGGACAGTTTCTGCAGATGACGATTTACTGCTGAGGTCTCATGAGATTAGGTTAATACTGACCTAGACCATTCACGGCTACGTGTAGAAGGACAGACGCTATTTAAAGTATCACTGCAGTAAGACTTCTATTATAGCAAAGGACTCAGGTCAATGAGTCTTATCACAACCTCTCTCCTTCTTCTTACTGTCCTGCACGTACCATTCATGCAAGGTCAGCAAGAATACCTACCCCACAACCTGGTTTGTTCTACTTTAGTTAGCCCTGGTGCAGAAAAAGTAAGCCTTACGTATATGGAGTTGCACTGGAGCAAAGAAACTCATATCTTGACTTTCTCTGGCCTCCAGACCCAGCCAGATCACACAGGAGCAGCCCACAGGTGGCCACAGATTGTGCTGTGGCGTTTGACCATGTTGGGACAGCACTGGCTCAGGGATTCCTGCACCATGCTCCAGTTACGCAACACAGACTTGCCCAGACTTTCATCGTTTTTATATATGTGTATCTATATATATATGTATGTACATATATATATATTTATTACAACAGTGCCTAGAAGCCTTGGTTTAAAAACTGTGGGTGAGGTCCTGCCCCCAAAAGCTTATAGACCAAGGATAAAATGAGGGAGGGTCAGTGGAAGCAATAGGGAGACACGGGTATATAAGGCAGCAATGATACCATAATGAGGAGGAACCACTGCACACCAGCAGCCTGGATCTTTTCAAGGTATGTCAGTATGTGCATGTGGTTTGGGTGGCTTTCAGGCTGAAGCACCCAAGTAGCCTACCGTGCTGAGAATGAGCACAGCTGGCTAGGATCTACCCTCTGAACGTCTCATAGACAACAAGGTATTGTCGCAATTAAACTTTTCATTGCTAAAAAGTATGTTCACTGGAGCATGTGGTTCTACAGACCAGCTGCAAACCACTTTCACAGCAGCTACTGAGGCCAGAGTATCTGACCCAAATGCCGTCCTTGGCCTTCAATATTTGAAAAAATTCAGTCAGAGGGCAAAGACATGGAAGGGATGTTTCAACCTGAGAAAAGTGTACTGACTGAAGGGATTGCCTCGCTTACTGCTGGTCTGCTGCTGTTTGATCCACAGTGCCATTATTTAAGCCTATCAATCCAACTACAGCTTTCCTCATTTGTGGCCCATTAACTGAGATGCTCCCTCCCCCCAAAAAGTAGGGCAGTTCTGTCTAGTCTCAATGTATTCATTTATCATTCAGAGGAGGAAAGAAAAAACAAACCAAAAGAAAGCAACAACAAAGCATCAGACAAGTACTTGGAATACCTCGCATAGTTGCAGGGACCTCACCCGACCTGCCGTATCCCATGTTTAACGATGTTTTAATCACAGCATCACCAGAGCGCCAAGCTTTCCAAGAAGTGGGAGGTTTGTGTCGCCAGGTTTTTCAGAGTCAAACCATATTCAGGGAAAAAGAAAACTGGCACCTACAATTAATGGCTCCCTGCCAACCTAGTAAAGATCCCTGTTTGTATTTCTCAGACAATTCAGACATCTGCATGATGTGGGCAGATTATTATTATCAGTAGCAGACATTTATATTGTGGTGGTGCCCAAAGGTCCCAGCCGGGACCGGGACCCCATTGAGCGTGGCACTGTACAAACACAGATAAGAGACAATTCTTACACAACATGTTTACTATCTAGAGACACAAAACAGATGAAAAGCAGAAGACGGAGACAGAACACACAAGCAAATAAATATACTAAAGAATTGGAGACGGTGTAGTGGCACTCCTCGGGTTGCTTTTTTGTTTCTTTGTATGTTTTTAACGTAACTCGTATGCTCAGAAACGACAGGATCGAGGAAGTTTGCAAGAGGAAGGGAGTAACTAAGATTGAGACACAGGAAGGGCAATACTCTAGAGAGGGAAAATTGTGGCTCGTAACTTAGAGGACTTGGGGAGCATCCAGACAAAGGTATGCTTTCTGTAGAGATTTTTAAACAGAGTGTGCGTATATTTTCATATATGTGTTACCTTAAGTTATTTTTCCAGTGTTGGATGAGAAAAGATTTTAGCCTAGGAAAGAGAAACTAGCTGATGGTAAAGACACTGGCAAAGTGAAAGTGATGCTTGACACTGTAATGAGAAACTGGAGGACTGAGATAAGATAAGGCTAAGCTGTGAAAAGTCTTAAAGACAAGAAGCTTGGTTCAGAGTGAAGGGAAAGCCCATGTAAGTGTTTGAGGAGAGCTGGCACAATTAAGATAACAAGCTACACGGTTGCATAGAGGTAGAAGGAATTCAGCAACAAGCATCACAAAAGGAGCACAATGCAGCATACAGATATTAAATGACACAGACAAAGTCAAAAGCAAGCAAAGAGATGTTACTTCTCAATTCACAAATCTCTTGATGTTCATGTGAGAAGCTGTTCACCGGGAACAAAGCAACTCCATTGGAAATGCGTTCTTGCTCACTCACTTTAATTCACAGGGACAGAACACCTAACTAAAGGGAAAGAATAAGCCCCCTCCCCTCCCCCCCCCAAAAAAAGCGCAAAAAAGACAGAGAATGAATGTATGTACAGTCAAATACTAGAAACCTGTGGAAAAATGCCTCCAAAATTTGTTAAGAATGCTGTATTTTTCACCCAAGCTCGTAGGAGAAAACCCCCCAAACCAGCAGCCCCACTGCTGCCATGTATTTAGTGGGCCCAACTCTACTTCAGGATTTAGTCAATGATAAATCTTGCCTTTAGAAACTCCAATTGTGCTAATGCCATCTATATTTCCTGAACACATGTTTAAGGAACCTCTGCAAATTCAGCATAAGTACAAGGACCAGCAGGTCCTTGGAAGCCTCACAGAACCCATTAACATTTGCCTTTTGGCTCTTACAGGTCTTAGAAACTGCTGGTTTCAATCTTCCCTTCCCTCTAAATATTTCACTGGGTCTTATTGCCTGACCCATTACAAGAAAAATAAGAAAAGTTAGAATGGTTTCTTAGACTATAACCTCCTCAGAGAAGTTTATGTTCTGCACAGTGTTATGCACACAGCTGGAACTCACCAATGATATGTGGAGGATAATGGCACAGTTAAAGCGAAACAAGGAAACACTGCGAAAGGCAGCTTCAAGGGATTATAAAGAACTAGTTCATATAAAAACACATTCTTGTAATAAAATAAAAAAGTGGGATAAAAACAAAAAGCTGCAGCATAAACATGATTTGATCATAAAAACAAGCAACGATGTCAAACTGATTCCACTGTCGTCACAGTCTCCCGGCTCAGACAGGACCAAGCTTAATTCTTCAGGAGAACAAATGATTTTGTATCACCACAAATAAAGCTGTATCAGTTTTCACTGAAGAAAAAAAGTGGCAATAATACAGAAACATACCAAATGGCAGCTGACTTAAAACGAGAAATAATAACAGCAATAAAGCTTACACAAACACTTTCTAACATGTCCATTCTTTTTAAGGGTCGGGCTTAAGACTCCAGCCTGGCAAGCAAATGCAAGAGAACTTGAAAATTTAAGGCTCATTGAGAAAAAATGTCAACAAGTTCAACAGCTGGAAAGAAACCTAACCCTTGCATCCAGACAAAAGTGACAACTGAACATCAAGTAACTCTTCCGCCAGGTTTGTGCTACCTGAAGGTACTGGAACCTTCATTTGCTCAGGCAACTCCATTTGCAGACATTACAGTAGTGCAAATGGCTTTTATTTGACCTCATAACTTTGCATCTGAAAAGAATAGTGGGTTGCAAAAAGGATGGAGAAAAAGCTCCTTTTACTCTTAAAGGGCCGAGAGGGTATTTGGAGAGCTCTTCCTGAGTACTCACTACTGACAGATCCCTATACTGGAAATGTGGTAAAACAAATTTCTCAAAAATCTCTTTCTATTTACCCTTATTATTTGTCCCAGTGCAATTTAACAGAAATACTAAGATAAAAGAACTTTGTAAACCCTGCTTTATAATAAAAGTGAAAAAAGAATCTTTTTGAAGTGATTTATTTTTCCTTTTTTTTTTGTTCTTTTTTTAACTTCCCAAACAAAGTAGAATTTTGTCTCTGAAAATAAGATGGTGAATTACAGCAAAGTCATGAAAACAAAGAACCAACAGTTTCTCCAGTGCAGGCTTGTTACCATGAGCTAATAATTCCAGACTTTAAGCAAGCTGAGCCTCTTTTTTAATAACTGCATGCCTCTAGGCAAAGTATTTCTACTAAAAATTATTGAGGCATGGAACAAGGCAAGGTGTGTGAGCTAATGTTGGATTGTTCAGTTACTAAACCAACTCCTATAGCAATGAGCCTGCTCTGAACTGACAGATTATTTCTCTGTATACACTTGTATAAACACACTGCTTAAGGTCGAAATCTGTGTAAGCTTTCTTTTCAATTAAAATGTCAAAGATGACAGCACATGTTTTCACTGTCCTCCACAGGATGATGGATGCCGCGGCAGCAGTTTCATGCCCCTGTGTTTCAGAGATGTTTGCCTGCCTGGGTGTCTAAGAAAGATGTGCTTGCTGATCTTCTCATACGCCTGCCGGCAGACAGGACTGCTGCGGAGACCTTAGGGTTCCGATAGCTTAATAGCTCTTGACTTTTTCTTCCTCAATGTCCCTGCATGTGCCCCCACATCCAATGTTGGAAAAGTCAAAGCGGGAAAGTTGTTGCGCCCAAAGAGTGTGGGAAAAGGGAAAAATCAAAACACCAAATTGCTGCTTAAGTGTGAAGCCTTAAATCCCAGGCTGGTTTCTGATCGTGGCAAATTCACTTCAGGCACCTGACTAAAGTCCCCACAGAATCACAGCTGCTGTCAGCAGAAAGACACAGTGCACCCCAAAAGGAGCTTCCAGCAGTTAAAAAAACAAAATGGGATTAATACAAAACTTTACATTTCTTCAGCTGCATATCCGTAAAAATGAATAGAACTTTGTCCCTCAGCTTCTCGTTCATTGTCATCAGTCTAGAGCTTGTATGGAGCCAAAGACAGTGCCTCCAAACATTGCTGGGTCTCAAGACCATGTGGCAATACAACTCATAGCACACATAGCCATAACACTATGGTTGGACCTGAAGCATCGATTTGGTGACAATTTTGCAGAAAAAGTTTGACTAATGAGAATGGTCTCAGTGAGTGAAAAACACTCCAGCATCTGCCCCTGACAGATTCAGTCTGTCTAACGCTGACAAGACACAACTGTGCTGTCTGCACTATGGAAAGCAGTGTTTGCCCACAGTCACTAGTGAGGAAAACAAGTAGATATATATACGTGAGATGATTTATTTACTGAGACTTAAATTCTGCCCTCAACACCAAAAATACTTTAGCAGTAACACACATCACAGAAATCTTTAAGTAAGGCGTTATATAAGAAAATACAAACCTGATTTCTGAAACAAAATAGCAAATAAGTAAAATAAAAAACCAGAAGCTTGGAATAGTCTCAGATGACATATGACATCAGCGGCAGACCAAAATCCAGCTCTTAATCCCATCCTTTAACAAGAATACCATAGAGATACTCTGTGCTTGTTAATGCTCATTGCTTCCCTAGCACTTCCGCCATCAGCACATGCTCCTGCGGTGCCAAGCTCTCTCTACAGTCTGGAGAAAAGTTAGCACTTGTGCACAGCCCACCACGGTCACAGCCCCAAGCATACTCAGTGTCTCAAAGCTGCCGGTTGTTTCAGTGGGTGGCAGTGGGGGAGGAGGGAGAAGAGTACGTACATGAGAGTGTATTCTTAATTACCTGTTTAACAAGTCACCTCCAGGTGTAAAAATACCTTAGAGCTGCCAAATAGCTATGTATCTTCAGTGACCCTCTTCCCATCCCCAACCCACTTCACTGATTCCTTTCAAACTTTCATAAAGATCAAAATGAATGTATGTCATTTCCTGGGAGGAACCTTTGCACGCGCTTCATCTCTTCAACATGCTAAAAATCCCAACTGACAGCTGTATTAGTACAAATGATAAGAAGCACGGGAAGAGGTGAATCTCAAGGCACAAAGAACAAAATTGTGGAGAACTGCTGTACTTCAACAGAGATCACCTCCAAGCCAGCATTGTCTGCTCTCATTATTTAAAGAGCTCATGCTGTCTTCTCTGCCTGCATCTCAATGGGAGCTACCACTAACTGGGAGCATCAGTCAAGCAAACAGGAATCACAAACTCATCTACGGCTTTTTTTTTACATAGCTAAGGTAAATTTCACCGAAGGGTGGAAACCACATTAGCTGCTATTTATAATAAAGTCCCTCAGAACAGCATATACTACTGAGCGGTGTGCTCCAGAAGTACCCCACAGCAACGGCAGAAGCACTACAGGCAGCGGCTGCTGGAGATTTCACTGACACTTCAGTGCCAACACAGACCAGCAAAGGTTTCCAGCAGCGTGCAAGTGGAAGAAGGGATAGCTAGCAAAAGCCATTGTCTACTCATGTGCAACCACAGATACATGGGAAAACTTCTCTCCCTACGCACGCTAAGAGAGACAGCAAAAAACAGCAGGCATTGAAAAAAGGTTATTTTATTCTTGCAACAAAGTGTATAATCTCATAGTAATTTCCAGTCACTATCTGTGCCCACTGCCTCCCTCTTAAGCACTGGTTCGAGCATGAACCTGCAGCTAATTTTGAGGTTGGAGTTCATTTGTTTTCACAGCAATGCAATTAATTTCCACTGGAAAATGCATCTCAGGCATTCAATCAAAATAGGCCTAAAATAATTCTGAAAAGCTCATCTGTCTCCAATCTATATAATGTTTTAAAAATTGGATGCATGCCCTGCAATAATATTGCACTTCACAAAGCTTAAAGCTCTAAACTTGAGGGTATCAGTTACACTGAAACTGTAGTAAATTAAAACATCCAGTTTCTGGTTTGCATTGATTTATAAATATCGACAAAACTACTATTGCAGTCATTACCACTTTGGGTGCTCCGAGTTGAATTTTCAACAGTTCAAGGTTATTTTCATTCTTATTGTGGCTACAGTAGCTTTTCAAGTTATAGATCAAGTTCCAGATAACATGTAAATCTTAAATCTTAGTTTTAAAAATACGCATATAAACAGAATCACAGAATCACAGAATCACAGAATAGTAGGGGTTGGAAGGGACCTCTGTGGGTCATCTAGTCCAACCCCCCCGCCGAAGCAGGGTCACCTACAGCAGGCT
>Ga0065711_1028833_pt1 | contig 38965 bp, 15 predicted proteins | sample Hoacrofraction12_FD_59098 | JGI IMG/M metagenome (GOLD analysis project Ga0065711, IMG submission 59098) | Hoatzin crop microbial communities from Cojedes, Venezuela - Epithelial fraction 12 v2 (version 2) | ecosystem: Host-associated > Birds > Digestive system > Esophagus > Crop | place...
AGGGGACCTAATATATACTTACAAATATCTGAAGGGTGGGTGTCAGGAGGATGGGGCCAAGCTCTTTTCAGTAGTGCCCAGTGACAGGACAAGGGGCAATGGGCACAAACCGAAGCACAGGAAGTTCCGTCTGAACATGAGGAAGAATTTCTTCCCTCTGAGGGTAACGGAGCACTGGAACAGGTTGCCCAGGGAGGTTGTGGAGTCTCCTTCTCTGGAGATATTCAAGACCCGCCTGGACAAGGTCCTGTGCATCCTGCTGTAGGTGACCCTGCTTCGGCAGGAGGATTGGACTAGATGACCCACAGAGGTCCCTTCCAACCCCTACCATTCTGTGATTTTGTGATTCTGTGATTCTGTGAGGCTCTGGGTGGGATGACATTTTGTGAATGGTATCAGGATGGCAGAGCTCAGGTCACATCTCCCACATATCCCCCAGCCACTGGGAAAAACAGAACATATCTTCCTACCCCAAAAGTGTCTTCCCTGGTGAAGATGGGTTAGGGTGCTCCAAGGATGTCTTGGATGTGATGTGGAGCCGTGGTGATTTAACATACAAATATCAGTAATGCCACACTGACAGAGCACAAGTGCTTCGCCACAGCCCTCATCGAGATGGGTCATATGGGACCAGACAGCAATTGAGGGCATGATTTTGGGATCACAGTCCCACCTGCATGTCCTTCTGAGGCAACTAATTGTGATGACTACATTCCTTTGTAAATTAAGGTCTTTGCTCTGTCTGGATGGTGTATCTTTTTTGGTAAATTTCCTTTTCCATTTGAAACAGGACTTTTAATATTTCTATATTTAGTCTTATGAGAAATATCAGAGAACTGCAGAACTGCATTTGAGTAGTGATGAGTGAATACAAAATCTTCTGAGAGTGCCAGGGTGTAGACCTTTCTTAATACAAATGAGGGCAGAGAAGAAAGATCAGTAATGCAAATGTGAATACCAGCCTACATTAGTGTTCAGCAGTCCATAGCTATTTAAAATCTTGTGCGAAAATGTTAAAGAGGAAAAGTGATGCACAAGCTTACTCATTGCTGTGTTTGGAAGGATAGATTCGGTTCATTTTTTCATGTGTTGGTAAATAGCCAGGCATTTTCTAGGCCTGATCCTGCCATCCTCCAGCCAGCTACATTTCATGTGTTCTCACTGGAAGAAGTCTTTCAATATCACAGGAGAAATGAAGAAGTTGCATTCAAAGGTTAAGGAACCATCTTTGAAATTCTGGTCTGCATGATTCAGCATAAAGGGAACACTGCTGAGGGTCAGGAGCTGAAACTCAGCAATCATTTTGTTCAGGAGCTGGGTGTCATGGCAAGAAATAGAAGGTATCATTCTCTCAAAAACCCTTCTCTAAAACATCAGGGAAGAAGCAGAACTACAAGTAAGTCTTGCTTAAAAACAAGATGTGTTTCTTAAACATCTGTATTTTTTTAGTCTGTAATATTGATCACAGGGCGGAATTTAGGTCAGCTCTCCACACGATCATTCATCACTCTTGTCTTGCATCTTAAACATGCTGGTGTACGAAACAACCTGTAATTTTATTACTACTCAAAAACACTGTCACAGAAAGGATCAAAGAACATGTATGTGTGAGAGAGAGTGGAAAACAGATTTGGGGGTTCCAGTCACTGATCTCAGGGTGGTAGCATTCAGGGTTATGAGTGAGACCCGTTTCAGCATCATTTTAAGTGTGGTTTCAACTGAAATTTTTTTTCCGGAATACTTACCCAGCAATTGGCATTGAATAAGCAGGAGTCAAAGGACCTTCAGAAAGACTTTTGTCTCAATAGCCCTAATTCCAGGTTGCAATGCAAACAACACCTATTCCGTTCTGTGTGCTAATACAGCTACATAACGTTTAGGAATGATAGATTATGAGTTATGAATGACCACTGCAACTATCAAGAGCTCATTTTAATCACTATATTTCTTGATCTGTACTTTTAAAAGAAATATTTCTGGGCTTTGCTTCAAACAAATGATGAAAAAGAAGATCAGTAATCAATGTAAATAATAATGAAAATGTAAGGCTATCCCCATAACATCTGAAAATATACCTTCCTGCTGTGGGGGCCAGACATCTTTCTCAGTACTGTGATTATGATTTATTACTTGATAATGAATCAGCACCAGTCCATTCAAAATAACTGTTTCAGACATAAAAATGTTCTTTCAATACTTGTACGACATCCTCAGAAATCAGTACTTTCCATGGCAATCATTTTGACAGCAGCAGGTTGAAATGATAAGGTAGAATTAGTATCTACTACTGGCCATTAGAACAAAAGGAGAAGCTATAAATTCATTCTTACATGAACGAATAGTTGAGCATGTCTAAAATTTCTGCCATCACCACCAGGAATAATGTGTGCTTTGGAAATATTCTGTCACATCACAGCAGTTTTATAGGAGTAAATTTTATTTATCAATGTAGTTATATATCAGATTTTATGTAAAAAACATCTCCAGCTGCAAAATAATATATAATCCAAGCTTAAAAACCGATTTCCACAATATTCTCTTCCAACGTAATGTTATATATTTTCACTGAATCACAAATGTACATAGGCAAACACAGAGAGCCTCCCAGACCATTTTTTTAGAGAATAATGATAACTAATGAAGATTCTTGCTGTGCTTAATGCAATTTGTTGCAATTTGGACCTGTAAGTGAATATAGGCAGCAACAGCAAGAAATATTTTGATCTTTCAAACGTGAAGGTCAAAAATATAATTAATCTTTTTAGTTAGGTCCTACTTTGAATAAAAAGAGTATTTACCATAGTTCTAAATTAGGTCTTGGTACATATGATAGGCAAAATGCAGAAAACTGTGGAAAAGAATTGTTTTCTAATTGCAACTTTGAGGTGTAAACTGAAGGTGAGATAATACAAAGAGCAGAACAAAGAGGGCTGAGATGGTACCATATTAAATGAAATAAGGGGTTATTGAAGTGGATAGAGAAATAAGGGGTCTTCAATATGAAGCTTTACATTTGATTAATTAAACTGCATCCTTTGCTAATTGGATGCTTTCCTGAGATGTTGTTGTGGGACACTGACAGATGGCATTGCACTCATGGTAATTAATCCTAGTAGCATTTTTAAAGTAAGGCAGAAAAGTATCTGGTTATCCCTATTTCTGCAGTCACTTCTCTGAAAACCTAGGAAGGAAATAGATAAGGGCCTTAGTAAGAGGAAGACAAAAATGAGTATTCAACCCATGCTAAACAGCACTTAATCACTTGTTCCTGGGTAATAGATTTTAAGTAAAGACATTTTGTGACATTTAGTGATAGTGTCTACCTTTTAGTCAACAACTTTAGTAAGGATAGAAATACATGCTTAAGCTGGTATCTTTTTATTGTATCCTGTCCAAGGGAAACTTGTGTAACTTCAATAGTTGATAGTGCAAAGTCAGCAAAAACGCCAGTAGACCCATGATAGGAAAACCACATTGATTCTTGGGGTTTTTTTCCTATTTTTAACATCATAAGAGTGTATGTGCAGGAGCAGGCGTCTTTTTGGACTGACAGTTGTGTAAATGATTAACATTTGACTGCCACAGTGAGTTTCCAGGGAATTTGCATTTGGTGATATACCAACGCATGAAATATGTGTTGATTTATCCTACTGAAAGATTCTAGATGAGAACTTTGCTAAAACCTTACTGAACTACTCTGTGAGAAGGAATTTGAAACTCACTGTGATTCAGGTCATTTAAAAATAAACACAAGCAAAGTCAAGGTTCTGTGTTGTACGTGCTGACTTGCCCTTTTTGTCTCACTTGGTAGTTTAAATTGGTGGAAAAGTCCAGGTGGTTGGCTTCCATCACTTTAAAGTCACATATGAAAACAAATTTGCACATTGCCATAGTCAGAAAAAACATTTTGCTAAGATTACTTTTCACGTTTTCTCCCCTTATGTTTTTTTACAGGCAATCAATGGTTATTTCAGTCAAAAGGCATAAAGAACATTATGGAAAATTCTCTGCTTGATCAAAAAGTTTGATTCTCCCACAGACTTCCTCAAGGCTTCGGCAAACCCAGGAGGTGCTCTGCAAAACAGAGACAATAATAACAAAAATAATAACCCTTTCCTTTCTATTTCTTAGCCTGTGATGTATCCCTGCAGCGAGAGGAGTACTGAGGCAAAGAGTAACCAGGCTGTATAAGATCTTAGTCCAGGTCTTTAAGAATCCTGGGATACATCTCTTTAAACAAGTATGTCCAATATCTGGAATTACCTCAGCTCTGTTAATAGCTCTAGAAATTACTGCAATTGAAATAACAAAATTGTTTATGTTTTATGATGTGAAATCTCTAGGTCAGAGTAGTCTGCGCAACTATATAAGGAATGCATGTTGACTGCAAAATAGAAGAAAAAAGTTTTTTAGTCTTGTTTTTAAATAGAAGATTTCTTCAAGATTTCTTAAAATATGAGGCTGCATTCTTTGTTCTTTGTCACTGTTTACAGTCCCACTAAAGTCTCAAGCTGTCTGAATCCATATGTACAAATTGGATTTATGGCACAGATTCAAGAGCGCAGATGAATATAGGACAATAATCATAGGACATAACAGTAACATTGTCTGCCCTTAGAGCATAAGAAAAAAAAGAATTAAAAGATTTTTTTACTTTAATTTAATAAAGACCAGAGTCATAAGATTCTGACATTATTCCAGCCACCTAATTGATTGACTAGTGACTATAGCCAAAAGGTCAACAGTATCACTTCTAGAGCAAAGGCGTGAAATAATTCTGATAGATAACAAAAGGGAAAGATTGTTTTTAACCTGAACACGAAAAGCATTGGCCCAAATCTGTATTTTCATTTACACTTCTTCAATCCATTTGAAATGCCAAAGGCATTACTTCTTAAAAGGTAACACTGGATCCCATATGAATTAAGCAGTGTCCTTTAATATTTTTTCTTTCTTATCAACACTGCTTCTTCTAGAGAATGGTAGAATTACAGCAGATCAGCAGGATGCTCATGATTTTTTAATCTCATGCATTGTAAATTCAGGTCATATGTAGGGATTTGCACTAGAATTCTCTTATTACCATATTGATTAGTAATGTTTTATAGTTTTCTACATTGTTCTATATTGCATCTCTGAAAACAATTGCTGTTCTACAACTATCTATGCATAATCCATCTGACAATAACAAAATAATGTACTATGCCAGCAGCTGGGATAAATCTGCCTGAAAAACCTGGAACAGCTGTATTTGGAAATAAAGAGGAAGATATTGCTGACTGAAACTGACCTGAAATCTTACAGTGCCTAGTTAATCTTTGCAACTTTTGCTGGTGAATTTCTGACCACCACATTGTGGTATAGAAAGTATATATTTATTTCAACAGAAACTTAGAAAGTGAAGTTGTGTTTATTATTAGAACCAAAAAGCACCCTTTTAAAGCAGAACATTAACAGCAGTTTGCTATTTTGTGCTTAGTGAAAGGCCCTTGGACTTCTAAAACAAAATTACCAACCAATTCTAAAAGTATCATCTTGGATAAACCTGTGAAACGTTTTTGTCCAACAGCCTCTTTCATAGACACCAAAATTCCACTTTTTAGTTTTCTTACATGTGTTCAGTGTTGTGTTTGAGATAGATACCTTTTTCTACTGAATTTGGAATCACCTCAGTTCCACATTTACAACATCTTTATGGACATAGTGACTTTACAGTATCCTATAAAACTTTGGTGACAAATCAGCAAAAGCCAACAAATATCTTCGTGCAACATATCTCATGCCCCCGAGTCAAATCACCCTCATCATCTATCTAAACACATTCGACTCCAATGTAACACATTAACATATCCTGTGGCTGTGTTAATTAACAAACAAAACCACAATGTCTTCTGAATCACAGCAAATACTTTAAATTTCCATTATTCCAACCACCATTGCTGAAGCAATGAGCTAGGTATTTCCAGAGCATGAACTTCTTGCACTAGTTATCAAAACCATTCAAGCTGTTAATATTATTCAAATTGATATCACTAGTCACTTGTCAATGTAAAGAATAAGCTTTATTTCTCATGCTCAGCCATCATCAATGAAGGAAGAGAAATCACTGGAAAAAATACAAAATAAAATTTGGAAGAGGTGCATTCATTGAAGTAGACACACCTTTCACTTCTGCATTTCCCGCATTTCTTTTGGTGTATTCAAGTAAAAGACAAAAAAAAAAAAAAAAAGAAAAGCCAGCAAAAGTAAGGCTATCCAGTTTAAGACTGAAAAGCTGATCTATGTTAATCTAACACTTCATGGATAATCAAAGCTGTGTAAGAGGAAAAGCAGCTCTTTACATGCAATCTCTAAATGAACGCAGTAAATAATTGTGACATTATACAATTTCTTTTAAAGAAAGATTACTAGTAAAAATAAAAAGAGGTTTCATATCCCTGCAGTAAATTAGAAAATACCAAGATAAATGAAACGTAACTGTTTTGGAGGTGTAACTTTGTCTATGATCACATTGCATTGAAACCTTTTAATAGTTTACCTACCCAGGCAGTTAAAAAGGATTTTTTTATACTAAGAGGTGAGATGTTATATGAGATGAAGACTCCTTTCAGGAGGCCTCTGAACACTGAAAATCTTTGTTCAAGCTGTATGATGGGGGAGAAACATTTCAGCTAAAGTAACTATAGGGAAGATTATTCCTTGCACACAGTGGGGGCAGATGATCTGGGACACTAAGCCTTCTGGCCACAGCTTTATCAACAGCAATAAGTACCACTATTTTGGACAGAAAATTAATCAAGAATACTATAAAATATAAATACATTATTGTTATGTACTAATACTATGATATTAAATATTTATATTTATACTTACACGAGTAAATTACATCATTTTAATTCATATTCTCTATTAATTTTATATTATATAGTTTTTTAGATATGCAATTGTATTTAAATACTTGCATAACATCACAGATATTATTTCTATATTAAATTTGAATATATTAAATAGAAAATGCTATAAAGTCCTGGAAGAAGGTTTAGAATTGTATAGGTGTCTAGATGTTCCCTCATTAAGAAAAACTTTGATGGCCTTATCATACATGAGATTGTGAAATATCTGAAAATGAAGTAGATGTTACCAAACACAACATGAGGAAAGCCCTGCTTTTGTTACTAACTGTTCAGCAAGCTGAGAAAGTCTACACAACAACAAATTACACAAGTGGAACCTATGAAATAGCTATGTGCAAAACTGGAGGAAAATACTTTGTCCCCTGACCAAGATGAGCTTGAAAGAAATTTCCTATAAAGAGTTTAAATCTTTTTTGTGTACATTCCATTAACGTTTCCTTTTTTTAAGTGCAAGTATTATCATGTATATTTGCTTGGTAGATTTTTCTCATTGTCCGAAGCACGTTAATTTGTACTAGTACTATCTGATCCTATAATGATATACCTTTATGCAGTAGGCATTTGGGTGCAAAAAGAGCAGTAGATGTGAGACGCATCACTGATTTTCACTCCCCATAGGATTCACTGAAGCTGTGTGAAGCTGCACGAGTCCCAACAACATCTTCATGGGGTGGAAATTGCATTGTGCTTCCCAAAAATCCTAACCTGAGGCAAGCAAGACCTTCAAATTAGGAAACTTTTCATTTTCCTATCAAGGGGAGAAAGAGAGACGTGAGTGGACAATTTGTGCAGCATTGTCCTAGACTTTTGCATAGCAATACAGTGGTAAAATGTGGGTTCTGTTGATCCAACAGCCAAATTCCAGGAAAGGTAAAGGTAACAGACCTTTCCCGCTAGTTATTACTGACACTTGGTATCAGTTATGTATCAACTAGGATGATCAACTTTCAACAGGATGCTTGGGTCCTAACCCAAGAGATCATGAGAATATACTCAAATTTAAAAAATGTTCATTCAAGTTTTGAACAAATAAGTCAAATCCTATATTTAGAAATATCAGTGCCTCAACTTTGTATATAACCATCATGATTTCAGAAGTACTACAACATAGACCTCCGGTGAAAACTGTTTCACAAAGTCTTGCAAATGTTGGAGAATTTCTAACAATTATTATATTGTTTTCCCTCTACAGCTAGTATAATAGTTTGATGATATAGAAGTTTGGCATGCTGACACATGAAAATAATAGCAGTGCTTAATTTTTAACGTAGGACCCCAGGACTTCCAGTATAATCACGCTTACATCTCTCATTACATTTTATTTCCTAAGCACATTAATTGTTGATAGAAAAAGAGAAATGATAGCTTGACCAGGTAATTAGGATTTACAGGGTCTAGCAAAAGTACAGGAAGAACTGCTTCCTCTTGGATATGTCCAAGGTTTTGGAAACACTTGTTCTACTGTTGCACTCATACATATCTCAAAGACTTTACAGGCCACTGTATACAGATGGTCCCCTGAGGGTTTGGAGAAGAGTAGTTTCAGGAGGGACTGCTTATGCATGTTGTATGAGAAGACATTGAATAAAGTACAACCACCACAGCAACTACCATCCATGAGGTAGAGCCCTGCTTTGGTTTTTTTTTTTTCTATATACTTTCATAAATCTTCTGTTCTTTTCAGCACAGTAGCCTAAAGGAAGAGTAAAAAGGATAGACAGTTCAACATTGCACAAGGCCTGGGCTGCTCAGCTGGCAGAGAGAGCTGGATCTGCTGCAGGGATCCCGCTCCTGGTAGGGCAACCAGGAGATGCTGTTTGACAGAGGATCCTACTGCTCAGTCCCCATCAGCAGCCACAGGATGTTAATGGGATGTAGACATCTTATGCTGAGCTTGAGAGGGCACAGAGTTGCCTTAGGAAGGTGCCTCATCTCTTCCTATTGACTCTTTGGAACAGAATTACTTTTATGGGCCATTTTTTAGATATTATTTTGTCGAAATAGGCAGTCCATAATGTTTTATTGGCTGTTGAGTGTTCGCTATCCTCAGACAAACATTTCATTCAACTTCATATGGCACCCAGGAAGTGCCTCCCACTCCATAAAATACAAACCCCAGGCCTGGGGGTGGTGGTGGAGTGGTGTGGGCACCGGGCTTGTGTAGCTGTCTCCCAAGAAAAGATAATTGTTTAAGGTCCTAGGGCTATCCCAAGTGTTACAGAGAATTCTGATTAATGAGCAGCCTAGTAAAAAATAGACTCTTCCTGAGAAACTCTCAGGCCCTGAAGAACTGTGCCAGCACTCTCTAGCTGTGCCCTCCACACCTCAGTGAGCCCAAATTGTTCAATTAATCTTGTAGCTTTTTGGAAGCATGGGACATTTTTTCATCTTTCACAGTGGATCTGTCAAGATGTTTGGCTGTCAGACAAAAAAAAAACCTTTTCCTATCCCAGAGTATTTATTTTTTCAGATAAAGTTATATAACAAATAGCCTTCCTTTCCATTTTGGGTCATAGCTGCTGGCTGTGTGTGGGGCACAAACTTCAACAGGGAACCCTCATCCAGAATCTGGTACAGATGTCCAGCTAAGCTTACCCGGAACAAGACTGCAATGGAGGAAAAACTCATTTTTCTTTCTCATTGTTTCTCCAGTCTGATAGAAGGTGGAGGGGCAGCCATTTTCCCCTCACCATAGGTTATAACGGTGCCAAGCCTGTTTTTGTGTATAATAGCTGGCAGAACTTCTTTGGGATGATTATACTGGTGAGGAGCAGATGAGCTTTAACGTAATCTGTTGTTTCTAGCATGGCCCTTTGCTAAGGTGGATAAAGCCAAAGTTTTCCTAAGGCCAAGGAAAATCCTGGTGTCCATTAGGATATTTTAGGACTCATTGCAGAAGTCATCGCACAGGCTAGAGACAAGTCAGAGCCTTACGGGACTACTTTATATCAGCAGTGGTCACCCTGTATGACCATACAAGTCCTGTGTCAAAAATCTTCCCATAGCCAAGATCCAAAATGTAAAATCCTGTTCCTCGGATAACGGAGAGGAGCTTCTGTGGGATAGTGCTTGTCCAGGGGTTCACAGTAACGCAACCATGCCCTGTCCTGCAGTGCAGTATGGAAACAGGAAGGTTAATGAGAGAGGCTGCTTTGGCGTTTGTCTCTCTTGGAATAGGAGGAGTTAGCTTCTAGCACAGTGAAATGATACATGTAAACTGTATATACTCTATATTACTCAGATTGCGTAGCAACTAATGGGTTTGGATATTGACTACTATCTTAAAAAAAATTAAAGATGGGGTAGTGCAACTAGCCCAGGCTACTATAATATTGATTTTTTGAAAAAAGTAGAAATTCAGGGTTCATTAGATTTTGGTCTTTGTTTCAACTGCTGTTACCCTCATTTAGCCTCTCAACAGGGGTGCTGGCCTGAGACTTCCTTCTGAAATTAATGGGCTATGGAAATAGGCTTCAGAAGATGAAAAATTTGTCTTCCTCTATGACTGTAAACTCAATGCAGGTCAGATTTACACCTGCACAATTCAATTAGCATGGGCATAATCAAGAAAAATCATCAACAAGGCCTCTACAACCTTGGGTCTTTTTGCTTTTAATATACTATACTGAAATTACTTTAATGTATGGGAAATGAAATCCATGCAAATAATATCTATTTTGAGGTATGCAGTACTCTGAACACATGGTATTCAGTGGATACTGATTTTTTTTCCTAGATTTTGAAGAACTTCAAAGCTATATGAATGTTTTTATGTATGACTATCCTGTGAAGGCGGCTCAAACCAGTTTCTGTAAGATGATCGTCATAACCACTCAAAGGAATCAATGAATGATTCCAGTGTCGTCTTGCATTTTCACTGCCCTTTATAACAAAGAAAAATCTAAGGTCCGGACAAGAGTGAGTCTCAGCTCACATACAGCCCATAGTATTTTGAAAAATATGTTTAGTAGCAAGGAGTCTTGCTGCTGAAACTTTTTTGCTGCCCAATATCTCTGCCACTGATGGGCCTAACCATTTCATGCAGAGGTCAGACAGACTGTTCAAATATCTAACACAACATTGAAAGACTTTATTTTTCTTTAAAGAGGAGAGATAAAAATCAAGAGAGAGTGAAAATATACAAGCAATATAAGCATGATACTACATTTGAAGAAAAATAATTCAATCACATCAAATTTGTGAGAGGAATCAAGATTAACACGTACTTCTATAACACTATTAAAACGTACTCCTTATCCTCATACAAAATACATGTTTTCCATTTCATTCTACAACATTTTCATGAAAATAATGGTCTCAGGAAGCCTCTGAGTTTAATGTTAGTTGACTTTTAGATGTCTGCTCCTCCTCTCCTGTTGATTTTTTTTTTTTGGTTAGGTAACCAAATTTGTACCCAAAAGAGATATTTGGACCCTGTATTGGCCCTGAACACACAGGGAGGAAAAAAAGCCCAGGCATACTGAGTCAGTGCTTCCTTGTGTAGAATGGAAGAATCCTAAAAATGCTGTTTCATAATAGGAAACTAAATTATTTTTAAGCTACCACCCACAATTAAATTATAAAGTTCAACAAGGTTAAAAGAATGGCAAAAGAAAGGCACTATCGATGCTTTTCACTTTTCCATCAGACCGTAATAATTGTGAACTCTTGTGAGCACAGTTAGTATAACCTCTGCTCAGAAGCTGTGTTCCATGGCTAGGGACTGCAATTGCTCTATAATAAAACTAACATTATGTCCATCACTTGATATTAGAAAGCAATAATCATATCAGTGCATTTGAGGTTTCTTTCCTTTCATAAAGCTACCTTTCCTTAAAGGATTATCCTGACAGACAACATGCTTGTCTTTTTAAAGAAGCAATATAATTAGCTTCCTCCCATCCCACAGCTACTTGTTTCTCTTATCTCCGGGTTGATCTGAGAAAGAAGAGCGGTGGAAATGTTTGCTCTAAGTTAGCACAATGATAGCAGAAGCAAAACTGCTGCCTTGATTTAGTGGGTCAGGAGGGTCCCTGCAGATGCAGGAGCCCCAGGCATGTAGCCCTGTTGCTAGGGAACTGAATCGATCCATTCCAGCATCTTCACCAACACCCTCTCTGCTCCACTGCTGTGATTGAACACCATCCTTTACGGGAGTGGGAGAGTTAGAAGCTTTGGCTTGGCTTTAATATTTATGAAGTAAACGTTTTAACAGTTGAAGCTTTAAATGTCTAATGCTGTTTTCTTTTTCCAGAGCAGTAGCTTACCTTTGGGAATGTCTCAATCACTCTAGTAGGGCAAATTACTTCAAATTGGAGACAGATAGCTTGTTTTCTCTGAGCTAAATGCAACAGTAGGAGGTTTAACATGCACACAAAAATAATTAAAGTATGTTTTTCCTCATTCACTGTAATTGTCTTATTATTTCAAGATAATTTACATTTAAAATACATCATGCTACAGGTTTAACTGAGATCATCAAAACCAGATTAAAAGGTAGACCAGGATATTTTTAATATTTTTATATAGGCTAAAAAAAATAAAGCGGATGTATGAAAAGGTTATGTGAACATACAGAGAATGTTATTACGCAGAAAATGTTGGCATAGCCCAGTGGGGCTCTGTGGGAAATGCCCACTACCCTTACACAGAAGGATGAGGATTTGAGGGTATATATCCGTAGCTAGCTAGTTTGGAGGTTCATCTCCATGCACCTACAATGGGAGGTTTTTAACGTCAAGCTTTATAAGAAGATTCCACAATGGGTCTCCTCAGCCGGTGCTGCAGCCCCCACCGCTCTGGTCCGCATCTGCACGAGCTGACTTGTAGCTTTGTTCCTACGTGCCTGGTCCATATGCAGCCTGGAGGCACCATGCTCCGGACGTCAGTCCTCCCTGGGGGAAGGTGGGCCATGCAGACACCTCAGCTATTGCAGGCGATGCGCAAAAGTACTGTATCAAACGATATAACTGAAGGAGATAGGGCAGCTGGGTACTGTTCCAGTAGATTCCCAGGGAATATGTATTTATACATAGGTGATGCAGTGAAGTTCACAGAGTAGGAGGGTTGTCAGGTGATATGAAATCAAAACAAGTCAGTATTAAGTCTTTCCATACCACCTCTCCTACAGTAGTAAGCAGAAACTGAAGAGCTGATAGTTTTCCAGTTTAAATATGGAAAATTCTCCACCTGAATTTTAAAAGTCGCCATTAGAAGTGAATAAAAACTATGTACTTACATAAACTCCTGTTGATTTTACTTGTACATAAAAATCAATACTTTAAAATGTATGTGAGATGATTAAGCTTTTGGGATCCTTGTCATAAGTACTCAACTTTGGGAGAAAATGTCTAGCAGTAGCCTTAGAAATTGAAATAATCACTTTAATCAGACACCAGATGTCTGATATGGACCCGCATGACAGATCCCACAGTGACCCGACAGAGCTAAACGCAGCATAAGGAGAAGGTACCTCTGTGAGCAGGAACAAATTTGTCAGAAAAGCTGTGATGGGGACAGTAGCTCCCTATTAGCATCGTGCTGTGTGGCTCATACTCTAGTCACATGATAGGAAATGCTGCTTTGTGCTGTTTTGCTGCCCTTCTAATTATTAGGAAGGTGACATCTGGCCCTGCATCCAGTCTTGCCTATTAGGAAGCCCACACTGACAACATCCCCCACTAAAGTCCCTGGACAGTAATGCAGAAAGTCAGGCTTGTAAAAGATGCAATGGTTCCCTGCAAGGCAGCCAGCAGCTCACACCGCTTCAGCATATGCAAAACATTTTTGTATTGACATTGAGTGGGTGTATGTGATTTGGTCTGGCTTATAAACAAAACTCTGTATCTTTGACCTAAATCGTGCTGCATATCCTATAGTTAACTAAATTTCTCTGCAATAAAAAAAGAATGAACACAAAAGTCAATTTATTTAAAAATTAAAATAAAAATATTCAAACTCGTGCTTTGTAAAAGATGTCAGCAAGTGCTAGAGGATCTGCCTTCAGCCTTTCTTCATCTAAAATAAATTTTCATTCTTCCCTATTTCAAAGCTAATCTTCTCCCACTCACTCTAATATTCAGTGTTACTGCTTTAGAGACCATGAATTAGGACAATGGCTGTTAACACAGTACTGAAGTTCTTTTTCCTTATGCCCTTATAAATAAAAATGTTGTATCATTTTTATAGCATACAACATAATGGTCTTCAACAAAACTCTTCTAACTAAACTGCTGTCGGCACTCAAACTAGCATTCTTTCCTAATACAGCATTGACATGATAATAGCATAATACCTCAGGCCATTAACTCTATTGAAAGTAAGATTACTATCAGACACGATAAAACCTCGTCAGACAAAGTAACAACCTTATATTCTGTCTTGATAACACTACTAAAATAGTGATTGCCTCTGTGTAGCCTTGCATAATATTTGTTATCCATTTCTTCTTGAAATGCTTTGGACAAAAGTCCTGCCTGAATCACTGCCCACAAAACATTTAGGGAAAAGAGCAGCAGTGAAATACTTTGGGTCCTGATCTGAAATCTGGTGAACTCAGTGAGGAGCCTGCTATTACCTGCAATGTCTTCAGCTCTTTACATGCTGTCTATCTTATGTAATTAGTAACAGAGATATTAAAAATTCTACTTCCCCTAATATCTGCTGATTTATGTGTAAATGTTGTATATATATATACACACACACATATATATATACATATATCTCCATGGATATACATGCATACATGTGTTATACATACACAGGAGTCTCTTTCACTTATTATCCAATGAATAACACGAATTCCCATGAATTCTCTCTGACAGCTAAAAACTGTTTACCCACTGTTGTGTTTTTTTTAATTCTTTGGTGACTTATTTAGACGAATGTTGTAAAAGAGGTTGTTAGAAACATCTGAGAAACAATGTTAGAGGTTGAAAAACTTCCAGTAGGACATGAGTTTCTTTCATCACTGAGAACTTTACTTTTTCTCTTTTTTTTCCTTGAGGTGGGTATAAGTGAGCAAAGTTACTGCATTTTCTACAAGTGGCAGTACGTTTCCTAGAGTTTTTTAATATCTGTTTTCTAAGTGGAGCATGCAAGTTGTCTGGCAGGTATCTAAGTAGTATCATTTACTTCCAGAAACATCAAAAGTCTTAATAAAAAAAACTTCAGGATTTACTAGATTTTCATCAAAGTCTTAGGACCAAGGATTGGCAGACTTGTCTCTGACATGTCAACCTAGGCACCACTGTAGATGGGATAGAGAAGTAACACCAGATAAAATCCCTTTCAGTGGTTGTGAACTCTGTTCCCAGACACAATGAATTAAGCAAATGGTAACAATATAGTCTGTGGATATTTACGCACCAGTAGATTTGACAAGACCCACAACTACTTGTGGAGATTTGTAAATCCACCTTAGCAAACATATCTCAGTCACATTTAGCTCTGGCTGCCACAAGAGCTTCAGTCACAGATACCTGCCACCCTGCTGGGGTCACGCACTGTCGGTGTGCATGCATTACAATTTAGGCAACATCCCACCTCCATTACTGAGTCAGGCTTTGCAGCTGTCCCTGTAAGTAAATCGATGCTTTCTTGATCAAAGCAATTAACTGGGCTGTTCTCCACGTCCTTGTCTACTACTCTATTCTTAGTCAAAGCTGCATGGTTTCACTGGGGATGTTAGTGTCAAATGCACTGTGGAGTGACGATGCTCACTGCTTAGCATTCAGCTCTGAATCCTCTCAGAGTGGAAGTGTGAAGGTATCTGGCTGCCTGTCAAAAATGCTGCCCTGGATGGATTGCAACTGCCTGGAACCGTATGGTAAATAAGACCAAAAGCTTCTACTGAGGGTTTACAGGCTTTGGGCAAACATGTTCACTCATAGTCATTACATCTGACAGCTTGTAGCCCTCAAGAGATCCCTGTGATTTGTAACAAAACTTCAAGTTGTTTCCTCTCAATGAGTTTAGCTATGTTAAATCTTTCTCAGGAAGATGAGGCTTCCTTTTCACAAAGATTTTTTCTATACGCATGTAGTGGGAGAAGGTTGTGACAGCAATGCAACTTCTCACACATGGTTACCCTTGACCAGATAAGTAAATTTGTTTTGTTCTGTTTCCCTCCAGATACTATAGTGCACTAGCCAGACAGAGGATCAGAAGTAGAACAGCATCTGCAGCTTTCTGCAGCAGTGACGCTGGGTAGATGTTCAAGTTAAGCAGCGTGGAAGTAGAGGGAACAGGACACACGTGCCTTAGCCTCTGCTTGGAGCCCCCAGGAATCGGTGCTGGCAGTAAGCATATCCGACATTGAAAACATGATGTTGGTTGTGCTTTAAATCTCTGCTCATCTTTTATCCCATTTTACTCATTTGTGAAGACCTCTGATTTTAAGGATTCAGAGTTACAATCCCTTAAGTGTCATTAACGTAATTACTGATTTTATCGTTTGCCCACTGGATAGGTTCAACGTATTCTTATCAATTCTTTTGCGTGTGGAATGGGTTGGGTGTTGCACATCACAAATACACTTCAGGAACGAGGAATTTAGTATGCAACAGAAAAGAGGGAACCATTTAGCAGTATTCCTTTATTCAACTCCTGACTAAGTGCATAAGGAACTTTCAATAATATCGGGAAATCAAAAGTCTGAAGATGAGCATCTTCTAAGAATGCCCTATGTGTCCAAACAATCACTGGTAAAAGCTTTTGCAAGCCATTTAAGATGACACTGTCCCCCATTTTCTGACAAACTGGAAGCATTACATACCACTTAGTGTGAGAAAAAGGGGGAAAACTAATTGACATAGAAAGGTCAAAGCAATGTAAATGTAATGTTTTCATGATGGGAAATATCTTCACGGCTGAAAAAGAAATGAGGTGGGTTATTGCAGATATTAATATTAAAAAAGCATGCCGTTAACATTAACATCTGATTTGCTTAATATAGAATTCATTCCTGTGCAAAATTTCATCTAAATCATTTTCTTGTTAATGCTCACCCAATACCAAATAACTCCCCAGCACTTGCCTCAGACACCTCTATGAATACTGAGCAAATTTATTATACTTGGTCCTGTTGTAATGAAGCTCCAGTGGATTCATAATGATCAGATACTTAGGACAAGCAGTGAGCACTGAGAAGATTCTTTTTTCTGCTTGTGTGAGCACAGTAAAATACCAGAGGTGCACTAGGGACCTCCTCAAAACCAGAGAGGTAGTAAGGGTGGGGGAAAAAGATCTATTTGTTTTAGTTGTAAAGAGGCACAATTGTGAACATATGCAAAAATGCTAACTTGAATTCATCTCACTGCTCCGGAGGATTGTACCAGGACTGAGTAGGTGTACCACCTATTCAGCCAGCTAAGCTATTACCTTAGCTGGGGAGAAGGTAGGCTGTTGACTGTTTAACATGCTGGACTGCAACCTTCCCCAGGGGAGTAGAAAATTTTAAGAACTCCTCCCCTCACTAGTTTTTTTCATTTCAAAACATTAGCCAATGCAAAAAAAAAAATTAATAAAGTTCCAGGGTTCTAATAGTTCGGACTCTAAGAAATAAAGCAATCAGTGCCTCACTAAGGGAAGAGGTGTGTTATGACAAAATGTGTAATATTGAGATACTGACAGCACTCTTTAGAAGTCCAAGGGAAGAGGTGTGTTATGACAAAATGTGTAATATTGAGATACTGACAGCACTCTTTAGAAGTCATTATTATTGACCAAACTTCAGGGAAAAGATCACTAGAAGTTGATTCAACCGTTATGATCAGAGTGTCTGCATTTTAATTAACACATGAGAAAGTATGCATACCTAACTTTGCAAGAAATTTGTATTACAGTACCCTTCTCTGAGCACACATAGTAGTTGTTAGAATCTCTGTCATTAGAAAACTGTATATTACCTACACTGAAAAGGAAAGGCAGATGGGAACATGCATTTTTCACCGTGGCATTTTCTAACTTTGGTGTTCAGCTTACTGCACTGCATTCCAAGTATAATATTTGTTTGAAGTTTAATTTATTCAATATTTTATAACAGCGAATCTCAATGTCACAGTCAGTAGCTGAAACCGCTTCTGTAATGTGACACACGATGTGTCACAGGTGAGAATCTGTGTAGTGAGGACTCACCCTGGGCCATTTAAAATGCTGGTCACAGTGAATACTGATATACAGTAGATGGTAGCCATGGAAACCATTCAGACCTTACCTTCATAATATTTTGTTTTTAACAAAACTAGATTCCAAAGGGTGATCTTTCTCTTACTTTGGGGGCACACTGTGTTATAGTATCTAGAAAATTAACCATCAGATGTTTTTAAAAGTAATTCAATTTTAAAATCCCTTGCACATGTTGCACAGTGCTAGTTTCTGAAGGCTAAAGACCAGGTGTGTTATTAAAGCATGCTAAAGGCTCCAAAAACTCCCTGGGGAATGCTGCAAATGTGAGGAGCAGAGTCAGAGCACACCATGGGCTGCACGAAGGGGAGGCAGGTATGCTGCTGCCAGCTTCTCATCTTTTCCAATCACTCCTGGAGAGACCAAGTGTTTGGGTAGGATGTGCAAAGCGGCAGGGAAGAGAGGCAGCCAGGCAGCTGGCGAATGTGTGCAGGGCAGGAGATAAGGTTTGGAGTCCTGGCTTTTGTAAAGCCAAGATGCAAGATGGGATTTAATGCTTGGAACCTGGAAGAAAGGCACACGGAATTCATTGGTAAATAGGAGCTTTGGTGTGAAACTTGCAGTGTGGAAAGTGAGGTTTTCTGGGAGGAAATAATAATTTAGAAGATACCTTTCATAGGAAGCAGAACACGTTAAAAAGCTTTTTGACAGCACATTAAAATCAGGTACTGACAAGTGAATATAAGATCTCCCCTGCTGGAGGATAGCTGGCTGGTATGTAGGGGTCTCTGGGGAGGTGTGTTGTCCAACTTGAGTTCTCTAATGACAAAGACTTCACAGTTCACTTGCCTGCAAAAAGTGAACAGGAAGATACGATCTAGAAGATGTTTGTAGATCAGGTTAAATATAAGCTCTATAGCTATGGGAAGCGTAGGGATGGAAAGGAGGTGGGAGAAAAACCTCCCCATTCCTTTTAGCACGGAGCGTGCTCCTGCCTCTACCCTGATCTGTAAGGCAGCGCACCTCCACTCCGGCTACTCTGCTGAGGAGCTTTGAGCCAGATCTACAAGCAGCAGAAAAAGAAAGTGAAAGGGTATCAAAAGTACAGAAGGGGAAAATCAAATGTACAGGAGGGGAAAATCAAATGAAGAACAAAAGCAGAGCATGAGAAATTTTCTGCTGCTTTGAAAGGATAAGACACCTTCGGTGGGCTATAAAACGGACTCAGTTGTGATATGCCCTAATGAATATTTCCCTATTGGCAGTTCATTTAACTCCTACTGAGTTACCGTGGTTTTCAAAGTTAACGTGGCAGATCAGGAGTTTGGCAAGGCTGGCTTATCTCCCAGTCGCTGGGCACTAGGCAGATCTACATTTATGGCATGGAAAAACCCTGAAAACATCCCCACAGTACAGCAATGAACTCACATGGAATGTTGGTTTGTTCATAGCTTTATTTAGAGAAAAGTTAGAGCTGGAGCTACCACAAAGGCTTGAGAAACTCAAACCGCTGCCTAACCCACTCATTGAACTGAAATCAAGAGTACCCTGAAAAACATGGGGTTACATAGGACAGACAGCCTGATTAACAGTAAATTTAATGCAAGATAAAGTATTTGTAAGAGCAAAATCAGTTTGCATGATGCATGCAAAAAGGTCATTGACTATTTTGGGTCCCAAGGTCCTGTCAGACAATGTGTGGAAAAACAGTAGTGCCTTTTTCTAGCCTATACATTGAGTAGATGGAGATATGAGGCTGCATTACCACCCTCCTATTTGATGTGATGAGGCGAACCCAGTATTTTCTATCCTGCAAAGTTCAAAATGCAGTTACTTGGGCTTTTGGTGTATGGAAAGCAGCGTGGATAATTCAAGCCAAAACAAATACAATATTTTTAAATTTGACTGCTGATCTGTGAAGGCATAGATCTGTTTCATCTGGAGAGAGAACCTGTTGTGGATTATCAAAAAATGCTTGTGTTTTTCAGTATGGACCTTGTGTAATGCACAATGATACAAGTTGCTGTGGCCAGCATGGGCCAGACCTACTTGGTTTATACCTAAGTAAAAAACACTTTGAAGCTATCAAAAGAGTCTTCTTACACAACTCATATTTATAATGAGAAGGCATTTAAGTACTGCATGGAAAGAAGACACATAAGTGTGCAATTTCAGTAGATATGTGAATAAAGAAAACTGAATTTCATTGCAGAACAGTGATAGACAAATCTCCTTACAGACTTGACCTAGTTTTCAGTTCAGCTGTTGAAGACACAGCATTTATCAAGAAGAGCTGAAACCAGAGTTTGCCAATAACAGCAGGAAGGCAATATAAGATGGATTTCTCTTACTCAAGTTTTCTGTACATTCAAGTTTGCTGATGTTCATTCAATACAATTTCCCTGTCCCATTAACTGTGCTTTGGTAAGAACATATGACTTCTGCAACATGGATTTCACCTTAACTGGACTTCCGTGAGCAAGTTAACAAAAACAAATATCAAAGTGAAGGCCTCAAATTCAGCCTTGTCACATTCTTCTTGACTTTCCATGTCAGAAAAAAACCCTTATGAATGCTAGATACCTGCCATGCTAGTTGGAAAATAATACCACTAGATAAAAATATCGCTGCCTTGTAGTGTACAGGGCATTCACAGCATTAATTTCTAGTCAATCTCAAATTTAGCAGGGAGCCAAGCAACATCCTGCAAAGTTTGAGTGAATCTGCAGTTGAAACCATATCAAGGTCCAAATTTCATAAAATAGTAAACAGCAGTTAACTGCAAAGAGATGATAGTTTACTATGCAGGCTTAGAATCATAGAATCATAGAATGATCAAGGTTGGAAAAGACCTCTAAGATCATCAAGTCCAACTATCCGCCCAACACCACCATGCCTGCTAAACCATGTCCCGAACTGCCACATCTACACGTTTTTCAAACACCTCCAGGGATGGTGACTCAATCACCTCCCTGAGCAGCCTGTTCCAATGCCTGACCACTCTTTCAGTTAAGAGATTTTTCCTAACTCCTCATCTAAGCCTCCCTTGACACAACTTAAGGCCATTGCCTCTCGTCCTATCGCTAGTTACTTGGGAGAAGAGACCAACACCCGCCTCACTACAACCGCCTTTGAGGTAGAGAACTGCATCATAACCCAAATATTAAGCTGACTTGCTACAAGATTATTTCCTAGCAAATTAAGAAACAGTTTTTTCCTGTCTGATTGGTAGTTGAACAACACTTACGTGACAAGCTAGCTGTCAGATCTCAAATTAAATCAGAAGATTTGTGACATTATAACTAGTGTCTCAAAATATTCTAGGGCATGGAGAGGACAGGAAAAGCAACAGCAACAAATTTCATGACGTTTTCCATCTAGACTCTGAAATTATTCCCTAGTAAGATACTATTGCGCCTCTACTTGAACAAAAGGAATGTGTAACAGATGCTGTCAGGATACCTGAGACAGCCCTGCAGAGACAGTGGAAAAGCAAAAGATTGAACAGCATTCATATTCCTCTGAGAAATAACTTACCATTGAATTGCTATGAAAATACGACTCCTGATAACCAAAACTACAGAGGACTAACTTACAGTTCCAAGAACATGTCCTCTGCTGTTAAATATCAATCACAAAGTGCAGCATAGCAATTAATATTGAAGATCGTGACCACTGGGAAACAGAGAGCCACTTGCTTAAAATTTATTGTCACATTTCAAAAGGATAAATGAGATATTTTCTGAAGTTTCATTTCACAGTGTTGTTTTGGTTGTCTTCTGAAGTGCATGAAATAATGCTTTCCAAGACAGAAGCTTCCTGATGCGAAGAAAAAAGAAAAAAAGATATACACTTACAAAAGCTCTTTTGGCCCCTCTGTGTCAATATGCTGGAATCAAATTCACGAGGCCTTTGAAACCCACGCAGGAAGAAACATCTCAATGTATCACTGTGGTCATCCTTCCCATGTCACCTGTGCCCAATTTCACCTGTTCCCATGAATAAGAATTCTTTCCATTGCTTGCTGAAATCATCTTAAGGGAGCGTTCCAAATTCTGGCCTTTCTTGTGTTCCTACTTATTCCACATGAGCTTCTTCCTGTTGATGCATGATGCCATTGAAAAAAATCTGTAGGTTAACTGGAAAATTGTACAGTTTTTACTTTTTGTTATTAATTGGATGTTACTTTCATAAAGGCACTACATTTCCTTCTGTATCTTTCCTTTGATAAAGATATTTAATGCAAAGAGCTTTCCAGGGCTTTCTGTGGCGAATGTTCACCATATTTATTGAGAAATTACAGAAGAAGAGCAATTATTCACAAACTGTGTTATTTAAGTGCTACTATATTATCAATTTACAGGGACTCTCAGTAAAGGTTTATAATGGAAGGTACAATCCCTACTCTCCCTTCCCCTTCTTTCCATTCAAGGAGCTAAGATCAAGAAACCTGCTGGGGAATTCAAAACTTACTAAGAAGTAAGCAAGACCTGAAGAGCCTATGGCTAGGTGAAAGCACAATAACAAACATTTAAAAGGTCACTGTTCAGTAATATTATACTGAACTTGAAAAGGAATGATCTGTACTCATTTCAAATCCCAAAATAAAACTCAGCACAAGTCCTTCCTTAATATGGAAGTGTGACATTTCTCTTAAAAATGCAATTTAGGATTCATTTTAGATCTATATTTGAGAGTTTGAATAGCATTTAAAAGTGCATGGGCCTTTTTATCATGAAACAGACCCTGATTTCAGAAGATTGGGAAAAGCTGTTACAGGGTGACAAGTGAAATGGCTGCCTAAGGAAGAAGGCTTATCCAGGGCAAAACAGTATGCTCCAGTGACTATAAATCACACTGAAGTGGTTAAGACAACTGTCTTTTGATCCGGTTTAGCACAGAGATGGGCATAACCAAATAGTAAAGAAAAGGAAAAGCCAGGTTTGCTCTTCTAGGAAGGCGTATGTGAATTCTGGGAGCTCTGGTGATGTTAAAATCACACAAAAAACAAAACGAAAATACCACCCACATATATCATAAACCCAGACTGAATAATATACTGATTCTAAGCATAGAAGTTAAAACTAACTTCTTGAGATCGTCTGTCAAGAGGTTTATACATAAAAAATATATAAAATATCAATTATTCTCTACAACAGAACTAACAGGAAAATGTACTTATTTAGGTGGGACCAACTCTTGTACAACCTTTCTCTTCTCTCGACTCCTGGAATTTGTTGTGGACTTCTCAGGCTATTTCGTTTTACTCCTTCCCTCCACCTCCCGGTTCAGCTTTTTCTTTTTTATAAGCTGGAGTAGCACAGTTTCTTGCATATGACATCAATCAATCAATTCCCATCATGTCACCAAAATCTTTTTCGCAGCTTCTCCTGCAGTCTGTTTTATGGCATTTGAGCAAATGTTGCTGTCAAACATCCTATGAGTATGCTCACAACACGTGACGTAAATGAGCATTAGTATTAAATAGCCAATACCATTCAGTTTTCTTGTCAAATAAGCTGTGTTGCTTCTCCCAGCAAATCTCTTTTTTCTTGTATCTCAAGCAGTAGATCTAATCCCATCATACTGTGGTTGGTGCATTCTGCACAATGTCGCCAGGACACTGTATGTTTAACCGTATGTCTCCATCTTTCTTTGGCACAGAGAGGTATTGGGTTTCGTGGTTGCTATGTTCTAACTTGTTGGCCTATGAAGTATGCTGAAGATTTTATATGGTTCTGAATACATACAACCAGAAAATTCAAACCTTCTTAAGTAAAAAGAAAAGATCCCTATAAATATGCAGATATGTCCGCCGTGTTGTACTAGTCACAGCTGCACCACCACTTCTTGCAGAATGGTTTATTCGACTCAGTTTTGTTGTTATAATCCAGTCAGGGATAAATAGGCTTTATTCTCAGTTAAAGGATACTGCTCCAAAAGCAGACAAAGACTTTATGTATAATTCTCACAGTAGCACGTGTTATGTGTAGAATTCGCGTACACAAATAAATTGGGGATCAGAAGAAGGAACAGTTTACGTGCTGCATGCCAATGGCAGAAACAATAAAATTCAGTATATGAGAAGAACCTTTTTGGAATAAATAAAAGAATAATTCAGATCTTAACGGAGGATATTATCTCTGAACCTGAAAAACTAAAATTGAACCTGTCTAAATGTTTCCTTTCTCACTTACCAAACAGTCAGCAACCCCTGGGAAAATGGAAAACCTGAGCAACTATATGTTGAGGAAGACGGAAAAGAAAGAGAGAGAGAGGACTATACCCTTAAGACTCTAATCCCAGGTCAAGTTAGACTGGGAAAGTTGTCATTTTCTACCCATGTGTTCTTCAGTCTGGAGAATTCCTTGTTAAGAAGTCCAGTCTGGATGCACACCTAACCTACCATCCAGTCCAAGGTTTTCAGCATCGTGAAAGCTATAGATCACATTATTGTTTGCTACAAAATCTGTTCTGTTCTACTCATTGCAGATATTACTCTTGTAACACCTTACTCTGCCCTGGCTGCAGACAGCATCATCTTCAGGCTACTAATTATCCTATCCAATTCCACTCACAAAATCACTGCACATAGGACTCAGACTTTTCATGTGTAGAAAAAAGAAAAAAAAGATCTGTTTTGCACAATTCTATTTCTTAGAGTATTTTGTTCTTGCTATCACTCTTGATCTATAGGATACAAACTTAAACTTGTCTTTGTTTCATCTAAATCCTAGGGTCTATGATGCTTTGAAATATGAGGAGGACTCATTTATTCCAGAGTATGTCTTGCATACTGCTTGTATCTATTTTTTAATACAGTGGTAGTAATAATCTACTCCTCATATAAAAATAAACTATAACTATAAACAAACTAAAATTAAAGCAATAAAAAATTTGGTGTCCTAATTCATCTACATAAGACTGGTCATAGATTGTTTTATCTTTTAGTGGTTTCCCAGCCAAGGTTCTGGGCTTGAAGCCTGTACTCCCTGCTCAGACAAGAATTTGGACCTTAGGCAACCATAGAAATTAATATTTTTATATTCAAGTGGTTTGATGTAATCCTTACACACTGTCTAGGTAAGTACCTTCTTAGTAAGGTCTATTAACATTATGAAATAGTTACTTTTCTGTATTTCTCAATTCTTCTGATCAACAGTAGAAGTTTCATCATGCAAAGATTCCTCTGCCCTTTGGACGATCTGCTTCTGCCTTTGGGTGTAGCAGAACTTTCTGTTTAGAGCTGCAAAGACACATACTGCCCTCTGACATATTCCAGAGATAAAAGTTTATATTAGTTCTTGTAACTCTAGGCCATAACCCTCTCTGCCACTCAAATGAAGAAAAAGATCCCCTTGGGATGAATTTCTCAACAAACGTGGCAGCAAGCCATCCATCTCCTCTTCTCAACAACTGTTGCATTTCATCCCACAGAGGCAGGGACGACAACAGGGACGGACCAGAAGCTTTAGCAAGAGGATTGTGCTGGGTGTGTGGGAGAGCAGGGCCCGCTGCAATCTGCATTGCCAGATACACACACAGTCCCCCTTTTTGTATCTCCTTGAGAAGGGTGTCTTGCAGTTAATGTACTGAGCTGCCTGGGGCATGTTGTCAATGTCAGGACTATTATTTCAGTCTCTGTGGACTCAGGCAAGTGATGTCCCATTTATTATACTTGATTCACGCTTTCAAACATTTATTTGAAAAATGAAGAGTGGAAATGTGCCTCTTTTTAATGAAAACAGGGATTACTTCTTTAAATATTAATGATAGGCTTATATGTTTTAGAGGGAACACACTACTAAACCCTAGTACTGTTATAAATATTCAGTACCTAGAAATACATGCTCTTCGATTTCCTTTTACTTACCCATTCGCAAGAATTTGTTATCAAGTGTCTCTGGAAACTTTCTTCTCATAACAGTAAAATCTGGACTTTATCTGGACCTTTTTCAGGTGTGTCAATATTGTGTCTGTGTAAATGCGTTGCAGATGTCTTATTTTGGGGTGGCAAAGGCAGGAAGGTTAGTAGTAAGGTGCAGCTATGGGAAGAGTACAACATACTGGTTGCAGGTAAAGCGTGAAGAATGCTAGCACCTAATTGCCATCACTGAGGGAACATTACAGTCACAGTCCGTTAATTCTTGTAAATCTGCCTTTACTTGCTGAATAGTGGCTAAGGGTGTCTAAGGCAGGTAATGAGGAGGACATATAAACTAGAAGCACACAGAAGACACCAAAGGCTATGTCTCCATACTGATCTTTGGACTTGTATACTTGCTACAGAAGGAGTGGCAGGAGGACATCTTCTGTGGTCAGCACGGGAACATGACTTCAGGTGCGTTCTAGCTATGGTCTGATTAGGTGCTGTCATTAATATCAGTCATACTTCCAGCGGTACATTACCCATTCTGTCGTTTTTGTTATTTCCTGTGTAACTACAATTCACTTCATCCATTTACTCCAGAAGTATCTCCAAAACTTCTTGTGACTTCTGGCAGCAGCATGTGAAGGTACACAAAATCCCAGCTTCTCTGAGAGAAGAGGCAAGTCAAAGCCTGAGGAAGAATCAGCAACATGCTGTCCCCCAAAAACACATCACCACCCTGATAAGTGGAACACTGCTCAACAAAAATGTGGTGAGGCTAGAAAATTTCTTCCTTCAGTTCCTAGAAGGAACAGATAAGTTACTGCACAATGTGAGCACAGAATTACCTGCATAGTTGTGAACTGTGAAACACAGGCACACTTATTTCTGTGCTCTGGGCAAATGAGCAGAGCTTGATCATTAAGACAGTGCAATGTCACAGATAGGTAGAATACCTTGCACTGGTAAACATACAATTAGCCATTCTGAAGTTACCACACACTGAAGAAAACACCCAAAAGCAAAAAGGAATCAAAAGCATCAAACACATAGTAGAAGCCAGACTCTTAGAGAATTGAAACCTTAAAAGATGAGACAGAATAAAGGTAGAGGAAAGAAGGAATCCATTATTAATGGCTGCCTTTAACAACTGTGAGTTGAGATATAGGATGGTTAAATGGCGAAAGAGGAATGGGTAGAATAAAAATAATACGGAATCGGCAGTAGATGAATACTTACAGTATGGGTCGGTTAGCAGGTATTTGCACAAGGCTTTGGAGGAAGTTTTTCACATTAATCAAATACAAATCCTTCAAAATGCTGCTCACATTTTAGTGCCACAATTTCACAGACTGCTCCAACCCTCTCTCTTCTATTCTGTACTGCTGTTCTTTAGATATATGCTGTGAAGTGAGTAACAAAATGTTTAGGTCTATTATTTCTTTTATATATCTAATTACATTTTTCTGATAATTGCCTTCTTTTGAAAATGGTTAGAGTCTTTTCAGTTCCTCGTTTCATTTCAGCAATTGGAAATGCATTTCTAATTCTCTCTTTGAGGTTTCTGATGAAAACTGTACACTTTTATGAATAATTGACCCACTTTACTCTGACAAGAACTACATTTCTGAGAACTGTTTATCCAGAAGTTTCAGAAGTTTTTTACCTTGATGCAACATATGCTTTACCAGATATTTCGCTGGGAAGACAACCACACCAATGCAAACAAATTGCTCTGTGAGTGAACCTTTCGAGAATTCATTTGCATTTTAGCTTAACCTTGGGATGGGTTGATTCTACCACTCTCTGGTAGTGGGTATCTGAATTTGTTTTTCATTATTGTGGTTGTAATGAGCTATGCAAGAAACTGTCCACCCTCTGTCCCTTCAGTTGTCAAGAGCAGTAAATGCTTTAGAGTGAAGCATTTATAAAGGCGAAAACGCACAAAATGATCTGTTTATTGAGAGGAAAGTATATCACAATTGCAATTATTTTTTAAGCCATCCTATTGGCTTCAGTTCATGTGAATTAGATCCGCAATGAAATTTTCACTGTGATGACGAACTGTAGCAAAGAAAGCTCATAAAGCCCGCAGGTTTATTTCCATATGATCAGTGCCGTTGGACTGTGTTGCAAACACGACTAAGTTCTTACCGAAACTCTCTGTTACACATTTTCACTGAAAACATTCCTGTACACAGTCATGATTCAGGAGAAAATAATTGATTTCTACTTTCAGTGTCTCTGTTTTCCTATCTACAGTAGGGAGTAGTTGTCTTCTTTATGAAGTGTATTGCTTTTCAGTATATTTTATTGCTCAGTAATTTTTCATTATAAGAACCTTCTCTAACTTTGCATTATCAGTGCTGTATTTTTGTCCAGCAATTTTAATCATCTTAGATTTTATGATGACATTTTAAAAAACATTGATAATTAAATTGTATTTCGATGCCTCTGCAACACTATTCCAGTAAAAAAGAGTTTAGCAGCAGAACATTTATACTACACTGTTATCAAGGGAGGGAATAACTGTAACAGAGCAGGACTGCTACAAAAAAAACCTGAACAGGGCTCCTTTATAATTTGTGGTAGAAATGGAGACAATAGTGTGTGCTTTTCCCCATCTTTTTCACAATCCATATCCACGATCTCCCAGTAATATGGCTGAAGAAGGGAACTGGACACTGTTGATGGAAGAGAATATATATAGAGACACAGTGGAATTTTCCAAGCTGCAGGATAAGAAATCATTATAACAGGATAACCTGTGCAAAAGGAGAGCCATGTGTTTTGAATGCTATTGACTTTTCTTCTTTAAATTTGGTATTGATTGCTTCTGTCCATTGATTATTGAAAGAGTCTGTTTTTCACTTTCAGGAGAATTATTTTCATTGCTTTGCTGCCCTTTATTCCCAAGCAAAATCCCTACAGATGCCACACTTCAGGAATTTGCAGACATACGTGACCTTTTAATTATTTATGACTTGAATGTCTGTCAGCTGAAAACTTACGGCAGGAACTGAGATTAAATTTCTCTGAAAGAAGAACCAGGTTCTCCAAGTTGTATGCCTCACCAAAGCATAGTTTCCAAAGGTAACCTATTGTTCTACACAGATATTGCCTTGTCATGTTAAGAATAATTTGAAGATGACATGTCCGAAATACTACAGTCTTTTGCTTTGTTTCTCAGCAGATGGGAAATGTCATCAACTTTTTTAAGAAGAAAAAGTAGAGGCTGTTCCTCTGTCAGGGTCTGGTCTTCTAATTCACCAGTCAGCAGTGCTGGCAGCCTACCTTGGTCTTCCCCAAAGGAACACAACTGCTTCCCAACACTGCAGAAGCAATAGCCTTAGACCTTCCCCTGTAGAGGCACAGCCCCGCAGCCCCCCAGCACGGAGATGGGAATCAAGAACATGAACAAGCTCTTATGGGATTTTGTTCTCCTGTGTATACATCATTATTTGAATTCATTGCAAAAGCCAGAAAACGAATATTAACTGCTGTTCGGGAGTTTATAATTGTGGCTGTGGGGGTTAGATGACCTCCTTATTTTGTTGGTTAGCATTATGTTGCTACAGCAAAAATAAATGGCCAGTTAAACTTACAATGTACTCACACTGCAGAGATGCACAAAGGCTAGCTTGATAAAAATGGGGATTGTGGAGGGGGGAGAGTGCTTTCTGCTTTTTTAAATTCCCCTGCAAAAGTGTTATTGATTTACCTTCAGTCATGCAAATTTGGTATTTATTTTCCAGAAGAAGCAAAAGTAAATTTAACATTGCCAGTGCCTTTAGCACTTGACAAATGTATTTGAAAGATGATAAACCCCCCCTGCTTTTAAGTATCTTTTCTCCAAAATCAGTAATAGTTCTTAATGACTCAGAAAGAATATCATCATACAAGATCATCAAACCTAATCTACCATAAGAAGAATAGTAGTATCAAATGGACTTTCCCATAGAAATGAGTTGCAATTAATTACCTAATTTGTTAGAGCATTTGTAATATATATTTAATGGTACTGCTGTCTGGCATAGCCTTCCAGACAGTTTTCCAAGGAAACATGATCTAAGCGTAGCCTCCAGCTGATATTATCAAATAACTCACCATGCTGTCTACAAAATCCAGATAAAACAAGCAGCTAATGTTTCAGCTTCTAGGGCCTCAGGAAAGCCTGCTTCCACCCTAACAATTTATCTCTGGCAGCCTCATCTCCTATGCCTTTATATCTGGAACATGCAGCAAATAAGTATTCAGCACTGGCCTCATTGTGGGTAGCACCAAGCAAACAATAGCCCATTACTATATATCACACTCCAATTACTAAAGAACTTGCCATATGTCTAATAGTGTGATATAAACAGTCCATTAGGCTTCCTAATGGTGGTGTTAAATAAAGGGTGAATGAATAGTACTAGAACAGTTAGAAGCCCTTGGGCAGCTTTGCATCTTCCCATGTTACTCTTTTCAATGAGATTATGCTATTGCTTTGGTCGATAGAAACTGTCATTTGAAGATTTCCAGTTCTTCTGCCCTTTCATGTTGAACTGAAATGGCAGATGCATCTAAATCTCTACTTTTTGTCTATTTTCTTCAAAAGTGTAAGCTTCTTACCCTTTATTCCCCACTTACATCGCAGCCTCTTTTTGCCAGCTGAAACAATGCATCTCTCCTAGTCAGGAGAGAGATCTTTGGTGCAGACCCTTTCTGGAATCTAGTGTAGTCTCTAAATCTCTCAGCATCTTTGAGAGACGTTAGTCATCCAAATGACCCCTGTATCATCTCTCTGGCAAGGCGTTGTAAGAGTTTATTCAATAATACTATAATATTTTTTCCAATTAAAGGAATGTCCATTATCTTTCTTTATTTCCATTAAAAAGATCATAGCCTTTCAAACTCAGAATAACTACAATAAAAAGCTCATTAAGAATTGGAAATGTAAGCTCAAATGACACTATTCAGAAAAGGAAAGTAATTGCAGGAGAAGTATTAGGTTAGAATAAAAATGCTTACAGAACTGTAAAACTAAGTTGCCTCTAGGAATGCTGTAGCATGTATTCTATGTGTTATATGAAGGATTAGTAGTGAAACACCAGTGAATAACACGGAGTAATGTTCTGCATCATAGGCTGAAACTGTATTGACAGCTGAGCTATGGTATAAGCATATAAAACTCACAGACTAGTTATTGTTTAGTTTAGGCTATAACGAACAGTAAAGCTATGGAGGTGCTCTGTATACTTTTAGAGATATGTCATAGTTTAACCCAGCAGCAAGCAGCTAAGCACTAGGCAGCCTCTCGCTCACCCCTCCTCTTCCCTCCCAGCAGGATGGCAGGAGAAATGGACAAAAGGGGAAACTCATAGGCTGAGATAAGGACAGTTTAATAGAACAACAAAGTAAATACTAATACTGCTAATAATACTACTACTAACAAGAACGATAATAACAATGATAATAGTGAATATGCAAAACAAACTATATAAAATACAATTTATCTCCCCACTTGACAACCAGTTCTCAGCCTGAAAAAACAAATTTAAACTCCCAGCCAAGAGAGGATTCAAAACCTCCAGGAAAACCGAAAAGCCAATAACTTTCTGCCCCCCAGCCATGCATAAACTGGGCATGACATTTACGGTAGGGAATATTTCCATTGGCCAGCTTGGCTGTCTGGCCGTGCTCCCTCCCAGCTCCTGCACACCTGCTTATTAGCTGAGAAACCAGAAAAAACCTTGATTTATAGCAACAGCTGAAAACTTCAGTGCTATCAACATTCTTCTTGTACTAAATCCAAAACACAGCATCTACTGGGAGGAAAATTAAGTCTATCCCAGCTGAAACCAGGACAAGGTGCTAGTATGCCAGAAGAAGGCAGCAATTAAGGAGCCATTCCAGCCCTGTAGGTTTGATGTATCTGAAAGAACCTGTTAAATTATTGTAAAAAATCAACTTTGATATCATCCCCTGACAAACTCCAGAATGATGATGTATTCCCTTCATATGTAAAATACAAGAAAATATCATGTGTAACATTTCACCATTTATCATTTGCTTTAACAGTGTTTCATTCTCTGTAAATCCTGTTGATTTAGTAATCACAAAAAATTTGTTAAATAACAAGCATTCTGTTCATACGTTCTCTATGCAACTAACAGATACAGCATGAACAAAGACATGTACCAGTATTGTAGTACTGCACTATCACAGTACTGGACCAAAAGGATCACCTTTCAAGACCAGAAAATAAGTTGGACTCTATAAATGTCAACCAGGGATGTCTACAACAATGGTTTATAATGTGGGGACTCCACTGTATAGACATATTTTCCAAATCATTTTACAGTTATCATTGAACAGGTTTTTGAATAATGTCGTCCGAAGAATATATGTTGCCTTCTACTATACATCTTAATGATCAGTGCAAGCAGAGTTTCACCAGTAGGATTGGGTAATTTGTGATGAGACTACTACTTGTGTCCCAAATCCTCATGTAATTTCTGTAAGCAAGTTTTACAAATGATGTTTTCAGAAGTAGTACTGCTGTACAAAAGTCCTGGGGAGTCAAGAATATAAGACTGAAATATGGGAACACATGGCACATTTTAACTACCGCTGTCTTGGGAGTGATGACAAAGCAGCAAAGTCATTAGTGTTCTTCAACAGAGGTGTCAAAGCCTCTCATCAGGAGCTTTCCATCCTGGTTCATGGATCTCCCAGTTAGTTGTGTAAGTCCAAACACTGAAAGCAAAGGGTGGTATGCCAGACAGCAGCAGAAAGAGGAATTTCTGAACTGTCATTGTTTTGTAGAGTTAGGTAGGGCTTTCCCTAGAGACTCACATGAAGTGCAGTCAAGAATGCTGAACAGGGAACAAAAAGAGGCACCTTAACCTAGCATTGAGCCATGACACAGCCTCAAATAGAAGACAGTTTTTAAACAAGTGGGTGCTCCAGAACCTTCTGATAAATGAAGGTCATCTCTTGGAATCCCTCGTGGACCACAGTCACACATGTCGGAACAGAAACTGTAATTGCCTCCAATCTACCAGCTGTTAATTCTCAGTGTGCAGGAGCTTTCTTTATACTTCTGACCCTCAAGAAAAGAGCAGCTAAAAATCTGAAAAGGACAAAATGCAAAGTGTTCACAGAAGTGCCAGGATGAGGGGAAAAGTTCTGTCCCTTGAGTAAGATGAGGCCTGATGTCATTTGGTGGTAAGAAAAAGTATCTTGGAAATGAGACTGTACACCCAGATGGAAGCTACATGCAGAAATGTCAGAAGTTGCTGGTGGAATTGAGAGGCATTAGGGCAACCTACATATTCAGCTTCCCAGATACATGCTACATGTGGTTTAGACTGCCCTCACTTTAGATATCTAAACTGTAGTTTTCTACCTTTGACCTCGTCACCAGATGTTCTTCTTGTAATTAACAGTATGAAATGGATATATAGGTAGTTTTAGGGCATGTTTCATCTTAGGTGCGTTAGCCTGAGACGAATCTTGTTTTACAAGTGCATATTTCTTTTCACTCATTAAAAGTGAATTTTAGGCCACTAGTTCAGACACAAAGGCAGATCTACGTTTCAGACAGTCTCATCAGATCAGATGTGCAGCTGGAAATGTCAGTGTCCCAAACCACAAAGCTCTTAGACCAGAGAATCTGAAAAATATCTAGTTCATGGGGAAAAAAGGAAAGCAGAACTTGTGTCCTGCTGGATTTCAGCTAGGAGCTAAAAATCATGAGCTACTTAGTGTGCTGTGAGAAAGCCAAGAGATACTGAGTTTGGACTGTTTGTTACTATGACTTCATACAACATCAAATAATGATTAAACCATGGGGTGAGGCAGCTGCTATGCTGTATTACTCCAGTATATCACTTAGATGTAAGAGAGATGACTGGTCTACTTGAACAACCTTCAGCACCTCAGATATTATAAGCCAAGTGGTGATGTAAGGCTGCACATTGATGTTAAGAAAAGGTTCATAAATACTTTCTCATGTTCACAACACAACAGCTAAATAACAGGAGAAAAACTGTAGCAGTTTAAAGTTGATTTCCATAAATTATCATTTTCAATGCACCTGAGGATGAAAAGAAATGCCTCCTGAATGTCCCAGTTCAACAAAAGTGTTTTAAATTCATTAAAATATTAAGGACTTTTCAGAGTTAATAAATGGCCTTCATCTAAGAAATGAGAATTAAAGACATGCACCCAGGTAACTGTCATTAATTCCACAGAACAAAGAAGAAGTATTTGGTAGGAGGGTAAATATTTGTTTAAAACCACGGCTGCATAACTAAACAGGGCTGGGAAGGGCAATCTGGGTCACCACATCCAATCACATTCTAAAATCTTTTTCTGAATGTACAAATCTCCATCCAAAGATATATTTTATCTTAACATCTGATTGAAAGTCTATTTCAGAACCACCACTGAATCTTTAAACTGAAGACTGGAATATTTTTGGTCCTAATTTCAGCAGGAACTTCTGCGTTTTATTTACAGGCTAAGCAAATTGAAGGGAATGCCAACTTTTCATAATCTCTGCCTATCTTGCTTTCCGTATCAGCCCTTCTGCAGAGCAGCAGAACCATTTTCAGCCTACTAATATCTTGTGGTGAACCTTTTACTGCACTGTGGCCTTCTTTTCAGAATGCTTCTTTGTGGCCCATTCTTTTCTTGGGTTAAAGAGAATATCTGTAATAAAAAAAAGCCCTCTTTTTTTCCCCAGTACATCAACACTAGCTTTGTCTTAAGAAACAGGTATGGAAAGATGCTTGTAGGGGGGAATTAAAATCCCCTTGGCCTTTTTGTCATACTACAGCAACACACATCTCTAATCCTTATAATACTCCTTTTGAAACCATCATAGCCATGCTTGCACTTAAACCTGGGTACATGCATAAGTCTTTGCATTATCAGCTCTAAGGTAGCAACTGAACCAGCAACTTGTCAGATATTTTAAGCCATGGATTTTTCATCCCTGAATAAAAGTAACAACATGGCTTTATAAATATGTTATGGAATACAATGTTTGATCATGGACTCTAGCATTGTTAAACAGTGTCCGTACTATCCGTCTCAGAAATAAAATAGGTTTTATGGGTCTCCACTGTCACTGACAGATGAAGCCTGCTTATTGCAGTTCCTGCAACATTTCTACAAGATCATCCCACACTGTAATCATCTGGAACAGCTTTTATCACTAATGAACATCAAATAAAGTAAAAAATGGGCATACTAAATAAGGGCAAGACAGACTGATACAAGGTAGATGTTATTGCTTGTTATTCCTCCAGTACTGATTATAAAACATTTACAGTAATCCTGTGATCTTCTATTTAAAGCAAGTAATCTTAAGGTTTTTTGTGCTAAACTAAGCATCTGTTGGTATGGGATTTCTTTCTGAAAAAAATTAATAACTTAAGATCTTAGACACAAAAAATCATCTAAAGACCAAAACTGGCAACTCTGTTCTCAAAATGTTCAAAGAGGATTAATTTGAGAAAGTGAAAATGTGGAGTCCGTTTTTCAATCCTATATGTTCTGGTTAGTCTGGGGGTATATTATTTAGTTTGCTTCACTGAACATCAGTGTAAAATAAGATTATTTCTTAGGAAAAACCTCCTCCAAAGGAATATGTGATGAGATGCACAATATAAATGTTTTTACTGTTGTAATTGATATAGCTAAGATATCTAACTTTTCAGAAATGGCAACTGCTTGTTCATTGATGTTTTGCAATCTTCCATGGCAATGTGTTGTTATTTCCTTTTGAATACATGGAGTCATACTAAGCAAAATCTCCTTGGCTGACAGAAATCTGCCAAGAGTTGACTTTCATCTTCTGTGAATATTCAGTCCCATTTAAATAGCTGTATTCTCATTATATTTCCAGAAGTGTTTATTGGTCATTATTTATTGTAGTTCCATTAAAAATTCTGTGGATAACCACTAGGGAAAAGAAATTATATTGTATAAGTTAGATGTGCAATCACGCTTTTCAGAGACAACCAGCAGACAGTGGAGATGAGTAATTAGGGCCTGAAGAGAAATAGTTGAGAGTTTGAGGGGGGAGGGTGTACCAGTTTAATGTTGCACAGGAGTTAGAAAACCACGTTAGAAAAGATTTGCTTGCAGTAGCTCACCGAAGAAATGTGTTAGTGTAACAGCATGAAGGAAAATTGCGAAGAATCGAGTGAGTCATAAACACTGATGTTTGAAAACAAACAAAAGGCAAATGCACAATCGATATTTATTTACAAAGACATATTGGCAGAATTGTTACCCGTAGTGTTGTGTTAAGTGTAAAAGGGCTTTTGCAGTCACAGGTGATTTGTCATTGTCCTGATCGAACTCTGGGGAAATTTTGGAAAACAGCTGAACTTAAACGTGTGTGTCTGAAGTGAGGTCAGTTCCCAAACCTGGAGAAGCATAGAGGAGAAGCCTTCTGTAGGCTGTGTCCGTACCCTAACCAGATCTCCATGAAGTAACTCTACTTGCAAACCACGCTCAGACACATTCTGATTAAGTGAAAGAAGCATTAGAAAAATAAACAGACTTTTAAGAGTATGAACCCTGCTCTGACACTTCAGCCCCCTCTAGTCAGGACCTGGACTTTACCTCTCATTTGAAAGATCTTTAGCAAGGTCCATTTGGTCTACATGAATTCAGAGATAGGAGAACTTTGGCTGAGACACACACCCACACTGGTCAATAGCAGAACGCCTTGCGGGTCTTCTTCACATAAAACATACATGCCCAAAAAGATGCTTTGGTCACTGCTACTGGCATTGTATCCAAAGTTTAATTTGTTGGCTATCTTTCTTATTTCGTACTATATTATTTACTTTATAAAAGAAACTGTTCAAAGCCTGTACTGGGTGAAAGTCCACCTGAAATTTGTGGATGTAAAATGCCTCCAGACAAAAATAGCGAGCAGAAAATACAGAAGCTATGACTTCAGAATGACTACAGAAGCAATGACAATGAAAAGCAAAAGCAGATTCTGAAAGACAAATTTACTTACTACTTTTCCATCCTCTAAATAATTCAGCAACTGGGAGATTTCATGTCAGAGATTTCATTATAGGGATGAAATTATTTCAAAAACCCCTTTCCTTTCACATTTGACACAGGTTCAGCTCCTCAGAGACCCTCTTGAATTCTTAAATGGCAATACTATTGCTAATAACCATCAGCCCTCTTGCTTTCTTGCTTACATTTCCCCAGCACATGGGAGAATTGACTCTTTACTATCTGGTCTGCTGCATTTCTGGAGAGAATGGAAAGAGAGCTACAGTGTAACTAACTGGGCATAATGAGCTTTCAGTAGGATTTAGAAGCTGTTAATAACCACAACCTGTCTCCTTTCTTACAACATAAAAACAATACCTGGCTTCTTATAGTTTTCCCTCACTTGGTATCTGTCTGTCTTGCTCGTGTTTTGTGGTGGCTGTTATTGCATTTATTGTACTAGAGTTTAAGATTTCCCAAGTGGAAAATGTATTTCTAGGAAAAACTGCCAACACTGTATGGGTGAGATAAATACTGTCCTTTAATAAATACAAGAAAGGCAAGCACTTTGACTGAGTGTTTTAATCTTTGCACGAAATTTTGAAAACTATCTTCCTGAAGCAAGGAGGAAATACTAAAACAGCAGGGCCATTAATGCATTTCCTGGGACTAATATAAAAAAATAAATGAGAAAAACAGATAAATTATATTAAAGGCAGGATATGAAAACGCAGGCATAAGAGAACACCTGCAATATCTAACAACAGGAAAATAACTTCAAATGCTGGTCTGTTCCACAGCCCATTGGCATTATCATGCAGAGAGCACATCTTTACCCTATTAATCTTTTCCAATCTGGCTTTTAAATTTACACACATTCTCCCTGAAAAGTCTATTTCTAAATTCTGACACAGTTATCTTTCCTTCGAGTGCTGCAGGAGCTGTCTTAATTGTTCTCTCCATATTTCTGTATCACAGTGGCACGGGTTCCTTCTCAATCCAGCCACGCACAGGGGTGGGCTCCAGAAACAGTGAAATTTCCTCTGCTTCTCTCCTAAGCGGGGGGAGGACAGGCTCTGAAAATATATACACAGGCATAGAGCAGCGGGAGGGTGCTGGAGAACTGGGAACGATTTTCCCTTTCTGATCACCCTGCGTTAGATACCCCACCCTCATTTAGTAATGCTGAGGATTAAGAGATGCTAACACCTAAGGAGACCTGTGTTAAACAGGCTGTGATGACAAGGCACACACAGCCAGTCCCTGTTCTTGCTCTCAGCTACCTTCTCTCTGAAATGATGTCTTGCAGTTGCTGCTTCATTTCAAAATGCTGCAGAATGTTCCCAGGCCCCCAGGTCTCCGTGAGGGATCACAGAGACCTGAGTCCCCAGCCTGGATCTCCTCTCACAGATCCAATGGAAAATATGTTTCAAAACTCATGTTTTTATAGCCTTTGAGAGATGTATCTATTTAAATTGCTGAATCTTTCTTTATAATCGTAGAGTCATAGAGTGATTTGGGTTAGAAGGCACCTCCATCATCTTTGAGAGGTCCTGGAGGACAGGAGAGGTGCCCGAGGACTGGAGAAAGGCAAATGTCACTCCAATCTTCAAAAAGGGCAAGAAGGAGGACCAAGGGAACTACAGGCCGGTCAGCCTCACCTCCATCCCAGGAAAGGTGATGCAGCAGCTCATCCTGGAGGTCATCAACAAGCAAGTGGAAGAAAAGAAGGTTATCAGGAGTAGTCAGCATGGATTCACCAAGGGGAAATTATGCCTGACCAATCTGATAGCTTTCTACGATGACATGACTGGCTGGGTAGACGAAGGGAGAGCCGTAGCTGTTGTCTACCTAGACTTCAGCAAGGATTTCGACACAGTCTCCCATTATATCCTCCTAGGGAAGCTGAGGAAGTGTGGGCTGGATGAGTGGTCGGTGAAGTGGATTGAGAACTGGCTGAATGGCAGACCTCAGAGGGTTGTCATCAGCGGCGCTGAGTCTAGTTGGAGGCCGGTAACAAGTGGTGTCCCCCAGGGGT
>Ga0065711_1001826_pt1 | contig 38960 bp, 22 predicted proteins | sample Hoacrofraction12_FD_59098 | JGI IMG/M metagenome (GOLD analysis project Ga0065711, IMG submission 59098) | Hoatzin crop microbial communities from Cojedes, Venezuela - Epithelial fraction 12 v2 (version 2) | ecosystem: Host-associated > Birds > Digestive system > Esophagus > Crop | place...
CCCCAAGTCCTGGCCCTGCTGGAGCCCACTGCAGCTCCTGGGTTCTTGAAGGAAGAAACAAAAATCCATTATTCAAAGGACCTGCTGGCTCCTGAAGCTGAGAACCAGAAGAAACTGTGGACAAACCCAGGCCACGGGTGGAGCCAGTGCAGGTGCCTCCAGCTCTTGGTGGCTCTTCTCTTGCCTCCTGTTACTGTGATCAGTGCAGTAGCAAGTGCCTCTGCCTCCCCTCTCTGGAGAAGCCCAGGGCATCCCGACAGCCCACCGGCCATCCCGCATGTGGCTCTGGGTGCCCAGACCATGCCCCAGTGTCCCGGGAACGCCCTGCCAGTGCAGCCCAAACCGTCCCGGCCTGCCCAGGGCTGGACATGGGAGTGGCCCGGAGCAATCAGACAAAATGTCTTATCTTGGGATCTTGGCACACCCAGCAATGCTTGCATTATGGGGAGACCGTGACACCTGCACCAAAACTGCATTAATCCCACCCAAGGACCACATCTCGCCCCACCCCCCACAGCCCCCGCCTGCCAGGACCCCCCGGCCCCTCGGTCCAGGGAAAGGGGCGAGGGCACCTCACAGCCCCAACGGGACCGACCCAGCCCCTGCAAATCCTGTTCGTAACGGAGCCCCGCTGCTTGCTAACGGACACAACGCCGGAACAGGGGTTGGCATTTCCAACCTGGCAGCCTTCAGTTACCCCCTGTCTGGCAGCGGTCCACGGGGCTGCGGCCCAGAGATCCCACAGGGAGGTCGCTGCCGGACACCAACCTGCGATGCCCATCACTCACAGAAGGGATAACGTGCAGCAGCAAGCCGGAGGAGGACGACAAGACGCAGCACTTTGAAGCACCTGGGAGCGGAGGAGGTCCGAGCTTCCACGAGGCCAGGTTGGACAGGGCATTGAGCAACCTGGTCTAGTGGAAGGTGTTCCTGCCCATGGCAGGGGGGGTTGGAAATGGATGATCTCTAAGGTCCCTTCCAATCCAAACCGTTCTATGATTCTACAGTTCTCCCCAAGCAGAGTGAGTGGGCAGGGCGCCGCAGCCGGGCCCCGCAGAGCATTGACAGAGCCCCAGGGCAGTCACCTGCACTACCCTGTCCGCACCCGTGGCAGCGGTGATGGGGGAGCTGGCAGGAACGCAAGCGCTGTGCCAGGAGTGAGGCGCTGTGAGAAAATCATTCAGCCCAACTGCCGTTAGTTTTGGTGAAAATGGAGTAGCCCTCGCCCTCAAGCAATGGCGTAGCAGCAGAAAGAAATACAAAGAAGTCAGTTTTTGTACTGACTGTGGGAGAACAAGACACATATTCCTCCGAGATGGATTTGTCCATCCTGCAAATAAGAGAAAGCCAATAGAAGAAACAATCTACAGATTGGTGTCAGTCTGCCACCAGGAAGGTTAAGCATAGAAATGAACCCAAAAGACAGGTTTGCAGTTGTAGCAAGCTTCAGCTTTGTATGTGGTCATTCCCTTCTAAACCACAGTAAGTCAATAAAACATCTTTCATAGTGACAAGTTAAGGCAGGAAGGAACGCATGCCTGAAGCCCATTCCAGCCGGATTTCCAGCAACATCAGTCCTCCTTTGTCTATTCAGACTCAAGCCCAGCTGTTTTTTTAAGATGCTGTGTTTGGAAATGTGCTTAGAAGCATCCACAACGTACCCACACCTCTGATGCTGTCTCCTTGTAGCTGAAATGTAGTTTTCAAGGCTGTCCAGCACAATGTCCCATTTGGGTAGTGAAGTCAAATGCTGAAGGTCTCAAGTGTCTCATCTAACTCCTCTGTTGTTCTGCTGTCGCACTACATCTTACTTCCTAAACGCACTTAGATCTGCACTGTTGAGCCCACCTAAGCTTCTGACTCAGTTTCTAGAAGTAATGCTTCCCTCATTTCTTTCCCCTCCTAAACAAGCCCATACTCCCCAGACACCAACAAAGTCATCCCAGGCCCATTTTCCTCCCTGTCCTGGGCAGCCCGTCTGTCTCAAAATAAATCTCCAGTTACAGCTATTGTTACTTGTTATAGAAAATCACTGTAGCCAAAAAGAGTTTCCTTTTAACTTCTCATCTAATAAAGGATGGAGAGAGAGGGTAGTTATGCCACAACAGGAGGAAGGAGAGCATGAATTGTAAAAGCTGGACGGTTTCATTTTTCAAATGTTGTTCAAGAAACCTTTTCCAGCGTTTGCTCTTTTCTTGCCCGCACAGGTCACAGTGTATTTGCCCACACCCAACGAACATCCCCACATCAGGATGGCCACCCAGGAATCTCACTGGCCTCACCGAGAGTTCAGAGTTCACAAGGGAGTGTTTCTTTCAAGTTGAAAAATTCCCATATTAAAAATATTTGGGGGTACTTTTTGCTTACATTTTTCCTATGAAAAAGCTTTCAATTTCTTACCTAAATTTGCTCATTGCCAGCTTATACCCAATAGGTACCATTTCAATACTTTCTTGTAGCTAAACATGTTCGCTTTGTTTCCTGGTATTTATTTCTGAGATTCAAGAACAGTGAAAAATGAGATCCTGCCTCAGCACGTGCTGTACGGGCTACACAACGGGGAGCTCTTTGAAGGTTCTCGCCTACAAAGAGCATCCTCTACTAGTCCTTCAGTTGCATCTCTGTGATTTTATTTTAAATTAACCTTTCCTGCATGCGTGGGGTTTGACTAATACTGACTATTCCAGGGGAGGGCTTTCTAATACTCTGGGGAAATTTCAAAGCCACCACCCCCATCAGAAATACTTCATGTCGGGGTCTCCTAAGATCCCACTGAGTTAGTAACTCGCTCTTACTTTCTGTGCGCTAATAAACCCAGAGCTTCCTTCTTCCCTGGTATTTCTTACTGATGCGCTCCCAGACTTCACAGACAGAAATCATTGCTGCGACATAAATATGCTCAGTATGAAGTTTGATCCTGTTTTTAGTATGCTACCCGCCGAGGCCATTCTGCCCTCTCAGCCAGTCCTCGGGCAGTGCGTAACGATGGGACACACGCCTGTGACACTGTGCCTGAGAGGGCAGGTAACCCCCTCTAAGAGGTGCAGTGGCAGACAGACACATGCACACACACACTTTGAAGATAAAAACAAAAGGGCTCACCCTGAGCTGGATATGTTTCTGGAACGATTGCTCGGATGTACAGAGGAGAGGGGATTGTTATCCTCTGAGGCTATCACAAGCCTCTACAATGACATCCCATGCAACAGCAATATCACAGTCTGCTTCAGGACCTGCAAGAACAAAAACAATTGTATAACTGCAAGCCCAAGTGTAGTTCATCTCCTGCACAGAAACTTCCCCTTTAATAGCTAAAAGCCTTTCAATTTAAAAGAAGAAATTAGACCTCAAGATAGCCTCACAGTGTGTCGAAACTTTGTGAGCCATTCTGAGGAACAGAAAGCAAATATTCACATCATCACATCTGTGAGCATCTCACCTGGGACACAAATCTGAATCCTGCTCTGCTGGCTGCAGACTGCTGGACCCAAGGCAGCAGCATAGCTCTGTGTACACACAAAACCAGCAGTTCCTGGTGAAGAGGGACATTTCATTTTTTTCCTGGCAGAAAAGACTTCTTTTGCATGAGGTGTTTCAAATTTCAGATGATTTTGTTTTTCTTTGTCAGGGCAGATGGGACTGTTACAAGCCTCACGATGTATTCTGAGGCATATAACAAAATATACATACCTAATCTAACTGTGACATTGATACTCCCATCCCTATACAGAATCCATAGAGACCTCCTGGCTTCTGCTACAACCATCTGTGCTGCTGGCCGCAAACTGTGGTAGCCTGGTGTTTTGCACTGCGGGTGCTTGGGATGGGGTGGGAGCTGGAGAAGCTGAAAATGTTTCTCCCTTGTCTGTCTGTCCCTACATTTATTATTTTAAATGGGTCTTTCTAATTTCAACTGTTCTGGATTGATTTGAAGGACAGTAACCAAATCAAGTAGTAAACATTCAGTTCATAGTCTGTGCCCATCAATTGTTCTCCTACTATCATGAGAAAAAAAACCAGGACTGAACTCACCACATAGGAAAGATCTGAAGGTATGGAACACGGAGGGCACTGTGTGTGGGGTAACTCTGTTAACAGCACCTGTACCGCACACGCGCTTCTCACTGCTTGCCCTCACTGCTGCGGAGAAGACACTTGGCCATGTCCTAGATGGAGATGATGTTTCTGCCTCCCCCTTCACTCCGAAGGGTGCTGCCAGCCTTGCTGGGCCACCAGCGCTGGCCATGTCTGTGGGGATGTCAGAGCTGCTGGGTTCCAGCTGCTGACAGAGGCATTCCCAGTGCCCCGGCAGGTCCCCATCACCCTGATGGCCTCACCTGGAGCCACCCACCCACCTCCTGCCCCATTGGCCCCAGCATGGCATTTAAGCTCAGGCCAGGGCACTTATGGCTTACTCTAGTGGCGGCTGTAGTAATCATCTTCTTTTTAGTCTTGGTGTTTTATAGCATATTTATTTTCTGCTGTTGTTTGGGTAGTGTTACTGGGCTGCCTTTGACTCCTGCTTAGGTACTGTGGGGTGCGCGTGTGGAGGGGGGACTCCGGTTTCCTGCTGTCATGAGGTTTAAGTTTGTTTGTTTTCCAGTGTTATTGTAATCTGTCTGTGTTACCTGAGTTAGTGGCAGCATGTGACTTAATAGCGTTTTTTTAGTTCTACTGGCTGATAAAGTAAGGCTAGAGCATCTTCTTCTTAAAGCACGCCTGTTATTTTTTGCATAGAAATGCTCAGTCTGGTTATAGCATTATGGTGGAACTTCTTGTTCTCCTGATCTCTGGTGGCAATGTTTCTACTATCTGCTTAAGCTTAGTTCAGACAAAAGGGCTGGTTTGGTAACCTGTGCCTATGGAGTGGTCCTGTGGGAGCCCCTGGAGAGCAGGGATACTTTTTCCTGTTTAAGTTAGAGCTCTGGAGCTTCTTTCTTTGCTCTGGCTGTGGAGATGTAAATTGGGCCTGGAGCACTCACTGCCATTCCTGAGACTCCCTTCTTTCACCCTTTAGCTATTTGAGGAGGGAGAGAGCTCCTGGTGATCGTGGTAGTATGACTATTGCCAGCTTTGGCTATGTGGTGTGGGTGGGAGTTGGATTTTGGGGAGGCAGAAACAGGTAAGGCAAAAACTGTAGTCTCAGATATAAGGGCCAACTAGCTTGATGTGGGCCGTACAGACTGTTCTTCTCCCCCTGGTTGCTGCTGCTGGTTTAAGAGCTACCCTTGCTTTTGTTCAAGAGAGGCTTGATAGTGATGCTGTAGCACAGCATGCAGGACAAGAGCCCGAGAGTTGCCTGCTGTGCTGGGGAGTGCTCAGTGCGTTGGGTATGGCTCTGGACTGCTGCTCCCCCAGCTGTAATGGCTGGGCGAGTGTCAGAGGCCTGCCATCTGCCCAGGGAACTGTTAGTCCCTGACCCTGGTAACCAGCTTCCGAAGGCAAAGGGATGCCTCAAAGAGAAGGGGGAGGCTCCACAATGAAGCCCAGGCAAGAAATCCAGCCCTGATGTGCAAACAAGGCATCCCTCTCCACTGCAGGACAGAGGTGGCTGCAGGTGACAGCCCTTTAGCCTCAGGGCTCTGCAGCTTGGCTTTTGGCTGTTCTCTCCAGTCCCTCCTTCCTCCTCTCCCTCCTCCCTGCATCAGGCAGGAGCTGCAGGGTCTCTTCCCTCCTGATGACACCTGGGGCTGCAGCCTTCCTCCTTGCTACACTGAACCAGCGGCTGCTGCGGAGCTCTGGCACCTGTAAGTGGGGGTACCCTGGGCAAGTGGGCTGGGGGGCTGCTTTTCACCTGGCTCTGGCTGTTTCTCCCTCTCTGCTGTAGCTGGGAGCTGAGGTAAAGCTGGAGGTGCTTTGTTAGCAACAGGTTTTTGTGTGTGAGGTGGGATGCTGATCCTGCTGCTCTGAGGTGGGGGTGTCCCAGTTTACCTGGGGACATCATGCTGCCTGCATGGGGCTCCTGGTGATGCCAGGCATCTGCATTCCGGTAAGCAAGCCCCCCACATGCTGTGCAAGTTGGTTCCAGGGAGTGCAAGGCTGCAATAGTGACCAGATCATGCCCTGGAGGGGATAGGGAGTGGCAATAGATGCCTCTGACCCAAATGGCTTTGTGGTTCAAAAGCTGGGGGACATGCAAGACAACTCTTCCTCCCACTAGCAGAGACAAGGCAGCTGTGTGGCTAGCAAGAACTGTTGTGTGTGATGGGGGGAAAACATCTGTGTTGCTGCTGCTGAAAGTGCCAGTGTAAATGGGCTGGCTGCTTAATCCCTGTGCAGAGCTCCAGGTTTGTATAAAGAAAAGCCTATTGCCACTAAGAGCACTGCTGTGGAACTGGGGCCGGTGTAGCTGTTTGTGTAACTTGCTTTGCTTTTTCCTGACTGACTCTACAAACAGCTGTCAATTTAAAAGGGCTGAAATAATGTTTTAAGGATCAGTTGTCAAATGCTGCTAGTTAACACAGTTGCCCTGTTGAGTCTGTGAAATTTATATGCCAGGAATCAGTTATGTTAATTTTGCTGTGAGTGAAGGTGCAGAAAGCCTAGTACAGTATTTCTAGCAAGTTTTGTGTTGGCTCTACCTCTAATAGTCCACACTGTGTTTCTGTTAGTGCTAGTAGTGTAAATGTGTTCAGATCAAACACCAAATATGATAGGTGTACAGAGGAGAATTCAACCTGAATTAAATGGTTTTTTTGAAGGGAATCAGTATGAAAACTCTCATTAAAGATACATTTGGGCTGATGTAGGTCAAGGACAATCCCTTTTAGTCCAGTGAACTACTTGTTTCAATCAGAATGACTCTCTAAGAGGTGACTGTCATTTTTTTTCCTCAGTGACTAAAAAAGTTTTAAATGTTCATGTTTTTGGTTTTCTATCAATAGCAGACTACCTCCAGTAGGAGGAAAGTGTCTGGAGCTTGATGTACCTTTTGTTATCTAACTCTAGCTACAGACAAATAGTGCCTTGTTCTTTAAATCTGAACCATACTCGGGGGCTGCAAAGTATAAAATGCAGTGGGATCAGAGTTTTGCTGGAGAATGGGTAATTAATTGAATGTAACTCTCTGCAAGGGAGAACAATTTCTTGAGGCTTGCAATTGGGTACCTGTAAGATGGCTTCTCAAACCAAAGGAATGGACCTGTTGGTCTGATATTTGTCAAAATAGATGCTTATTGAGTAGCTTCATCTGATTTTGATATGTACTCCCTTTCTCCCTTAAAGAGAACAAATATTTTATTTACCAATTAATGCAGACCAAATTGAGATTCTCAGCCTAAGTATTGTATTGAGGTGGGTCTTCCAGCTAAGGAGGAGAAACAAACATATTCCAGATCATGGGCTCTGTTTGCTTTTGTGCCTATCTTATTGGGCAATAACATGTCCATGCTAAAATAGATTTAAATCAAATAATTATATGGCTCTTGCTCACTTTTCACAATAAGCATAGATATAATCTACTGCAAAGAACCCTTGTGATGTGCTATTTGCTTTGGTGGTGTTTTGGTTCAGGCTGCTGGCAGCTCATGTGTTCTTAGGTAGGAGAAAGGAGTCTGGGAAGGACAAGAGAAATTCTTTGTTCTGCTTCAATAATTCGAGGTGGAAACCAATTTTCTGGGTAAAATAAAATATCCATATATAGATATACAGGTTTTGTTTTTATAGTGTTTAAAAAGCCATGCAGGAGACTGTCATAAATACTGCCAAATTCTATTGTCCAAGCCCTCAATTTCAGGGAAAAATGCTGTCCTGTTTTGCTTGAAATGTTAGTGTTATGACTGGGCTGAGGATAGCACTTCAGGCACCTGTCACAAGCACATAATTTCTTGAGCTTAGTTCTCTTCATTTATGCTTGTATAGGGTTATTTTTCTGACTGAAAGTTGGTTTTGCACTCAGTTTGCCATAGTGAGAGTAACTTTTTGATAGTCAGTCAGATCTCCTGAGTTTTTAATGCTGAACTCCACCTAGAGGGATGGCTGCAATAGTTTCTCACTGCATTTCCAGTTACTATTCTGCTGGCATGAATCTTGTCATCCTTTGTTGCCCACACAGCAGTACCTGGGTGACAGCTTCTGTAGTTACCATAAAATACAATTTTAACTTGACACAAAACAATATGAATTAAGGCTTAAATGAGGTGGACTTTGACAGTAACACTAAAAAAAGTAGTGTTTTGCTTGTGTCTGTTTGAAGGACCACCCTGACAGGCTGAGCAAATTGTTCTGTTTTGGGACCTGAACTATTTGCACTGCTCCCTGCTGTGTCTGGGGGTTTGCTTGTAAGGCAATGCTGGCTCTTCAGCTACCTGGGGCAGTTTACAGCAGGGAAAGGATGGGTGGGAAAGTGGGCTAACCTGCTTAATTATTTACTTAGGACACTGTATTCCCAACAGCATCATCCCATGTCACAGAATGGGACTTCCTGTAGGGACACTTACAGGCTTCATAAGGCAGAATTTAACTGCTTCCTTGGAGGCTTACTGCAGAGGACACAAGGCAGAGTAGGTTGGTTTGCTGTATCTCTTGGCAGTTTGCAGCTCTGCAGTGGACTAAACTGACATGTCCATGCCATGTTTCTGTAAGGACTAATAACTTGGTGTCAGTGAACCTTGGGCTGAGTTCTGGTCACTTGCTCTGTGGTGGTTACAGGATCTTCTGTACCCCCTGTTTTGGGGGTGGGGGCATAAATTGCATGATGACAGTGCCTGCTTTTCTGTACCTAGTGAATCAGCTTGCAGCCTGACCAATGGGCTCCTAAATTGCTTATTTTGTTTGCCAATCTTATTCTCCACTGGGATTATCTCATGTTTGTCCCACCTTCTACCTAAACTATGATTACACTTGCTGCTTCCTTCTACCTAATACTCCAATTACTCTGTTCACTTTCACTACTCCAGATGACACAGCTGTCATCTGAGTGCTCTGACAAGGAGTGACGCATGCAGAGCCTTAACCTGTACATAAGATCAGATGATTCAGATTTGTGCCTAACATCCAGCCAGTAGTGAAGGACTAGGGATGGTAAAAATCAGCTGCTGGGTGGGAAGGTGACAATTTAGCAGGCTCATCTCCCATTAGTGGGGAATTTAGTGCTGTCATAAGCCTGGCAGTGATCATTTAAGTATTCCTATACCTTAATCCACAGCACTTACTGCTAAGTGCTCTCTGGAGTATCTCTCTGGTGAAAAAAGCTCAGGCCAGTTCAGATGGTATTTAGTGGGGTCGCTGGCCAATTTCCTATGATGGATGGGAAGCTGCTACTTACAGACTGGATCTCAGGAGAATTTCACTGCAATAGTTTAACTCTACTGAAAGCTCACAACTAGACACTTGTTTCCACTTCTGAATTCAAGTAATATATTAAAATGGACAAATACAAGCAAGGTATGAGGGGGAAGCAGAGGGCACCATGTATGTCATGCTCACGTGTCTGGCTCACAGGAGTAGTGGACATGTTTGATCAGCCAGCAAAGGAGCAGAGAGATCTGACAGATTTGCTGGCATACTTTCAAAGCACTAATGCTGCTGCCTTTGGTGGCTGTGGTGAACAGGGAGAATGCTGCTCTTGCTGTATTAGCTTTTTTCCTGCAGTGCTTTCTTTGAAGGTTTAGTGCTCAGCCACAAAGATGTGCTTAATTTAGTGAGAAACTCATCACTTCTCTGCTGAATGCATGTCTGAATAGCACTTAGCTTTCTGCACAGTTCTGGCTTGTACAGTGTTTATTCCTTTCTTGTAGCAAGCCTGGTACTTGTCTTGATAGCACTAGATTATGCAGTGTGTTGGGGGTGAACCCTCTAAAGGGAAGATACCCTAAGTATTAATATCTTTGAACCTGTCCTAAGCACCAGGTAAATTGCACTAACTTACAAAAGGACATTTCTCAGAATCCTTGTGTTTTTGGTATAACACCACATTAAGAGGACAAGAACACTGACTAGTGAGGTAACGGAAAACACAGGAAGCATTTTCTAATACCTTAACTTAGCCTCAGTAAGAATTATGATAGCTTTCAATTATGTGTTGTGCAACTTCTAAACATGTGTTTTAGGTTGCCTACTCAGCAGCTATTAATTTAAGGCTTGGTGTAAGACACTGTTATCATCACCAGGCCAAGCTCTGTACTGAATGTGTTGTATAATTTCCTTGTACTCTGCTCGGCTGAGTGCCTTATGATTATTTTCCCCCGTGCTGCTGACACTAGTGGCAGTACCATCTGTGTTTCTCACCCTGCTGCTGGACAAGAGGACTAAGGCTAAAAAGACTCCTTAGATTCCAGTTGCAAAAAGGCCACTAATAGATGCAAAACTTTGAGACTTGGGTTGTGAGTGGTCTTAGAGGAATTCTTGTGAACATGACAAAAAGCCATTTCCAAGTAGAAGGGAGCTAAAATCTTATGACTTGCTAGTCTTCTTAATAAAGTAGCTGGATAAGTGTGCCTCTGTGGAAATTTTACTTTAGCTTTATTTCAAGGAACAGTTGGCTGAGATTTTAGTTAAAACTTAGTCTGACACATCAAATCAAAAAACTTTAAATTGCGACGCTCAAAGGTTGACTAAGCATTAAGCAAAAAAGTAGAAATATATTGGCAAGCAATAGGTAAGCAGGCTAAGTGCTAAGAATTCACATATGATATGTTGCAGCTATCATAATATCACACATGCAGAAAACATTTGCTCTGTTTCTTTACTGCCAAACTGTTAGATAACTTTCATTTTACTGTGTAACCAAGGACTTGCTCGGCTCACTACAGTGATACCATCACTGTATCTGTCTATGTTATCAATCCCTGTTCTTCTTGTGCAGTACAGCTTCATGGTGGATTGAAAGGCAAACCAAGTAACTGACAAACTTCCACCCCGTATTCAACTGTTAGCCAAATGGGATACTTCAGATTTTGAATGTTTCTGGGAAAATTGGTAGGAGTCATGTATGTGCTTGAAAGGACAGAATTCAAGCATTGTTATCTTAACGTCAGCTAATAGCAAATGGCAGAAAATGCTTAGCTATAGCAAGGTTTTGCTGTGGTTTTCAGCGTTACCCTTCCTTATTTAGTGTGAAAATAAAATCAATGTTTGACATAAACTGTGTAATATTTGAATGTCAGAAGAAGGAAGTGGAGTGGGGGGGAAAAAAAAGATATATTCTAGAGAAATGTAACAAACTTGCTGTGAATGCCTCACCTGCCTTTAACATCTTCTGATTTACATTTGAGATATGGCTGTTAGGCAAAATGTTTTATATTCCTAGCTCAAGTGGATGAGTAATCTGCAACTAAGTTTTTTGTTTATTATAGAAATCCTACTGCTAGCATTGTTCTTTATAATTTGACAGCATAGGAAAATGCTGAAGATCTTTAAAAAAAAAAAAAAACAAACAAACAAACAAAAAAAACACAAAAAAAACCCACTTTGACAAAATGTTTTGTTTGGTCCCATCTCAGACTACCCAGGCAAATGACTGTTAGGGGAGGATAAACAGTTTAAGTCCATAAGAGCTCTGTGTGCAACTTTCAGATCGATATGTCTTCCTGGGATTGTCTGTTTAAAAAAGAGAAATTTGCTTTTCATTGTATATTTGGGTTTTTTCATGGAAGTAAATGTTAGTAAGAAAAATTTTGATTGCAACTTGCTATTTTTAGTGTGGGTTTTCTTTCACAGCTCCTTTTTCCTACCTGGAAGTTTACCGTTTCCAAGTGATAGTGCTTATTTTGAGATAAGACACTCTGAGGTATTTAATATAAAATATTATGGGAATTCTGATGTATGAAAAATTAAATACTTTAAGAGTAAGTGCTACTACCTTAATTCAAAAATATCCTCAGAGTTTGTACTTTACAGTTCAAGTCTTTTATTATACAGACTGAACAGTTCTGCTTACATGGGGAAATGACATCAAGTGCAAAACAAAGTTAAAACATACCTTAAAACAATTTCCAAGACGTTAATGATACTCTAATGAAGTCTTGACTTGGGAAAGAGGCTTTCTTGCCTGTGGCATTTATCTTAGTGAACCCAGGTGCTCCAGTTTGGCGGTTTCTGCACTTCTGCCTGTCACATACTTGAGCCTCAGCATGGAACTTGGTGTTTGGCTGTTGCTGAAGCCTCACCCTTTCTCTGGCAGATAAAGCAAAGATGAGCCCTGCTCACAATGAACTGCGGACATACATCTGTCATGTCTAACCTGTTGAAATGTACAATGCTATGATAAAGTAATTCTGAAATTTGCAACAAAATGGGAGAATACATTGCCACATTTTACCTTTTTAGGTTACCCCTTATCTTACAATATTTCCCTGTAGGTTATACTTTTCAGCCCTCTGACCATTCCCGTGAGTTCCTATAGACTTCCTGCACGTGATCCAAATCTATGTTGAATTAAATTGACCAGAACTAAGTGCAACAAATGAAATGAGCCCAGAGTACTGAACAGCATGGAGGTATTTCATGTGTTCTGTAAGCTACTGTCCTGCTTGCATGCTATTTAGGTGCCTGCCTCTTTTGTATGTCATGCTGCTGTTGCCTCCCATTCACCTGGTAGCTTGGTACAAGCCCCAGGTCCTCATCCATAGCACTACCACACAGTCAGTGGTTCCCCTAACTTTTTTTCCTGGCTCACTGCATACTGCTGTGCAGTGTGTCCCTGTAGAATAGCAGTTTTGTTTTAAGCTGATTTCCATAGGAAAGGGTCTTTTGCAACCAAAGTGCTTGGCTGGCAGTGGGTCTGCTTTCCATGCTATTGCTGCCTCCAGAGACATTACTTTTCATGAAGGCAGAGGTCACTTGTGATGCCTTCCTGTTCGCATGCTACTTTACATACCCTACTTAATTCTTAAAAATAGCTGCTAATGGCACTTCACTGACTTGGGAATGTTCACAATTGATCTTTTTTATATTTTTTTTTTTTAGGCAAGAACAATTTATTTTTCTTGGTCAATAGGTTTGATCCACTGAGGCATAGGATAATCCATGCATTTCTCTTCCTTATTTCTAAGACATTTACAGAATGAGGTACTGCAATTTTTGCCATCCCTCAGTGGCTGCATTTTGCAAACAGGATTTTCTAACTCTTCAGCTGACCAGATATGCTAACATTTTCCAAGGTCTCCAGGAAATTTCTCTAGTTGACCCATTACTGAGTATAGAGCTCAGGACAAGAGAAGAACAAATTTTCTAGCACTTCCCACATGAAACTCTTTCCACAACAACATGCTTCTGTTCATGTGTCTGAAGGTTCCTTATCTTTGTTTCAGCTTCTAAAGTGTCAGAGGATTCTGTGGTGAGATTTCAGACACAAAAATCAAGACAACAAAACCAGATGATTGTGCACAAAGGTGAAGCAGTGTTGGCTGGCTCCAGTGGTTACCAGTTTTCCTACATGTGGCCGACATAAAAACAGTTGCATTCACTTCATGATTACCTTGAACTGTTATTGCAAAAATGGAAAATTGATTTTCCATATCCAGTGGCATCAGATTGTCATGGTTACACTATAAGACTTTATACTCCGTATTTGTCTGAGTGCTGTTACTGGCATTTCAACAGTGTGTGACTCTAGTGTGTTTAAAAACCCAGTGTGTGGGACCAGGCAGTTTTTCACTAGTTGAGGCTCTTGCTTTACTTTTTTGCAGATTTTCCTCTGGTATATTAAGTGCAGTAGGGAGGCCACATCCTCATCAAATTACTATATGGAAGCAAATTACTTTTTTAATCATCTTGTAATATTATGCATTGCATTATTTTTTCACTTAGATGACATATGTTTCTGTCTTCTGTGCCTCTCTGGATTATTTATCCCTGTCTTTTAGCTGGCAAGTACCCTGTGAAAACACTGCATTCATTTCTTCTTCCAGCCCATTCTTTTCCACCTCAGCGTCAATATAATAAAAATCTGTGTACCTTTTCCATTTCCTGTACACTATGGTATTTGTATGGCAAATTCACTGTGTTTGCTACAGCCACAATGGTACAAAATTTCACCAGTGCAACTGTGATCAGACTGTGCAAGACAAACAGACACTGCAGCAGTTTTGCCTTGAGGCTGTTTGCAACTTATTTATCAGTTATAAACAAAAAGTATTCCTGAGTTCATTACAGAAAAGATTGAAAGCTGTTGCTTTACAATACATTGTCAGAAAAAGAGAGAAAATCCAAGGTATGTATCCAAAAAAACCCTGCTTTTAGTGTGATAAGGTGTCATTTAATTTGTCTTAATGAATGGAATTATAAGTACTTATTTCACTAGAACACTGCCATTGCACAGGAATAACCAACAAGGGTTTGTACTCCTGGGACCAAAGCCTCAGATTACTACTACCTGTGTAACAATATGAAGAAAATTAGTGTTAATTTACAATAATAATAAAGTGTACATTTGTGGCTGTCCTATTTGCAGAGAAATGTTGGAGAAGATGAACTTAGGTGGAACCTCAGAGAAGCCAAAACAAGAGCCAAATACATGTTTATTTTTGTCAGAGGATGAGAAGGAGCAGAGGGCCTGACTTTTTCCAGATTCTTGGGATAGGGTGTATTGCTACTCTTTGCCAATATTTTTAAAACTGGATGGGAGACCTACCAGGAGCCAGCCAACACTGCTTCACCTTTGTACACAATCATCTGGTCTTGTGCTTACTCTGCACAGAGCAAAACTCCCATTTTCTTGCACAGCTGCATTTACTGTCTGAAATGCAGCTGTTAGTCCAGGGTAGCTCTGTCCCTTTCTTTGTTTGCTCCAAACATGTAACAAGTGTCAGATTAGTGCCACTGTCTGCTCCATTTCTTGCAATTTCACTTCCCCTGTGTTAAATCAAGCTCCTTGCTTACTCTCATCACTAGCCTTCAGGAAAAGAAGGCTTGAATGCATTTCTGACTTGATTAATACCATTTGTTGGCAGCCTCAGATGTGACTTGGAGCTGCAGAGCAAACACTGGCATGGTAGATTCCTCATTACAGATTTGGGCCTCATCCAGCACAGCCACGCAAAGCGAGGCACCCCGCTGCCTTTCCCAGTGAAGGAAGCTCGTGCGGTAAGTTCTCCTCCTCATCTAGACAGTCATCTCCCTGGGCAGGGCTCCTGCTCCTTACTACCCTGAGAAACAGCTGGGGGAAGACAGGGAAAGTGAGCAAAAATGTCTGTTTCGTGTGGGGGGCCAAGAGGGAGCGTGAGAGGTGCTGAGCTTTAAATGGGATTTTAGTGATGCAGCATCTCCTGAGACTTATAAAGCACAGCTCCAGATCTGTGATTAAAGGAACAGTGTAAACAACTACTGTCAAATATCTATATTTGAATTCTGCTGACACTCTTTCTTCATCTTGGGCTTGTTTGTATGCAAATACATCAGTGCCTGCTATATTGAGTGAATAGTAAAATTGGCATCAAAACACTTACCGCAGGAGTTGACTGATATCTGGCTAGTTAAAGCATTGGGCATGTAATGCATCTGAATAAAAATATTTTCAATCATTTTGAAAATATGTTGAATAAAAACAATAAAGATAAATAGTCTTTCTCCATACAGACAGCCAAAGAGAATATACAACTATTACAGCTAGCATGTTTACACTGCTTTGTTAAAACACACAAGCAGCGGGTTTTTTGTGACAGATTTCAGGTTGTCTACCTACCATAATGCCCAGGTGTTTTAATGAATATGTAAAAATACAGACCCGTTACAAACATTGTACTGCTGTTGATATCAAAAAGGCAGAAGACACCAGAACATGACGTTTTTTTCACTACTCTGCTTGTTCCAAACCTGAGGCATATCAAAATAAATATTTTTTTACTGCACTTGCTCCCTGGAAGTAAAACACAGAGGCTTTGATGTTATTGAATTTCATTGACAAGCAAAATATAGAAAAGCTGCAATGCTTTCCTGAGAATGAGGTGCAAGTAAATATATCAGGGAACAACAGGCAGAGACAGAAAGTAAATTAGAAAGTCTTTTTAAGTAAAATCTAGCAAGAAGCCTGAAGAAAAACCGCTTGCCCTTTTAGGATTGGTACCTAATGCTCATTTTCTTTTTCTGCGGAGAGGGCTGCCTGACGCAGAGTGACAACAGAATGTCACCTTCCATCGTTATTCCACAGCTACGGGAAAACCAGCGCACACCTCATCATCAGGTATCTGGGGAGGCAGCTGAAACCCTAGCTGCACAAAAAAGGGCCCGCTCCGAGTTTCCTTTCATAAGGAAAGAGGTGTAGTCAGCACTTGCCTTCTCTCACATACAAGCTCATCAGGATCTGGATACTTGTGCCTTAATTTAAACTCCATTTATACGAAGGAATTTGTAAGTTTCCAAAGGGCACCTGCACCTAGACATCAATTTTATGTCTTCTGTCACTGATTAATTTTGCTATTCTTTTAAGTTAGGAACACCTTCACCCCCCTGTCTCTTTAGGCGTCTCCATCTGGTAGATAAATGTGGAAAAAAATTTTGAATGCTGCTTCCAAGTCATCTCATGTCAGCTGTAAATGTCAAGATGCCAGCATTGACCTGCTCTGTACACTGATACCATTTCTATGTGAGCTGTATAATATACATGTTAGAAGTTTGTCTCAGGATTTGATTTAAAATTTTGGTGCAGCGTTTCATATATCATATAGGTTCTACAGGGCAAGAAAAGAGATCGTGGCCTACAAAGTTAATCTCAGTCAGTTAATTTTGGAATTAAGTTTGTGCTCACACAAATTCTGTACCTGCCTTAAATTGGTTCTTTCAGCTCCATCAAGCGGTCGACTAAAAAGTCTTGCATTCCTTATGTTCCAGCCATCACACTAGCAAAATCATTGCTACTACAGCACAGCAGGCATAGCTACCTGTAGCTTGAAATCAAGATGATACACTACCAAGGAAGTTCAGACTTCAAAAAACTCTCTCTTAGAAAAAGCTTGTAGTTTTTGCCAACAGTAATCTAATAAAATATAAAACGGGAGAGTTTACTTACACTGTGAATAAACCGTGTGGGAAAAGTATTACATTTTACAGCAGGAAAACCACAACATGGAGAGATTACGAATTCCCCAAGGTCACAGGGGAATTCGGTAGCAGAGCTGGGAAATGAATCCAGCTATCTTGTACTTCAGCATGTTTTAAACACAGCGTAGTCCTTCATGTTTGCAGACTCATCTCCTGATCTATGTAGCTTGTAAGCAGGGAGGTAAAATCAACTGTGGTCTAATACCAACCGTACACAAAAATATTTCGTTTTCAATGAAATAGGGTTGGATTTGGATACATTCAGGCAGAAGGTTTGTGCTGCTTCAGAAATCTTTAATTTAGTCGCTGTTTTTCATGGCTCAGCAATCTCACTGTTGCCTAAGTGCCAGATTACTCAAGGTGTTGAGTAAATGGATTTCTCAAGAATTCTGATTTTTTTTTTTTTTTCCTCAAAATAGCTGTTCAGGCTGCTGGTTTGTTTACTTGACACAACAGGCCAGTTAACATCCTGCCTGGGTTTCCCTTCATTTGGGAAAGGAAGCACTTAATTCATAGAGTCTGCAGAAGGAAGAAAACCTTCAGCAGTCTTATGGTCACTTTCGTATGCCTGTGTTGTAAAATGAAAGGAATAGTGTTTGTTGCTTTTGCTATTTGGGGAGGCTCAGAGCATGGACTGTTAAAATAAGCCACGGAAGGATTAGTGTACGTAAGCTTTTCATGCATTTCAGCACACAGCATATCCAAACTAGTCACATTTCTTCAGATTAATTGCAAGCATACTCAAATGACCTTATTAAAAATATCTTTTCAGGCACATTACAATAAGAGTGAGAAAATGGACTCAAACTCTTCATTCATTTGGCCTCACGTGCTGAATTATAATGGGACACACAGGTACCTCTACTTAGAAGGCAATGTCTCGTACGTCGACTTCTACCTTCATCAGCCTTCAGTGGCAGCTGTCTTTATTGTCTCCTACCTCCTCATCTTCCTGCTGTGTATGGTTGGCAACGGAGTGGTTTGCTTTATTGTCCTGCGGAGCAAACACATGCGTACAGTCACAAACCTTTTCATCTTAAACCTGGCTGTCAGCGATTTACTAGTGGGAATCTTCTGCATGCCCACCACCCTCCTAGACAACATCATTGCAGGTAAGCTGGTTCGCACCACACGTCAGAAAGAGCTCGAGGGGGACTTGCCTGCGTTTCTGAGGGCTGGCCTCCCAAGGGGCCCTGAGACCTGGGTGCATATCTCTCAGTGGGCTCTACAGGCATTTCAAGTCGCTGGAAGTCAGAAGTGAGGAAGACAAGCCCCTAACCCACCTTCTGACTGGCTGTCCTTGCTGACTTCTGCATCCCTCATCTTTAGGAAGGAATTCTCCCACTACCAGGTTATATGTTTGGGAAGACTCAGTAGATGCTATGAGCCAGATGCAGAGAATAATCAACTGTAGTTGTTGATTCCGTTTCTTGTCTCAAGATCTCATTTTAATGGGGTGTTAAACCAGAAATTTTTGCTTTGCTGGTTTTAGAACATCAGAAAGTCATCTGAGGCATCTGGCAAAGCATTTGTTTATATAACCCCTGCCTCCCTAACCACTGCTATGGCCTGAAAGAGCAAAAGAAATGTATTAATTCTGGGATGGAATTTTCTTGTTACGTGCATAAGCATAGTGCTGCAGTGAGGTGGTGGCAATTTCAATTGCCTGTTTTCTTCCAGGATGGCCGTTTGGGAGCCTGGTTTGCAAGATGAGTGGGATGGTCCAAGGAATCTCTGTTTCTGCCTCTGTCTTCACGCTAGTTGCTATTGCCGTAGACAGGTAAGATGATGCAGAGACTGTAAACTGTCACTTTCATCTCCCTCTGGCCACCTGACCATTCTGAGGCCGATTTATTAGTCCACACAACACTGCAATAAATTAGATGTATTTTGTTCCTAAGGCTATTAGGCAAGACAAAATATGGCCAGGTCTAAAGAGCTGCCATAGAAACTGGCTCCTCTGCTGGTATCTCTTAAAGGTGGTACAGCTGGGCTACACCTGGCTGCCTAGAATTCGTTAGTTCTGTAGCTATTAAGCTAGACAGCAGAGGCACTAGTACCTGCTTTGATTAAATGATGTAGCAGAAGCAGCAGGCTGATACCGAGACAGATCAAAATGAGGAAATTTTAACAGCAAATGTGACTTTTTTTTTAAGATTATTTTTACCAACACAGCTCTTAATCAGAGCAACTAAGTGCAACTCCACTGGTTTATGCAGGATGAGGAGATGATTCCATCTGTACTTTCTAAAAAACACACAATTTAAAACGTGTGCGCATGCTTACCTGTTTGATTGAGCGTTCCTTAAACGACTTCTCCACATATGTCCCCGGGCATCTTTGACACAGGTTTCGGTGCATTGTTTACCCGTTTAAGCAGAAGCTGACCATTTCAAATGCAGTCGCCATTGTAGCGGTCATCTGGATTCTGGCCGTCGCAATCATGTGTCCTTCTGCAGTCATGCTGCAGGTGCAAGAAGAGAGGCATTTCAGGGTGATCCTTGGCTATGGCAATGAAACTCGCCCTGTGTACTGGTGCCGGGAGGACTGGCCTAACCCGGGAATGAGAAAGATCTATACGACGGTTCTGTTTGCCAATATCTATCTGGCTCCTCTGTCACTCATTATTATCATGTATGCAAGAATAAGCATTGCTCTCTTCAACACACCAATGCCTATAGTGGGAAAACACAGCCAGGAGCAGCAGCATAGTGTGTCTAAGAAGAAACAAAAAGTCATAAACATGCTCATTATTGTGGCTTTGCTTTTCACCCTATCCTGGCTTCCCTTGTGGACTCTGATGATGCTCTCAGACTATGCCAACCTTTCAGCTATCCAGTTGCAGACCATCAACATTTACATTTATCCCTTTGCTCACTGGCTGGCCTTTTTCAACAGCAGTGTCAACCCTATCATCTACGGTTTCTTTAATGAAAACTTCCGCCGAGGCTTTCAGGCAGCCTTCAAACTTCAGCTCTGCTCCAGGGAGACTGTTCACAGGGAGGTCTGTTCTCAGCGAGGCCAAAGCAATGCCATTTTGCCAGCTGTCAACTACCAGACACCCCAGGGTCAAGCTTGTCAGAATGCTAAGGAGGAGGTGAAGACAGTTAAGAAAGGAAATTGGGTGAGTAATCAGCAGGATTTGATAATGGAGGATCTAGAAGAGCCCTGCAATGATGGGATTAAGTGAAACATGCTATGAACTACCTAAATGATTTTTGCCTAGCAGAGTTTATTTATTGTGTTGTGAAAGTCCTGCTCCGTAAGATCTTTCTGACAAAAATGTCAAGGTGTTTCTGTTTTGAAGAAGATAAGCAACTTGCATGATACTTGAACGTTTGATATAAGTAGGGAACCAAATTCAGCCCATTGTGTTACCAGCTTAAACCAGTGGCAACTCCCCTGCAGTCAGCAATGACTCACTGCTCTTGAACTGGGCTGGAGCAAAGATGTGATTGCAATGGGATTACCTTCCATTTATTGCAACATAAGAGAAAAAGAGAGCTATGATTATTGACTTAGATACAATTACTCCTGATATTCACTGATGAAGAGGAGGGCATTCATTCATTTGCTTCTGTGAATGTCTCGGAGCAGCTGAAGCAGAGTTTCTTGAACGATATTTATGATAATGTTTCAATATGTAAGGCTAGCTGTTGTTAATACCTACAATTTTCTTCTGATATCAGGCAGCAAAAACAGCACTGCTGTTTGTAGCATCCAGCTAGACGGTGGACCTGGAAAAAGGAGGGAATCACAAGACTTCCTGAGGCCCTGAGCCTATGCCCCCTCCTGGGAGTTCGGCTGTTGGGGCTCAGGGCAGTTCTGAGCCAGTGCAGCTGGTGGCATGCATGCTTGTTGCATTAAGAAATAATTTTGTCTGTTGACCAAAATACCTGCTAATGACATTTATAAGGTCCTCTGCTAAAAGCAAGATTAATCCAATAAACTGTCTTCTTGATTTAACAGAAATTTCTGTTTGCTCTGCAATGGGTCCTTGGTACTACTCTTTTAGCTTCTTCTGTGAAGCATAAACATGTTCCTTGAACTTGTCAATCCATTATTCTATAACTTATTAACTGAAATATTGGAGATACAGTCTGAATATTTGAACTGAACTCACCGGTTCCTGGGTCTTCTTGCGGTTATACTCATATTGCTTCTGTCTGGACATTTTCATGCCAACTGGTTCCTACCCAAATGACAAAAAGTAAGCGTCTTCAGTCACATTTGCTTGATTTCCCTTTCTGGTTGCCACCTTGTTATTTCTGCAATGTTATTTATTGTTGTAGCTAGAGAAATGAATAGGACTGAAAATTTGAGAAATAAAGGATAAAGAATGGCTTTTATGCTACATTTTTTGGAGGGAGGAACTCAATTCTATTTTGGAGGGGATAGAAGTCACCTAAAAAGACTGCAATTTCAATACTAGCAAGAGATAAAACACCGTTAGGGCCCATTCAGTCTGACAGAACTCAGCATGTGCATTGCAACCTTGGAAGTATCTCACGAAGGCTCCTGAAATCAGTGAGGAATGCAGGTTAGTGCAAGGACCAGCCTACAGAGATCTGCTACAGGATTAGAGCATCACCATATCTTATCCTGTGAGTGTCTATAGGGGCCAGATACCAGGTAAGTTCATTCCCTGGTGCAGTCCTTCTTCAGGTAAATTGGAGTACCTTTCCGGTCATGGCATATTTGCATAATTAAGGAAAACTGACAACTTGTCAAGCTGTGTTGTCCCAAACTACCTTCCTTTTTGAATGCCAGAAAATAAAGAAAACGTGGGGAGTAATGGGAAGAAAAGCTGCTGAAATAGCTCTGATTTCGCAGATGGTTTTTATAATGCATTTTATCTAGTCTGTGATTTTCAAAGAATCTAATCAAATAAGGATGCCTGATCATGTTGTCCTCTGTTGAAAACCCCACCACAGGTGTTTTGGAGCTCCAGGTATTGCACCCTTCCTGCACCCTATCTTTTGTCCTTCACTTGTAGTTTGAGAAAGCAAGACCTGTTTTGCCTGTGAAAGTTTGCCGTGCTGAGGTTCCCAAAGCTTATTGCTGTGTCCATACCAGGACCAGTACTATTTAATATCTTCATCAGTGACATAGAGAGTGGGATTGAGTGCACCCTCAGCAAGTTTGTGGATGACACCAAGCCAAGTGGGGTGGTTAATACTCTAGAGCAAAGGGATACTATTCAGGGGGGGTCTCAACAGGCATGAGGAGTGGGCCCGTGCAAACCTCATGAAGTTCACCAAGGCCAGGTACAAGGTCCTGCACCTGCGCTGGGACAATGCCCAGTATCAATACAGACAGGGGGATGAATAGGGTGAGAGCTGCCCTGCGGAGCAGGACTCGAGGATAGTGGTGGGTGTGAAATTGGATGTGAGCTGGTAATGTGTGCTTGCAGCCCAGTAAGCCGATCATATCCTGGGCTGCATAGAGAAGCATGGCTGCTACACATCTTGCAAGGCATGCTGTGCATTAATTTTAGAGTGATATTTAATATGCTCATACCTGAGACAGCCTCTTGTTCAAGTAGGAGGGCTTTTTGTCAGAAAGGTTTTGCCAAAGATATGTTTTCCTGATTAAAATCAAGGACCAGAACAACTCTGGAGGTCTTGTCCAACCTGTAGCATTTTGTGCATCCAATAGATTCAGCAAGGTTTCAAGAATATTTTAAAGTGCAAGTGTATGCTCACGTTCATCCTAGTTCAACAAAACACTCCAAAAAAGTGTACTCAAAATGAGTGCAATGAAGATATAAAAATGCCCCAAAGTATTTGGCTCAAGCTGGTGATTCTCAAGACAGCCTTAACATTTCACTGCAGAACAAGGATGCTGAACTAAAAGCCATCAAATGGTTTGTCTTCACTGGCCTGTGCTAAATGCAGAAGTTATGCTTGTAAGACAATTTCAAAATTAAAGATCATTAATTGCTTTTAAAAAACTGAATTTCAGCATGTTCTCTGAATGCCACCCCAAAAACAACCAACCCCACTGTGAGGGATCTGTAACTATCTATAACACAAAATGTTAAAAAGTTTCTAAAAAATTATTTTAAAAAGCAACTTTTCATTCTGGAAACACTGTCTGATGAAGTAATTAGCCTTTGTGGAAGGAACTGAAGGGACACTGATAAAAGGAAAAGAAAATTCTGTAGGATGACAGGATTTCATGAAGCATTTCAATTTTCTTAGGACTACAGTTTCTAGTTGGACACACAGCTATCAGTATTTTCCAATTTGCCCTACATAAAAGGCACATTCATAACCCAACATCAGTGAACACAGCTTGTACTCTGGATTCTGGACAATCTTTGCCACAATTAGATAACTATTTCATGTACTGCTTTTTCTTTTGTTGTGGCTCCAGTAGTACTAATGAAATGTCAGCATGTTTGGTTATGAGATTCACAAACACACAGCCATTTAGGTGAGATGCAGCCTCACCAGTGTCGAGTACAGGGACACAATCACCTCCCTGCTCCTGCTGGCCACACTATTCCTGACACAAGCCAGGATGCCGTTGGCCTTCTCGGCCACCTGGGCACACTGCTGGCTCATGTTCAGCCGGCTGTCGACCAACACCCCAAGATCCTTTTCCACTGGGCAGCTTTCCAGCCACTCTTCCCCAAGCCTGTAATCTCGCATGGAGTTGTTGTGACCCAAGAGCAGGACCCGGTCCTTGGCCTTGTTGAACTTCATACAGTTGGCCTTGGTTCATCAATCCAGTCTGTCCAGATTGCTCTGCAGAGTGTTCTTACCCTTAAGAAGATCGACACTCCCACCCAACTTGGTGTCATCTGCAAACTTACTGAGGGAGCACTCAGTCCCCTCATCCAGATCATTGATGAAGATATTAAACAAGACTGGCCCCAAAACTGAGCCCTGGGGAACACCACACGTGACTGGCCACCAACTGGATTTAACTCCATTCGCCACAACTCTCTGCGCTTGGCCATTCAGCCAGTTTTTTGTCCAGCGAAGTGTACACCCATCCATACCCTGAGCAGCTAGTTTCTCCAGGAGGATGCTGTGGGGAACAGTGTCAAAGGCCTTACTAAAGTCCCAGTAGATAATATCCACAACCTTTCCCTCATCCACTAGGTGGGTCACCTAGTCATAGAAGGAGATCAAGTTGGTCAAGCAGGAAGATCAGGTTGGTCAAATAAATAGCATTTAAAAATTATTATGAATACATTTCTATTTTTTGTGTTTTACTGGACTTTTATGCGCTGCCTACAAATGTAATACAGCAGAGCAAGCCAGCTATATGACACAGTTGTCACCAAAGTTGATACTACCATACAGGCTCTAAAAGCTGAGGCTATTACGTTTCTTTCCACTCCTCCCTTCCTCTGCAGATGTCACCATTTAGGTAGAATAATAAATTGCTGATATCTGTGCTCTAACTCCCTGTAATGGTAGTCCTCCCACAGAACATACATTTGGACTGTATTCAGGATCAATAAAAAGACAACAAACACAGGGAACTGGATGAACATCTCTTTAGAAAAATACAAGAATAAAGAGGTATAGGGGAGTTGGTATTTACTGTAAAAGACAATGGTCTCAAAAGAAAACTTTCCTTATGACAAAGAATAATATGAAGCCAATGCTGGCTGTGTCAAGAGCTCTTTATTGACATCAAAAAGAAATTGCCTGGAATAGGAAAAAGATCACATTAAAATAGAGATTGCATTGGATGCTGAGGCACATCACATTACTAAATAGGGCTGTAAAGTACATAGATGACAGGGGTACGGTTAAAATCCTCAACATATTGTCTTGTCTCAGTTTATATTTTAATGAAAAAGATAAAGTGTGTTCACAGGCAGGACACAATGGACATGAAGAGATAAAGATAATTATGTAGCCATTACCACCTGCAGCTTGCTGTCTCCTGCAGCCGAAATACTCACATATTGATTGTCTGGCAGCCTCTTCAGAATCCACTAACTTATGGAGATGGTAAAGACCAAGCTCCCAAACTGAGGTATAAATACATCAGCTCATCCAAAAGGTTTCTGAAGTGGGTTCCTCAGCAGCTGACTGCTAAGGCCTTCATGCTTCCCTGTGTGATAGAAGGAAAACCATCAGCTAGAGTACCATGAGACTGCCTCCATCATTCTTCTTCCTCTGCGGATTGAGTGGCTCGTGCACTTTTTAACATCAGTGTCTAAATTATGATTATTTTATCACATGCTGATTATTAAGAATTTGAACTGATCTGCAGAGGGTCCATGTGACTGAAAAGTCTAGGTAACTGACATTTTAGGTAATAGGAAAGCTATACTAATTGCTAGAAATTCTGTGTAATGATAAGCTACACTGGCTTATATAATAATAAAACTCTAATTGTAACTACAGTGCTATGGACAGTTGTTTTTATTCTACCAAGGATCCTTAAAAGAACCAGCCTGTCCCCATAGCATCGGGTGACAAAACCCCAGAAAACCATCCTCCCAAAAAGCTAGTGGGGATTTGTGAAGTGCAGATCACCTCAAACTAATCACGCTGAAATCGCATTTCAACGCAGGCCCAGGCCCTTGCCAGAGTGATGCTTTGTGGGTGTGCTGTGTCGTACCCGGCTTTACTGACCTTGCTTGACTTCAGACCTTCCTTGTTGCTACAGGCTGCTCCGGCAGCCCCCGGACTGTGGCTGACCCTGGACAGGACCTGCTCTGCTCGTTTGGATGCTGTGGGGCTGTGCCCTCATCTGGGAGGTCCCTGCCCCGCTGTCACCCTTGGGTCCTGGCTTGCCTCGCCTCCCTTGCAGTGCAGCCTGCCCCTGCTCCTCCCTGCATAACAGAAGAACAGAGAGTTCATAAGAACAAGTAATGAAAGCTATTCTAGACAACACAAGATTTCAGAGGTGGTACAATATCCCTGCTCAAAGGCTGAAATTGTCCAAAATCAGCAAGAATTAAATGTTGCATGGAAGATGGCCAAATGAAATGTAAAAACACAAAATGGAATGACTCTATATAATCATATTGCAAAAATAGATCTGGGAGATTTGGTAGGCTAAACTGGAGAGCAGTGAAAGTGTAGTAACAGTGACAGTGCTGCAAAAAGAAAGGCTAATACTAACAGTTGGGAATATTATCAGGACTGTCATTCTACACTCCTTTCAGCACTAGTATGGTTTGAGCTGGGCACTGCAATTTCAGAAAGCTGAGAACAAACTCAGAAGAAGTCTAAAAGACAGCAACAGGGAGGAGAAGAGGCTTGGAGGTTATCATTGTAAGTGAAGTCCTTAATCATGGAAAATCTTTGATTTCATCAGACTTGTGGCTTCCAAGAGAAGAAGGTAGAAGGATGAAGGACAAATTGCAGCATTCTTCCAATATTTAAGGATTCTTGTAGAGGAAATAGCAAACAATGACATTTTCTATGCATGGAAGGTAAGTAAAGGTGGAATATACTTAAATATGCAACAGCTTAAGCTGTAAACATGGTGCAGATCTGGACCTGATCAGTAAGAAAAAAATCTATAAATCCCTGATTGAATCTCCTCCCCCCCCAAAAAACAACTCAAAACAAAAAACCCCAAACAGATAGAAAGTTGTATCTATTTCATAGAGTGTCTATATTTTAAGCAAAAATGACAATATCAGCTTTCAAGGTTGGTGTAAACCCTGTTGGTTTTGTTTTGTTTTTTAAGAAAAGAAGATATAAAAAGGGAGCAGCTGAGCTAACCCTAAATTTCTGCCTATGTGCACAGAGATATATCACAAGAAGCAGAATGTTGAGACCAGTCTAAATGAATGTATACACACTTTCAGCGTCCAGTGTCTGAGCCAGGTGGGTGACAGGAGGTGTGGTGTGGTGTGGTGAACCTTCCTTTGCCCAAGTGGGAGAAGCTGGTGGTTTTGGAACAGATGGATTTTAGGTCTCCTGTTAGTAGCGACTCACTTCTGTTGGGACATAGACTGCAAAATGCAGGCAGAATGAAGAATAAAGAGCAGGAAACAATGCAGAAGATAACACAGGTAACTGTGAGCATGAAGAGACTGACATTAAGGATAAAGAAGGAAAATAGTTTCTGAGAGAGAAGTTTTTGCAGAGGGAAGGCATTGGGAGCTGTTTGTGTTCATAAAGAGCAAAACAGAGCTTGGTAATATGAGAGAGGCACAAGAGATGGGGCTGGAAGCGCTAAGATAGCTGGAGTGATGACAGAAATATGTGACAAGGGAGGCTGCAGTTACTTAGAGGTCCTGGAACTGCGAATAAAAGCTCTATTTGATTATGGGAAAAGTAAAAGAGTCAGGAAGGACTTTGAAGAGGAGGAGAGACAGGCAAACTGGGAGGTGAAGTCAGCAAGACAGCAAGTGGATTTTTCAATAGTCAAAGCAAGTTAAAATGTTTTTAAAGAAAATAAAAAGATCTCACCAAAATCTTTTTCCATTCCCATCCGAAAATAAAATTATAGAAAGTCGCCATGAAGCTCAGGAACTCAAGATCCAAAAGCAGTCCATGTGTAATACATTTCTCCCTTCACTCTCTACCTGTCTCTGGGGAATCAGTTCTTTTGCTATAACAACTTCGTAACATTCAAATGAAGAACTGGTGTTGGTAGATTTGCTACTAGTTTTGATCCCAAATAAGAGAAAACTAAGCAAGACTGAACTGTAGTTACTAGATAAAACCTAACTGATTCTTCACAGTCCATTAGCTCATGGAAAATAAAGTTACTTTCTGCCAAGCAGATGACACAGCATATTAGTGTAGAATATTGAAGTCCTAAATTCCATCAAAAATGTGAAGGACTTCCTGCCATATAGCAGACTTTATGTAGAGAACTGCCCAAGCCAGACAGAATGGAGAAGAAATCTCTCTGCACCCACTAAAGAGAGTACTTGGGAACTGCCAAGTTCTGGGTCCTGTAAACCTGAATTCTTCATTACTTCACTGACATGGATCATGCTGGAGAAGTTCATGTCCATGACAGTGCACCCTCAAGGTTTTTTTTCAAGTGATAAAAATGTTTAGGTGCTTTGTTCCTTAGGTATTGGTTTGAGACTCTCAGCAGGCTCCAAAAATGTGGAGGCAGCCTAGCCATAAGTCAAGTTTTGAAAATCTTGGCAGGGTTTCACAACTGCTGCCCTTCGTGGGAACAGAAGTCTGGTGCCACAGTCACTGAAGCCAGAAGAGCTCTGCTACGCCACTTCTGCACTGGCAGGACTAGCAGACTGCAAATCTATAACCAATTACAGTATCCCTTCTCCTCTTCTTGCCTTCTTCAGTGAGAGCCAACTGATTATGTGTCGTGGTCGTTCCTGCAGTTCTCACCTGACTGTGGTGATAAGACAGATAGCGTGGGACCTTTTCTCAAAATCCCAGGCAAGCACATGGTCAGAAGGGTCCTCTGATTCAGAGAATTTCTTTATTTCAGCATTACTTTAGCAGACAACTCATTCAATGAGTTCCCTGTTCATCAGTGCCCCAAACGACAGTACGGTAATAAGCAATTGACTGCGAGGCTGTGGCAGAATTCTCCTGGCCTTTCAGTTCAGGTCTTTTCCACTGTGGCTCTGCTGCTGACCTTACATACAGCCGCCAGCGTGACTGAGATATTAAACTGTTTGTGAACTGTTCCTCAGAAAAGGAACTGTCAAGGTACTATAAAGGTACTATGAATCCTCCACCTGCTGCTGTAGGGTCACAGCAAGGCTTGCAAGGTGCTCAGTCCCACTGAGCGTGCTGGTGCTGATGGCTCGTACAAGAAGTCGTACGGTATTTGCCAAAGATGAGAAGATCAAAGCTGACACCTTTCATAAGAATAAAAATGCTGGTCCACCACCTGCCATATTTTGAATGTTAATTATAGAAATCACTCTGTCTCAAATGGAAGAAAAAAGTCCCTAATGACTGGGAAAAGATACACACCTGTCAACACATAACTTGTCTGATGAATAGGGCATGGAAGTAACAGCTGTATGTGCATTTCTCTAACCTCCTGCTTTCTCCTCACAGTATATTTTAGACTGGGCATCAGGCAAGCTTCAGTTTCCAGAGATGAATCAATGTTTCTTATATCAGCTTAGACTAAACAGAACTAAATACTATATACATTCTGGCATTATACAGTGTACAGCACTCTGGTCTGATTTTCCAGCAGCAGATTACAGACAGAAAGAACTACTTGAAAACTGTATAAACTATTTGCCCCGTCATCGTGGTTTAGCCCCGGCCAGCAGCAAAGGACCACGTGACTGCTCTGTCATCCCTCTCCCCAGTGGGGTGGGAAGGAGAATGGAAAGAAAAAGGCAAAACTTGTGGGTCAGGATAAGGGCAGTTTAACAGAACAGCAAAGGAAGCAAACAGTAACAACAACAATACTGATAAGAATATACAAAACAAGGGAATACAGAGCAACTCTCTCACTGCCTAATGCCCAGTGCCCATGGCGCTGCCCAGCAGCCATTAACCTCCCCCCGGCCAGCTCCCCCCATCCAACCCAAGCATGACAGCACATGGTATCGAATACCTGAGCATGACATCACTGATATCAAATACCCCTTTTGTTTGGCCAGTTTGGGTCAGCCAGCTGGCAGTGTCCCCTCCGGGCTTCTTGTAAAAATTAACCCTATCCCAGCTGAACCCAGCACAGCCCCACCATGGGCAAGGAGCTTTCTTAGAGTCTTCAGTCTCAGAGATGACCATAGACATGTTTTCTATGAAAGGAGAGAATAAAAAAAAAAGGAAAAAAGAGGAAGAAGAATTTCCTACAGCAATGCTATCTCTTCACTATTTTAATACAGATATTTTTGAAAGCCAGGGAGCATGTGTGGTTTACCCACACTGTAAAACCTCCTGTGCTGTGATTTAATAAACACTTTCAGTTTGCAAATACTGAGCTTTCCAACAGTTGCCAAGGATCCAAAGACAGAATCATTGGCTCTTCTGGGGACTGTAGCAATGGCAACCAACTCCAGAAAATACGAATTAATTTAGGTGTCACCCAACATCAAGTGGCATGATACGCACTTACTCTCTTACTCAGTACTGCCTTGAAATACTTCATGTTTGCTAACAGTTCGCCTGAGCCTTGATTTAATCAACAGCTCCCATGCAACCCCCCCCACCCCCACCCCCATGCACACACGAACTCCTCTTGCCCTCTGGGTATGGTACACTCTACCAGGGGCCAGCAGAGGTGTAGCAAGGAGCTCAGCAGAGGAGCAGTACCTTGTGTTTCCTCAACAAGTCTCGCTCCCAAATTGTTGCTCTACAACAGGGTTCTTCTTTCAGACAGGGACTGTCGTGGTTAAGACAGACCTTTAGAAGACGTGGAAGGGACTTATGCTTTCTGAAGGCAGAGAAAAAGCCTCCAGATAAGTATTTTTGCTCTAATCTGGTAGACAATGCTTCAGGTGTTAAAAAGCTGGTAACAGCTGTCAATCATTCCTGGCTATTTGATTAACAAGAAATCAAGTCTTCAGCCACATGTGCCAGACTAGCAGATGCCACACAGAAATAATTCTCCAGTCTCCCCTTCGCAGAGCTCAGCAGTGTGCTTTTTTCCACTGAGCAAATAATGAATGTTTCGTGTCCCTGGACATGTGCCTTCAAAGCTGTCAGTATTCTGGCTCCATAAACAGAAGGGAAACATCTGTCCCCATAGCTCGGACAAGGGCTCAGACTGCATTTCTGGCCCTTTACTTCAATCCTCAGCTCTAACAAACTGTTTCACGCAGTAACAGAAATATTCTGCTCTCCCATCCTCTGGGCCTTCCCCAAACAGTCAAGACAGGCAGTAACGGACAAAGATCCCACAAAGCCGGTAGTGCCTGCTTGCTTTAGCTTACAAGGTACAGTAGTACGCAGACTGACAGCTGAGTCTTCCTGGTAAAATGGCTTTCATTTCATTTGCCCAAGGGACTGCAGGAGCACCAGATGTCAGTGGACACCACAGATGGCAAATCACATCCTTTGCCACTTGTTTGGTGTGTGCCTGCACACGTGTCGGTTCTGTGGCACTGTCACTGCACTACAGCCAAGTTACACAGAGAGATGTGAGAGGAAGGCTTAAGGAACGAACATGGCATTTGCAGAAGATAAATTATTTCCAATCCACTATAAGGCTCACTCTCTTGAAGTGGAGAACACTACTCCCTATGTCCATTCACTGAACCACAACTTTCTGTGCTGTGCTGGAGCTCCAAGCTCAGGGCGCTTGCTTAGAAAGTGTCACTTGCTTAGAAACAGAAGCATAAATTGCAGCAAACACAAAGCTGGTTACAAAGCTAAAATATCTCTACAAAGGGACAGCAAAGCGAAACTACGCTGACGAAGGCCCTGCACCTTGGTGCACATTTCAACACTGTCAGGAAACTTTGGTCTCTCTGTTTTCTGCTGCTTATTAGCAAAAATCTCTCCTGCACCAAGTCTGAGGCTGGGATTCTATAGTTACACACCCTGTTCCTGATACCTCCTTCAGGGCCCTGGTATCCCCAGGTATCAGCAGTGACTTCCAGGACGCTCTCCCTACAGATGCCATCTTTGACTTACCCTGCTGTCCATCACTGCAGGCCTCTGCTCTAAGCTGTCTCTTTACTAAGAAAATGAACTGCCTGGAATTCTTCTCTTTCCTAAAGTTTTCTTCTCAGTCTCACAAGCAACTCTTTTCTGAGGACTTGCACTCACTCAGCACCATTTTCTGTCTAAACCCATGCCATAAAAATAACGTTCAGCATTTGCATGTACTCTAAACTAAATTCCACCTTGCCTTTTCAAGCTCATCACAACCTCTGCTGCCTTCATCTAACCGTCATTGTTCAGCAATTTCTTCATGACTTGAGGCTAAAGCGGGTGAGGCAATTCCTTTCCACCACGCTCTTTAATTGCGGATAAAAGGTAATCTCTTTGGGAAAGCTCGGTACTTCGGTTTTTCCTCACAGAGTTTTTAAAGCTGCAGATTAGGGCTGTTAATACCAATGGTTTCTTTTATAGCTATTCTAGAAGGCATCTCTGAATTCTGCCTCCCTAAAGAAAAGAACTGTGTTGGTCCGCTCAGGTCAGCAGACCCAGCTGGGTGGCATCCAGCCAGGAACCATATAACTTCAGTCAGGCGCCCCAGAGATGTGGAGAGCTGCCTGTTTGCTGGCAGAAACGCGCAACACCCTGAGCAAAGTCTCATACCTTTAACAGGCGTTTTAAGGACAGTAGATCGTCAGCAAGCTCTAGAAACCACACTGTGCCTTACTACTTCTGGGTAGAGGGAGACGACATTTAAACCTGAAATAATAAATGACAAAAGCTATCCTCTTTCAGTGAAAAATCATATCAGGACTCTGGCCTAGGCCACCAAAAATTACTGGAGTCCGAGTATTGTATTGTTATCGGAACTAAGCTGTCCTGAGACACTGTTGCTATAGCTGTCCATTGCGTAGCCCTTCCCTTGCTGGTCTAAAGGCAGACAAGAAATTAATCTTGTTCAAACAATGAGCCTTTGTCTAATAAGCAGGAGATGGTTGTCGAGAGCAGAAGTTTAATTGATGTATTACTCGCCCAGCTAGTAAACCGTGAAGAAATGCTCTGACTTGCCAAAAGAAGCGGGTAATTAGGGGAAAGGTGATTCCAGCAGGGAGAGATCACAACCACTGACTCACAGACCACCTACCCCAATTGTACCCCAGACTCAAAAGATGAAGAAACTGAGCATGCATACCAGTTTACATACTGGGCGAGAAGGTTTTAACCAATGATTTAATGAAACAACAACGTGTATGTATTAGGAACTTGAACATGTTCATGCTTTGTGTATAAATAACTTGATCTGGAAGCCTGGGGTGTGCTGTCTTGGGACAGGCACCCATATCTGCACAAACATGCAATAAAATACCACTGCTCTGTGTGTGTATTAGTGTATTGCACGCTGGTTAAATGAACCTCAGATTTTGGGACAACAATATCGCCTCTGGGTTCCTCAGTATGCCACATCTTTGGGACCCCTATTAAAATGTCCTGCTTCACACTTGTTCCAGTGCTAGAAGTAGTTCCAACACTAATGGGCTGTTCTGGGCTGTCCTCTCTGGTACTCTCTTCATTATTTACCTGTGGCCTTTCCATTGCAAGCTTTTGGGTGCAAGGACCGTTTCTCATTAGGCATCTGGACGTCCTCTTTCACACGTGACATTTGTAGGCATACTGTTAATATTAACAACTGACTCATCACTGTACTTCTAAGAATTCAGGGACAATTTTGCCATCTTCCAAAAACTGAATATTCCATTGCCTGCCTCATTTAAAGAATAAACAAAACCTTTCATAGGCATTCATACTAAAATGATTCAAAAACCACTTAGCAAACACTCTGCAAATCTGGAAACCTTAACAAGAAATTCATTTTGCCAAATAAAGCTGCATTTAGACACTTATTGCTCTCCCATTCTGCTGAGAATAAGAAGAAAACAGCAAAAATTTCTGCCATAAGGTAAAGACAGCGTTATTAAAAAATTAAGCAGATGTAAAAATAAGGGATGCTAATTGCCAGAATTACACTGACAAGGAAAGTAAACATTGTTACTGGATAGTGAAAAAAACAGGTCGTTAAAATGAAATGATCAGAAGACAACAGAATATCAAGGGAGCAAAGCAATTTATACACTAATAAATGTGTCAAAATCCTTTTCTTAGCAATGATGCCACTGTGTTCTGTTTGCCTTTCCATTGATTATTTTTACTTACCAAATTAAAATTAAAAAAGTTTTTCTCTAAATTATTATTAGACAACATAAATTTCTTTACAAGCTTTTAACTTCAGAACAAAAAATATTATACTGAAGCCTGGTTTGTAAGCTGCTCTTACTTATTTTTTAAACCCCTTTCTAAATTAAAAAGAAAAAAACTTTGAAATGTCTTCAAAACCAACAATCTATGCAATTGTCAAGCAATTCCTGCAGAGAAGGTGAAGAGAAAAATCAGATACAAGCCATGTCACTCAAGGTACCCATATAATACTTTAGTGAGAGCAGCAATGAGAAAATTGTAAAGATGAGATAACAGAACCGCTAACTGCAGTACAGACTGTTTGAAATTACACTAGTGTAGTGGAAATCCTGTGTTTCAAGATAAATTTAAGTTAGACCCTTACAGTCAATAAATGTTATCTATAAACTTTAAAAACAAATGCATTCTCTTTTTTTTGGGGGGGTGGTGGTGTAGTTGGAAGGAGAATGTAATTTTCACATTTTAGAAAAATTTAGCCCCTTTTGCCAAATGAAGATTAGTGTTATGATAGCTCTCCTAACAGCTCTGTCAACATTCAGCTATGCTCTGCCCCAACATCTTCTGTGAAGGACAGATTACAAACTACCATCCTACCTCCAGAAATATTCGGGAGAGAGGACTTCTCTGTATTTACATAGTTCCTTTCATGCTAGAGGAATCTGTAACAGTTAAATTTACACACTGACCATCACACCTGGGGACAGAAGGAAATCAAACAGCTTGTTTGTCCTGGCTGGGAACCTGTCACATCAAATCCCTGGAAGAAGGTTGATAATAAGCTCTGAGGTGTTTCAGCTGGTCAGGCATTGTCTGAGCATTTCTAGCTGTCTTGCAGTCATCTGCCATTGCAATAATTTATTAAAAACTAAACATCAAGCAGTCACTCATTATAGTCAGTTACCAACATAACAACACATGTGCACATCCATGTCCAAATGTCCTGCTAGAAAAGGATCTCGTGTGTGTCCGTGTAGATGCAAACAACGTTGCATGGATGCAAAATGAATCCTCCTAGCTGTGAATAAAATGCATTAACTGACACTAGTCGACTCCGCAGACATTGTATTTCAGAGGCCAAAGAGGTCTCAACAAAGTCCCAACCGAGCACGGAAAAAAGGGTTGCCAGCTTTCAGCTCACCCTGGTAAAGGCTCACAGTATCGGTGCTAGCTGGGAGTGTCAATGGCATCGGGACAGAGTAGACTGAAAGTACTCATCAAGGTTAATTTTCACAGCAAAGCAGGTTTTTGGTAAGTAAAATATTTACTTTGTAAAGGTTGACTTCATTTTTCAGAAATTGCTAACTACACCTGATCTGTAGTCAAAAGCAGTCATTGCCACTGGCTCAGCAAGGGCAGAGACCACTTCTGCTCTGTGGGAGATGGGCTCACACAGGAACCTGGCCTCAAGGAGAAACGGAGGGTGGTGACAATCCCGTTCTGCGGTTCTCATGACATGCCATGGGGACATTTCCCAATGGAAAATTTCCATTTTGGGAGTTTTCAGATAAGAATTTGAAGCCCTTTGCATTTTGCTCAGCTGCTTACTGCTCCAAACACACAGCATAATATTTGCTACCCTGACTACCCCACACCAGTTTTGGGTGCGAGAAAGCACTTTACCTGTCTGCAAATCTCTCACTCGTTCATAGCCAAACAGGCTAGATATTTGTGGATCAACAATGTAATACAGTAAGTGCCAAAATGGAGCGCTAAATGATGTCTGACACAGACCGATACACTGCACCGAGGAGCAGAATTACAGCCTCAGCAAACATCTCTAATATCCGGGAGGGAAAAAACCCAGCACTTCTACAGAAAAACATTTCACACCCTGGGTGACCTTCATGCGGATGACAAAATGTTCATGAGCTTCAGGTACTGAAGTCCAGACACATACTGGAGATGTTACTGGTTTTATTATACCTCTTTCAAGAAGCAAACAGGAAAGAAGCAAATAACTGAGACTCACTCACCAACACTAGACTAGATATCCAACAGCACAAGTCCATTTTCGGGAAAGAAAGTCAGACTGGCTTAAAATAATTTGCTTGCTATAGTGTTCATTAAACAGATATAAGAAGAGGAAAGTCCATCTCAATACCAACCATAAGCTAGGAGCTGCAAGGAATTCATGCAGCAGGTGAAATGACAGAAGAGAATACTTGCAAATTCAAAGACAGAATATTTATCAGCAGAAATGCAGAAAAAGAGAAAGTTTTCAAAAAAAATTTACTAGCAATCTAAGAATTTTTTACCAATCTTCCAGGTAAGAAGAATACTAACTGGCAGCTATTAAGGCTTTACATTTTTAGATCCAAACAATTTATACTAATGAGTTTTAGGACGAATGAAGCTCACTCTGAACTGCAAAGAATGCTGCTCGATTACATATTAGAAAATTAGAGCAGGAGCCAAACACCGTTTGAGTAGAGCATACCTGGAAAGGGCTCTTTGTCTGCAGGAGGAGTGACATTGCGGGCTTCTGGACTTGGGAAGGCACCGGCTACAAAAGGACGGAGAAAGCATGAGGCTCCAGCACAGACCCTGACCTCATTACATGAGATTATTCTCTGATTTAGCTCAACTGCCTCTACGGTCACACTCTTACCCAGCAACTCCACTCCTTCTGTGAAGTGTATTTCTATCAGCTGTATTCAGGCATTAGCCTAGTCCTGATTCTATTCTAAATTTCTTTTATTTTCTCTTACTTTTTCTAGACACTTTTACTTTACTTAGTACTTTATGGTTTTAATGCGTCTTGGAAATCTGAGAACAATTTGCACTGGCAAGGGAAGAAAACTGCTTTCCTCACAGACGGGAGACAGAAGAAGCTGGTGGTCTATGCAGTAATAGCACAGGCATGCCTATAGCTAGCAGTGGCCAGAAATCTACTAAGGCACTTAGGTGGTCAAGAGGACAAAAATAGTAACAGAATAGCTAGTAATGGAATTGTGTCTTTGAGGTGTTTTATGACTTTTTCAGCAGTGAGGAGGTGGTTGAGCTGCACCCAAAACCCGGCAGCTCAGTTTCTGTGCCACCTGCCCATTGCACCTCTCCGTGTCACAAAGTAAGCAGAAATAACTGTACGTACAAGGAAGATGCTGGAACTATCAGCCCCAAATCACAGTAGCCTTCTAACTGCTAACAGTTTTGCACCTGGGGCTTAAACTGCCACAGAGGTCAATGATCACAGATATTTGTGCTGAAAGGAATAAACACACAGATGGCTGTGTGCAGATGCCTCTGCTTGAAAACATGGTCTAGTACTAAGATCAAGCAGAAAAAATTCCTTGCCTAGTACTTCCTTGCCTGCGTTTTGCCAAATAGCTGTCAGATGGAAAGAAACTATCAGAATTAGGAACGGCCCAGTCATTATACTCTGCCATGGCTAAATTTTTTCAGCTGCAACCCATCTGAGACCCAACGTGACTCTTACCATCCTAGGTAGTTTTAAGAACTGCAGCTGAGCAGATTGACAGTCCATTGCAGCAAGGACTCAGCACAATTCCGCAGAGGCAATTTCATTATCTAAAATGATAAGCAAGTATATCCAGCCAGAACAATAGGTAAAAACCCTTACAGAATCATAGGTTGGAAAAGACCTCTAAGATCATCAAGTCCAGCCATCTGCCCAACAACACCAACCATCCGCCCAACAACACCAAATGTTTACAGGGAACTTAGAAAAGACTCCTCTGACCAGCTAATGCCTCAAACTGGGAGCTGAGTCACTGGGGCATTTTTACCGAGAACCTGATTGCCTCCAGCTCCCCAGCATCACACACGGTCTTATGTGTTTGTCCTGCTTTACTTCAGCCTCTCCAGAGAGGCAGCTCCACCAGGGCTTGTCAGGCCACACTCCAGTCTAGCTCAATCAGACAGCATTAGGGTTGATAAATAAAAGATTAAGTTATGCAGCCTGTGTAATTCCACAGTAAGACAGACTGAATGGTCAAAAGGGCTTCTCTGGCTGTGAATATTTCTTCTAGTCTTTGCAATTACTGTCTGGAATAAGAACTGAAGTGTAGGAAGTTCTGGACAATTTTTTTTGTCTGAGAACTAAATCAGGATTTTAACATGCTCATCAAGTGTAAGTAGAAAGTCGATGCAGTAACTCCACTTACAGTAGTTGATTTTGTGACTCATTATGAAAAGGGAATGTCTCATGTTAAAAAGTGTAGTCATACTTGGAAAGAGTTTCTTTGTGCATAGCAGATATTGCCAGAAATAATAGGGAAAAATGAAAAATACCATTTGCTCGCACCGAGATGAATTCTTTAAATAAACTCAGAAACTCCACAGCTTTATTCTTCAATAGACTCTCTGTTCCTAGAGCTAGGCAGTATTGTTGCCTAAATTCACTGCATATGTTCTGTTAAGGTGGAGGTATTTTGTTTAAAAAAATGCTGATTTGAATGATGCTTTCTAGGGGAAGACTAACTGTTTTTCTAAGTGGTCTGCCTGGCCAGTTTCTGAAAGGTAAACATTTTTATATTATTTCATTCATTAAGTACTGAAAATAACATTTTCATTCTGATACGATTCAAAAGCAGATTACAAAAATTGAGATGTTGTTACCAATGGAAAATATAGCCTTGAACTGGCCTGGTCCATTGGTGTATTACTGATCCTCTGATTTTAAAAGTATTTGCAAATAATAATCATGGGGGGGTTTTCTCCCATTTTCCCCACTTGTCACTCTATAAAAATTTAAAACACGAGTTAGAAAAAGCCAGCTATTTGTACTTTCAAAATAATCCAAACAATCATCAGAAAACTGAAAAGATTTGGAACAAAACTCTGAGATTTGGTGACTGATTTGCAAATCATGAAACCTCTTCAATGAATTAATCTCATTTCATGTAATATTTGACTAGTCTTCTCGTAGGCTATGTGGATATTGCAATACTTAGGTTGCACAGGCAGACTAATCTGTCAGCACTATCTTCTCAAAACAGAATTTATAGTCAGCCTCCTTTTCAGACTGCTCATGTAATTTAGTTTTCTCAAAGAGAAATTAAGAAATTGCTCATGGCAGTTTGGAGATGATGTTATCACAAAGGAAAGTAAAGAATATATATTCATGTAATCACCTTACAGCTGGGTGATCTGCTGGGCTGAATTTAGAAAGTTAAATTATCTGCACTACAAAGAGATGAGAACCTCAAATAGAAAAAAGAGACTCTCAAGTGGTGTATGAAAGCACCAGTTTGAAGAACTGATTTTTTTTTTTTTTTTTTT
>Ga0065711_1028832_pt1 | contig 38960 bp, 21 predicted proteins | sample Hoacrofraction12_FD_59098 | JGI IMG/M metagenome (GOLD analysis project Ga0065711, IMG submission 59098) | Hoatzin crop microbial communities from Cojedes, Venezuela - Epithelial fraction 12 v2 (version 2) | ecosystem: Host-associated > Birds > Digestive system > Esophagus > Crop | place...
CAAGCCTGTACTGGTGCATGAGGTTGTTCCTCCCCAGGTGCAGGACCCTGCACTTGCCCTTGTTGAACCTCATCAGGTTCCTCTCTGCCCAGCTTTCCAGCCTATCCAGGCTGGATAATCCCCTTGATTTTTTTTTGTCTAGGGGCAAGCATTCTCCAGTCCAAATGCTGGGCTGTGTAGCTGTAAATATATCATGTCATGTCAATGTGAACTGAAGCTGAAGAAGGTCTAAATTGCCTTAAGGGCTGCTTCCTATCTCCACCACTCATTACCTAGACGACCCTGTAAATCTTGGTGCAGAAATTATCACATTTTCAAATCTCAAGTTACACAATTAAATGCAGGTCTGCACGACTGTCCTGGCTTCAGCTGGGATAGAGGTAATTTTTCTCCCAGTAGCTCTGCTGTGTTTTGGATTTAGTACTAAAAGAATGTTGGTAACACTGAGGTTTTCAGTTGTTGCTATGAAATCAAGGACTTTTTTTTTCCAGTTCTCATATTCAGTTAATAAGCAGGTGTGCACGAAGGGTGAGACCATAGCCAGGCAGCTAACCAAAGCTGGGCAGTGGAAATATTCCATGTCATAGATGTCATGCTCAGTTTATGAATGGCAGTTGGCCAGGAGGCAGGAATCAACTCTTCTCATTTCTGTGAGTTCGAACTCTCTCTTGTCCAGGGGTTCAAACTTTGTTGAGGATTTCATTAAATTCATGATTTGCAAGTACCTTAGATGCTGCTTGGGGATTGACTGCGAATCAGTCATCTGGTCATGAGAAAAATTGTGTTGTATATAGCTTCTTTTGCATATTCATTATTATTGTTACTATTAGTATTATTAGTAGCATTATTAGTAATAGTATTAGTATTTCCTTTGTTGCCGTAAACTGTCTTTACCTCAACCCAGGAGTTTTATCTTTTGTCCATTTCTTTTCCACTTCGCATCGGGATGAGCCAGCAGCCATCTAGAGCTTAGTTTCTGGCTGCTGAGTTAAACCATGACAATGACTAACAGACTAAAGATATTGGAAATCCTGTAGCAAACCCCAACCTTTTATTTGAAAAATCTAGCTTAGTCACTGGAAATCACATGAGACCTCATGCCTTGCTTGATGCATCAAATTGACACAGCTGTACCTGGCTCTGGATGTTCAAGTTACCCTGGTTAAAATTATCTCAAGTATTCCTGCACTGTAATTTTTATCTAGATGACCTCTGGAAGTCCCTCAACCATTCTGTGATTCTGTGATACGTTAAAAGATAGTAGTTTAAAAATGGAATCCTTTAGAGATCAATGACTTTTCTCCCTACTCTTTGTTATGAAAGCCATCAACTTCTTCCTTTGCAGAGTAAAGAGTTGACATTATTTTTGCTCCACCTCTGTCTAAGGCAGGTGAGATTTTCCTGTTCTTAAAAAGCAGGCCTAGAGAACACTGTTTTCAAACAGCAGAAAGTTTGCAAAGCTAGTAAAACTTTGTGTTTCCTCTATGAAAATGCATTGTTTCTGCCCTGTAGGACCTGAAAACCTCTGCAACACCTTCATAAATTGTTGGACTATTTTATATTTTCACTTTTAGTTTTCAGTCAATAAGTAGGCTGTGCTCAATTTAGACTGAGCTCTAATTTTCATTTGTCACCTTTTGAATTTCTTTTATATACATAATTCCAGTGGTTAAAGTTAATTTTATAGTATAAGTTCTTCCACGTGTGAATTACATTCTTTTCCTTTTTAGAAAGATAGACTAATTATTAAATTAAAAGGAAGCATATTATTATTGCTGCATACCTGGAAAAGATGTTTGGACTTTTGGTCCTGTAAATCTGGCGGTCACAAAGCTGACTGATTATCTTGTCAGATCTTAATCTAGATTCATTTCCATGGCGTCTTTCCCTTTTACTTGATGGTATAAAATATGAAAATAGCAGGATGCAGGTCTCCATTAGTTTACATGTAATATATATTACTTATAAATGAAATCTACCAGAGTAGAAAAACATATGGTACCTGGTTTGCCAGAGCAACATGAGCATCTCTGAAAGAAGAAGTGACAAACAATGGTGTGATGGGGAGAAGGAATAGGACCTGTTTGTATTCCTGCTTGCATTAATTAATACTAAAGATCTGAGGGAAGATAAGAATCACTGTGAGACTTTTTGAGTGGTCCAAGAAATTTTAGCTTCATAAGCTTAGCATGTTTTACCAGGAAGAGGATGCATTAGTTGAACTTGACCGAAAATGTAGAAATTAAAGGAAAATAAAGCATTTTCTTAAGTAGGAAGTGTAGAACTAACATAGATTATCTGATATTCAGTATTTCCCAGACCAGAATAATAACACATAGGATTTCGGAGCTCAGCTTTGCTTTTGCTCATATACAGCAAAATTCTGCACTACTTACCAATAAAACCCACACAAATGCCTATTAAATGACAATGAGAAAAAGTTCTGAAAATCAGGCTCAGATCTTTTTTTGCTGCTTCATTTTTCTCCAAGTAGTTCTCTTGCATTGAAAGTTTCACTGCAGATAATCACAATAAATACAAGAGTCATACTGGAGCTCTAAAAGAAGAAATAATAATCACCTAATGCTTTTCATCAAAAGGTCAGTGTAATCAAGACCGGAATATTTTTTCTTTCTTGATTTTTATTTCCATGACCATGATGAAAAGAGAAATCCTTTCGACCTTCATAAACATACACAAGAAGATAATTATATTTTGAAAAAACTTGGCAGACTAGAGCAGAACCTGGTAACCCTGGATGACTGAATCTTGATGAATCTCTTCATAAAGATGCTAGAAATTACTATACTAGGGAATGTTGAGATCATGGCTTAGTGGCCACAGATCTGAACTGGATTAAATTGCAGATAATATCCTCCTTACTTTGTTTCATTCTGTCTCTTCTTCTCAGTATGCTATATTAACAAGAATCAAAGCATAAGGAGAATACTCAATACTCTGTAGCGTAAAGACTTCACCAATACAATGGAACTTGTGAGATATAGGAACATGACTTGGGCAAGCTATGCAGGGTCTTCTATAAGAAAAATTTTTGTATATGTTCCAATGACAGAGACCTTGAATTTGAGTTACAAAAGGCCCTTTCATAAATAATATCTACTGACTGAAGGCCTCTCTTTGTCTGCCTTATTTTTATCTGAGTACAAGCACACAGGAGATAAAAATAAAAAGGAATTAAAACAAAAAAAAAGAAAAATAGAAAGGAAAAAAATAACATAGAGATGGGGGTGGACATGTCAGGAAGATTTCTGTGAGACTGTTCTGATTCCATGCAGTTGTTTTTCAGTTGCACTCAAATAGCCTGTTTGCAAGCTGCTTCAGGGAGTAGGAATGGTTTCCCCCTAGTCATGTTTGATTTCCAATGTGCATTGTACTGCCAAAACATTACATATATGGGGAGACGCCAAGAATAAGTGTGATGGCAGATATTATTATGGCAGGGAAAACCACAGTTAACAGCCAAGCATAGTATAGTCTTAAGGGATTGTTTTAGACAATCTGTAGAAATCAGGAAGATATTGTTTAAATATATGATTTTTAAATTGGAATTATTTCTTCAGAATATTTTGATTGTCTCCATTTCAAGTTCAGACCATAGGTAGTCACTGAAGACCTTTTATTTCACAAAAACCGTGCATGACAGAGCAGTAACTTTTTCCTTAATTACCTTCTTACATTGTATAATTATCAAATGCACCCAAAATAAATCTGCAACTTCTCAAGAAAAAATGAGACCATAATTCTTATGTTTGGTAACACTGCATTCCACAGCCTTATTAAAAAGAATTGTTTCTTGTGCTGTTAAAAGTTAGTCGGCAGAAGTCAGTTTGTATTACATGTAGTCCCCCTAAAAATCTCATTTGTTAAGGAATAGAGTATATTTTTAGAGATGTTACCTAAAGGAAATGTGGCATTTCAAGTTAATGATTTAATCTTTGAAATATTACAACTACAAATATTAAATGGTTTAAGAGTAGTAATTATAAAGTGAGTATTATAAATAACAGCATATGGCATCGCTGTGAGTACAAGGCTGAATTAATTCCTGAGGCTCTGATGCCATTCATAAACCTCTCACAGTTTATGACTGCAGCTGAGTTTTTGAGTGAAATACAGCCTTGTGTTTACTCCAGGGCTATCTATTATGCTCCATGTAATTCAAGTGTATTCTAGTGCTGATCCTCATGCACTGCCTCTGAATTGTTTTCCCCCAATCATTAACATAAGCTTGTAACTTTTTCCCTTAATATGAGTCCTCAAATTTTTCATGAGAAAGAGCATATCTGAATCAAGACATTGCCTTATTGATGCCACAAATCACATTTTCCACCAATTCACAGCCTTTCAACATTCACGGCTTGAGTAAAGGGGACAATTTTATATGGAAAGGAAGATTTAGGGACATTTAATTCAGTTTTTCAGCTGGATAAGAGAAAGCAGTTCTCGGTGGCCAGCTGGCTTTCCACAGATCAACATTGATTCATGAAGTCTAAATAATGTTATTATACTGCAATGACCGTCTTGAAATGGATCTAAACATAAAGCCTCTGGAAAGAAGCTGGCTCATCAGCCTAGCAGAGACAACACAAAAAGTTCCTAATATGAGGGACTCCGACAGACACTTCAGAATTTCTACTGCCCTGACAGAGCTGTGATACATATTAGAGCACTAAGTAAGTAGCAGGAAAAGACAAGATATTGTAATATGATACACTGCAGCACTGTCTATCAAGGTGGTAAAAACTGGAATACCATGTCTGAAAATTTTGGAGTGTCTTGTGAGAACTCTGTTAAGGATGAATGTAGCTTTGCTAAGGCAATATCTGTCCTGCTTCATATTTCTTTCAGAAACATTATAGCAGGCCTCCTGTCAAACTAGCAGAAGGAATCTGATTTTCTTCTACTAAACTGAAGGGTCTTGGGTCGTGAGAAAATTGAGTGCAAATTGACCACAATTGCAACAAGCATTCAATTTCTATTCTACGAAAATGTAATTGTTTACTACAAAGCACCAAAAGTATGCTGAAAGCAATAAAAAAGAAATGCAAGAGTAATTTCCTTGTCCTAAATAACTTCAAAACAAGGTGAGAGACAAACAATGACAAACATTCTTGACTGGATTCTGAAAGACAGTTTAGCAGTTTGTGTTCCACTGAAAAATTTCAGTAGGACTTGCATGCATATCTAGACTTCTGATGAATGCAACCTCTTACTGCCATTTCCCAGTTTTGTCACTCCAGTATGAGCATTCACTCGTTTTTTTATCTTCTGCCTATTTTGGAAAATTAGGCATTCCTGAGCATATTCTCAGAAATTAAAGCCATCTGGTATCCAATGGCCCACATCCAGGCTAATTCTTCGACCTCCAAAATTTGGGGCCTGAGGCAAACAATCTATGGGAAATGACAGATCCCTTGAACACTTTACCTCCCAAACTATATGGCTGAGTTGAGACCTGCTAGTCTAACTAAAAGGCAAGAAGGAAATACACAGGCATTGGAAGCAGGGACAGGTATCCTGGGAAGGGTATAGTGAGGCTGCCCAGTTCTGTAGGCATCAGGAAGGCCAAGGCATAGCTGTAGCCAAACTTAGCAAGGAACAAAAAGAATAATAAGAGCTTCTACAGGTATGTCAGCCAGAAAAGGAAGGTCATAGAAAGTGTAGTCCCCCTGGTGAGCAAGACTGGCAAACTGGTAACAAAGGACAAGGAGAAGGATGAGCTACTCAACAAATTTTTTGCCTCAGTCTTCACTGGCAGCCTCTCTTCCCACACCTCTGAAGTGGATGGATGCAAGACAGGGATTGGGGGGAGAAAAGTCCCTTCCATTTTAAGAGAAGATCAGGTTTGTGACCACCTGAAGAACCTGTACATATAGAAGTCTATGAGACCTGACAAGATGCATCTCAGAGTCCTGAGGGAATTGGCTGATCTAGTTGCCAGGCCACTCTCCATGATATTTTAAAAGTCATGGAAGTCAGCTGAAGTTCTTGCTGACTAGACAAAGGGAAACACTGTACCCGTTTTTAGAAAGGGTAGAAAGGAAGACCCTTGGAACTACCAACCTGTCAGCCTCACCTCCGTGCCTGGGAAGATCATGGAACAGATCCTCCTAGAAGATATGTTAAGGCACATGGAGGACAGGGAGGTGGTTTGAGACAGCCAGTACAGCTTCACCAAGGGCAAGACCTGCCTGACCAACCTACTAGCTTTCTATGATGGAGTGACTGCATCAGTAGACAAGGGAAAAGCAACTGATGTCATCTACGCCAACTTCTGTAAAGCAGTCAACACGCTCCCCTACAACATCCTTCTCTCTAAACTGGGGAGATGCAGATTTGATGGGTGGACTGTTTGGTGGCTAACGAATTGGTTGGACAGTCACAGCCAGAGGGTAGTGGTCAATGGCTCGATGTCCAATGGCTCGATGTCCAAATGGACGCCGGTGACAAGTGATGTCCCTCATGGGTCCATACTGGGACAGGTGCTGTTTAACATTTTCATCAATGACTTAGTGAGATCGAGTGCACCTTCAGCAAATTTGCAGATTATGCCAAGCTGAGTGGTGCAGTCGACACACCAGAAGGATGGGATGCCATCCAGAGGGACCTGGACAAGCTGGAGAGGGGAGCATATATGAACACTGTGAGGTTCAGCCAGGCCAAGTGTGAGGTACTGCAGCTGAGTCAGGGATGAAGGGATTGAGAGCAGCCCTTCCAAACAGGACTTGGAGGTGCTGGTGGATGAAAAGGTTGACATGAGCCAGCAATGTGCACTCAGAGCCCAGAAGGACAACTGTGCCCTGGGCTGCATCAAGAGAACCGTGGCCAGCAGGTCAAGGGAGGTGATTCTGCGCCTCTACTCTGCACTTGTGAGACCCCTGGAGTACTGCGTCCAGCTCTGGAGCCCTCAGCACAGGAAAGACATGGAGCTCTTGGAGCGGGTCCAGAGGATGGCCACCAAAATGGTCAGAGGCATGGAACATCTCTCCTATGAGGCAAGGCTGAGACACTTGGGGCTGTTCAGCCTGGATAAGAGAAGCTCTGGGAAGACCTTATTGTGGCCTTTCAATACTTAACTGGGGGCTTATAAGAAATATGGGGACAAACTTCTTAGCAGGGCCTGTTGCAATAGGACAAGGGGTAAAGGTTTTAAACTAAAAGAGGGTAGATTTAGACTGGATATGAGGAAGAAATTTTTCACAGTAAGGGTGGTGAAACACTGGCACAGGTTGCCCAGAGAGGTGGTAATACCCTGTCCCTGGAAGCATTCCAGGTCAGGATGGATGGGGCTCAGAGTAACCTGACCTAGTTGAAGACATCCCTGCTCATTCTAGGTGAGTTGGACTAGATGACCTGTAAAGGTCCCTTCCAATACAAACTATTCTATGAATCTATGATTCTGTGGTTCTATGATTCTGTATCTCAGAATTATCTAGCAGACTGCCTGGTGACAAGGATCAACTAATCTCTATTATGGTATCAACACACTTTTTCCAGAGCAAAGAAAATTTTTACAGGTTTGGGATGGGAAGGGGTTCACCGGACATAAGTTGCCTGCATCTGCAAAGGCACTTATCCTTCTTTCCCTCTACATTCCTTTCAGCATCATGTACTGATATTCAATTGTAAGAGAACCATCCCAACACACGCTCACCCTCAACACTTCACGTTATAGCCTTTCTGGTTCTTCCAGCATTCCACAGCTGGAATCATGTCAGAGGTCTTGGTGTATTTCCCAGCTGTATGCTTTAACTTGTCAAAATATCCTCAAAAAGGTGGGACCGTCTCTGGCTTTTTCTGGCTCTGCCCATGCTGGTTACATTCTGTGAAGGTGAAAGAGGCACCCCTGTAGCTGTGGAACTCTTTTCAAACCCTATTATCAATGTGAAAACCCAATTATTTTCAGTCCTTACTGTCTATGTGATTTTGGGCCTACTAGCCAGTGTAGACCTTAGCAGCATGTATTAGATTTGGGACACCTCTGAGGTGTGGCAGTAGAGATCGTTCCCTTCATATTGTCCCATTGTATCTCCACGCTATAGCTATGGCCCACACATATGTCATCTGATAACCCATAAACACATACGGACTCCTGTCTACCTTGGCCTTTCTTACTTAATCCAGAGCTCCTGCTGTAGTACAGATGCTTTCCTTGGTCATTCATCCTGGATTCTGATGCTTTGTTACTTTAAAAATACCTAAACTGCAGTATTTGGTTTCATTGATCAGCTTACACATTGCTGCACTCCTTGACCTGCCCATTAAATAATCTGCATTATATAAATAGCATTTTAACAGTTAGAACTGTGCTCTCAGAAATCAAGTAAACTTTGGTGTTGGAGATCTCACAATGTAAGGACTTTTTTCTGTACCTCAGCAAAACCTGGCAAAGCAGTCAGCCTTAGGAACAAAACATACCAGGTGTAATTAATCATTACACGGTTCAAAATAATAGCCTGTATTAGGGAAAAGGTGATCATGACCCAAAGTTCAAAAATTTGTTTTTCTGTGCAACTGACAAATCAACGTCATTTACCACAACACAAAAGGAGAGTCTGTGCTTATTAATCTGGATCTATGCAGTTAGTCCTAATAAATGGAAGATGTAACCCTCTAAGAAAGATTAAAAATTTCTCATATACACCAGGATTAAAGAAGGCATATGTTTTTCAGGTCCCTGACTATAATCCTATACTATTGGAGGATTACTGTGGAATACTAGAAGTCCACAAGTAGTCTACAAGCATCTACAAGCATCAATAATACTATCAAGGTGATGAAGACTTCTTAAAAAGACTTCTGACTAAACTAACAGTTTTTCCAAGAGCAAGGGTCAGAAGCTTTATGGAACTACTTTTCACCTTTGCTGACTTGCACTGAGTGGTAAAATTGCTTCCTGTGTATTGTGCTTTTTCTATAGCTGGTTGTGACTTGCTGCCCTAAATAATGAACTAAAAATATGAGTTAATTTCTGTACTGTATTATGAATATATTATTGCCACAGCATGTAATTACAATCATTCACAGTGTGAACATGAGGTCTGAATAGTAAATTGTCCTGAAAACAATCTTCTTCTTTGAATTAATGAATTTTCAGTCTTACCTTTCATAATGATTAATACTGTATCACCATTTAACTCTCAAGTCACTCAGTAGAACAGCCACCATACCTCAGATGTCATGGAAGTGAAAAAGCACTCATTGCACAATGAAAATAAGGTCTTATGACAATGTAATTAATGGATATTATCCCTTTATAGAAGGAAGATTCATACAATAAAGATAAGAAATCATCAAAAAACCTTCTACTACTGCTGCTAAGAGGAAAATTGAAAAATTACATTGTCAGGGTAAGAAAAAAATGTCTTTATAGTGTCATTTGATACCATTTGTACTGGAGGAGCAGTTTTCCATAGGCAGGGAGGAAACATCTACAAAGCAAGAGAATAAATACTGCATTAGCAAGACATTTTTGTACCAGTGGTTGGAAGATTTGTACTTTGCAGCACTCAGTGTTGAAGTTTTAAAGAAATATCTGTTCCTGTTATTCTGTAATGACAATGTCTACCTCACAGCAAAAGCTGTCCTCAGTGAACTTTGAGGCAGGAAATTTTCTGATTTTTTCCTTGAGCTACTTTGCTACAGTAGCAGTTCTATACAAAAGGCATTCAGTAAAGTGAGTCACCTGAAAAAAGAACCAGAAATTGGGTACCAAATTTCCAGTGTTGAACTATTTTTCTCAGAAAAATATGGGGTTTTTTAAAGTTCTTTTCCTTTTTTTAATCCCTCTTGCAAAATGCAACTTCTTTTTTCAGTAACCTATACAGAATCAAGCATGATGACACAGAATGAGAAAAGTCATTTTTAAGGAATCGGATCATAGATCTTTTTAAAATAGTTCCACTGCAACAGAAAATTTTCAGCTGTCATACTTTCAAAATTCAAAAATTTAGTTCCCAGAGGTCAATAATTGCATACTTTATTTTCAGGTTTTTGTTATTTTGATATGTATTATTTTAAGACACTTCTGTAAATGAATGCAAGAAATATGTTCATCTCTTTTTTAAATTTTGCTATTAATATGTTGGGTTTAACCACAGGTTTGCTACTGTGTGTTGGTTTGTCTACAGATTTAACAAGAATAACCTACAAAGCTTAGAGTACTGAACATAAATGATCTGTTAAAGTTTACTCTTATGGTACGTCTGCACGACTCAGCCTTAACCCTTGTTTGTTGTGAAACAATTAATAAGATTGTTTGAAGCAACGTAATAATATAGGTCCAGAAATCTGATTAAAGATGATACACTTTATGTCATTTGTAATCTACGTGTTATTTAAATTAAGCCATTCTTACCAGTTCCTCTGTAACCATTACAATCACCAAGCAAGGAAAGAATACATCAATCTTTCAGGATAACTTTCTCTTCCATTTATGCCAGCAGCAAGGAAACAAGCAACCATAATTACTGCTGAAATTCTAATATAAAATAATATAATAAGGCACAAAGCTACTTCAGTGCCACACTCTCAGTGATTTCAGTAGGAGTTAGGCACCTAAATTCATCTGTGGGTTTACCCCTGCATTACACAAGCAAAAGTGATCCGGCAACCAGTTTACTCCATCAGGACTTCTGCTTTTGACATATGACTTTTTACCTCATTTTAGGAAAAAAAAAATGAAAAACTTGTTCAATACACAATTTTCAAAGCAGTTTTTCTTTCTGTGACTCAAGGATCTTGGGTGCTTAATTGCTGTGAAAAAAGTAATACGTCTAAGTAATACTCTCTGATCCACTTACAAAAGCCACTGGAATAGGTGAGATTACGGTATTTGGTACTTTTATTTCTGTTCTTCTCCAAAAGCTGGAAATTACAATGATCAAGAAAAATATTCACGTCATTGTTTCACCATGTGGAAACCTTTGGTTCAAATTAATTTAAAGATAAAACTTCAGTTGTTTCCATTTTTTCCTAGTACTAGATTATTCTGTCCTCTGACATTTTGTCCACTATTCTTGTCTATTTATGCATTTTGTGCTAATTTTACCTCTGTCTAGCCTGTTTCTACACTGAAAAAAAGTCTTAATTCATAATTCAAAGAACATAAAGCCAGCAAATACTAAATTATATAATATATAATATAATATATAAAATATAAAGTACATAGTATATATAGTACATAAATATAATAAAAATATAAAGTATACAGTATTTATATTACAGTAACTCTGTGTGCAAAGTCTAGGATTAATTAGAACTTATTCTATCTACAATCTTATGCTATGAAGAAAGCATTTTTCTCACAAAGAAAAGATTGTTACAGAGCCCTTCATTTTGTTTGTTTTTTTCTTTGTTTTTCTTAATTGATTTGAACAGAGATGGAGATTCAGCATGTAATATCATTGCAAATCAAAGGCAAATTCTATAGAAGATGCTATTCAGGAGATTCTCTGGAGTATCTAAAGTCTTAGTACAAGTGAAATACTATGACTATGGCAGAATTGTTAGACAACATAGAGGCTACGTTTTGTCTTTGGCACAAGACATAAGCAGGAATGAGAGTGTCACTCAAGGCTACTATCCATGTCATGGTACAGTGTCACTTGGACCATGGAGGAAGCAATCGCCATAACTCCCGTGGCACTTCCCTGCTGCTTCTCCTCAGCATTAGACTGAAGCAATATGTAAGTATTGCCTCTGTTTGGGTTGGCACCCATTTGACACTAACTTTCTGTTAGTTCCTAGGTAAGTACAAAAGTTTAGAGAGTAACATACATTGCTAACTTCTTCTGGAATACCAGTACTACATGAAACTGCATCAGCTGATAGGTTACTTTAGGATAACATGATGTGAGACTCCATTTATTAGTAGAATATTATAGAAGAAACAGTGAAGTGATAAAGCAACCCTGATTTGTTCTCTTCCTTTAAAGAACTTTTAGATCAAAGGCAAACTCAACGTACTTCAAGTTCATGAGCTGTACAGACAGTAAGTGACAGATTCTACTGCCAGTTTCTATTCACTTTAAGCAGTAACTTTTATCTTAGAGAATGCTACTGATGCTGGAATAGTATTTGAGATACTTAAGGATAACAGATTCTTGTGTTAATGCAACACTGTTCCAGATTCAATCTTATTGCTTCTGTTAGTCACTGTGCATGTAATATTTATGTATCTCATGTAAGAGATAGTAAGCAACTATAAGGCATGAAAATCTGATTTCGGTTACACTGTATTTGCAGGATAATCTGTAAAGTATGCAGCAGAACAACTTGCTTCCCTAAGGGCCTGACCAAGCCCAACCAGCCTTATTCAAAAAACAGCCTCCTTTTTATTCTGAAGTGAGAAGGGCTGAGGGCTGCAAGTCCCTGAGCGTGTCTGGCAGGCAAAGTATCATTAGAGAGCAAGGAGAACGAAAAAGGACAGACTGTTCCAAGTAGCTGAGACCAGGAAGATCTACCTCGAAGCAGTCTTTAGAGAGAAGGGCTGTAGACAGCAAATGACGTCTTTGTTATCAATACTGAATCTGTAAAATTCCCAACACCTCGTTATTTAATAATAACACTAAAATTTTTATAATGTGTATATTATACTTAAACAATATTTTAAAAATTATTACTGTAGAAAAGAAAACTGGATGTGACAAAAAAACCCCAAAGGATAACTAATATAAATCTTTAATAATTACATTTAACTGCTTAGTTTTTTGGGGTTTTTTTTTACTTTAAATTTGATGACTGTAAAGGAAGGAAGCTACCTTAATCTTTTGAGAAGAGACTTAAGCAGTGGTGTTGAACAGTTACTTAGATATTCCTAAGCAATAATCAATAAAGATTTGCAGCTTATGGAACTGCAACCTGTCTAAAATGGCTTTATATTTAATGGAAACCTTTTAAGTCCTGCAGCCTAAGCATGGATATCTTCACGTAACAATATGGTATGGAAGGAATGATCAGCTAAAAAAGCAGTCAAATAAGAATGTGGATTTATTTCCTGTTCGATAATGATCTTGGCACGATATATGTCACGTTTGATTTTGTTATTTGCATAGTGTTTACATTATCCAAGATATGGCACTGTAAAAAAGCTTCTAAATCTGCTTTACTACATTTGGGAAAAAAGCATACAATCTTTGATGAAGTAGATGATTTTAGAGATCTTTGAGACAACTTCAAAGTATGAATCATGTCTTTTTAAAATCAACTGTTAAAATGTAAAAATGCATTTAAAATTTTAAAATAAATGTGAGATTGTATGACATAATTTCAAGTATTAGGAAAAAAAAATGTATCAGCAATAATTTCGGTATATGAACAGTCATTTAGAAAGCAAAGAGGGCATCACCTAAACAGGGAAAGCAAAGTTCTGTTATACCTATTTTGTTTTATTATCTGTTGCTGATGGTATTGATGACCCCTCATTCAAAAGCCAAACATTATCTGCTCAGCTCAAAAGCTGACATTGATAGACTTTGCATCAAACATTGTTTGAATTCAGGCTTGAATAGGCAGTTGAATTCAATACTTTGTCTTTTTGTTTTTCTTTATTATTATTATTTATTTATATTTTTTGTTTTTCTTTTCCTTTCTTTTTTTCCTTTTCCTTTTCCATTTTATGTTATTTATCTAATTATTTTTTATTATTTTAGTTTCTTTATTCTTATATTTTTTCTTTTTTCCTTTTCCTTTTCCTTCTCCTTTTCTGCCTCCATTTTCATAGGAGATCTCATTCTAGCTCAGTAAAATTCCAACCCTGCCAGTAAATATTGTTCTCTATATCTCAAGAAAACAGTTTCTATATCTCCATATGTAAATGATAGATCATAACCTACATGTGGTGAAGAGATACATCGTTTCGAACATTTCATTGGTTGTGCAAAAGTTTGATGCACAAATTTTATTACTCTATTTTTTCCTGGTATAGTTTTGTGTACAGTTGTACAGAGGAAACTTAAAAATATCCAGGAACTTAGAAATAGACTTATTATTTAGCTTTGTGCTTTGTGCATCCTATGATGCACGTAATCTTACAAAATATCCCAAGAGTTACTGAAAAGATAAAATTGCTGTGGGCTTTAACAAAAAACACAAGAGCTCTGTCTTTTCAGAATTTTCAGTGGTTTTATGTGTACAAAAAAAACTTAGACTCTTTTAAAAATCTGAAAAATATGTCCAAAAACTTTTCATTGCATTCCAAACCATTTTATGTGAAGAAGACATTTGTTTACAGGATTTCACCTGGGCAACCATACAAGTAATGAGAAATATTCCCATTTCTCATTAACCCGGTAAAATTGGTGGATCTAGAAGATTAATCTACTTCGAATGCTGACAGGAGTATCTTTCAGAACAACAGCAAAAAGTGTACTGCTACTGTTGACTAGTATTCTTCAAGATTGATACTCTATATTGATATACAAGGTGATATACTATGGTGATATACTCACTGTAATAACAACCTTAGAGGTCACATTAAGTCAACCGATCATATACTTAAATATGTATTTTAAAAAATTAAAATTCAGAGTTTGATTGGAGTGGACATTTGCAGACAGTAGCTGGAGTGGGTATTCCAAGTTTTTTCACCTGCCTTTGTCATTTTTCTTAGTCAAAACTATTAACTGCTGAGTTAAAATTCTTCTTCTTTTAGATAGGTCTAAAAATCATTCTCTTAAGGAGCATGTTAAGTAGAAAGAAGCAATTCTTAAAGGACATAGAAAGTGCAGAAATGAAATTTGTTTAATTTTGAATATAGATTTGTATTTCTAATACCAGAAATAGATGTTTTAGTTTCAAGTACTTGTTTAATCCTATCTCTAACACAAATATGGCATAATTAATGAAATGAATATGTAGACAGCTTTGGGAAAAATCCTAAAACAAACTGTTATCTGAGCAAACACAAAAATTTCATTGTGAGAGAAAGAAATCATGCAGGTAAGATTTATATTACCCCACTATGATTGCTGAAAGGTGTTTAGTTTTACGTGTTTATCTAGGCTTTACCTGTTGTGAATGCAACATTTTATTGATCATTCCCCAAAAAAACCCATCTACTTTCTTCAGAAAACTGTTTAAAATGGGATTAGTTGCCATCTGATGTTCCCTGGCTCCCTCCATCAACTACAGAGGGTGTTCAGGTTTGGCCTGGATAAATGCCAGGTGCCCACCAAAAACGCTCTATCACTCCCCCTCCTCAACTGGGCACGGGAGAGGAAATACAATGAAAGACTCGAGGGAAATTATAAGGACAGGGAGAGATCACTCACCAATTACTGTCATGGACAAAACAGACTGAACTTGGGGAGAAAAGGGAGTTTAATTTATCACCAATCAAATCAGAGTAAGATAATGAGAAACAAAACCAGATCTTAAAACACCTTCCTGCCACCCCTCCCTGCTTCCCAGGCTCAACTTCAATCCTGTTTCTTTACCTCCTCCCTGCCCCCTGAGCAGCACAGGGGGATGGGGAATGGGGAATGGGGGTTATGGTCAGTAAACCCATAACAGAGGGAATCTAAATTATTCCCCTTAAAAAGGTAGCTAAGTTATATGAAATTAACTTCACTCCTATGCAACTTTCTTGTTCTTTCAGTAATTAGTTTGCCCAGAGTGAGCCACAATGCACACATAGTGCTGTTGTGCGTAGCTATTTGAAGATATGGAGCACATTATGTCATATCAGTATTTTAAACACTTTGTTGGACTGCTGCATGTTGTTGATATAAAGAGTAATGCTATGACCGAAATAAAACTGTGTCGGTATTATTTTTATTAGTGCCTGTACAGTTTTTATATTCAACTTGCATATCTGCAAAGAACTGCCAAAATCAACATAAGGCAGCATATAGAAAACTATACACTACTATTCCACCTCCCCATACAAAAGAGACAAACAGACAGACACAGACAGACAGTCTGAGAAAGAGTAAGTTAGTTAAAATAATTTATAAAGGTAGAATATTGAAAAACAAGCAGGCTGTTTAGATTATAATCCTAAAAGATGGAAAAGCAATGGAAAATTTCTAACGTCACTTCTTCACGGCATGACTACCTTTTTGTGCTTAGAATATTAAAGTCAGACAACTGCTAAAAGACAGATCATGAAATCCCAGAAGATATGATTTAGATACATCAGGTTTATTCATGTTAATGTAATTTGTTTTTTTACTGCTTAGCAATTTGCTTTTTGTGTTTAACAAAATCATGGATTTAACAAGCAATCAGGGTAGACAAAATATACTCAAATTTAAAGAACATAAATAAGCGACGGAATTGTAGTAATTTAGAAATGGTTTTAATACAGTTTTGTTATTATTATGCAAATACTTAATTAGAAAAATCAATTCAAATTGGTTTGTAAATAAGCTAAAGAAGATGAAAAAGCTAATTATAATAACAGAACATCTGCAAAAATAATCTGAAAAATATACTATTAGTATTCTGAAATCTACTCTGAAATAGCACTCTGAAATTAGAAATAGTAACAGAAGCTTTGCAATTAAACTGGACAGTAAACTAGTATGGCAATGTAATGCCTATTTTATGATTCAGTTTAAAACAAAGATTGCTCTCCAAAATGTCACTTGAAAACTTTTTAAATTGTTTTTTATTTTTTTATTTAAACTATAATCAGGAAGGAATAAATTCAGGAAATAATTGTAAAAGTTTTACCTGGATAGTTTTTCTGGACAAGGATAAAGAATGATGTGATGACTGTTCAAAACCATCAGAAGAACTAATTAAATGACTGTTTAAAGCCATCAGAAGAACTAGTTAACACCGTACAAAGTTATGTAATGTGTAGGAAAGGATGAATATAAGAATTCTAGGCCAAATATCTTGAAAATTTTCTTACCTCAAAGAGAATTACTAAACTATGGAATTTCCTCTTCAGAAAAGTGTTTTGTTCTCATCACTTCAGTCTACAAAATTAAGACAAGTGTTCTGTAAAGCTTTCCAATAGTTATGAAAAAAACTAATTTCTTCATAATAAACTGTTGAACATCAACTACTATGGTTTATTCTAAGTGGTTTCAAAGATGTGTGTGTAGAATTCAAAGACAGACACTTGAGTTTTACGTCTGTACAAAACATGAACCTATTCCCTGACTTTAAAGCATCAGTGAAAAAAAAACTATATTTTATCCAATTTTTACATTATTTAAATAGAAAACATAGCAATAATCATACAAAAAAGAAACTACTTCTGAGAATGTGGCAGCTAGAAACCTGCTATACTATAATCACAAATTTAATAAAATCCGTATATACATAGCCATTTATCTTGTGGGGTTTTTGCTGGTTTTCTCATTTCTGTTTCTTCTTTTGAAATAAAGGAATATTGTTTCACTCAGTTGAATGGAATCCTGTGGGACTTTAAAGGAATAAGTACAGCTTCAGTTACTGATATTATATAGTACTAGTAGACTGTAATCATACTATCAGGTCAGGAGAAGACACTTTTTTTTTTCTCCCCTTCCTCAGTGAATGCTAGAAGCTAACTACTGCAATAAATCATCTTTTCTCAGTGTAGCAAAACCAATATGTATGAGGTCAAATGTATCATAGCAAATACCATAAAAAATGGTAGTTTACTCATGAGATATGAAGATTGTATATCTTACCAGCTTCAATCTGACTTCATTTGCTTTGTCTTTATGAAAACATAAGTGTTTGATTATGATCTCCAGAGGTTTTTTTATAGAAAGTTTCTTTTTGTTTGCTTTCTCCTTAGTATTCCCCACCGTTTGCTACCAGTGCATTGGAACCATTTTAAACTAGCAATATGGCACATGTTAGGACACATCCAAAGGCAGAAGGGAGGTAGCTTTTCTGTTTGGCTTAGAAGTATGAGACACAGAGTAATCATAGCCAGTGTTCACTGGGCATAAAATAAGCCTTAGCTGCAATGAGGGAGATCTATTAGACAAAAAGGACAACACATTTCTGACTCAGCAGTCTTTTTATTTTGTTTTGTTTCCATGGCTTCATAACGTCCTTGGATAACAGGAGTGGCTCTCATCTGTTATTAGGAGGACTAAAGCGTAAGAGAGAATTCTAGTCACCTAACTGAAGCCATTTAGGTTTAGACCAAGAGGTTAGTCTAGTTTAGACCACACTAGAGTCACCATCTCTCTCGAGACACTTGTGGAATTTCTGTGTATTACTGAGAGAAAGTACACATCTTTTTTACATGCGTTTAGCCCGATTTTGGAGTCTAAATTCAGACAAATGTCGTATTTTCCTTATATGCCTACAATGGATCATGCACCTACTGTGTTAGGCTAGTACTTGGTTATCATGGTCCGTTTGGATGAAATTTTTCAGTAGTTCATCTGTACCTTGTACAGATAACACTACTTAAAGGAAGCTGTAACAACTGAAGACTGAGAGTTTATTGATTTTTTTATGATTGGGGAATAGGCAGCATTTTGTGTTGTCTTTGGAAATAGCAAAATTGCATCTATTTTAGAGCATTTAAATGTGCTGCAAAATGCTGGGGAAAACCACTAGGTACTTAAAGCCTTCAAATTAAAAACATATGATACAACTAAAACATATTTGAAATATAACATTGTTTCAAAGGATTCCTTATTTTCCTATGATTTGCGAATCTGACTGACTTCGAACATGTTCTTTGAGCCTAGTTACTGCTAGAGAAAATGTCAAGCAGTATGACACATTCTTTTTTGTTGTGATGCTCGATACTTTAAAATGTTACTCAGAAGGCTGGAATCCTGAGGACAGATCATTAGTAAGAGTCAATATTGATATGTTTATACTTAACATTAGTGTTTTTCTACCTTGAAATCTGTTCCGACTGAAAGCCCTTAATGACATTTGTTTTATTTGCCTAAAAGATTAGACTGAAAAAGATGGAACTCAGTTCATGGACAAGAGCTGCCTGGTGGTTCTCATTGAATTCATATTTATTATTTTGTACTTGAAACCTATTAATGTAATATATAAAAGCAAGAAAGAGTTATATTATTTTACCTTTAAACAGCACATAGTTCAGGATGGTTTTGAAAGTAACCTGAATCACTGCAAACGTTCTCATAGCTTTTTATTTCATATACTGAAATATTTTATTTTTTGAGAGATATGTTCAGCGTAGCATAAATAGTTGGACCAGGATAACTTGAAAATATTAACCTAGAAATTTAGCATGGCAGATTTATTTTTTTTTAATGGGAGATGGAGCATAGCAAACTGAATCTCTATTTTTAAAATATGTCTTTTACCAAATCTAATGTTTCGTAAATTACAGTATTTTGTATACTATGCAGCTGGTTTTTTGATATTGCCTATTTAATTACATATCATACAGGAGCTGGAAATATATTTGTTATTATTGAAGCCCACTTGCCTATTTAAATGCAGTTTATTATAATATTTTTGTGGCTCTCAGGGTGGTCCAGTTTATAAGCACTGAATTAATGTCATCAAAATATGTAAATTAAAAGGAAGTAACCTATGTTTTCCATTTGTTCACTGGATGATCAATACACACTGCAGCAGTCTCTTCTGTCTTTTGAGAAGAACATCTTTTGAAAAAAATCCATTCAGTTGGGACAAATTGTAGCAGTGTTTCCATTCAATCCCTTGCAAGTTCTATCTTCTATAGTTTATTTTGTTTACGTATTTTGTTTGACTGAAAGAGACCTGAAGAGCTATCTTTCAAATAATCAATGACTTCATTAATCACCCACTATTATTCCCTGATGCTTTGAGATTTAAATAGCTTTCAGGAACAAAAATCATTAAATCTTCATGTTAAACTGCTTTGGCTCATTTTTTAAGGGGAAGAAATGGTGTCAGAAATTTTAGCATCTTGCACAGGGGTCTTCAGGGTGATATTACAGGTGAGTCAGGTAAATCAAACTCTGAAAGAAGTTTTCACTTTGCAAAATTAGTTGGTTTTTAACTCATTTTACACACAATTTGCAAAAACTTGAAGTAACAATAGTTTAACAGAATTTCAGCTCTCTTAAAGTTGAGCATCTAAGCTGCATCTGTATCTAAAAACAAAATTAAACTATGTGTTGCAATTCAGTTGTCTATATGGTTAAATTGATAGGGTAGTCCTTGGCACGGTTTTATTCTGGACCATCTAGCATTTTTCTAAACAACTCATTTGCTTTGGGATTTAGCACAAGCCAGGGACAGTTCCAAAAAAGTCAGTCTGGATATAAGTTTCTAGTCTGGAGAATAAGAAAGGTCAGCTTTACAGACATAGCCCTCCTGTGCTGCTTTCTCTCAAATGTCAGAGAGTGGGCCTCAGCACATTTAGTTTACTAGTGCAGCTGTAGTTCTAGTGTGACGTAAGAATGTAGATTCCCACTTCAGTGAGTGGAGAGGGACCAAATGTCATTAAATGTACTCCCCACCCCATCTCCAACACCTGTCTTTACATAGAAAAAAGCACCCTCTGAAAATATGCTTCTCTTCTTTAGAAGGAACTAAGACTACTAGATTTGAAAAAATGCCTAGCTTGCAGATGGCTAGAGTTTGCCAACCACATGCTTACTGGTGCTACAAAAATTGCAAATGGGAGTATAGAAGGTTTAGTGACAGGAAGAGCTATCTGTGTGCACACGTAAAAGAGAACTTTAAAGATCCTTTTAAGTTCAGTTACTATATTATCTCTGACAAATAACTTCGCTGCTTCATATTTCAGTTTACCTCAGTTTATCCTCAAAATGAATCCAATGCTTTCAAATTTCTAGTCACAGCAATTTAATGTTGTGAATGCCTGGTAGATCTTAGGCACTATTATTAGACTTTTTTTAAATATGCGTTTTTCTAAAATCTGTTGTGCTATGAAAATATGCAACCTGAGCCATAAGAAAACCTTCAAAGTTACGTAATATCACTGATGTAAAATGGTCATTCTTTTATCTATATTAACTAAGCCCTTATCAGTTCGACAAAGGAAATTACTTTTAGTGGTTTAGTTGCACGAAATAGGACTATTGGCTGAAAAAATAATCTATTTTGAGTATCAGCAAAATACTCCATGTTCATATATTAAATGACTGATAAAGAACATAGAACAGCCATTGCAGGCTGTAGTTCATGTTCTGTTGAACCCAGTAGGAATGAAAATTCCAATCCAATTGCTGTCTGAGGTTGAGGTTCAGTGTAGACCTTGGAATGAAGATGTATCTATCAGGGAGAAGAATAAACATGAACTTATTGTGCTGGGGAAGCTTGAAGCAATGGTTCTGGAAAGTCACAGAGAGACTGGACACATGCACATCAGTGTGGCAGATTTGCAGAAGCACAGGGAGGTGGGACTATTTTAGGAGATGTAAAAAATCTCAGCTAAAAGAAATTTAAGGAAAGTAAGAAAAAGCAAAGACAGAATAACTGGAGCTTTATTCCTCTACTTTGCATTCCAAAGCTATATATAAACCTAAAGAAATGAGAAGTGAAAACACTGAGCACTTCTTCTTTACTCTCTTTTCCTCAGAGGGTTCCCAGGCATTCCCTGATATCCTGGACTTGGACTAAGAAGGCCCAGAAGATCCCAAAGCACAACCCAGAGACTGCAGAACAAACTGCCACATCTCTTGGCTGTGTTGATGGAACAGTGCTCTAGGCCTGTCTCTTACAAGCATCCTTCCCAAGCACCACCTAACTGGGTGCTTGATCCTTACTAATAAGGAGCCACCTGTAACAATGGGTCTAGGCACCCTGGGTCAAGGGCACCCAGTAATGCTCCTTAGAATCTGCTAGAGCTTCCTCAGGCCCAGTCCCCTGTGGCTCCCTCATGAAGGAACCTCATAAAGTTCAACAAGAGGAAATGGAAACTCCTGTACCTGGGGAGGAACAATCCCATGCAATAATTTATGCTGGCAGAAATACAACTGGAAAGCCGCCTAGCAGAAAGTATCTTGGGGGTCCTGGTGGACACCAAGTTGAACATGAGCCAGCAGTGTGCCCTTGTCGCAAAAAAAAGCCAATGGCATCCTGCATTGCGTTAGACACAGTATTGCCAGAGGTTTGAGGGAGGTGATCCTTCCCCTTTTCTCAGCACTGGTGAGGTCATATCTGGAATACTGTGTTCAGTTCTGAGCTCCTAAGTATGAGAGAGATGTGGAGACAGTCAAACGAAGGGCCATGAAAAAGTTGAAGAGACTGGAGCATCTCTCTTATAAGGAAAGGCTTAGAGAACTGGATCTATTTAGCCTGGAGAAGAGAAGGCTCTGGGAGGATCTTCTATAAATACCAGAAAGGAAGGTGCAAAGAAGATGTAGCCAGGCTCTTTTCAGTGGTGCTCATTGACAGGACACGAGGCAACGGGCACAAACTGAAACACAGAATGTTGCATTAGAACATCAGGAAACATTTTTTTACTGTGAGGATGACCAAGCGCTGGAACGGGTTTCCTGGAGATATTGTGAAGTCCCTATCCTTGGAGATACTCAAAAGCCATCTGGACATGGTCCTGGGTTTTGGGTTGTCTTGCTTTAGCAGACGGAGGGACAAAGTGACCTCCAGAGGTCCCTTTCAACTTCAACCATACTTTGATGCTTCGATTCTGCCTCCCTGTTCCCCTGCTTAGATGTAGCATGATGGCAAACCTACTGTGCTCAGCAGGCATATCCTCGGTCATCAACACTGTGAATATAGACCACACAGAGATTTTGTCTAAATAAATTCTTCCAGTCCACATGGTTCCAGAATGGAGATTAATCTAACGAAAGTGTCCAGATTGTAGAATTTTGGTCAATGGTTTTCTACACTATTTTCTTAAATTGCATGACGGTAGGCATTCCCTGTATAAACACAGTCTATATGAAAACATAGACACCCATATCTGTGTGGATTGTCTCTTTACCGGACATTGTGACAGTTACTTGAAGTTTAACTGTGCATATCACAAGATTCTTAAGATTCTTCTTTGAGCACATTTCCTTGCCAGATCTTATTTAGGCCATTGGAGAGCTTCTAAATATTTCACAATTTGTATTTAATGTCATTCTGTTAATTCTAGTAGAACGGGCACGGGTAGCTGTCTCACTTTCAAAGTCCAGTTTTTAGTTTTTGCATGACTACAGTAAAGTGAGATGAATTCTACCTCAGCTATCCACATATAGATGATGGAAGTGCTGAATATTAAAGCAAAGCTGAAACAACATTTTGATCAGAGTATTATGAAAAAATATTTCGTTGAGGTATTTTATTCAACAAGTATTACCCTTGTCTTTCAGGAGCTTTACTGTTCTTTGGATGAATTCAATAAAATAATTCTAAGGTGTCAAATGTTGCCTTCTTTGCAGAAACAGAAATAATACCTAGGCAACTTTTATATGTCTGTGGAATATTTTTTAGAGCAATCTGTTGGAAGTACTAACTGTACAGTCCAAAAAAGACAGGATATGCAAATATTCACACATAGTCATTGGCCTGTACACTTGACTATGGCATCTTTGCTTTACTCCTGTACTGGAATTCAAAAAAGAAAAATCTAATTAAAAATTGAGATTCTTACATTTAAGGTTTATTATTCTTAGAATCATAGAATAGTTTGGGTTGGAAGGGACTTTAAAAGGTCATCTAGTCCAACCCACCTAGAATGAGCAGGGACATCTGCAACTAGATCAGGTTGCTCAGACCCCCATCCAACCTGACCTGGAATGCTTCCAGGGATGGGGCATCTGCCACCTCTCTGGGCAACCTGTGTCTGTGTTTCACCACCCTTACCGTGAAAAATTTCTTCCTCATATCCAGTCTAAATCTACCCTCTCTTAGTTTAAAAATCTACCCTGTCCTACTGCAACAGCCCCTGGTAAGAAGTTTGTCCCCATCTTTCTTATAAGCCCCCTTTAAGAACTGAAAGGCCACAATAAGGTGTCCCCGCAGCCTTCTCTTCTCCAGGCTGAAAATCCCCCACTCTCTCAGCCTGTCTTCATAGAAGTGTTCCATCCCTCTGATCATTTCGGTGGCCCTCATCTAGTCCCACTTCAACAGGTCCCTGTCTTTCCTGTGCTGAGGGCTCCAGTGCTAGATGAAGGATTCCAGGTGGGGTCTCACTAGAGTGGAGTAGAGGGGCAGAATTTCCTCCCTTGATCTGCTGGCCACGGTCCTCTTGATGCAGCCCAGGATACAGCTGGCCTTCTGGGCTCCGAGTGCACAATCACAGAATCACAGAATCACAGAATGTTTGGGGTAGGAAGGGACCACTGTGGGTCATCTAGTCCAATCCCCCTGCCAAAGCAGGGTCATCTAGAGCAGGTTGCACAGGACCTCGTTTAGGCAGGTTTTGAATATCTCCAGAGAAGGAGACTCTATCATCTCCCCGGGCAGCCTGTTCCAGTGCTACTTCATCCTCACAGTAAAGAAGTTCTTCCTCGTGTTCAGATGGAACTTCCTATGTATCTGTTTGTGTCTGTTGTCCCTTGTCCAGCATTTCATCAACCAGCACCCCCAAGTCCTGCTCAGCAGGGCTGTTCTCAATCTCTTCATCCCCCAGCCTGTGTTGATAGCGGGGGTTGCCCCAACCCATGTGCAGGACTCTGCCCTTGACCTTGTTAAGCCTCATGAGGTGCACATTGGCCCACCTTTACAGCTTGTCCAGGTCCCTCTGGATGGCATCCCTTCCCTCAGGTGTGTTGACCACATCACTCAGTTTGGTGTCATCTGCAAACTTGCTGAGGGTGCACTCAGTCCCTCTGTCTGGGTCACTGATGAAGATGTCCCCTGAGGGACACCACTTGTCATCGATCTCCATTTGGACACTGAGCCTTTGACCACTACTCTCTGGATGTGACCATCCAACCAATTCCTCATCCACTGAACAGTCCAGCCATCAAATCCATATCTTTCCAATTTAGAGAGAAGGATGTAAGAGAATGTTGCAGTAACAGCATCAAAATGGCATGGATATTGTTTTTGTGATAAAAAACTAGGTGATGTTTGGAATATCTGGGTTAAAATATTTAGTTTTTCTGGGCTTTTTCTTTCGTTGTTTCCTTCATGATCCACATAACCATTGTTTCTAATAGATAAGAGAAGTGGGCTTTCTTATGACAGGCTACGTAAAACATCCACAGCTCCTTTTTTCATTTGTTGTCTTTTGTAGTGTTTATGCACTCGAATCCTGGTGCAGAACAAGGACTAAATAAAAGAGGAAAAAAAAATCACAAAACAATTGCTAATTTAGCATGAAACATGAGAAAACAGAATATATGCCCCACAGGGTTTATGAGTCTTCAACTTCATTGGCTATAATCTCAGCATACCAGCAGCACAATCCTTGTCAGGTCTTGTGGACACATCATAGGAATGGAAAGTTTTAAGAAGGAAGTGGAAGAGGACTATGAGGATGCATTTGCAGGTATTCATGAGTCATCAAGCAGGAAAGGAAATTCCTCAGAAAACTAATGGGTGAGAAATATTTTATACCTCATCCAGAAGCACAAACTGAGCTCTTTATGGTTAAGTGGAGATAACCTGTGAATGATTCCAGCAGTCAAAATGTTTATGTTTGCTGTGATAGCGAACAAACAGGGGTACACAAAGAGATCCTCCAAACATCAAGGGAATTGATATATTCAGCAATATTCTGCAGAGCTGTATATCAACAGGGCCACATATACTTAAGGCCAGAAAAAAAGTCACCTGTAGTAAGCATGGAGTCAAATGTTAACATTCAGTTCAGAGTTTTGGCTAAGTGTATAGATCACAGATTCACAGAATATTAGGTGACCTCTGGGGATCATCTAGCCCAATCTCCCTGCCAAAGCAGGGTCACCTACAGCAGGCTGCACAGGACTTTGTCCGGGTGGGTCTTGAATATCTTCAGAGAAGGAGAATCCACAAACTCCCTGGGCAACCTATTCCGGTGCTCTGTCACCCTCAGAGTGAAGAATTTCTTCCCCATGTTCAGACAGAACTTCCTATGCTTCAGTTTGAGCCCATTGCACCTTGTCCTGTCACTGGACACCACTAAAAAGAGTCTGGCCCCATCCTCCTGACACCCACCCTTAGGATATTTATAGGCATTTAGAAGGTCCCCTCTCAGCCTTTTCTTCAGGCTAAACAAGCCCAGTTCCCTCAGCCTTTCCTCATAGGAAAGTTGCTCCTGTCCCCTCATCATCTTCGTAGCCCTCCGCTACATTCGCTCCTGTAGCTCCTCATCTTTCTTGAACTGGGGAGCCCAGAACTGGACAGAGTATTCCAGCTGCGGCCTCACTAGGGCAGACTAGTGGGGGAGGAAATGTAGAAAAGTCTATATGTTATAGATATTCTGCAGAAACCTAGATTGAGCTTTGACCTCAAACATCAATCTGCAGCCCCCACTGAAATTACCATCAGTATTGCCAAAGTAGCCATGTCAATTATAGTCAGATATAGCATTCTTCAGTTGAAGAAAAAAAAGTCAAGTGTTAGATACAGGGATTCAGACAGTCCCTAAAAGTAACTGTCTTTTTCTTATGACTGGAATGTTGTCCTGGGTTTGTCCAGGACAGGGTTAATTTTCACCGGAATCCAGGAAGGGACACAGCCGGGTGGGCTGACCCCACCTGGCCAAACAGAGCAGGGTATTCCATACCATGTGCTGTCATGCTGGGTTGGAGGGGGAGCGGGGCGACGGGAACGCACTCGCGGCTCAGGAGCACGCGCGGCAGTTCGGTCTGGGAGAGCGGCTCTCCGGGTTGTGCTGTGTGTGTTGTGTTTTCTCCTGTTCTGTATCGTTGTTGTTCCTGTTCCCTTTGTTTGCTGTTCTGTTAAACTGCTCTTATCCCAACCCACCTGTTTCTGCCTGTTTCTTTCCATTCTCCTCCGCACCCTGGTGGGGGGTGGGGCGGCCGTGTGGCATTTTTGTTGCCCACCGCAGCCAAACCATAACAAATGTAAATCTGCTTGCAGAAAAAAAACAGGTAAAACTGTCTGGGCTTTAATTCATCTACCTTTGTCAACACAGAGCAATTCTATGAATCCATGACCTTTTTCCTGTATTTCTTACCAACCCAAGTTCACATGGAGTAAGAAGTAGCCACAGACTTTCTAAGTTGAAAGTCAAAGCAGCTTGGTTCCAAGGACCATTTAAAAGCCTGTCTTCCAAGAATACGATCTTCCTGACATTTGTTTCCGATGTCATATTCCTCATTTCTTCCGGATATTTTTAGCCTTTCCTTCATGTGCTTTCCTATTCCTTTCCAGCCTTTTCTCCTTTCTTTTATTCTTTCCTTCATTTTCCTTTCATTGCAGTCCTACCAAACCAATTTGTAATGGTTATAACCACACAATCACCATTCACATATCTATGTGTTTGTTTAATTGACCTTTTTGCAATCCTTTCTCATTCATATTTCATTTACTTATTCTGATGCTTCCTTTTAATGTGTACATTTTGTCTTCTTGTGCCTCACCAGCAACAGATACCATAAGTATCTATGAAGGCATAAATATTTTGCCGTGATGTTAAGTGTGAAACCATCTTGCTTGGTTAAAAAATCATGTTGCAGAATGAAACTGACAGTCAGCTTATTCCAAATGAATCAGAGACCTATATCTCTCTGCACCCTTTTCTGTTCAATTAAAAGACAGCTATGTACTTCTCCAGGAAGTGTGGTAGGAAGAAGAACTGAGATGAATCACTATATTTTTATGAAAGTGTTGTGTGTGTCAACCTTTATTTTTAGATATATAAAAGACTTAAGACACTTACTTCTTATAGAAAAATAAATTAAATATACTGGTTACAGTTTTAGTTTGTATAAATTAATAAATTTTATCAGCAGAAATTAAAAACAGCTTTAGTAAAAGAATAAATATTGGAGTCTTGATAACAGAAATTGTTTTTTAGAAGAAGGAGACAGGGCTTTCATGAACAAGGACTGAGTAATGTTTCTAAGCATAGGAAGAGACAGCAGGAAAAAATAGCAATGTAAGAAGCTCAAAAGGCAGAAGATCAAAGAGAGGCAAGAAAAGAGCAAGTGAATGGGGAAAAGAGGGAGAAAAAAGATCAGAAGCATGAAATGTGAACAGCAGTTTGTGGTAAAAGGATATCAAGTAAAGCCTAACTAACGAATATAAGTCAGGGAGTAAATCATGGTACAGTGGTTTTGAAAGTGCAGTAACATGGTTATGAACATATAGGTAATAAGTGTGTAGACAGTTTAATACAGGTAGCAGAGGATTTACCTAAATTTCCCTACTCATCCTGGACAACCAAGAAAGAGATTTTTCCCATATTTATATTTACATGTCTATGGGACGAACTTTGGAGTTTATTCCATCATTATTTGAAGTGCTGTCATATTATTTCTAGATATCTTGTATTATCTCTGGATACATCAGTACATCTAACTACAGATTCACAGTTTATAGTTATTTAATAAGGAAGTTATAACCATAGAACTTTTAAATGTTGCACTGTTGTGTCATTCACATACAAAAAAAATTAATTACCTCTAATGCTAAAGTACACTTCTAGAGTTAATGTAGAATATTTACAGCAGCAGAAGCCTTGATGTATGTCACACAGACCTACTGACACACATAGCAGACCAAGTAGTGACTTTCAGAGTTAAAATCCAAGCCAAAGCCATAGTGAAATGACCACCTGAGGTGTTCTAAAAAGAGCATGCAGTGCAATTCCACATCGTACATACATATAGATAACCTTACACAAAAATGTGAAAACACAAATGGATTCTAGATTCACTTTTTTGAGATTTGGGTTACAAATCTGACATAAAAAGTAAGTGGTTGTGCCTGAATGGAAATCATTTAATTTCATGTGATTTTTGTGGTTTGGTGAAAGTGTTGCAAAAAATGCCTGTTCACAAAATAGTCTTGTACAGTTATCCCTATTCTCCTGATATTTTTCTGCAATAATTTTGTTATTTATAGAGAATCCGATTTAGGCTTAGGTCAGTAAACAGATCAATTTTTTTTTCCATATACACCTTATCCTTTTCCAAAATGGAAGAAATGAAAGGACTGACAGATCTGAAACATATCTTCATCCCTCATGATCTGTAACTGCTGCTTTTTCCACTGGCTGTAATTCCCAGAAGTGTCAAAAATTCTTTCACACAATAGCAAAATGTCAGAATAAGTGTGGCAAGTCAAACACATCTCACTTGTTTCAGGGTGGGACACTGCAAAGTGACTGGTCTTCTGCTCTTGCCCAGAGGAATCTGCAGATGCCAGTCTAGAGGATACTATATGTATCAAAAGAACACACGCTCTCAAAAAGTTGGAAAAATCCAGATCTACATATCATTGAATAACAGAATTGTCAGTATGGTATTCAATGTTCTGTGGGATACATCTGATTATCTGTGGTCTATGCTCAACTGTATCCAATTACAACGTACGTCACTCATCCCATAAAAAACTGACACTCTCACTATTTATTGCTGTAAAGTACTGACACCAAAAATGCAGTATCAAAACAAAAAAAAGCTGTGGGAAAACCAATGGTAAAGAATTGAATTGTGTTTTGAGCCCTCGGTTGTGAAATGCTATGTACTTTATTTTAGAAATGATCTTTCTATCTTCTTTCTATCATCCTAGAGATATGTGAACAGAAGCAAATCTGTACATAGTATTAAGCTTCAAACCTACATTTACTGTTATTTAGAAAGATTACCCAGCACTGCTACTTTCAAAGTGTAATTTTTGAAAGACATGGTGCTAGAACAGGCACTCTAGTGAGCAAATATCTTGTGTCCTGAAGGAAAGATGAATCTGGTGCTTTCACTGGGGAAACCCCTGTGGTAACACAAGACTTGTCAGCTTTCTGAGAAATAGATGACAAGGTAGACACAGTGGCTCATGGGTAATCTAGCCCTTACGGTGACAGAGGGCTTATGTGACCCATGTCTTTGTCTGTGGAGAGATTTCAGGACTTAGAGTGATTGATCTTTTCTCTAAGACTATTGTTTGTGCAAGGTGTGTCTGTTCATCTCAAAGTGTGACTGCCACATTTAGGGTTAGATGAAGTTAAGAAGGGTGGCTGAGCCTCAGTGTCTGCGGTGTGTTGAGATTGCAGCGCTGCTGCCACTGGAACTGCTGCTTCATTACTTGATCTCTGAAAAGGGCTATGTCAGAGGCGAACTGGGAACCTTCACTGGAATCAGAGCAACATTGCATAGAGAAATAGAAATAGAAGGTTCCCTGTCTGAAGGCTTGTTCTTATCTCTGGCTAGCAGAAAATGGACTTTTGTTTGCTGTAGGAAACATTGGTAAAACCTACTGCCGCGTTGAGCTTTCTCTGCAGAGAAATGAGAATATACTTCTCCTAAATTCAGATATGGCTACTGCCACTCATGCCTTCGTCATTCTGACACTGCCTTTCTACAGCACATTTCATCTGGGGCTACACTGGTTTATTTAATCTGGAGATTCAGTGAACTGCAGTGTAAAGGCACTTAACAGTCACTTAACATGCTCAGTCTTTTGACTGCTAACTTTAAGCTCACTTTCTTTATAATCCATGTCCTAAAAATATTCAAGAGGTTTAAAAGCTTAGATATTAATATTAGGGGTTTGAAATAATAATTGCAGACAGTATTTTAACATCAGAAATACAGTTTTGATTGGCTGAGTTTCAAAGAGATTAAATAAAAAGTTCTTAGTCACAGGTCATATATGATTAGCTATTAACACTAAATAATTTGAAGCAATAATCAACACTTTACTGTATAAGTGTGAAATCGAACATGCAGATTTGCAACGCTTATTGTGCTTTATGCTTATGTGAAAAAGCCTTCAATCTTACTGATGGATGGATGTAGAGTAAACAATGTCACCTTCATATTTCCTTGGGGATGTGCTATACAAACAGTTTGGCTTTTCTCAAATACATGTGGCTTTACTCCTAAAAAGAATTTCATCAACTGTTCACTACTGAGCATTTTATTTTAAAAAATATACAAGTTGGTGCACCGCTTATTCCATATGATTTTGGGAATACCTTTTTAAGTGCTACCTTTCCTCACAGTATTTTAATGTCCACATTTAGGCTTAATAATTTCTACAGGGAATTAAACCCCACAACATTATTTTTTATTAAGTGTATAAATAGAATATTTAACACATTAATGCCTGATAAAAATTGGTTTAAAGGAACAAAGTATACTTCATCATGAAGAATGCTTGCTGTTACAGTGGGTTACTCTCTTTTTTTTTTGAAGGTGTTGATTTAAAAGGAAAGATCTGATGTCTTTATTTATTCACAGAAAAATAGGAAACAACAGCATAGTCGTCACAGCATGCAAGTGATGTTTCTTTCCTGCTGTTAGTACAGAATTTTTCAGCCGGTTTTTACAGCTCTCAATAATTCTAGTTAAGGGATGGTACCTTTAATATGATAGTACTCTGATATAGGTACAATCTATTTATGTACATTAAAAGATGGTACTTTATACAAATACTCCCTATTCACCTCTTCTTCCAGAAATAAACCATATCAAGGAAAACTAAACACCTTTTATACTAACATAAACAAACCTCCGTTAAGATTTAGCTCTTGTTTGTAGAGTCCCTGCATGTTCAAGCTGTTCTTTCCTCATGCTGTTCTAAAATTATAGTTGCTACTTCTGTTACCATGCTTATTTCTGTAAAGTAAAATATTGATGGTCGTATGGAACTTGAAATTCCATATATTTAGCTATTTTTTAGATGCTGTGGACTTCAGTCACAGTAAATTAGGAGATCCTAAAATAGAATAATTTTCATACTGCTCTTTATTTATAGGTCACTCATCATTACTAAATATAACTTAAGCAGCTTATTTTCATGACAAAATAAACTCATGTTTTTCAGAGGCCAGTAACAATTTTAGCCATCTTTAAACAAGCTGTAAATAATATTTCTGAGTGAAAGTCAAAGACCAAGAGGAGACTCCATTGTCATTTCTAGAGTTAAGACACAGTCCAAATATTTATACCCTGCAGAAAATGGAGCCCTTTGTGTAATCTCTGCTTTCCCATGGCTTGTGGTTCAACAAGCTCACCAGAGCCCAGCAAGCAATGGTTGGGACTATGGTCTGATTACTGAAGATCACTTAAAAGGATGTATAGTCCTGCCGTCATCACAAAATTGTCCATTGCTTCTGAAGTGACTAACCAGCCAAGGCAATTTTTTCAGATTGGTCTTATCTCTATCTTCTTCTCCCCATTAAAAGAAACATGAAAAATGTAGAAATGCTAGTTTGAGCTCTGTCTTGAATTTATAGCAAGTAACATAGATATAAATATTAATGTTGGCTGATAGTTCTGATACTGCATAAACATCTCTTTACAGACAGTGGAATTAACCTTTCCTGTTCATTTTTCTGCTGACCTTCAGTGTGACCTGTGCTGTATGAGTGGTAGAGGACAAAAACAGTTCCAAAACTCCCTTTGGCAAGTTGGACGGCTCAGCTTTTGCTCTTTAGTCGTTATCATAGGTAGTGTTTCACAAGGTACAACTAGTCTCCTTGGGTTCAAAACAGATGGCTGAAACATAATAGAAGCGATACTACTGGGAATACATGAACGACTCGTACCAAAAGTAACTTTACTCTCCTTATAGGCCCCCGCTGAGCAGTTACCAAAGTGATGTGAACTCTCAGACTGCAGCTAGATAGGCCTCTGATCCCTGCAAAGAGATAATGTTATTAAACTCGACTTTTTTTCTTTTCCACATCTGCCTACTTGAAAGTCTCCATTACTTCCTTTCACTTCTTTCCCAGATTAACATGATTTGTTGTGTCACACAGTGCTGTTAACTTCTGTGTTGCAGGACTCTTGGGCAAGGTGTGATAGAGTCTTTAGTTTTGCTAAGACACTCATTGCTTTTGAGGGAATTGTTACAGAAAATACATTACGTCAATCTTCTAGATTTGTCCAGGCCAGTCATTAGTTTCTAGGTTTACTTTAAGCTTTCCACGTTACAGTCATGAACACTTAGTGTTAAGGGACCTGAGCACATCATCTCTTGCACCACTGTTGAAGCACATCACCGCTCCAAACAGAATGGTTTTGGATATGAAAACTGAGCCTTTTAAAGACCAATTTCGAATGTGGCCACGAATAATCTCTACCTTTTTTCTGTCCATGCACTTGCCTTGCTGACTCTCTGCAGGGTTTTGGGCCAGAACTGATGTTGTTCTAACACAGACAAAGATGCCAAAGATGGGCTTTGGCAGGCAGGATCCCATGCGTTCTAGTAGGCAGACCCGGGCAGCACCCAGATTAATTTTCTGCATGGACAGCAAAAGGCTTTTAGATCGATAAAGGTCACAACCCAGAAGGCAGTATAGGCATCAGCAGACAAATCATGCTGACATCACTAGGAGTGGGGAAGAAAGCATTTTTCCATCATTATAAGTAACGATCAGAATTGCATGACTTTGACTACCCCTGTAATATGGTAAAGACACTAGGGTGGAGCCTAATCAAAAACCGAAGACAGAACAGAAAAATTAAAATTCAGACTGTCAAACTAAAGGAAAATAACAAGAGACCTGACTTAGGTCTGAGACTTCTAGGTCTTTGCTGTGCATAAGCATGGGGGTGACATGGTTGCTAGCTCTTTATAAAATGCATCATATTGTATTCAGCTGTTTAACAAATTATGTCCAGTCACCTAAGCCATCTGTTCCTCTTGGATCTACCTTTCAATTGATATTTATGAAATAAAAATCACTTTCCTTTTTTTATGTACTTTTTTTCTGCTGCCACTTGGCAACTCATTGTTTTAAAATTGCTCCTTTGGCAGGCTTTGCTGCCAAACGGATTTCAGCTGCACTGCACATAGCTTTTAGCAGGAGGAACTCTACTGCACACAAACCAGCAAGGCATGCTTATTAAGTGCCTGTCACAATAGGAAACACTGCCCATACCATACTTTTCCATTCACAGGTAATTTTGCGTAGTAATATTTTTGACAAGCTGGTGTAATTGGAATGGGTGTATTTTGAATGCCGTCCCCCAAAGAATACTCAGAAGCTTCAAGTAAGCAGAACTACAGAAAGGAAATTTATAATGGTGCTATACTTTTAATAACATGGAAACAAAAACCTATTCAAGGATAGTATAAAAAAGTCAGTCCTAAAGAGCCGTCGTGAATTCCATCTTTGGTGAATGCCATTTTTGGCGAATGCCATCTTTGGCAATAAGGTTGAATGATGCTATTATTGTTAAGACTGCATTAGTTTTGCTTATTTTCTCTAAGCTATAATATGAAGGATAAAGCAAGACACTTCTTTTTTGAATTATCATTTTAGTTCTCCCTATCGAGTTGGGCCTGTAGGCTAAAAATAACCAAAATTTTTCTGAAATGCATGAAAATCATGATTTGTGAAGTAAGTCCCATTTTAAGTGAAAAAGAACCTTGTAAATTGTTAATGAAAATTCAGCAAAAAGTATTTCAAGTATTATGTATGGGACAGTAACACAGAAAGATTCTGTGGTAAAACCAACTAGCTTTTTATTAAGCGGACTGTTGAAAAATACATTCAATCTCCATGTCATAAATACCTTCTGCCAATTCTAAACTGTTCTCTCTGCATGTGGCCATTTCCTCCACATTCCATATCTGTATATCTGTGTGCTGCCTTTGATAAGGTATTTCTTAGAAATTCTACATGTAAAACCTCCATTTTGAAGATCATTTAAACTTCTCTACAGATAAGACTGATTGCAAAAGACTCTTCAGAAGGCAAAATTTTGCTTTTAATGCTGATGATTTTTCATAAGATTTTTTCACTCATGTAATCCCCAAATAAGTATTGATTGTAAACCTTTCCTAGACATAAATAAAGATCCTGGAAAGGAAAAAGTAATTTTACTAGAAGTCATGAAGAAACCTAGCTTAAAGAACATTCTTAAATAGTAATCTGGGTTGTTTGGGGGTTTTTCGTGATTAAGAGAACATATTTTAGCATATGACAGATCTTGGTAATCTCAATTATGGATGTTTAGCCATTTATTTATTTCATGCTGTTCAGTTTACATTTGCTCTACATCTATAAGTTTATGTGAACATTTAAATCACTGACTTTTATAAATGAAGTGTAATGCAATAAAATAAACTGAATAAAAATATAAATTACAGCTAAACTGAAGCCCATTTTTTCTATTCACTGTTTTGTTTAGTTCACGCTAGCTTTATAGATAACAAAATAATGAACTCTAAAAACTGCAAATATTTTAAACAGATGGGAATTAAAATAAAACATAACTCCATATGGTCTTTTTCCCAGTATGTAATGGGTTGTTTTCTACTCTTTCTTATTTCTCTAAAAAATAAGATCAAAATCCCTGTATTCACACAGCAACAAACTTTAGAAATTTCTGACTTACTCATGACTCATCTCTGCCTGTAGTTACTTTAAAGCTCAGTTCACTGTACACTATATGATAAGTATAATAATGAAAAGTTGTCAGCTCTAAGAATATCCTTGAACAAGGTTACTGTTGCATTTAGGAATTGTGAAAAGTGTTTATTTCACTGAAGATTTATACTGCCAAACCCATATGAAAGCATTCTGTTTGCCATTGCTTTATGATCTGAGATTAGAACAAAACAAATTTAAACTGTTTAAATCAATAACAGCTAGCAGACGTAGATCTGCAGTGATGTTTTTAAGCAGTTACTTCGGTTCCCAGGTTTACAGTTCCGGGTTATCAAGAGATGGAATTTGATAGATGGATATAAATTATGCACAGCTTCTAAGCTTTCTGCATTCCTTTTAAAGATTCTAAAACTTTACTCAGCTCTGACTCCTGACTGCCTACAGCCTATTATTTCCTAATCCAAACCATGACCATGCAGCAAGAGAGTAGAACACGTTTAAAGCAGTTTCCTTCGATGCACAAACAGTTTCTTCTGCTCCTGTCCTTGTTGGCTGCAATGAAGGCTTCGGCAGCAACAACAGCAGTTGCATGACTCCACTGCAGAGCGGGTTCCCTTCAAAAGCAGGGAGAGTTGAACTTTTGTATGCCCTAGGTATCTTTTGTCAAAAAAGGAAAGTTGTCGTAGTCAAAGCTGGAGTGGTGATTAGATAATACGTTTAAAGTTTCAAACTTCTGGATGCCTGGACTTGTGCATTGCTCAGCTCTGTTATGTAAACTGGGGTGAGCTAGCTTGGTGTTATAGTCTATTTTATGTCTGCATAGATATATACACACACACAGGGAGAATATATGCATGCGTAAAATCTACATAGTGTACGCAGGTTATGTCTGTACTTATTTATGAGATCTAATTATACTTATAATTATTTTTATATATGTATATATATTGATATACATAGATAAACATATAGATAATTTATTTTCAGTTGTGGATTCTGTTTTTCTCCTTTTCTTTATGATTTGGTGGCCTGAGTGTTTGCCTTTGTTTCCTTTTCCCATGGCTTCCATTTGTGTATATTTTATGATAACTGCTCTTCTCCTGGTTTGGCTGCTTAGTAGCTGGCAGCTGCATTGTTGGAACTCTTTTCAGCCTGGATTGGCACTGTTGGCCTCAGCATAACAGAAACTGCAGCCAAGATAAAGCGAGCAGATATGGTTAAATGATGGTATCCAGAAAAACACTTCAATTATTATAGTTCTTTGCCTTCGATGCAAGCTGCTCCCTAAGCAATGTCTTTCCTGGCCATAAAGAGAACTTTTGGGGAACTAGCCAGCCAAAATCAAATGCCCATCTAAGCCTTTTAAGTAATTTTAAAGTTCACAGAAATATGAAAACATATTATAAAATGGACTAATAATGTTTGAAGGTAAATAGGAAGGGGTTTTTTGTATTTGGAACATTCTGAATACTATGACCAAAAGCTCCTTTTCTTCGTCTCTGCTATCCTGAGTCTGTTGTTGAGAAGAACTGTCCTGTGAGTTTTACATTGTCTGGTGTTCTTCTAGATGATATCTCTAACTATTTCTCTTTCATTTGACTGAAATCTCTTTCTTGAAATCCTGTGAAGAACTACTGAGATGTCACATCCTTGACACAACGATTTTTCCAGCCTCTACAGTATACACTAACTTTCCCTATCCAGGAAACCATTATTACTTCACTATTTGCCAGCCCTGATTTCATTATACAAAGCAAAATTTACTTTCTAAAATGTTACTGGTTTTTGCAAACTGCAGCCTTAATTAATCACACAAAAACTATTAGTAAAATGGGATTTTTTTTCTTAGTAAAGAATTATTAGTCACAATTTGTTTTCCCCTCTGACTGTAAAAGTCCATTTTAATTTTTTCACAGAATGAGCTACTACAAATTAAGCTGGTGCATTTACATGTCTGTGCCTCAGATGGCTTCTCTGATTTCTAGGAGTGATGGGAAAAAAAAAAAGCCCAAAAAGTGATACATGATTCCTTTACGCTTTCTCTGTAGGTAAGCAGTTAGCTTTAATTGGCTGATGGAGCCTGCTAAGGGAAAATACTAAATCAGTAAAGCTTTCACTTGAGCCATGTCCCATTTTAGTCAGTGTTACACACTCCGTGGGTTTCAGCTGTGAACTAAATAATTTCATATCTGCCTCTCATCCTTCCTGGACTCCCTCAGAGTCCCTGTCTTTGGAACACAGCCAGCAAAAAAGTTAAGATCATAAAATCATGGAGACAGAGCTAGCTGGGATTAGAATAAAATCATATTTTTATATTCATCTTGGCTTTTTGGAACAAAAAGTTAAATGAGTTCACAGACAGAGATCTTGCTTCATTGTAGTAAAATGATGGAAGAGAGGATTAGCTGAAGTAGTAAGACAATAAACTGAGTATTGTGAGTACTTTCTCACAAGTCCATTATTTTCTTGAAAAGGCATACCAGGAAACTTATTTAGATAAATTCTTGTAACAGTGAACATTTTATTATCGGTCTGGTGAGCAAAGTTTGAGCACTAGTGGACAACATCATGTGTACTTTCCTTCCATGATATTTCAGGATGTAAAGAGGATTTGAAGGCATGGTTCATGATTCATTCGGCCAGCTGTAGATGTCCACACATGACCTATCCAGATGTCATGAACTGTGATTAGTGGAGAGAGACATGTGCTTTTAGGGACTGATTCACCCATTCTAAGTATGATCTAAGTTAGCCAGAACAACCCTAATGTAAAAGTTATACTTTTCTCTTCTGACTATGTGGGGAATGCAGGGTAACTACTTGAACACAGATATGTGCATTGCAGCTATCTAAATTTAAAGGATATCTAAAATTAGACTATATGAACCCCAGCTGTGAAGCGCAAAGAAAGTGGAAGTGTGTTTTAGACATAGCTTTACACATCACATAAGTATTCTTCCAGTACATCTCTCAGTTCACAGGTCTTGCATTTACTGGTAGCTGTTGTTTTTTTTTCTTCTCTGACTGCTTTCTCACATATGTTAATAGAAGCTAGTGAAATATTTCCTTATTGAAACATTACACCGGTAACTTTGTTCCTAAATATAGCTAAATAATATACACGTAGACAGTCCCAAGACTAGACAACTACCTTCAAATTTCAGGACAGTTTCTCCAGAATAGGCAGAAATTTTTCAGCAAATGAATCCCTCAGAAGCTGGAGAAAAGGTGGCAGCACAGTTTATGGTCACATTTCTCAGGTCTTCTCTCAGCTGATACTGGCATGATGTTGCTGAGGTATTTTGGGAATTATTATGTGAATTTCTTTGGCTACACTAACAAAGCAGGATATTTTTTCCTGCCTTCATCTACCCCCTTCTCTCCTCCTGTGCAGTTTCTCCTTCCTGCTAGCAGAGGCACTGGTGGAACTGATCCACATATTTTGCTCAGCTCCTGTCTTGCTGCCCTGTCTTTTTCTGGCCTGCTAGCAAGGATCCCTCCCATGTCTAAGTGTCCTGGGTTCAGCCAGGACAGGGTTAATTTTCACCGGAATCCAGGAAGGCAATCCAGGAAGGGACACAGCCGGGCGGGCTGACCCAACCTGGCCAAACAGAGCAGGGTATTC
>Ga0065711_1001825_pt1 | contig 38959 bp, 20 predicted proteins | sample Hoacrofraction12_FD_59098 | JGI IMG/M metagenome (GOLD analysis project Ga0065711, IMG submission 59098) | Hoatzin crop microbial communities from Cojedes, Venezuela - Epithelial fraction 12 v2 (version 2) | ecosystem: Host-associated > Birds > Digestive system > Esophagus > Crop | place...
GTGGGTGTCAGGAGGATGGGGCCAAACTCTTTTCAGTGGTGCCCAGTGACAGGACAAGGGGCAATGGGCACAAACTGAGGCACAGGAAGTTCTGTCTGAACATGAGGAAGTACTTCTTCCCTCTGAGGGTGATGGAGCACTGGAACAGGCTGCACAGGGAGGTTGTGGAGTCTCCTTCTCTGGAGATATTCAAGACCCACCTGGACAAGGTCCTCTACAGCCTACTGTAGGTGACCCTGCTTCGGCAGAAGGGTTGGACTAGATGACCCACAGAGGTCCCTTCCAACTCCTACCATTCTGTGATTCTGTGATTCTTTGACACAAATCTGCAAAAATTGTGCAGAGAAAGTCAGTTATTACTTTCTCCTTATAAAATGAGAACTAGAGGGCCATTAATGCAATTATCACATACCTAGTTTAAACAAAAGAAAGCACTCTTCAGACAACACAAGCTGCGGAAACTCACTGCCACAGGATGGGGGAAAATCCAAATACCTAAATACATTCAAAAGGGGAGACAAGAAATGGACAGAGAATTGGTCTGTTAGTAGTTACAAAATACAGAGAACCAGATGGGATCTCTAACTCAGGAAGTCTTTAAACAGAGAACTGTTGGAAGCTGGGCAGGTGGGAACAGAATGGTTTTTTTCTTTCCTTAAGTGCACAGAAATGCCTGTGAGGGACTGCACAGTAGATGGGTGAACTCTCAGTCTGCCCCAGCACCGCCTGTCCCATGCAGAGAACCATCATCACTGAATTAGACAGCTGAGCCAAGAGAACTGTGGCCTGTTTCCCCTACTGTCATAGATAATGGGCACAGTTTTGGCCAAATTACTTTGTGTTACTGTGTAGACAGCAGCTGAAGTTCTCTAGAAATTTGCAGTTTGCTGATGAAGAGAGCTGTAGGGACAAAATAGAACAGGTTAGAAACACAGTCATCATTTGCACACTATTTCTCTTTATAGCTGACAGCTTTAGTCAATCTGAATTTTCTAGATACCAGATTTTGACTCAAGGCTATTAATGGTTACATGGGGGCATTACAGTAAGTGACAATAGATGTAACATGCAGGGAAGCAGAGGAACATTTGCTAGGCGTATGAAAGCAGGACTGACTCCTAGGACTCCCTCTTACTAGAATTAGTTCAGCACAACACTACTAGCTCAACATTAAAGCTACTAGACACAAGAGAAAAATCAATCTATAACAGACTATAGACATCCAAGAAGAGGCTACAGTCACAGCCCTTTGAATGGAAATGTTTAAAACACGATGTCTTTAACTCTGCTATACTTCTATTGGACTGTTTTAAACACATGGACTTGGCCAAGAGTATCTTGTCTTAGTCTTGGTGAAATAACATATAAGGGAAAACAAAAATCATGTATCCATCAATCTCTTTCAGGAATTTGATTCCCTGTATTTTTCCTAATACTCACACATGACTAAAATAAAAGTCTGAGGGTTATTCTCACCCAGCTTCCTTTTTTTGCCTAGTGTTGAAAACCTCAGAAAAAGACATGGAAAAAAGTGTCAGCCAGCTGTACAAAGTTCATTCTTAAAGGCTTTTTATCATAATATGCTTGATCACTTGATGCTACAAATGCAGTTGTATACAAACCACTGTTACAGCACATCAGTTGTTGTTACTATTTTGACATAATCAAAACATCTACCATATTTGATCTCCACTGTTTTTCAACCAAATACGGCAACATGGCTAAGGCTCACAGTTCAAAAGCATGAGCCATGAAGAAGCAGGACAACATGTAAGGAAGCAAGGAAACCAGACCTGTGTCAGCAAACACAGGGTAGGTGATTGCTTCTACTACAAGACAGACAGGCTTTCTCAGAGAGGACAGCTCTTTCCATCTGCCACTTAGAGGAATTTCACCCTAATTTCACAACTCTTGTCATATAAAATGGCATTCTGAAAACCATCTACAATATTGGAATTGCTATATACCCTTTAATTAGTTTCTGCTGCAACAAATGATTTGCTCTTATACAGTATTTCAAGACATTCTTTTCCATTACTGTTTACATTTTTTTTAATACTGGTGCCCTACCCCGTTGCTAATTGTTTACTTTCCCCTCTCTTCCTTCATGGAATTTTGTTTGGCCAAGAGCATCTTATTTTTCATGGAAGTCCTAGTGGGAGGTAGGAATCACTGAGCCATGGCAATTAATGATAAACAGATGCTATTTACAGATTAGTCTAAGTATCCCACTGACAGAAGAAAACAGAGCCCAATTTAAACCTCTGTAAAGTCTGGAAATATCTTTCCATCTCCTCCATGTTCCCTCTGCTAGCATTTGGGGGTTGGGGGGGGTGGGTGGTGTTTTTGTTTGTTTGATTTGGGGTGGGGATTTTTTAAGTTTCTTTCAGTACAAAAGAAATTTGAAATGCTATGCCTTGTTTCTGTATTCCCTCACACTCACAAAACACTCTTTCTGCTGTAAACTTCTGCGAAATTTAAGGCCCTTTATTCCTGCCATGATCCATGGCATAAAAGAACTTATACCTGTTTAACCTTAAAAGTACAGTGGAGATGAGAAAACTTCCTCCATTCTCAGGGTTTTTTTAAACTAATTTGTGCACTGGGAGAATCTTTAATTTGCTGCCTATGTTGGATGAAACAAACTTTCAAAAATGCCAGCACCACTTAAAATTAAGAGCAGGTAGTATTAAAAAACAAAATTATATCTAGTTGTATAATTAAGCTGCAATCTTTAAGAGAAAGCATATTGCTGGATAATGTATAAGTTCAGGGTTTTGATACTAGTGTGAACAGAGACTAACGAGATCAAGAAAAAAAAATTTGGATAAGTGAACTGTGCCTCAGTAAAGGCAAAATATAAAAGACAGAGAAGAGTGTAAATATGGTCAAATCATGACACATCCAGATCATTCAAGTAATATGGAGACTATGCTAGAGGGTTTTCCTGAGACACAGAATTGAAACAAAGCAGAAACAAGAAACCACCTACTGACTTTTTACCCAGTCCTTAAGTCAGAGAGATTCTGCGGGAACACTGAGATGCTCAGAGCTTACAGTGAAATTCAGAACCCAATAAAAAAAACATTTCAGAAAAGTAAAACGCAAGATTATTTCCTAGGTCACTCAGTCACCTCCTCAGCAGCTCAGAGTAGCCAACAACTCCACCGCTCTGGCTGCTTGTTTGTAGGCATGCAAAGGTTTTCATTTTATACCCTCTCCCACCCTGCATCAGAGAGCTAGAACGCATGTTGTTTTGGAAAGCACTAAATTACAATGTATTGGTAAGAGCTTTGAGCATCTGTTGCAGCAGCAGAAGGCAAAGGACATAATCTATAGGTACTGTCACAGAGTACACCCCAGTGCCTTCTCTGGGTTTAGGACAGGCTCACTGTTACCCAGCCACCGGTGTTAACTAACCTCTGCAACAAGCAATGGCAATATCATTTGTACAAGGTAATACAATGCAAAGTTTCATTTTGAAACTGTTTTTCTTCACTATACCTCATACCATACTGCCAAAGCTCCCTGGTTAGTTCACTGTCTGGTACAATTACCACTGCAGACTCAAGGTGAACATGCGTCCTTGTACTTCAGGCTGAGAAACTCCCTCTTCTTCTCATTCTAGCAAGCATGTGTGGCTTTTTGTAGTTACATCAGCCAAAGTAACTCAGTGATGTAAAGGTGGAAACAGGTAATAATGCAAGTCTAATCTGTTTCTGATTTATCATGGGATAACTTATTTGAAGATAAGGTAAACAGGAAAATGAGACAAAAAGTCAACATTTATTTTAACCTACTAGGGCTTTACCAACAGTATCAATAAATGATCACCACAAGGTAAAACGAAAGAAAGCAAATAGATCTGACTCTTCTCTTCTCTACACCTATGCAACACCATGAACGAATAGTGAAGGGTATTAAACCAGAACAGCAGCATTTTACACTATTGTGAATGACGCACAGTGACAGGCAACGAGGAGCGAGGCCCATAGAGGAAACGTGGTTTGCCCAAGGTCACATATCAAGTCAATAGCAAAAGCGAGACGAGTTCCCTGCTCCTGACCCTTCACAAACAGACAGACCATGCTCCCCTGTGGCCTCTCCCTTCCATGAACTTCCATCGGAAGCTTCTCCCCTGCACAAATGAAAAGGCCAATAATAAAGAAGTCTGCTGTAAGACACAGACAGAGGTATTTTTATGATTGTTAGCTGAGTAACTAGAGCCCTGTTCACATTGAAACTTTTCACTCTTCAATCAAAGGTAATAAAACCAGTATTTTTGTCTTTAGCAAATACCTAATAACTTCCTGGGACATACATTACATGGCACATGAACTGAGAAAAGCTTTTGATCATATCTTGGGAGCTAAAAAGCACAAAGTAGTGTAAAGTTTATGCTCATGAGATGTGTTTCCTGACACAACAGCTACAAGAATTCAGCTTCTATTCACTGGGAAAATCATAAAAGGTGGAAAGTGCATAAGCATATGATTCCTATAACTTTTATTACATACATATACACTGTCTATTTTTCATTTACTAGAGGGATCCAACATAAAGAGAAAACAAATTTTCTAAGTGTCCCACCGTGAAAAGGTATTATATTTACAATTCAAAAATTTCAGTTAATCTAGGATAAAAGATAAAGTTAACAAGCAGAATAGCCACTCTACAGGCTGGATACAAACCTGCCTAATTTGGTTGTTTGTATTCTTAAACCACTTAAAGATGCAGGCAGAAACTTCCATGAAGTGTCTGTTCTCAGTTCATTCTTACCTCTCCTGTGCCATCTACTGCTTACAAGTTGTTACTGACCCTGTAACACTCGGTTGGAGATTCTGCTGGACATTGCTTCCCTGCTCTTTCAGAGCTGGACAAGAAAAGATAAGCTTTAAAAATTGAACTTTAGCGAGGTAAGGACTCAAACCGAACAAAAGTACACACGTAAATATATAAAAAAAGGAAAAGGTTTACACCCCAGTGTGGGAATGCAGTACAAGTTGTGAAAATACCACGTTAAAAAAAAACACCACTGTCTCCCAGTAGTCACACACCATTGTAATGCAAGTAGCCCATAAATTCCTGTCAAAGCATCTGGGTAAGGAAAGAGACACAGGGGGAGTCAAATAGAATAATCTTTTCATACATAGTTCTTCATTTCTGTCCACTTTGTGGTTTGGCCTTTGTAAGGTATCTTGTTAGAAAAGCCACTAATAGCAGGGATTGCAACAGCTACTACACACTTTTTTCCCTCAACTTAAACCTTTGCCCTGCTGTGGACTCTACTTCTCATTTCTTGAGCTGAAAGCATGCACCATCTCTGCAGTTTATAGCTAGATAGCTTGCCCTTCCATCACGTTAAAAGTTGCTTAAGGCTTCATACTGCAGAAACCAACTGCTGATTTTGTGGTTGAAAGTGCAGACCCCGAAAAATGGACCTACAGCTGTGTCCTATGTGCTAGACTTCCTGGCAAATATAGCTACTTTTTCTGGAAGGTCCAAGTATTGTTCAAGTAGGCCACAAAACTGTTTTATTCATGGTGATGACGGAGGAGTAGAAGGTCTTTCAAAAACTATGACAGTGTAGAAGAAATGCTTGATAAGTTAACCTCCTCTTGACTAAAACTCAGAAACCTTTTCATGTTCACTAGCTACCAGTGAATTCTGGGAGAAAAGGAAGAATTCACTAGTTGGGAACAGAAACACAGATAACGTGCTGCCAAATTCTCACTGTGTCCCTGTGAAAGGAGCACAGCAATAGCTTGAATTCTCACTTCAGAGGAAGTTTGTTTTGCCCTGGCTGGGCAACCCACAATTGAAGGACCCCATGCCTGTATTCTTCTCTGCAGTCCCTAAACTCTGAGGAGAAAGACGGTGTTCCAAATTATAGTCCCTCAAGGCAATGAATTTATATTAAATCAAGCCAAACCAACACATATTTATTGGTTAAAACTAAACATTTAATTCTAATTCATGTCTTGGTCTCAGATAAATTATTTATTTTCTAACTAAAAGTTCAGCAAAAAAATCCCCCAACTTTTATTGGAAAATTTTTAGCTTTCAGTATTTTTTTTAAACATAATAAGGCTGTTTAATACCATAATTTGATATATGCGCAAAAGAATGCACAATTTGAAAAGATTTAAGGGCACATATGAAAGATAAATCAGGAAAACAAGATGGCATACAGGATCAGAGAAAAAATCCTGTTGTACAGAGCAACATGAGTAGAACAGAATATTTGTAAGACAAGTAACAAAGAAGGCCTGAAATGTTAAGATTACCTACGCTTGAAGGCGAGCATGCCAATAACTAGCAACCATTATTGCTTCCAATTGCCCAGCTCTGCCAGCCAAGGCTCAGAAACACGCAGGAGATCAAGATTCTCCAGGGCCTCTGCTAACATTACAGTGGGAAGTAACAGAAGAATTGCTATTAAAAAAAAAAAAAATCACTAACTGATTCATTTTAGCCTGTGTGTGAAATCATGTGGTAATACAGCAGCACAGAGGTGGGACAAGACTGGAAAAAAAACACTGTAATAGATGTTAATGTTACATGACTAAACGTCTTCTTTCCAAGGGGAATGCATTTTATTCGGGGTATTTCTTTCAAAGTACAATCATACTGTAGCGGTTCTAAGTGACTTCACACCACTGCCTTCCATTATGATATAGTTATCTCAACTTTACTATTTCTGGTTGTGAAGGCTGTCCAGCGCTAAGTGCAGCATCATCTCAGTAATACAAGAAATTATATAAACCAATTGTGATGGTAACAGCACATTTTTCAAATGCCTGTTGTCTCTGAGAGGAGTTCATGCTGAGTTACAGGCAAATCACAAAATGAAAGGCAGTCCAAGAGTGGAACTGTGCCAAGTTAGCAAAGTTTCTGAAGTTCAATTTGAACTATCATTTTTGTCATCTTCACTAGAGAAAATACCTTTTCACACTGGAAATGTTAGGCTTCCAGTGGCAGAAGTAATATTTCTAACAAAATCTGATGTGACAGTATTTCTCCAGTCTCCAAAAACGTGGAGGGTTTTGGTGATTTTGGTTGGGTTTTTTTTTCATTCCACCCAACAGTACTTCTCTCCAGTGTGCAGGACTGGATACCCGCTCTCAGCTCAAGACCCTTTCCCTCTGCCAACACCATACAGAAACATGACAATTTTCCCAAGAGAAAATGAGTTGCCTTATTTGGGTCAATGCCCACTAGAACTCCCAGTGAAGAAACCAGCACACAACTCTGATTTGAGGAGTGGGATCATGTTCCCTACATACTTCCCCTTAGCATCTTCCAGTCTGTCAAAGATGTCTAAAAAAATGTTGGTGGCCAGATCCAACGAAGAGTTAGAAGAAATGCGGCGGGATCTGTAAGCATACTGAACGAGACCTAAATAACACTTAAATTGTGGGATCTTCTGCTACACTTTAGGTGTGGAGACATAGCATTGCAGACACCTGCACAGGGATCAAGGGCTCCAGCCAAGGAGCAGCTGTGAGATGGAAGTCTCAAAATTGGAGTTTTCCTACCATGGTGTGCCAGCAGTGACCCTGAGCAGGACAGAAGCCACAAAACTGTTCTCCAGCCGGGACTCCTTAGGAATCCTCTCCTGAGTGAACAGTCCTCTCGCTACTCCCTTCCTGCCCAAGGTAATAAGAGGCAACAGAAGTGAGAAAGGGTAAGGACAAGCTCGCTCCAGCAGGCATTACTAAGGTACAAGTGTCTCTAGTGCTCGGACACATTCACACCTGCACTACAAATATGGATGCGGACAACCTCCCAGAGGAGCAATGCATAAGCCCTCCATGAAGAGTCTTGATCACAAAACTGTTTTTCATAAAACATTGCTAACAAATTTCGCAGCAGCAGCAAGGAAACCACAATTAAAAACTAACCAGCCTAGAATAACACAAGAGTTAAAAAAAAAAAAACACCACACCATACATACAAAAAAAACCTCTCCCTCCAAAAAAAAAAAGCTAGAGAACAGTCAGAGTTTAGTCAGGAAGAAACAGACGGGCTGATGAGAAATCAGCAATGCCAATGAGCTCACCGCATTATTTTTTAAGTGAGGCCTGGCATATCAAGAGAAGCTGAAGTTCAGAAGTTTTAGCAGCTCTCTGAAAGTATACCAAAGGGATTAAAATCTGCATTCTAGAAAGCTAAAAAATGAACAAAGAAAACAAATATGAAACTGCAATTCTTTCTAGGCATTACTCGGGAAGCTTGGCTTCATCACAAGTAAAACACTACCTGAGCACCTAAGTTGCACCTCACTGCAAATACCTAAAACATGCAAGTAGTCCATCTAGCCTGAGCATATCTATTTAGCTTGAATCTGTGGGTTTTCTTACACTAAATTCAAAGGGTAATCCAGTGTAAAGAGAATACCTCCAGGGAGACAAGTGCAAAGCAAGAGTTTCTCAAATTATATGGATTAAATTAAATCAAAATGTCACTTGCTGAGATTTGTCAATTCTCTAGGCAAGCTCCAAGGCTGTCACTCCTTTGTTTTTCTTAAATTACAACTTTCAAGCCAAAAACAACTAGCAATGTGATCATGGTTTAAGTTTACCTTGATTTCCACTTCTGAGATCCTTTTTGTTTTCCCCCTAGTGAATAGCATTTCTTCTATAACCTAGCTACGATATGATTAACCAAGTTATTCTGGAAAATACTATATACTTTATTTACAATATAGCCTCTAAAAAACAAAATTCCAATATGAGGAGTTTTCCTTGATACAAATACTTCATGAAAGCAACCATTAACATGATAGCTATCCACAAAAGTGTGTCATCAGGACAGCACTACTTAAATTACAATTAACCTCTCAAAATGGGATTTGGCTATCCAGCTATAGACCACATCTGAGATCATTAACTTGTATCTCTAGTGCTGGTGCTGGACAAAAGACTTGATTCTTTTTAATTCATTGATGATCTAGAAGATGATGTTCAGAAGTTTGGGCAGTAATAGGAAAAGGAAGAATTGTCCCGCACTTTCTCCCTGTGGTGCAATGCAGACCTTTTAAAAGATTGCCTCAGGTTCTGTGCAAGAAGCTAAAGATAGAATCATTGCTCTGAGGATCTTACAGAAAAGGTTTAAGACACATGACAACACACAGGAACATGCATGAAGTAGTACAAGAGAATAAAATCAGCACAGTCAACGTATCCGACAAAAGTGAGAAGACAATAACTAAAGTATCCAACACGCAGCAAAGCAAGCACTGTTCTGTGATAGCGAAGAGTTGCCAGGGTTCCAGTGAAAGTAGGGATTTTAGTTTCTTCCTTCCTTCATTAATTTGCTTCCCGTGATCTCCGTCTGCCTCCTCTTGAATTTCTCTTTTCTTTCTATGATTCTGTTGGGATCAGCTGCAAAATGGAACAAAGATACAATTTCCAGTGATTTCAAGAGAAGTATTACATCTAAATGTTTTCTTCAGATCAACACTTTTCTGTTTGTGCGATTCCATAGCAGTAACAGCCCATTTCCATTTGTAATGGCTATGCCAGGTTCCCCACCAAAAATTCTCAGTACAGCAAATTACCACCTTCCAAAAGTGTCATTCCAAAGGAAGGTTTTCATCCAGAGTAGCTAAATAATCAGCACTACTTTTCTATGCAAGTACTCAGTCGTCAAGAGAAGAAAAGTCAGTTGTGTAAGAGCAACCCTCAGCACAATCACAGAATCACAGAATGGTAGGGGTTGGAAGGGACCTCTGTGGTCATCTAGTCCAATCCCCCTGCCAAAGCAGGGTCACCTACAGCACATTACGCAGGACCTCATCCAGGCAGGTCTTGAATATCTCCAGAGAAGGAGAATCCACAACCTCCCTGGACAACCTGTTCCAGTGCTCTGTCACCCTCAGAGGGAAGAAATTCTTCCTCATGTTCAGATGGAACTTCCTGTGCTTTACTTTGTGCCCATTGCCCCTTGTCCTGTCGCTGGGCACCACTGAAAAGAGTTTGGCCCCATCCTCCTGACACCCACCCTTAAGAAATTTATAGCCATTTATAAGGTCCCCTGTCAGCCTTCTCTTCTTCAGGCTGAACAAGCCCAGCTCCCTCAGCCTCTCCTCATAGGAGAGATGCCCCAGTCCCCTCATCATCCTTGTAGCCCTCCGCTGGACTCTCTCCAGTAGCTCCTCATCTTTCTTGAACTGGGGAGCCCAGAACCGGACACAGTACTCCAGATGGGGCCTCACCAGGGCAGTGTAGAGGGGAAGGAGAACCTCCCTCGTTCTGCTGGCCACATTCCTCCTAATGCACCCCAGGATGCTATTGGCCTTCTTGGCAGCCAGGGCACACTGCAGGCTCATGGTCAACCTGTCGTCCACCAGGACACCCAGGTCCCTCTCCCCAGAGCTGCTCTCCAGCAGGTCAGCCCCTAGCCTGTACTGGTGCTTTGGGTTATTCCTCCCCAGGTGCAGGACCCTGCACTTGCCCTTGTTTATCTTCATCAAGCTGCTCTGCGCCCAGCTCTCCAGCCTGTCCAGGTCTTGCTGAATGGCAGCACAGCTTTCCCATGTACCAGCCACTCTTCCTAGTTTTGTGTCATCAGCAAACTTTCTGAGGGTACACTCCAATTCTTCATCCAAGTCATTGATGAATGATTGTAACAACAATGGTAAAAGGCAGGGTGGAATCTCTTCTGCAAGAATGAATCGTCTAACAATTCTGTGTCCAAGAATATTTCAATATATTTTATGTGCCAGTATTAAAACACATACAGCTCTAAAGGTCATACGTTCCATTTATGAGGTTAAGGCCAACTTGCTCCTGAAAGAAAAACTGATTCATCTTACACACCCATTTTACAAACTTTTAAATGATCAGATTAAATTTATGTAAATTTAAAATTGCAATGATGGCAGTTTTCTCTCATCATGAGAGTAAGGGATAAGTGTTTACATACCAAATATTGGTAACCATCTGGATCTATGTGTGTATACATATGTACACACACAGAGCAGTAACTTTTGAATAGGCATGCTTATGTTCTTTCATTCTTAATAAAAAGGATTTCCTTCCTTGTTCCGATTTTCTGTATTTCACTCTGCTAATTCAAATCAAGATACCACTGCAACCTGTGCTTCCTTGGCAAGTCCCTATTTCCCGTTCCTTTTTTTAAAAGATCTTTTGCTTTTTTTAATAACTCCAATATGTAAGCAGATGCAGAGATATAAAAGAAGCTTGCTGAGGATATGAAGGCTGAAATTTAGTTATTTGTACAACATCAGCGTAATACCACACATTAGTACTGTTGTTAAAAAACATTTCACTGAGAGAAGCGTGTGACAGATTATGACAACATCTAGCATTTTCCTAAAAATAATGAAATTCATTTTCTGATCCCTTAGCAGACTTGATGAAATGTAGCAGTTTCTGGAGTATCAGTAACACACACTTTCAAAATCATAGCATCTCCAGTTTCTTCAGTACTGAGTATTTTCAAACCTATTGCCAGCTTGAAAGTAAATGGCCACGCTCTGATGTGGCTTACACTGGAAGCATCCTAACTAAAATCAATGGGATTCTACTGAGTGAAAGTCAAAGCAGAATTCAGCCCAAAGGTTCTGACTGGGAAAATTTATGTTAGGCTTCCACGCCTCACAGAAGCTTACTTTTTGTGGCTTGCTCCCCTGCTCCTGTGGATGTCGAATGTATTCTTTGGCTGAAAGAAATCTAAAAAACTCAGGTCCTTTTTTGTTCAACTGAAACCACACAAGTTTGGAGAATCTCACATAAACAGACACATGAGACCCTTTGGTAAAACTGCAGACAACCGTTCTAATTTTTTGTTACATTGGAAAAACAAGCTTAGCTTGTTTTCCTGACTGTTCTCTTATAAACTCAGCCACCCAAGGTCTTTATAAATAGAGGAGAGGTTAACAGTTTAAAGCATGGGGATATATTTCTCCCATAGGAATGCTGAAGTGGAGCACACAGACATTCACCTGACGATAGAATTTTTATCCCTGGGACAAAATCTCTGGAGTCACTAATTCCCTGTATATTTCTCAGATTGCTTTTCCACAGAGTTTTGCCAGAAGTTAACCTTAATGGTTGGCTGAGTTAATTACAACTTGCCCTGATGACTTCAGAAAGCGTCTCTTCTGTATTGCAATTATAACAGCCTGCATCTTTCTTCTACAGGGATGTTTGTTACCTAAATGGAGCAGAAGCAGTACTGTAATTTGAGTTAATATTTTAATATGGTTAATGTGATGATCTATCCACGCAATAAACACACAGAAAATCAAAAAAAGGATTACTGAATTTATTAGGAAGGAGAGCTGTGTGTATTTTAGCATGATAAGGTTAAAGCATTTAGAGTCAAGACTTTCAGCTCAGTAAGCATTAATCCATTTACTTTCACTCCAGTAAGTAGCAGCGGTCTCTGATCCTCAGATTGCAGTAAGTGATGAAGGATGCTTTTGCAAACAGAGATCTTCATCCTCACACGCTACTCAGAAAAACCTCTTATTAACTCCAGTGGAAACATCACTTGGGTTAGGGGAAGCGGGATCAAGTCATTCGTTGCATTTTAATGAATAGAAACCTCTTCAGATTCTTGAAGGGAAAAAAATGCTTGAACAGAATAACTACAATAGAAAGTCTTAAACTATTGCTCACTGTAACTTCGAACCGGGCTTACATTTTGTGATGTATAAAATCCAACTTGCGACAGCGTAATTGCAGACAACTCACTCCAAAGAGGTGCAGACTACACCTGGTAGGAACGCTACGGGCACTGCCTCAGGTGCAGTAACCAGCAGTTCACGCCAACACGCGCTCCAGAATGCAGACGTTATGGGCAATGGGATTAGAACCCATGAGATCAAACAATCAGTAATCTCAACCTCCAGAGAGGCAAAACAGCCCAAAATCCTCCTGCTGTATCAGATTTCAGTAATAGGAGTACCACGTGCAGGGCATGCATATTTATCATATTCTGCTCAGTTTCCCAGTGTTCCTACTTCACTTATCCCTCTGCATATTCTCTTCTAGCTTCATTCAGTGAGGTCATGAAACCAAGCAAATTATGAGAAAACAGGCATTCTGTATGCAATACAACAAGCCAGGTTATTTTACTTCTTCAGAGCTCTTGGCTTGCCTATTGTACACTATGCATTCTGCCTTTCAAATCAAAGCATCAGAGTGGATCAGCGTTAGGATTTCATACTGCATTGAACAGCAAAAGTATGGATGAAGAAGAGTTACAGCCACACCTTAAATCCTCTCCTCTTCCCCTATATTCCCAGTCACTATCCTACCTTCAGTCAGCTCTGAGTCAGAGTCCACTGAGGGTAGAGATTAACAACAAACCTACCCAGTACATGTAACAACTTTCTGGACTAAAACCTTCTAAAGAAGATACAGTTTCCTGGTACCTGAACAGGGATTATAGTCCCTTGGAACGAGCTGTCCTTCTAATTTTCTACAGGAGGTTTGAGGAGTTGCCATACTGAGCTCACACAGTAGCCCCTGGTAACGGCTGCCGTTATGCAGCAATGCCTTTCAAAGCGTGAGGATGGGGACTGACACTTTACTATAATCAGAGTTGTCCCATCATGAACTGCACTTTCAGGTGCAAGACCTAAACCTGTCCCAGCACCCACAGCGATGATGTTCTGCTATGTGCTACCCATCCAGGATTCACAAGCATGCCTCCTACAGAAATCCTTCTATGCTTCAGAGACATTTACTCTCTCACAGATCCTTTAGGCAATCATCAACTGATTGCCTAATACATTACATCAGCCCCTGTGATATCTCTGTGATTTTCTGCTACTAGCCCATAACAAGAGCTCATGTTAGACTTGTGGGACCTCCAAGCAGCCACTAAGCCATAGATTCTCTTCTTCCTCCCACCCACCCACCGCCACTATTGCACTATAATCTATTTTATTCTAACACTCCTCATGTTACTCCAGAGATTGGGGCCACAAGTAGTCACTTCAGTTTGACTGCCTGCCACTCCCGCCTCACACAGAGAAGCGTAAGGTCTCCTGTCCTACAACACAACACAGCCCAGCAGGCCAGGCACCACCAGAAGGGAAGAACGTGACCTGTTCCCAGCTTTCTCTCAGAAATCCAGGACAAGTTTCAGTACATCATTTCACCTTCTTTCTCTGTTTCTCTCCCAACCTTCATTTCAGATGGAGGTCTGTGGGCAGGGACCTTCTTAATAACCGTTCCCTGTGGAGTTCACAGCTCTAGCTGGGGCCCTGTCCAATCCTACCAACTGCAGCTGCATTTTCTACCTGTGAGAGAGGGCAGGGGAGAAGATGGCGTTCCCACAGAGTCATCAGTAGGATGCTCTTCTGGAAGGCACTCAAATGCTAAGTCCCTAGGCCAGGGTAGAGACCTCTTGGCTGTTCTGCTAGGTAGGAGTCCTGGGCTAAGTGGCTCACAGGTCCTCCCTCTTCCCCCCACTTTTATATTCTTCAGACACTGTGATCCTTAACTTCTCCCAATAGTCTCCTAAAATTTCCAAGAACTTTCATACCTTTTTGATGTTTCTCTGTCCTTTTAGCCCTATCTTAACACATCATTTTTTGTCTACATGAGCTTCTTCACTGTTCCCTGCTGATCTCCTTTTGAATTCTGTTAGCCAAATAGCACCATGCAAAAGGGGAAGCACATACATGTGCAGCAAAGGGGAGAGCTCACTTGTAAGACCTCTCAGTTATTTTGGTGGGAGATTCCAGATCTCTGCTATGCAGATATGCATTTGCCTTGGAGTGAAGTTATTTGAGGTAAAAACCTCATCAGATAAAGTGTGGTTCCTAAAATTTGCACCTTAAAACTGAATAATTAAAAAAAAAAAGTAGTGAGTGGTTCTGAGCACTTGACTGTATCTTCTATCAACATATAGCTAGTTTTTTCTGGTTTTTCTGCCAACACGCTGACTGCTCGCTTTTCTCCTCCATCCCACACAACTGCACAAAAAAATTTCTTTATTTGTCAAGATTGTTATATTCAAGAAAATACCATTCACAGACTGACTGCATGAAAACAAAAATCAGGCACTAGCCCCAGTCACCCCATAACAGCCTTTAAATCACCTAGCTATTCTTTATCTAGCATCGTTTCCTTCCACCGGTGAAGTATCTGAGCATCTTCCAACAATTCTTTACACACCATAGCAAGCACCTGCTATGTCCAGTCTCATCCCTTGTACAAAATGACCTGTTCTGTTCATAACACATTGTATTACTTGTCTTAGGGCAAGGACGTAGTGCAAGAAGTGGATCAGCTGGAGGACTTGACAGGTCTTGGCTCTGCCCCTGGGAAATGGTCCTCCGTTTCCTATATTGAAAGCATTTGCCCTTGTACAATACAGTTTGATTAAACTAGAGGAGTAGCGGTGAAAAACACCTGTCAGCACAATGGGGGTACAGATCTTGAAACTAAAAGCAGGATTGCCTCCTTCCTCACCATCTTCCCAAGAGACCCTCCCACCCATCTGCTCCAAAGGTATGTGAAACAGAAAATATTTGTGGTATGGTATTTGTCATCATTAATTAATCCTGAATTAAATCACAGACAATAGCTCTATTACCATAAGAAGGCATCCCTTTATATAGCAAAAATATTACAGAATTCCATACCATTGGCCATAGCAGCTAATAACCAATTTCACTTAGACTTTAGTCTTACGCTAAGAAAATGTGACCAATACACTGCGATGAAAACAAAAATCGCAAAGTTAGAATTTCATTTGCAACATAGTGAGTGGAAGATTAGGACATACATCTCTAGCACTTGCCCTGGGAATTTCACAGCAGATTTTCTAAGGTATATACTCCCTAGGTAAGTGATAAAGATTAAATCACTTTAAGTTCTTTCAAAGGTTCTGAAAGTTCATACCAAACCCAATTTTGCTCAGCTTCTACAAATTTTCTTCTTTGTTCTATTAGGTTTCAGAGACCACACATTGGAAGGAGGCGAATTTGCACAGAACAGCTATCAAAGGTGAAAGGACACAGCAGTGGAAGCGACACTCTGCTCCGGAGGAGGTGCTGCCGGATCACCTGCAGTCCCCAGGCTTGACACCAAACAGTTTGGGCTTCCCAAACTTATAAAAGCCCACAGGGCACGCAAGCACTTCGTCTCCAAACAGCCTTCTGTGGAAGACTACTGCCACACAGATCCCAGAGCTCTTGAAGGACAGCTTGCTGAAGAGATGAAACATCTATCCCACATTTTATTTAATAAAAAGGATTTACAAAAATCCAGTCTGGCACCAGCTCACATCCCTCCTTGAAATATTAGACTGAAACAACACCAAAGCATCCTACCACATGCTTTCCTTTTAAGGTAAGGGCTGCTGAAGTATAGTGAGTCACTACATGTGACAGGCTAACCAGAATAGATTTTTTTTTTTTTTAAGTGGAGCTTTGAGTATAATAACTATTACATGATGCACTATGCATTGCCAATGTCAAGTTGGCTTCAGCATGTATCTTTCTTTTCCACTGAATGAAAGTAAAGTAGGATCTCACTTTACACAGTTCCTAATTTACCAATCCTGTTAGTGGTATGTGTGTCTAATGGGGATTTTGACAGTAAAACAGTCTCGTTAATGGCTCATGATTTATTACATTGTTCACCACTTCCTTAAATCTTTTTTATTTTAGAAAAAAATAGATATTTTAGAGCCGAGTTGTATTTTCCTAAGATCTTCACCAGCATTACTAGACTATACCTAACCATCTTCATTGACAACTCTAAAGGATACAAGCTCAGGAAAAGTCTGATGAGGCACCTATAAAGCAAAATAACATTTGAGTGACACAAGATAGACAAAATTTAATTAATAGTGAGAATAGGGTAGACAAGAAAAACTAAATTTCTCAGTGAGGATGAAAACATTTACACAGGATGTTTCTTAGTACAGCCAAACTCCAAGCCTGTATCAAAGATTACAAGTTACCCCTGCAGGAGGGATTGCAATACTCAAAACCACCCAGAAACTGTAGATAAATGACTGAACATGACTTTACTGACATGCTCAAAAGAATCAAGGAGATGTCTAATGAGCAGTGAAAAGGGAGGATAATACGTACATGGCACTGATAAGAAAGGAAAGCACATTACATACACATCTTCATCTGTATTATAGCTTTGTCCACCCACAAAATGCAATGTATTTAGGGAAACACAAAAAAAGCTATAGCATCAGATCCTGACCATTTACCCCAAAACAGGGCCCTGAACAGGAAAGAAAACACCACAAAAAACTTACTCAATATTTCTGAAGTGATTCACTTCAAACATCTCTATTCATGATTTTGCGCTAACTCCCCTTCCAGAAGCGCCAGTTCCACTTCGAGCATCCCAATTCCATACCCCACGCCATATATTGCCATTACTGTTTCTAAGCCGTTAGGAACTTGATTTTGCATTGAAGCTACTTGTTCCAGAGAAGCCTATGAAACATTCGGGGTTTTTTTTTTTCTTTCTTATTTTTCCTTTCTTTGCAATCCATTTTCCTTTTCCTTCCATCCTCTTCATGTCCAAGGTCTGTTTTTTCCATCTCTCCCAACATACCTGCCAGATAGCACCTTTAATTTCCTTTTCATAATTTCCTTCTTTATTCCTTTCTGGTTCTTTATTACTTACCCCTACTCACACACACCTTGGATCATCAATCAAAATCTTCCTACCTAAAGTCTTCTCATCTTCTTAAATTTAAAGCAAGGGGGTTGTCAGATCATCTTTAAAGGCACATTTTTTACTGTAGCCCAGCTCAGATTTTATTTACAAGGGTTTTTTGATGTGTAAAGAAAATATTTTGAGACAAAAGAGAACTGTAGAAGCTCCGTAGCAAAAACACCACTCTGGGCCCTATCCCTCCGTGGTCTCAAGTGTGGGCAGACTGCCTGCATGCAGAGAGCACATTCCAATTCCCTGCGACTGCTGGGAATCTGTAATAGCAAAAGCAGGGCTGGTCTCATATATCATTGTGTCATCTATCCACAAGATACATTGGAGGGCTCAGATTCTTCCTCCTCCCTTTTTTTCTTTTCCAAAGGAAGTGACTGATTTCTAGAAAATACTTTGGATCTTTTAATTCCCTGGGACTTCACATGAGTGAGGCACCATGTCCGCTCAGCTACATGTTACACAATTAGGATCTATGACTAAGTTACTACATTTCAGTTTTGAGCCTACCTTTTCCTATGTAATGCTGGTAACAGATCTAGAATTAAAAGCCCAGAGACTCAAGTGTTCCTTTTGCCCACACACAGCAAGCAGCTGTTTCAGCTCCTCACTAGCACAGCATCTTTCAACCCACATTCTGTCTGGCCAAAGAGATTTGAGCATTTTCCTTCCTTCAAGAGGCACTAGCATTGGATGGGCTGGTACTACAGGAGCCGGTGTTACTTGACAACACTGGAAGTAATTTAACTATATTTAAAATAAACTAAGAGGTGACTTATGAACAAGATTTCAATTTCTTCTTTGTCAGTCTTAATAGCAGAAAGACCTGTGATGACAGGTAACTGGTAATTTCAAAGGTAATTACAGTGACATTACTGATGGATGTTTGCGCACATGCTTCTCCTTGTAAATTGGTGCCAGAGGAGTATATGGTGAACTACACAGGTGGCATAACAGTCTTCTTGTAAACTGACTTAGGTAGCATCCGCATGGTCCTGAACGCAAAAAGTGTCATGACGGCTTGCAAAGACCAGGCATGTATTCTTGGCACCTCTGCTGCAAAATTTCTGTCAGAAGACAAGGCAGCACTGGCTGAGCTTGAAGAAGTTCAGTCACCACCAGCTTGTATCTCCTCGTTGAACTGGATCCACTAGTAAAATTCTGCCTTTCTTTTTCCTCCAAAAGAATGCAAATGGATGTATTTTATCACATTATGAGTGTTGTCCCAAAAAGTCAAATGGTCTGTACATCCTTCCCTTTCAGTTCCGTATTTAGTAAAATACTCTAGGTACAGCTTAACTGTAATTGCTCGGTTTAGAATAGTTTCACCTACTCTGAAAAGGTAGCTGGAAGTACCCTGACCAAGGGACTAAGAGGTTGCTTAACTTGACTTCAGTGCCTTATGCTTTTTTATTCTTAGTATTTTTTTTAAATCATTTCTCACAACGGCCACAACTGTAACTGTAATCAGTAGCGTATCTCCACCAGGTTAAAAACACATATGTGCATTTGGTTAATTACAGTGCATTTGTTTTCTGCACATCCTGGGTAAAATTCAGAAACTCTGAATGTGTGCCTCTGTACAGCTGTTATTGCCTACTACACGCAGGAGACATCCAAGACCAGAGCTCTTCTGCATAGACTTCTGTTTTAACTTGCTATTTTTCAAGGTCATTCAGTGTATGACTGTCATTTCAGAGCAGGGAGAGAGAAAAAAACAAAAATGTGCACCATAACAAGACCTGTAGTGTTAGGGACAAGGGTTTTATTCTTTGATACCAGCATCTTCTGGGCTTGATTATCATGCACTTTCCTCAGTTGGACAAAATAAATAACTAAAGAGAACACCTTAGAAATTAGTAGAAACTGGAAAAAAATTATTCTATGTTTGCTTTCATAGTTAACTGGAAAAATATTCCTAAATAAGCCTAGCGCATATTCCATCATTGCTGATTTTAAAACAGAGTAATTTACAACCGTAAATCTTTCCATGAACTTTCTCAATTGTCCTAGTATTTTAAAACCAGATGATTCAGACTTGTCAAAGACAAATGCAATAATGACTCTTCCACCGATATAAATAGAAAAGAATTAATATCACAAGAATAATCTTCATGTGCAAGTATCAACTCAGAAAAGCAGCTTTTCAGCAAGTAAAAGTTTAATTCCCGTACAGTACAAAAACACAAAAGCAATTGATAACTTGAAGAAAAATGCTATCAGAAAGACAGGCAGGTAGTTTTTGCCAACCCTAAATAACCCATTTAAGAAACATTTAATAAGAAAAAGACCACAGTTTCAGGCCAGGATTAGATCAAGACGTCAGTAAGAACGAAAATAACTCTCCTTTGGACTTGATTTGAAATCTTTTCCCAGAACTGCACTGGTGGTAAAGAAGTTGGCTGTATCTGTTTCTACTGTTGGGAACTGTTCTGGATGATGGGCAGATGGGCTCATCTGGCCGTTTCTCCTTGGGACTATTTTGGACTGTGAAGAACCACCCATCGCTGCTCAGAATAAAGTCACCATTTCCCTTATCACAGCAGCAAAATCACATCTAGGAAAAAAAAAGTAAATCAGCTTTCACTCCTTGAATTTCAATCAGTTTATGCAAGGTCTGGAGGTGCAAGTGTAAATCAGAACCAGCATTAACTTGTAACCAGAGAAACCCCACAGGGAAATATGGTACCAATGAACAAGCTCTTGGGAGAGAAATATGCCCCCATCACTTAAGGAACTGATTGCTAGACCTTTGCTCAGGAGGTTCTAAGTGCTCACTAGCAACTTCACTAGCTGCTACTCTGCATGGATGTCAACATCAGCTGAGTATCAGGCAGCCGCAGATGGAGTTAAAGAAGTACAATTCAAAACAAAGAAAAGAAGCCACCTTAGGCTAAGAGTCAATATCCTAAACAGCAAAAGCTTGCATCCCTACATGGTGTTCCCTTTACGTAGGAAAAGAAAATAAAATCTTCTGTCCAGTATACTTCAAACCTAGAACCTAAGCAGCTTAGTATCATAAAAAGCTTGGGGAAGGGAAATAGGAGACACAGGCAGCTGTCTCTGTTAGGAAAGTCAATCCCAGAGCACAGAGACCCTTAGGGTAAAATTCTCCCTTCCCCATAGAGACAAAGCCCTATTCCCTCTATCACCAGCTGATTAGTTCTCCTGTCCCACTAGCATGGATTAAGGGATCCCACTTGGGTTATCAGCCCTCCATTCAGAGGCCACCCCCCACGTAGCTGAGCCCTCCTTCCTTCTGATCATCCAAACCCCCGTCCTCAATATGGCCTGCTTTTTCCGCTGGACAATCTCACCACAAAGGCTTGAAACCAAAGTGACAAAAAGTTTTAGCACCCCAAATAATATCACATTTTACAGGCATTTCCTTGACCCTCCCCTTATTTTGGTATTTTGCCCAGCACAGGCACAGTGATGGCATGAGTATCTTGGAAAGTGATGAAACAAACCAGTGACCTGAGATGCATCACCTGGCTTTCAAATAGTTAACTGTGAGCTAGCCTTGACAAGTTTTAGAAGGTCTGATCCGAATTGCATTTTCCTGGATACAATTGCTTCTAAACAGAGGTAATATTAAACAACTGTTCTTCTGCTTGGCAAGCTCTCAGGATGCTTCCCAGGGCTGTAATACTATAATCTCCTCCTACTCATGTTGCACACAAAGTTCTATGGGAACATGGTGAATGAGGCAGGCAAAGCTGTTATGCTAGTACGAAGATGTTTAACTCCATATTTGTATTCGTATCTACATACACACAGATATATACATTTCTTTGGCCCCAGAAAAACACTCTAGAACTCCAGCCTCATCCTGTGTAGGAGTATGGCCCAGGAAGTAGCCTATAGTACGACATGCCCTCTAAGCTGCTCTCTCTGCATTCACAGTGTCAAAAAAGGACACTTTCTACTAGCCTTCTACTACTTCATCGCATGTGAGCTCTCCAGATGTGACTGCCCCATGTTACTTATGTAATGCAGTAGGATACACTGGGTGAGGGCCCAGACAAGCACGACCCATTGTTGTTCCTGATCATTCTGCACCAGGTGGTGCTCTACCATGTCCACCCAAGGCTCTCAGGCATTCTTTTCCCTCGTGCTTCAGAGCTTATCTAAAGCCCGCATCTGAGGCAGGCTTAAATGCCAGCTGTTTGAATGCTAGACAAGCATGAGCTGGAGAACACGCATGAAGCTATTTCTAGGACAAAGTGTAAGCATAACAACTAGGTCTCTGTGGTGACTTGCCTCATCAGCTTTTTTCAGTTGAAGGGCTGAATAAGAGGGGTGGGAGGTGAATAAGATCATCCTTACCCCAGTCAAAAACAAAACTGCATAAGCAGTCATTGACTGTTGTAAATGGTATTTGTGCATTTAAACAAAATGGAACAGAGCATAGAAAGTGGGGGTAGGGAATATTTAAACCCTGGAAGTTATAATGTGAAACTTACTCTTACAAGAGGAACAACCCAAACAGCAAATATTTACATGGTGAGGCCACAGCTACTCTTTTTGAAGTGAACCGCATTAAGTATACTAGGAAATATTTCCACGTAAGGAAAAGCCACCATGAAGAGTCATTTGAGCCTTACCATCAATGAAGATAAATACTCATGAGTGATACTGGTGGTTTATCTCAATGTAAGTCATAAATCCTATTGTGCGTTTCCCCTCACTGGGTCTTTCCTGTCTCCCATAAACTTCCTATGAATCATAAAAACCTGAACTTAAATAATGCCTTAAATACCTGAAAATCATAGATAGCCAGTAAAGATTTTTTTCTCTAAATCTTTTCAGTTAAGATTTTTTTTACTACCAAGTTTTCTTAAACACTTTCTTTCTTAGTTCAACCTGCAAACTTCATTCATGCACTTCTTTTCTGTGTTCCTATAGGCAGAGAAGCTGAAATCGTGCATTTACCAGCAATACTTTCTGATTCTGGTACACATGCTTGCAAAATCGTATTTTCCATAGAAGCATTTCCTAAGTAGTCTTTTCTGCTAGGGTTCAAACAGAAGGGTACAGACCACATCTAAGGTTGGAGCAGAGGAACTCTATAAAGAAGAATCTGAGTAAAAGTAGGTTGGAGGTAACTTGTCCTTCGGGGTAACATCATTTGCTTCAAAATTATGCTGTCTCAGATCATCCATGAATTGAAAGAAGAGTTAACAAAGCAACAAGCTTTCCCTTCACTCACTATGGACACTCTCAGACACATACAGTTTCCAAGTGTGAGGAAGATAAATCTTCTTCCATCTCTTTCTTAAAGCATTAAAAACACTCAATACACAGCAAGAGGCTTCAAACTCTTGCTAGCATAACATGGAAGATTCTTTGCTTTGGGAAACAGTTACTGATAAGCTTTGTATTATACCAAACTCTTCAGAATTATTTATTCCCAAGATACAACTTGGTGTTTAGTAGACCCTTTTAGTAAACTGCAAGAGCCCAAATTAACTGATTCTACGGATAAATGATACATGATAAAAGGTAACTGCAGCACAGAGTGTTTAATACTTGGATGCTCCAACCACCTATTTGACAAGCAGATTATTTGACAATAACATCTAAGCTAGAAAAGCAAGTGTTTCTATCTTGGCAAGTGATTTGAAAAAATAAACACCTGAAAACAAGAGTTTCTAAAATAGCTAAAAATGAAGACGTGATCAATGATCATAGACAACATTCAGTCCAATGAGACAAGCGAATGTATATTTAAAAGAATCAAACTAAATGAGGGCTCACATGACTATGTATTAAAGGGGTTTAGGCATTTTTCTTCAGTGAACACATCTGCTCAAAGCAAAGTAACTGTCAGAGAAATTAAAATAGACAATACATAAGCTAACATAAGGCCATGTATTGTTGCTTTTAGCTTTGATCTACCTAACGCTCAAAAGTTGGGGGGGTGGCTGAGGCAGGTGCAAGTAAATAAATATATTTGGGAAGATGTAAAAACAGTCTGGAGAAAGATTGTTGAATTTATAGAAAGAATACCATACAAACAGTACTTCATGGGTGAATTAACTGAAGCAGCAGTTGATAGAGAAAATATGCTATCATATAATGAACTACTGTATAACACAGAAGAGGGCCAAGTTTGCCCAAGTTCTCAGTTAACTTCATTTTGCAAGCTGTTCCAGTGAGTTTTGGGGAATATTTTTATGACAAATAATAAGAATTTGCCGAGTTTCAGCATCCGTGCAGGGACAGGAACCACGCTCACACATTGATGCAATGCACAGTCAGTTCCCTTTATTGCTCCACTTGTGTGGTTATGTACATTTTTCATATCTGCACACGCGATCACGTTATTCGGATAGGCTACAGACATAAATCACGCGCTGTTCACGTGCCCCATATTCCCTTATGATTGGTAACTATGCATTAAAGCCAATAGCAACAGACCGCCTCCACGTCCTTGAACACATCTTGTTTTTGCTAACCCACACCATGTGTGCTATCAGAACTTTCTCAATTGCTATTCTTAGCTGTCCTTTCCAGCAGCCTGTTCAGTTACGCTGTTTTGCTTAAGCGGCCTAGTCATGCTAACTCTCAAGCTACATCAACCCCAACAAGAATTCATCCATTTTACATGAAAGCCTACAGAATAAGAACTCTCAAGAGACATCTACAGCACAGGTGAAGTTTTTTGTCACTGTCATCACAAACATTTCTGCTTCAAAAGCAGTATTTTGATCTCTGTCTCCATATGTCACTCACACTGGAAATTCAGTTTCAGTTTTATTTTACAAATTAGTCTTCATCACTTTTTCTACATTGGACTTGAACTCCAACAAGAGTTTGGCACAAGAGGGCTCCTACGCATAACAGAGACTACAATCCCCAAGATATACAAACATTGTTTAGAAAATTTTGCTTCTGAAAAACATTACAAAGTAGCTTACCATTATGAAAATTTTCAGTTACTGTCCTCCACCCATGCACTGAGAATTTTGTTTCCAAGTCATCAAAGTTTTTCTCTTTAATAAAACCACTCTGCCACCTAAAAAATTATTTTATGTTTAGAATTAAGAGTGTACAACATCATTTTTTCAGGTATCACGCATTAAAAAATCGTTCCTAGGCAACAACTGTGTACACAAAGTATTAGCACAAAACTAATTAATTGTTTGAAGTTTTACAAATAAAAGTCTTTATTAGTGGAAAAGATTAAAAATAAAGATTTAGTTTGAATTTGTTACAATCCCTGGAGAGAGTAAGCTGATTTTCATTAATATGCAAGCTACTTATATGTGTTTATTTCCCAAAATCAAATACTTGAGGAGCAAAAAAACGGAAAAAAATTAGGAAACCACAGAAGAACCCTCCCATCTAAGGTCACAATGATTAATGAAATGGAAATGTTCATGCAGCTCAGAAGTGGCCGTATCACACGGAAGTTTTAGAACATAAATATCAAGTTGTTTCCAAGAAATTGTACCCATTAATAACCTTAGACCTCACTTGAAACCCAAGAGGCATAAGGAAAGTATCTTGACACTGATGGTATTGATTAGACTGCGCCATTGAAAGTTTCACACACCCACCACAATCCATCTAGGAAATTCAGTAAGACCTGAATTCCAGTAAGGACAAAATAATTTTTAAATGTAGGTGTAATTTTTGCAAGGGTTCTTGCCAACGTCAGTGTAGATCACACGAAATCGTAAGCTTCTCAGACCCTCATGCCATATAAGATTTCTTCAACATCTGTACAACCCTTTTTGTTTGATATTCTTTATATCTCACGACTCCTCAACGCTCTTAGTAGTACTAATTGTCATTACAGTCCAGCAGAATATTATAGAATGGGGTATCAAAACTAGATAACAATAGGATATTGCTAGATATTTAATTATCCAAATGTATCCAAGATGTTTTTTAAGGGATAGAAGGGTAAATTAAGATTGCAACAGTAATTATTCCACTAAAAGACATTTTAGTATAGTGCATAATCTGCTTCTATAGAGAAAGGCAAAGTTGTCTCACAAACAGAAATAATTTTGAATATGATAAGGAGAGCTCAATTCTCCACTGACTTTTACTGGAGATAAAATACTATTATTTTCATTTGGTGTACCTTAGTGGAAACAAAGGTAAATGGCTACATGAAACTCAGCAGAAAAATGAAATGGGGACCAAGAAAAAGAGCAAGAACAACAGTTCAATATTAGAAGAATTAAATAGGAGTCAGTTTGGGAAACATGGAGCAGCTTCTACTGCTGTAAGCCTCGCAGTAAAAAGCTTCCAAAGCATATTCTATGATTTGGGACAAAGGGAAAACTGGGGGAGTGAGTCTTCAGTCTCTGCATAGGAGTCTCTCCCCTCTTCACTGCCTTGAGGTCAGTCTCCTAACCTATTGAAGCACTATGATTAAAAGAGGAGATATAAAAGCTATGACCCTTCATCTTTTTTCCCTCTCCCTTTAGTCTCAGTTTCTTAGCTACAAGCATGAACAGATTAAAACACTGATTTGATTGATTATTTCACTAGTCTTTCCCATGCAACCATCTCATTATTGTGCCTTAAGCTTGTCAAGGGAAAGCCTAATACATTGCAACTGGCACATTCTTTCTTGTCAGTGAGGTAAAAGTTTAGCTACATGGGTCTCGCACTTCGTAATTGTGGTATTGTTGCTGTTAGACACAAGTCCAAGGGACAGCCAAAACACCCTGTCAGCAGAAAACTTGGCACTGCCATATTGATTTTTAGGCCTCATTGTGCAAGAGGTACAGTTCCAGGCTTTATCAAACAAAATGTTATACGGTTATTTAAATTGTTAGCATTTATTTTTCAAAGCTATTTCTAAACAGTCAGCTGCAAAGCACTGAAGGGCTCTTTGGGTAGGTGTGTCAGGGCTGGAGGGAGGAGAGGGCAGGAGGGCTAAGAACAGACAGGCAAAGTTGATCAAGTCAGGATGCTTAAGGGGGCCTCAATCTCTGTATGCGTTTCACCAAGCATAATTGCTTTATTCTGGAGTAACTTTTGTAAATGAGTGTAAGATTGCCTGCGAGACAGTAGGTCAGAGAAAGCAATTTTATGGTTCTTGTTTTCATTGGCAGTTGTAGGAGGTTAAAGCACTTTATTACTTCATTCTGAATTTGCTATCATAACAAGTTATTTTTGTATGGCTACCTTGGAAGCGTACATTAGAAGAAAGCATTCTCCTCGCAGTTTAGAGATTTCATAAAACCACATAACTTGCTACCTACTGACAGAAAAGCGCATGAGAGCTTACATTAAGCAGTCTTCATGTGCTTGTTGGGAATGACATTCCAAGAGATGTTGTAAATCTGATCATTACTCTTTTGGTTAATCAAACACTCTCCAGTAGTTGTTCCACGTTCGTAGGAATGTTTTTTTTAAGAACTTTAGGAACTACCAGCCAAGCATCTAATGCTCTCCTCAACGGAAAGAAAGTCTTGTCCAAATGAATAGAGACAGAAGCAATTCTCAAAATAACTAAGCTACCCCTATTTTGAGCCTGTGCCATGCAAGCAGTCTCCTCCCCCTAATATATATAAAAAAAAAATCAAAGAAAAGCTGCATATTTCCAGGTATAGGCTTCTAAATATTTCTCTCAGAAGCCATTCCTCATTTTTCCTTTACTTTTACAAGTCCCACCAGAAGTCATGCAAGTAAGCAAGGATTCAGACTAGGTGAAAAATGGTGCCTCATCAAGATATCCAGGTCACATTAGAAAACATATTTTCACAGGGTTTTTAGCAGAAATAATGTTACATCCTTTCAAATGTAATTTTGATTTGGTGATAGATAAATGAAAGCAAAAGCATAATTTTTTTAGCCTTTATGTCACTGAAATAGATAGTAAAATATTCTGCTTCTTTGAAGACACTTGTATGCATCACTCGTTGTACAGTGTCTGTTTTCTTTCTGTGTATCTGTTTAGGGTCTGTTTTATGAGTTCCGTGCAAATTTTCTCTCCATTGCACAAGAACTGCTCAGTTTATAAAAGCAGATCATTCAGACCAAAAAGAGACTATCAGTGCTACACTTTGCACCTAGCAAAGAATACATAGGCATCCAGCAGGTTATCTTTAATTCTGCCAAAATAATACAAAGGCATTCATCAGCTTAGGCTAACTTCTGCCAAGCAGAATAACACGGATCTGCTTATATAGGGTTATTTTAATCAAATATGCTAGAAGTTGAAACAGTCTTGCCTAGCAGCAAGATAACCACCCTGTATTATTTACCACTATGGACTGTGTGTTTGTGCTGTTTTATACATGCAGATCCAAACAGGAAATTTCAATAAAACCTCTTTTGCAAACTCCCAATCATTTGGGTTAAGGTAAATCATAGACAAAGCTGTACCATTTCTGATGCAACTTTCACCATAAAGAGTTTCTCTGATCTGAAGTAATAAGGACATAAACCTAAGGAAAAAAAATATCTCATCCAAACACCCAACTGGAAGAACATCATAGGGGGTTGGACTAGGTGATCCACAGAAGTCCCTTTCAACCCCTACGACTCTGTGATTCTGTGATCAGAGAAAGTTAAATGGCTTCTTTTAAATGAAATTCCTACATAAGGGTAACATTTGCAATTCTGCGATAGAAAAAAAGGAGCATCAAATGCTTGCTCCCTTCAACTCAGCGGACAGTAGTCAACAAATCCTTACACATTCAAGTACACTTGGTACCTGGAAGTCCCAGGTTTAAGTTGGCAGTCTAAGGAATTTTCTTCTACCTTTTTAAAATCAAGGTTAAAATACACATAACACAAATCTTTTCATCTGTAAAGCAGAGGTGAGATCAGAGACTTCATTATACATTTCCTAACAGTCAACCTAGTATCCATACAGCTATACTTGTCCCTCTCTCAAAGTACTTCTGGAAAATTAAAAGGACTTTATAAGCCTATCATATTTCATGGAGTAAGAAACATGCGGAAGTCTCAAAACTTTCTGAAGACAGGAATGTAATTTCTTGACCAGTTCTACTAATGGGTTGAAGTCAATCCCTTTAAGACTTCTGAAGCCATCTTTACATAGAGCCCTTTTAAAAACAAAAGTCTACTTCTAAATTGCCTTTGCATAGTATTGTAGAAAGTCAGCATGTGGCCATGAACCTGGGAGGAAGGAAGTGCTCTCAAGCTCCAGTTTAGACACACCTATGAAGGCCAAAGTGGCCCTCAATTTATACTGAGGGCAGGATAGGCACAGGTGGAATTTCTGTGCAGAGAGCGCTGCTTGCATCTTCACACAGCACATGCCCAGATACAACCTCAGTTTTTTTTCCCCCAGAAGGTACAATCAGCTTCCTGAATATATCAAGATTAGTTCCTATTTAATAAACCTAACAAAAATCGTCCCTGTGGTGCCCCTGCTGTACTGTCCCTGCTGTGACAATCGACACCCCATATTAGATACATAGTGTGCATTGCATTTACCGGTCTGCAATTTTCTGTCACAACCAAAGTCACTTATGGAGGTTATGGTGTTCTAGCTGTGAAAGGCATAGTGAAAGCCCAGCTTGGTTAATCTGTCTACCTCAGTGCCAGGCTCCAAGGAAGGGCTAGCAGAGCTCTAGTCCCCACTGTGTTAAGAAAAAAATCCAAATCACTAAAAAAATCAAGCAAAAGCCACAGTCAGAGCAATTCAACAGTCAGATTTGCCCCCAGCCACAAACGGGCATCAAATACAGCCAACAGCACTCCAGTTACATGGCCTGGAATTTCTGCTACTCACCTACATCAACCAGCTGCTTAGCAAGGAACCAGGAAGACAAGGTTTTTAGCCTTAATACAGAGGTGTCACCATCCCCAAAATAAGAAAAGTATCATCAAAGACTGTGCTACTCAGATGCAACTAAACTGCTTGTAACAAATATAAACCTCTTAGGGTAGGAGCCAGTGCTTTCGCAAGATAAAATCCTGGAGTCAGAACAAACGCTTTTGAAGGAAAGACAGCCACAAGCCACTGCACTTTTCTCTCTCTCTGTATATATATCTTAATTCTCCTCTCCAAGATGAACACAGGGCAACGTACAGACAATTTTCAAGGCAACCTAAACTACAGCATCACATCCTCTAGAGAGTGACGAAAGAGAAACCATACCATATCACAGGAACAAGCTTCATGGTAACGAGGATGACAATAAAAAAAACCATCTCCAGAACAGAGTAGAAAGGGCCAAGGGGCTACTTTCTTAATTCAATAGATAGGGTAAAAGCTAGCCAGCTACAGGTCAGTGCAAGTAAATCAAATGGAACAGAGAAAGTATCTGGGAAGGGTACATATCCTGTCTGCTCCTGGGCAACACAGAAGGATGCGCCATGGAAGAATGTATTCAGAGGACGTTGTAAGAAAGTAAAGGAGCACCTAAAGATAAACATTAGGAGATTCTAGAATACAGGATTTAGACATAGGATGATGATAGTTCTTTTTCTTAGGGCTGTCCTCTCCTTCACTGGAACAGGCTGCCCAGAGGGGTTGTGGAGTTTCCTCTCTGGAGATATTCAGATACGTCCCACCTGGACGTAGTCCTGTGCAGCTGCTTTGGCAGGGGATTTGGACTAGATGATCCACAGAGGTCCCTTCCAACCCCTAACATTCTGTGATTCTGTGATTTCTTACTTTTACACCTGCCACAACTGCAAATGAGAATCAGAGCTTTTACATTCAAATTGCAAACCCCACTCTACAAAGATAGAAGCAACAGTCAGTCAGACAGGCGAAGGCACTGGAATACACCAGGTGAAAAACTGGAGGCCTCACTCCTTTATTTGTGATTTTGAGAACCCAGACTAACTTTGTGGACATCTCTAACTGTCCCGCCTATGGGCTGGATGAGACAGAAATATCAGCAGTCTTTAAGCCTAGTCTGGAAACTTTGTTCTCTGAAACAGGAACATGTAGCCTTTCTGGTTCATTCGTTGTGTTGATGGATTTGATGTTTCCTGATTAATCAAGAGTTTTGTTGAACTTTCTCTTTTCCATTTTGTATTTACAAAACATCCAAGTATCTTTTTCTCCTAAGCTTTGCAGAAGGGAGTAGCTCATTTAATAACTTTTAAGGTATTTAGAGGCCTTTGGGCATGCAGCATTGAGAATTCCTGTATTTCTACACTAACAATTACATCTTTTTCTCTCAGCAGCTGCCTTGGGCCGTGTATCTTTCAGAATGTTATGTTACCTAATCACTTTCTTAGCACTAGTTTTTTCTCAGCAAACTTAAAAAACTACAAAGAAATATTCTAATATTCTTTTCTTATACAAAAGCGCGTAAGATTTCTCCAGAACTACTCCACATATACATTCAGTACCTTCATTTCATCACATTTCTTGTGCTGAGGGTCAGCTCTGATGTAAACTAATGTGGAAATGGAACAGAACAAGACAACGGATGGAGAATGCAAGTGCATCAGTACAGGAAATCAGGCTAATACCATAAGGTAAGGCACAGATCTTCTTAAGACCACTTTTACATAGCCCTGTGTGGTGAGTTGACTCAGGCTAGATGTCAGGTACCCACCAAAGCCGCTCTATCACTCCCCTCCTCAGTTGGACAGGGCAGAGAAAATATAACAAAATGCTCATGAGTCAAGGTAAGGACAGGGAGAGATCACTCACCAATTACCGCCATAGGCAAAACAGACTCAACTTGTGGAAAAATTAATTTATTACCAATCAAATCAGAACAGGATAATGAGAAATAAAACCAAATCTTCAAAACACCTTCCTCCCCACCCCTCCCTTCTTCCCAGGCTTAACTTTATTCCTGATTTCTCTACCTCCTCCCCCCGAGTGGCACAGGGGGACAGGGAATAAGGGTTGCAGTCAGTTCATCACATGTTTTCTCTGCCACTCCATCTTCAGGGTGAGGACTCCTTACACGCTTCTCCTGCTCCAGCATGGGGTCCTTCCCATTGGAGACAGCTCTCCATGAATCACTCCACAAAAATGGGAGTGGGGCCACGAAAAAATATTTAGGGCCCCAAAAATGGACAGAGGGATGGACCACCTCTCCTACGAGGACAGGTTGAGAGTTGGGGTTGTTCAGCCTGGAGAAGAGAAAGCTGCGGGGAGACCTTCTTATGGCCTTCAGTACGTAAAGGGGGCCAATAGGAAAGCTGAGGAAAATCTTTTTAGCAAGGCCTGTTGTGACAAGTCAAGGCCTTAAACTAAGGGAGAGTAGATTTAGACTGGATACAAGGAAGAAATTTTTTACCACGAGGGTGGTGAAACACTGGAACGGGTTGCCCAAAGGGGTAGTGGAGGCATCCACTGGAAACATTCAAGGCCAAGCTGGATGGGGCTCTGAGCACCCTGATCTAGTTGGAGATGTTCCTGCTCATTGCAGGGGGTTGGGCCTAGATGACCTGTAAAGGTCCCTTCCAACCCAAAGCATTCTATAATCCTGTGGTTCTACAAACTTGTCCAACACAAGTCCTTCCCACGGGCTGCAGTTCTTCAGTAACTGCTCCAGCATGGGTCCCTTCCATGGGGTGTGACCCTTAACCTACATTATCAAAATAGAGGTACAAAACACATTCCATGATTATTCAGGAAAAAGAAATAAGACCCAAACTGAACCACAAGTACCATCATTGCACAGTAAAATCTCTCACCTGATACTTTGTGCAGAGTAAGGGTATATTTGTACTGATGAGTCTATCACCCTAGCAACTACAAGACTGTACCATTCACCTTACAGTGGGAGAATCATGTTCCTGCACAGCCAGTTACACATCCAACTGGTCATCATCACTTCAAGGCAAAGTTTTCTTAAATTACAGAAAAGAGAAAAAATGTTTGCATACAGCTCTGAAAAATATTCAAATTATTCAAAACTAATCAAGCCAAAAGGAATGTTTTTAAGAGGAACAACTGTTGACTTGCTGAAGTGAGGAGTAGCAAAGCTTTGCTCGAAGTTATGAAAGGATAGGTAGTCTTGTTTTGTGGGGGGCTTTTTTGGTTGATTGGGGTTTTTTTAATGTATTCAAAAAAAACCCCATATCTGATTTGAGCAGCTCATTAGTCTTTTCCTTGCACAAGACAAGTATATTAATGCACTTCACTCAGGTTCTGATCTCAGCTGAATTCATGATTAATGCATTTTTACTATCAGATTTCAATAAACACATGGGGTGCTTATGTAAATAGTAAGAAATGCCGTGAGTAGTAAGAACACTAGAAATAACTTTGCAAGCAATGAATCAAGCTAAGTTTATGCCTTTGTCATTCCACTATGTAGCCACAGGGGTGGTGTAGCCACAAGAGTCTGAGGAAAAACATAAAGCAAGATTTGCGCTAAGAAATAATCTCTGATTAGACCAAACCATAGCATTGCAATAGTAATAACGAAGGCTGAGAAGCTTTCTTGTTCTAAGATTTTCTGTAATTATGTCTGTTGATCTAACATGAGATACTACCTCTCCCTTTGCGCCTTAACATGTGGCACTTCATACACTGTATCATTAGCTCCTCACTACCCCAGTGAGAAATAACTCATCTCTGGCAACAGACAATATTACCACATTAGCCAAGGAAAGAAACAGTAAGAATATGCCAAGTTTTGTTGCCTTTGTTTCTGAATGGTCATCTTCACAACAACTCCATTTTTCTACATCTTTTAATGTGTCTCCAAGAGAGAGTCAAGTCAGAAAAGCTGCCATCAGTAGGATGAACCACATATTCTGTCTAGCAGATGTTAAGTAAAGAAAGCAAGTTACTGTTTTAGTTGTATAATAGTCTGTAGCCTTACTGATTTCAGCAACATTGTGTGAACAAGCCAGGTCCCTTTGGAGTTGCTCTCTGATCATGCAATACATCAAAAGACATAACATCAGTGTAATTTATTCAATAATTAAAATTCATGAAAAACACAGCCAATTACTGATTGCTTTGAGATGCAGCAGACTCCAGATGCACAGAATATTCTTCAGTAGTACAGGCATATATTTATTCTGTAACAACTACAAAAGACATTTGTGCACAGCATTATTAATGGGGTCTGCTCAAGAAGCAAGTAAATGCCCAGAACACACATACAAAAATGCAGCAACAAAGAGGTTTCACACACTTGGTAGGAATTTCAAACTTTATATATGATTGGCTGGATCAACGGGCCAAGCCCAGTTGTATGAGGTTCATCCAGGCTGAGTGCTGCGTCCTGCACTTGGGTCACAACAACCCTATGCAACACTACAGGTTTAGGGAGGAGTGGCTGGAAAGCTGCCCGGTGGAAAAAGACCTGGGGCTGTTGGTCAACAGCCAGCTGAATATGCACCAGCAGTGTGCCCAGGTGGCGAAGAAGGCCAACGGCATCCTGGCTTGTGTCAGGAATAGTGCGGCCAGCAGGAGTAGGGAGGTGATCATGTCCCTATACTTGGCACTGGTGACGCCACACCTTAAGTACTGTGTTCAGTTTTGGGCCTCTCACTACAAGAAGGACATTGAGGTGCCGGAGCATGTCCAGAGAAGGGCGATGAGGCTGGTGAAGGGTCTGGAGAACAAGTCCTGTGAGGACTGACTGAGGGAGCTGGGGCTGTTCAGTCTGGAGAAGAGGAGGCTGAGGGGAGACCTTATCACTCTACAACTACCTGAAAGGAGATTGTACCAAGGTGGGTGTTGGTCTCTCTTCTCAAGGAGCAAGGGATAGCATGAGATGAAATGGCCTCAAGTTGTGTCCAGGGAGGTTTAGATTAGATATTTGGAAAAATTTATTCACTGAAAGGGTTATCAGGCATTGGAGCAGGCTGTCCAGGGAAGCGGTTGAGTCACCACCCCTGAAGATATTTAAAAGACGTGTATCTGTGGTGCTTAGGGACATGGTTTGGTGGTGGACTTGGCAGCATTAGGCTAACAGTTGGACTCGATCTTTTCCAACATAAATGATTCTATGATTCTATAAATTCCAAGAGAAGAAACCAGACAGAGAGATCATTCTGAATCACCTGGTAATAAGAACTCATACTTTCTTCCAAACTACTTGTAAAACAAAAAGTGAAATAACTATGAGGAATTAGACCAAGTTACTCTGAACTCACAAAGATCATTTTCATAAGGCAATAAGCTTCTTGTTAAGGCCTTGTCTTCAGGAATATTAAAGTTACAGCTATAATTCAAACTAGTAAATGTAAGTCAGCACGAAGTAAAAACCCAGTAAACAGTAATACATTTTCTTCTCTTAATCTGCTAATATGCTTTCTTTTCACTAGGATTTTACCCTATGGTAGTAAAACCACAAGTAAACTTGTGCTTGCTAATGTAAGGTAGGAACAGCCTTTTCTGCTAGGTCGGGAGAATGAAGTAGGCAAATACTTGCATTTATCACTAGAATTGTTTTATGCAAGGCACTCATACAAAAACTTGAGGGGGCTTTGTTTTCGTAGGGTACTGTCATGTGCTTTGTAGGTCAAATTCTTGAAGACTGAAAATGCACTGAACTGGGGTTAAAGAAATACTTTATCAGTGCAAAGAGCACTAATTTAAGAGTTATAATAATTCCAGAACACAAATGGATCATTTCATGATCTTTTGGAAGTTTAACAAGGCAGCAAGCAACCTCCAAAGGAAGTCAGAAAGATTACTGAACTTCTTAAGCCTAGGTATCATACCGCTGGTTTTCACATACTCAAACTTTGTTACACATTATTTGGCTACCTTTTTTTAATCTGTCAAATTACATGGTGTTTTCCTCTAACAAAATCTGACCTAGGTATATGACAGCACATTGCTCTAAGTTTCACACAGATCTTGCAATTTATCCAGATATGCTGCAGTGAGCAATACCATCTTGCAATTTATCCAGATATGCTGCAGTGAGCAATACCTCAAATGGCACATTACACTGTATAATACTGGTACCACAGGACTCAGGAATTCTGCTATTTTATCTCTTTCCTCTGCTGAAAAACTATAATATGTCAGAAAGAAGGGCAATGTTACCCGAAAATAAACAGAAGAAATACAGACTTAAGCTAAACAGTAAAATAGGATATTCTAGGTCAGCATTAGAAGTGAAACACAACTCTGTGTTCATATTACTCTGTATTCTGTCTCTGAATATGAGAATCATGGTTGTCAGACTAAACATGATCAGAGGTAACTTAAAAAAAATCTCAAACAACTCCTCTACAGACAGGCAAGATCAGAAGCCTCCAGCCTGAAGGATTCACATCTTCAGCAGTATTACACCGTCCTGTAAATCCAATACAGAGAGAAAAAAACCCTTAACATTTCCCTCAGGGAAAAAAAAAAATAAATCAATCAATCAAAATTAGGGTCTTCGGTGCAATGGTTTCTCTTTCTTCAACTGACAAGTGTCATGGAAAGCTGATGTTCAATTGGGAAGAAAAAATCTTTCCCTAAATAACAGTATTAGGAGGCGGTGCTTCCATGTCACACTGCATTGGTCAATCTGTCAGGATAGCTGGTTTCCTGAAAATCAGCTCCGTGCAGATATTTTTCTTAAATCATGTGGCTTTCAAATTGCTAACAGATATCTAATTTGAGTCTCTCTTTTCTTTTCCTACTTTACTTTTTAACCCTGTACACCCATGTGGTGGATTCACACTGTTTTCCAGCTAATGCAGACCCTTGTCAGTGACAGATCACCAGGCACCCTGCAGCTTGTGCTAATCAGAAGCATGAGTTTCAAATCAAGGCATCAAAAGAACAATTTTCTCAGAACATTATCCTGTAAGGGGTCTCTAAGGCAGCTTTCCCTCTGGGTTTCAATAACCTCAACTACAGCAAAATTCCTACAGTTCAGCTTGTGATAGGAGAAACACCACTATTTTGGACAAGCCTTTTAGATAAAACATGCAAGTGAACCTCACGTGACTCTAGATCAGGACTTTCCATTGACCAAGAGCTCTGTTCCGTCACATACAATTTCCATGATCCTACCTACAAAGATTTAGAGGGCATCCATGGCTTGACTGTGGCTTAACCCTGGAGTCTGACTCAGAAGTCAAGAATTCCTCTTCTCCATTTCCATTTCCTGCTTGATTTTGGCAGGCTAGCATGGAGTCCCTATAGAACAAGGTCCACATATATCATGTGCTTCTATCCTGACCACTTAAAATTCTCCTTTTCCTTCAGGGGTTAACCTGTCCACCCTTCAGAGTAAATTCTGTTGAATAACCGTATGGTTTAGGTAGGGAGGGTTCTCTGCCTTTTAAAAAATAAAAAGCAATTCTAGGCAAAAAATAATTTTATACAGCTATGATCATGAGTCAGCTGACAAGAGTTACAGAAAATTCTAGTGTTCACAAGCAGCATGGGCTGGTTCTTCGTGACATAACTACTCAACAGCTCACAGGTCATAGAAAAATAAAAATCGAGTTACTGAAACAGCTCAGAAAAAAAGAAAAAACATTCTGAACCATCATCTACTTCCCGAGCCTTCAGATGTGCCAAACAGAAGGGTTACTCAGTTCCCATTTTATGCCCTTGCTGATCTTTCACCAAAAAAAAAAAGTGTTATTTTTGTGCCAATCTGGAATGAAAGTCATTAGTATCTCTTACACGAAAATGTTTCAGCATGAAACATTTCACACCACAGGAACAAAACTGAGGAGGTTCTGTTAGAAAAAGATTAGTTTGCACCTTACCTTTTTGCTAGTTAACAGCTGGCCCATTAAAGCACTGCAAAAGGCTCCAGGCCTTTCCAGTATCCCGATAAGGAAAACAAGCCCTTAAAAGAAGAGGAAGTTGCAACACTGTCTACCAGCAGCTATTACTCAAGTGCCAGCAATGACGCACTACTGCCATCCTTCTATCCCCAACTATTCCCAAAGTACAGGCATAAAAGCCTGGACTGCTCTTTTTCCTTCACCCCAGTTTTCTGAATAAACAGATGGGCATGTTCTCAGACGATGTAAAATTGTGGGATCTCAAATGTCTGGGACTTTTTCATGTTAGCCGGTTCCTAGCCTTACGTACTGTTCACCAAGGCTCTCGGTTTAAGGCCAGGAGTACAAAGATATCAGTTCCTAATAAAACTTCTTTCTCTGAGTGTATTTTAATGCTGGGGACCTTGAGAACTCAAAGTGCTTTAATAACTGTTAAATATTTGGTGTTTTCTAAGTGTGTAGGGGGTTCTCTAAAGTTTTTGATCCTAGGTGCTGCAGGAGTTACAGAAACCCAACATATAATGTTGCGTATGAGGTATCTGGGAGCCATGGTACAAGCATCTTCCAGTTCAAGAAATTACTGTAAACAACAAAAATTACTTCTTTATACTTTTATCAGTACTTTGTTTGAATTTTCCATTCTACTTACAGCAAAGCCTGCCAATGGACTCTTGCTTCAACTAGCACTGAGTAAGACTGTAGGCCAGTCAGCCTCACCTCCATCCTGGGAAAGGTGATGCAGCAGCTTATCCTGGAGGTCATCAACAAGCAAGTAGAGGAAAAGAAGGTTATCAGGAGTAGTCAGCATGGATTCACCAAGGGGAAATCATGCCTGACCAATCTGATAGCTTTCTACAATGGCATGACCGGCTGGGTAGATGAAGAGAGAGCCGTGGATGTTGTCTACCTTGACTTCAGCAAGGCTTTTGACACTGTCTCCCATAACATCCTCATAGGGAAGCTCAGGAAGTGTGGGCCGGATGAGTGGTCGGTGAGGTGGATTGAGAACTGGCTGAATGGCAGAACTCAGAGGGTTGTCGTCAGCGGCGCTGAGTCTAGTTGGAGGCCAGTAACTAGTGGTATCCCCCAGGGATCTGTACTGGGCCCAGTCTTAATTTAACTTCTTCATCAGTGACCTGGATGAAGAGTTAGAATGTACCCTCAGCAAGCTGACTGATGACACAAAACTGGGAGGTGTGGTAGATACACCAGAAGGCTGTGCTGCCATTCAGCCTGACCTGGACAGGCTGGAGAGTTGGGCAGAGAAGAACCTGATGAGGTTCAAGAAGGGCATATGCAGGGTCCTGCACCTGGGGAGGAACAACCCCATGCACCAGCACAGGCTTGGGGCGGACCTGGAGAGGGACCTGGGAGCCCTGGTGGACGACAGGTTGACCATGAGCCAGCAGTGTGCCCTGGCTGTCAAAAAGGCCAATAGCATCCTGGGGTACATTAAGAGGAGTGTGGAAAGCAGGTCGAGGGAGGTTCTCCTTCCCCTCTACTCTGCCCTGGTGAGGTCCCATCTGGAGTACTGTGTCCAGTTCTGGGCTCCCCAGTTCAAGAAAGATGAAGAGCTACTGGAGAGAGTCCAGCGGAGGGCTACAAGGATGGTGAGGGGACTGGAACATCTCTCCTATGAGGAG
>Ga0065711_1028834_pt1 | contig 38958 bp, 22 predicted proteins | sample Hoacrofraction12_FD_59098 | JGI IMG/M metagenome (GOLD analysis project Ga0065711, IMG submission 59098) | Hoatzin crop microbial communities from Cojedes, Venezuela - Epithelial fraction 12 v2 (version 2) | ecosystem: Host-associated > Birds > Digestive system > Esophagus > Crop | place...
CTGCCCACGCAGCCCTGGGGGAAGAAGTGGCACCGGGGCTGCAGGGCTGTGGGACCAACTCGTACTGGCGGTGTGGGAGATCCCTCCATCCTGGCTGCGTGGGAGACGCATCCCTCCATCCTGGCTGCGTGGGAGATGCATCCCTCCATCCCGGCTGCGTGGGAGACGCATCCCTGCATCCCGGCTGCGTGGGAGACGCATCCCTCCACCCCGGCTGCGTGGGAGACGCATCCCTGCATCCCGGCTGCGTGGGAGATGCATCCCTCCATCCCGGCTGCGTGGGAGATGCATCCCTGCATCCCGGCTGCGTGGGAGACGCATCCCTCCATCCCGGCTGTGTGGGAGATGCATCCCACCTGCGGGACCTCCCTGCTCTCCAGTCCCCGTTCAAAGCGTGTAGGGAACCCGAGGGCAAGGTGGGCTCTGACCGACCGACAGCTCTGCACACAGGATGCTGGGACAGGGGGTAAAATGCAAAATTCATTGCAGCAAGACAGTATTTTCCTTTAGGATTCTGGGGTTTGTGTGCTTTTGGAAAGCATTTGGCAGCCACAGCAAGTATGTTTACAAAAAGAGCAGAACTGGTAAAGTTCAGGTTCGTGTTTGGATTCAGCCCCAGCAAACTGAAGCTGAAGCTGTGCCAGACGTTTGAAGCTGCCAGACGACAGTTCATCTCAAACAGAAAGCTGAAGAGGGGGAAAGAAATTTGTCAAATGTATTCCATGTGGAATTTCAGGCAATTTAATTTGATTCACTACACTCTGAAATGTCTTGGACTTCCCTATTGTTTCTTTACTTTAACACTAAATTTGATACCTTCTGGGATCATCAGTGCTTTGTGCTGCATTTGTCACGTTCTCTAATTTACTGGTTTTAGTCGCTCTGTTTTAATTGACGGTACTGAGCCCTGCCAAAAGCACGCTGTTAAATTTAAGGTTGCTAGCTGAATCCTGAGGTCGTTCTTCAGGCGAGGGGAGTGCTGCCTTTCTGCTGGAGACCCCTGTAGTAAGAAGGGGCAGAGGGGGTAAACGTGAAAGAGGAAAGGGAAAATTACAGTAAACCTCATTCCTGTGCCTCCATCAGAAGCATCGGGAGCCGAGCGCCGCAGCTGCGGGGATGCAGTTGTCAGGACATGGGCTGTTCAAGGGTGGCTGCGGAGGCCAGGACCTTCATTTTTATTCAGTGATCACCAAGACCAGACAGTGTGGAGCTGTATTTTATTGTGGTTTTGCTTTTCCAATTAATTTCTTGCTCCGTGGGTGAATTTCGTGCGAATTCAGCGGACACTGGAGCCCGGCCCTGGGGCAGGACGCTATGGCTCTGCAGCAATGCAGCCCTGCCATCTCTCGACTTGCCCGATATTTATTACCCACTCAAGTGCAGTTTCAGCGTCGAGGTCACTTTTTCTTCTCCTGCTCCCTCTGACTGAGTGCCAGAAACAGAACTCAGAGCCTCCATCTGTAAATAAAGCTTTCTGAATTTGTCCAAATGTCAAAGCAGTTGAGCCCACCAGGTACCAAACAGTGTTTTATTCCACATAATATTAATTTCTCTTGAAACCTGAAGACTTGTGTAGACTACAGCTGAAGGTAAGGACTGCAGCTGCTTTTTGTGCAGGCAGATGAGCAGAGGTGCACAGCGGCTGCAGGTGAAATATAGCTACCCTGCTTTGATTCTTGCAGATAACAGAATTTTCCATTTCTAATGTTCTTGCCTGAAAGATCTGTTCATTTCCCGCATTGTCAGTTGACTCCCCGGATCAGTGTGTGTTTGCTCCGGAGTCAGGCTAAGGAAGATGAGAACAGTCAAGCCCAAGGTTGTCAGTGTTTACGCGCAAGTCAAGTCCGTGAGGAGTTCAGTGTCTTTAGTGGTGTGTCTGATTTTTTTTCCCCCCCCTGACATGTGCAGCCTCTGTTTCTAGGTGTTGAGAGTTTGTTTGTTTTGAAGAGTGTGAGGAGAGAAGAGCCTGAGGCTATCTGACACGGCTACTGTTGGAGCATCTCTTTCAACTTCTCTTCCTAGGCTGCAAATGGCCTGTGTTCACTTTTTTTTTTTTTCTCCCTAAAATCTTCCTGCAGCTCCCCATGTCTTTCAAATACCGTTCTGGCAAGTTGAAAAGAGATCTGTGACAGAGAGGAAAAACCCCCCAGGGCTGCCAGGTGGGGAAGCAGGGGGATGGCAGGGATGGCTGCGGTTGTGCCGGAGCTCTGTGTGCTTCCCTGCTTCCCACCACTGCTCCGAACGTAGGGATGGACGGTCCTGGTCCCAGCAGGGCTCCTCGCTCTGCCCGGGAGTGCTGGGGAGAAGGCGCTCGGTGCAGCACACCCGGGGTTTCTCCCAAACACAGCCCCAGCCTCCCAGTAGCTTCTCCCAGGGGTGCTCCCGCCAATGGATAAGATGGGCGAGCAGCGGCTGTAACCTAGAGATTGCCCTGCAGTTATATAGGCTCCTCCCTTTATAATTATCACATTAAGATACCATAAAATATGTAGTTTTTCCTCAAGAAATGCACAGTGATATTTAAAATCCTTTCCCACGTAGGTAGTTTGACGAACATGAGAGCGTTGTGAAAATCATTAGCGCTAAGGGTAAAACCTCCAAATAAAGTGCCCTGGGATTTATTTACTCTGTGCTGTAGTAATAATAATTAAAACACATCCTACTGCAGGTAACTCCCACAACTTGTGCTTTGCTCTGAAGCTGAGAAACTCATTGATTAATCCATGGGGTCAATCAGTCCATCTTGTTTGGAGAGGTAATCATAGAAGGCCTGTGCACCAGGACCACGAGTGAAACAGGTTTATTTACCACTGCTTAATCAGAGAACCCAGACTCTCCTGTAGAGTGGTGAGAGGTTTGTTTCTGCTTAGCCTTTAATTGCAAAATGATCTCATTAGTGCCGTAGCGAATCTCAGTACTATCCTACAGATGCATGGAATTTAAAGAAGAGCAATTTGAACAAAAATGGTTGCTCGTAAAAACTTAGCATGTGCCAGAAAGTGCGGTGCGGTTGGTAATTGCAAGATTACCCAAACCAAGCTTCTCTTCATCAGCCTTTTAATCCTAAGGTGAAACATCAGCTGCACGTCCCAATGCCTTTTGGTCCACGTTTCTGTTAGGAACAGAGGAGGACTGTCATACTGAAACTCCCAAGGGTAACCACGTCTACTGAGAACAAGAATGGAAGCCAACAGCACAGTTACTATGGCCTTCACCAAAAACCAGGGTAATCCTCTGGGTCATCCTAGCTTGGGGTGCTGCTTTGCAGGGGACTTCAGACCATGTAAGTGTTCTTCTTACCGGCCTCTGGCATCAGTCCCTGGCTTGTTTGTTAGTTAATAATTTCTGAAATGGCTCAGTAGGGTAGAGTGACAGGCTCTCAGATGGGCAGTGAAATCCCAAATAAAGCAATCGTTGCCAAAGCAGGTGCTGGAAATCCAGAGGTGAGGCTGCATGCCCACGGTAAAGCCCTGAGCAAAAAAATGTGGAAAGCCATGAAAAATGTCTTTAGCATGGGGCGCTGATAGATACAGGTTCCTGTGCCTGTGCTGAAGAAAAGGCTTGAATGTGAGTTGCACGTCATGCCAATCCAATTCAAACTCACTGCCCTTTGAAATGTGGATGGTATCTCTCTGCCTTGTGGTGGGAAGCTTCTGGCTTGGATTTAGAAAATTGGGGATGAAAAGATTGCTCTTAACCCAGTCCTAAATACCAGGAAGAGAACAGAGGGGAATATTCCCTTTACTAATACTTGTTTCTAATCAGATAAAAATAAGTGACAGTGTAGGAAGAATCCCTCTACTAACTGCCAGAACATGTCGATTTATCAAATTTTTCCACTGTTGCTCTTTTTTGAGCTAGCCTTAGAGCTGACAGTGTATGTTTTACAGTGCAGTAAGGTAGATTGATTGATCCTAAATAGAAGAGCCTTTGGGGTCTCGAGCTGATGTTTTAGCTTCAGAAAAAAACGGAGTAAAGCATGTTAATGTAGAGAAAGGAGCCTGGTTTAATTGGACCAGCTCCTGGCTTGCTGAAAATTAATGGCTGGCTGGCTGTTGCTGGAGTGATTCATCTTTTCTATCATGTTCTACAGTCCTTCTCTCCAGGGGTCTGTACTCCCCTCCAATTCCAATACCAAACGTGAAATATACTTCTTTTTTCCCTTCCTTAAAAACATGTATTTTAGTTAGATTGGCTTCCAGTGAATGAAAAATAACACTGGTGGGAATATGAAGGAGGCAGGCAGTGTCTGGGAATTGGGTTTTGTTTACTGTAGGGCTGGTTTTGTTTTGTTTGAATGGGATTTAGATCTTTTTTTAATGTACTCTCAACTCCTCGTTGCTACTGGCTGACTGTACAGGTGACAGAATGACTTTCTAAAGCATCCTGATTTCAGTGTGTTGAAATGTATTGTTCCTTTTCTTTTCATCTGGCCATGGAAACAGAAACCCTGTGTAAGCAAGAGCTGTTAAAGTGAACATAAAGCTAGAAAAGGTGTTGAAAGCATTTAGGTGGCTCTGGAAATGAAAAGATGAATTTTCCATGTAGTTCTGCCCATAGATTTTTATTTTTTTTTTTAATGGATGACTTGTGCATGAACAAGGCTTGTGGTTTTCCCCGTAAAACCTATTGGAGGCAGCCCCAGCTTTGTGAAAACAAAACAGCCTGCAAATGAACACGAGGTAGTCAGGAGTTTAGTGCGTGCCCAAAACCTGCATGGATGATTTGATCATGGAGGGGGCTGAGCTTTGGAGTTCCAACTGGGGAAATTCAAAATACACTTTTAAATGTAAAATAGTGTTATGTGCCATTTCAAATCTGTCTTGCTTGCTGCTGGAGATAGATAGCAGCTCATTTGCCGATTCAGAGGTGTAGCCCGTTGCGTAGCACATGGAGTCACTTGTAACAAGCAGGTAGTAGCTTGGGAATGTCGCAAACATTGTGTTATTGCAGATCCTGTATAGGAGGATTCGCTGTAACTGAAGATTACAAGAAGATACATAAAGATTTTGTTTAACGTAATTACATATGGTAAATTGTTATGGTAATTTATTATTATTCCAGTAAGGCAAATACTAGCAGTCATAGCTCAGAGATCATAAATAATGCACTGGAAAATTAGATATCATGTTTCACATTGACCTGAGATATGGAAAATGGATAAAATTGCAGCAGATTTCTGTACCATTGATTGCAAGAAAATAGCACTAAGAACATGGTAAATCACGCTAAATGTTTTCAGCAGATGATAGACTATGGAGCAGTTCATTAATTCTCCTAACTCATTCATTATTTTTGTTTTTTACTCTGAGAACACTTAATGAATAATCAATGTTTTGTGAAGCGGAGGGTGTGGGCATGCACATTTTTATATACATTCATATAGCAGCCAACATACATCCATTTATCTCCAACAGTTTTCTGTATCAAAGCGTTTTCTTAAACTGTATACTCTTAAACTTAATCACTAGGGATATAGTTATTAGACTCGGAAGTAGCTGTTTGGATTGCTGTTTTTACCTATTACCAGTAGAGTTTGGTTCTCCCACAGTGGTATAAATATTAAATAAAGACACTAAGAGTTTATTAGTGTAATATTTTTTATGGGGACATGGTTGAAAATGTAACCTATAAAATTAGTAATGGCAGGATAAAAATTATACATTGTTTCTATCAGGTTTTACAGCCATTATTTTTTCCTATTTATGCATCGTTTTTCTTGTACAGAAGGAGAAGGGCTCTGAGTATTTTATTAACTGCGAGAAGCAAATTTGGTTGTGTGTCGTGTGATCGTATGGGACTCACTGCCAGCGGGAATGGGGCGGAAGTCAGACTCTGGAGTTAGATGTGGCATTGCATGTAAGGGGAAGGGCTCCAGGCAGTGTTTGTTTCCATGGAACACTGAAACAGCAGCGTCTCCAGGTTCTTCCGGAGTGGTCAAAAAGGCTGTTGTACCTGGATACATTCATCCTCTTAGTACAAGAGAAACAAAATCCTCCTGCCTGCTTTTCAGCATTAGCCTTTTGTACACTAGGTATTTTGGTCCCAGAACTCCATCGTGTATTCACGTTTGCTCATAGGACTCTCTTCTTCCAAACAGTTACAATAATAACTTTTGTGACGTTTCTTAATTTTTTAACCCAGTGCAAATTTGGAAATATGCCAGTGGTTTGTAGGACTGAGAATCTGCCACTGTTTGCTTTTTGAAGTGCCTGTGAAAGTCCATTTTCCCATTTAAAATGCTTATCTTGTATTTGGTTAACGTGTATGTGGGTGATGGAGGCAGTGGGATCTGGCAGTCTGAATGAGAAACGGGGAGCCTGAGTTTCAGGATTCAGTTCCCAGCTTTGCTGGGGATTTCCAGTGCGGCCGTGGGGAATTCACTTGGCTGCGGTTTGTTCCCACTGCTGTGAAACAGTTTTCTCAGAGAATTGCACAGGGGTTGCGTGAACATAAAGAAAGATGCCTTGAAAATGTGGCCACGTAAAAGTTTATACTATGTACTTACTATCTGAAATAATCGAAGCTATTCAGTGAGGCACAGTGCGCTCTGTTTCGCATTAGCACTTGATGGAGAAATCAGTTTGCGAGGATGTACGGCACTCGCAGGGTGCCTGGCAATACGTACCGTTTTTTGGGTAACCGAATGGTTTCATGCCTGTTCCTATCCCCTAGTAAGCGGGGGTTTCTTAAATTTCTGATGTGGTGACATGCAAGGGAACGCTGGGCAGGGCTGCCACCCCCCTGCAGAAGTGGGAGGAGGTGGGTGAGCGCAGGCGTACGGGAGCATCGGGCCAGAAGTGCCGGGGCAGCAATACAAGCGACTCGCGAAAGATCACACGAAAGGTACATTTCTGTACGTGCTGGGGATTCTGCGGGTTACCCGGATGTCTGGATTTCCAGAGGTTACAGTTAAGCCATCCTCATCTTCACGGTGCTGGTAGCAGTGGTGCGAGGGTGGCTTTGGCAGCTCAGGCTGGTCGCAGTCGCGCCGGGAGCAAGGGGAGCTGTTGGGGAGACCCAGCTTGAAAAGCGCTGGGATCCTGCTGTAAACAGCAGTGCCTGTTTGCTGCTTCCAAGTGCATCAGGAAAGAAACATCTTCGTGGCAATAGTCCTTGAGACCGTGATGAAAAGCAGAGTTCTGAAGGGACCCGTATGCTGACCTGTAGGATGATGCCCTGCCAGGGGGTATATCCTAATAAATAGGCATTATCCCTCCTGCTCTTCCAGCCCTGGGTGGCTTGCCAGAGGGGGCACTTTTTAATGGACTAGGAGAAGTTAAAGCAGAATCCAGAAGCATAAAGCTTAAAGTGAATTCTTTGGTTTATACCGCTTATAGTCCTATTAAATTCAATATATTTCTCCGACATTTGAGGGGCAAGGAAGTTCAGTGCATTCGTACATCTTTCAAGATCCTTGCTTGATCATTTGACTCTGTCCAGCCAGCTTAACAAGCTAAATAATAAAAGGGAACAATGTGAAACTTGTTGAATTTTTTTTCACCCTGTGTCTTTTTTGAAGAAAAATACTACTTTTTTTTCTGAGATGCCCAGCAGTTTGCTGCAGACTCCTGCAGCTTCTCTGCCCATCACTCAATACCTATTTCAGCACATCAAATTGTCGTAGTTCCTCCTTTCGTAGAGAAGCAATTAAAAATGATGAGGGTAAAGGGTTAAACCTAAAAGCCTGCTAATGAGGGTGTCTTCCTGGTTTGCTTTTCATCAGGCATTTGATGCTGTTTTCAGCATAAGCTTTCGATAAGCATCACTGAACAGTTTTCCAGAGTATATTAAAAAAAGTTTTCTTTTTTTACCATCCTGTAGAAATGATAGATGTGTGGCTCTGCTGTTTAGCTGAAATCCTAATTACTGATGCTGCAGCTTTTGAATGCTAAATTCATGCAGTGTTCTCAAGACTTCAGTCTGGTCAAAGAAAGATGGATTTGTGTCCACAGAGAGATCTAAGTCTAGTAAACAGAGCCAATGTTTATTTGTTTATTTATTAAATTATTTTAAAGCCAAGAGTTGCATCAACTGCAGACTGCATAGACTTAGAGACTTAGGGCTTTCTAAAGGAGAAAAAGAAAAAAAAAAAGCAAAAGTTTTCTTCCATTGGATGAGATTTTATTTTTTGTTTCCATGAGAGCAAAGAGTAGAGGTAAGAGGTGGAATTTGAAAATAAGGATGAGATCTCCTTTCCTTGACCTATGGTATTTATTATAGAAGAGTAGTTTGATTTTTCTTTCCCAGACCTATACACATATATTTGGAAAAAAATATGTATCTATATGATGTATATGTGCGTGTGTATATATATTTAACAGTGCATCTCAGTAGTCATGTAACATCCCAAGGAATCATTTTCACAGGGCAGCCAGTGGGGTGAGCACAGGATTTCCAGTGAGAGTCCTTGCAGCCATGGGGTGAAAGTGGGAGCAGTGCCTCTGTGCTGTGTTGCAGATGTGTGTTCTGTGCTGTGTGTAAACGGCTCCCAGAGCTCTGCCTGACAGCAGCTGAGCACAGTGATCCCTCAGATTCAGACCCTGATGAGCTGCTGCACTGTCTCCCCTCCATGGTATTGAGATGTTCTGCAAAGTCACTCGGGTGAGCCATGGCCTGTCTGCTGCTGTTCGGGCAGCTGTGCGAGGTGCAGTCCATCGTAGTTACTAAACGTTGTGGAATCCATACGTCCTTGAAGCCTTTTTGTGTTTGCAGCTCCTAAGGACGCTTCGGAGAAGTTGGCTGTGTTAATTCATTGCTGAGCATTCATCTACCTGTGCTACCTGAGAAGAGCAGCGCGGAGCAGAGACGTTGCTTGTTTCAAAAATTAGACTTAATTTCTCTCAGGAATTTCTGTGTCTCTAGTCAAGTTTGTTTTAAACTAATGCAAGTAATTAGGGAGTCACAGAGGGACTTTGTCTAAGAGGTAGCCATTTTTAGATAATGGAGCATAAAAGTCGACACAGTGACATATGACACCGGAGCAGCATATTGGAGCCATGCGCTGTGTCTTAAGCAGATGTTTAAGTACTTTCAATACTGAAATCATTACGTACACGTATAGGAAGGGATTTTTTTTGTTTTCCTCTCAGACTACTAATACACTGTAGGGCTTTCTTTTAATCTCAATAAAATCAAAGTAAGCTCAGAATTGTTTTTAACATGCAGTCGTTATTACTCCTTTCTCTCTTCCTCAAATGTCTTTTTGTATATGATGTGTGGGTACTTCAGGAGGTGTAGATGGAACTCGCTTATTGCATTGCCTTTATGTAGCAGAGGAGTGCAATAATACACCAACTGATGTACCTGGTTTCTAACAACGCTGATGGCATGGAACTGAAAATAAGTAAGGTATTAGCAGTGAAGCACTCAGTGTGTTTCCACATATTTGTGATAGCTGTGAACGCAGGGGAGATGTGCAGAAATTCCTGAGAGGTGAAGGAGCTGTTGCAGTGTGGTGGTCACCAGGGGTGTGGGGGATCTCCCCGGGCAGCACCAGCCACCTCGCCGGTCTCCAGAGGCCATCCAGTTTCTCCAGGTGTGCAGTGTCGGTTCTTGTAGGTGCCACCAAACCATGTGTGTGTTAACCTCTTGCAGTGCTTTCGTGAGTTTTTCTTTTTCAGACTAGTCTAAAAACTGTGGCTTTACTGTTGAAGCGACCAGGGCCCGGCATGGGTCTGAGAGCTGATCTGGGGTTGCCCGTACGGTCAGATCTATGGCAGCGCTGCAGAGTTTTGGAGTTAGTGTTGACCAGGCGTTGTCCCCAGCAGGCCATTTAGAAATGGAACCTCATTTGGGCGGCTAAGAAATTTTGGGCTTCAGGAGATGAGCCGTTGTGTGCCGGTTGATCTGAAGGCCAGAGATGGGCTGTTGTGTGCCAGTTGAGCTTGAGGCCAGAGCATTGGCTTGCTAGCATGGACTGGTAGCCCTCAGCACAGGTTGGGTTTGGGTGGGATGGCCCTGCGCTGTATGGCACACAGCACCTCAAGAAGGACCCGAGCTCCAGCTCTGATGATGCTGAAGTTTGAAGCCTCAGCACAGTCACGATTTTTTTAAATTTGGCTTCCAGGTTGTACATTTGAGCTTCAAAGTTTGAGATAATTCCTAGCGTTTCTGAAAACTATGGAGGGCTCAGTCCCACAGGCTTTTGTCTTTATTTATTTAACTGGATGGAAGTCTCGCCTTCGTAAGACAGACATCCCCTCCTCCAGACCGCTGAATGTCTGCCCTGTGCTCTGATACTCAGTGGCTGAAAGCAAGGTTGCCAAGAGCTTCAAAGTGCGGTCGAAGTAGCAATTAAGTAGTATCCTGTCCCTTAAAAAGATGCTAACCAAAGTCTCATTTAAATTTCAATGCTACTTCCTATTCCATTGAAAAAAAACATTTGTTATGATTCTGGAGATAGAAAGCAGAGATAACTGGTCAAGTGTCTTGACTAAAGCACTTCAGATGAGATAGGCGTGGAGGTTATTTGCTGCAGTCTGAGCTACAGTGAAAAGTAAAGACAGGCAAACCCCCACTTTCTGAAACAAAACTGAGGGTCTTTTGTTTTCCCTGGATTCCAGATTAATCGAGAATTTAATGCTGTAGGTCTACGACGATGAAATTGCTTAAAAGCATTGCCCACATTTTTTTATATACTGGATAACTTTGTCCATCTTCTTTTTTATGAATCAACGTGTGGCATTTGCTGTTTGTGCCCAATAATTACTGCAGCATTACGTGACAGTTCCCACCACACACACACTAAAAGGTATGAATGTGGTCTGAATAGGTACGTAGCATGGAAAGCCTTTGTAAGATGTGGTGTTATGGCTTCATTGCAGCACCCTGGTTCTTCAGAGGTGCAGTTTGGTGAAGGAGGGGATGGATTTTCAATTCCTGCACTACAGCTGCTCCTCATTTCTCCATACTGTGATGGTGCCGAGCGCTTTGGCAGCAGGACTGGTTGAGCAGTTTCCTGGCTGCTTTTTTCTTTTTGCCTGTGCCATCCCTTGAATATTTTTATTTACATCCAGATTAGTCCCTGATTCAGCTCTGCAGAAAGCAGCCCTGCAGAAGCAGTCAGCTGTGGTACAGGGAAAAGGGGGCAGTTGGGTTAAGACTGGCCCAGGAGCTCCTCTCGCCTGGACTGCCACTGCGTCCCTTCTCCTCCCACCAGAGCCAGAGCAGGTGGGACTCACCTGACCTAGCTTCTCATGTGCAAAAATGAAGTGCCTGCGGAGCGGCATCAGGCTTGGACTGGCAGGTTTTCCTTATCTGGGGGCAGGCTGGGAGCGTTGCTACGAAGCACGCGGAAGCCGCAGCATGAGAACCCCTGTAATGATCCTAGCGAGAAAGCCGTATATCCATTCTCACTTACTTGAGATGTTTTTACGGGTGCAATATGTTTTCCTTCACCACATGTGTGTTCCGCCCCGTGGATTACTCGAATGGCAGAAAGCATTTTGTTTCCTATGTGATTAGCTGCAGGTTCAATTTCTATCAGATTTGTCAATTTTGTCATATAATAGTTTGAGTTTTTTCCAGCCTAATGTATGTGACAGATTTCATAATGCCAGTATAAACAGTTTTCAAACTAGACTGTGGAAGAACTTGACCAAAAAAATGCCAAAAATAAAAATACCAGCAGCTGAGGAGCTTTGATCTGTCAATGTAGGCTTTTAAATGCAGGCTGAGGTTTGTGAAGCAAAGTTTTACAGTTCCTCGTTGCTGTAGCTGTAACGTGTGGAGGGGTCGGCCCGGGTGGAATTGTAGCCATTTTGGGGGGGCTCTGGTTCCAGCAACAGATGTGTTCTGCAAAACAGTTTAAATTTTTGTTCTTCATTTAATTTTTTTTGTTTTTATATTTCGGATAATGGAATTGTTATGGGCTTTTGAATTTCAGTTAAGAATGTGCAAATAGGCTATCTGGTAAGTAGGTTATTGAAGGGTTAGGGAAATGGAGAACATTTTGTGCAAAAAAATACACACAGTGTGGGTAATAGACTCCAGTCGAATTTAAAAGATAATGGCGACAAGGGAGAAATCCACTTGTAGAAATGGGGAACAGCTGTGTTTGAGATCTAATGAAACTGTATCAAATACTTTAAAAATGGCTTACGACTTCTTCCCTGGGGAATGGAGATAAAGCACAAGAGCACTCCTGAAAGGTCGAAGAAACAGTTAAATCATTTCCTTGATGGTTATTAGAGATATAGAAGACATCAGTGAAAATTAAATGTCTGAAACTTGTATTTGATTGCTTTCCTTATCACGCCAATCTCACACATTTCTTCTCTCTTGCTCTCTGTTCTAGTAAAATTTAATAACTGTGCCGGTAACAAGGGAGTTCGGTATGAAACCAACAGCCTGGACTTCAAGGTGAGAGCGGATGGGACCATGTACGCCGCCCGCCAGGTGCCGATGCCCTCCAAGCAGCTGGTCCTGGTGGTGACCGCCTGGGATCCCCAGACCCTGGGCAGATGGGAGGCGATTGTCAGGTTTCTGGTGGCAGAGAAGTCGCAGCACAACGGGCACAAGGTAAGAAGTTTTCAGAGCTCTTTTTCTTATTTCATTCTTCCTTTGCCTGTGTTCCCCAGACCTTTAATTGTTTGTGTTGCCTGGTCTGTGCTCCCTAAGGAAAGGTCCAGGTAGAAGATACTGCGAGCAGCATCCAATTTCTTGCAAATGATGCTTGAACCTCTCTGACAGAAATGATTCAAGGTCACCAGTGAGGGAAGTGTTCTCCAAGTTCATGCTTTTGTATTTTTAAGTGACCACTTGGCTGTGTTACATACTGCAAGCTATATACCTTATGTTGGCATCTCACTGCTATTACTCTCTCTTAACTTGAGATAAAACCTGGAAATGAAGGGTGCCTTCGTCTCTCCGGAGCCTGTTAAGTTCAGATATTTTTGTGGCAGCGTAGACCTGGAGTCGCGCACTGGCTGCTGCCATGCTGCTGGGACATCTCCCTGGTTTTTGCAGTGATTTCTGTCTGCGTGGCCCTGCAGCTCCGCGGGGGACTTCCAGAGGGGAGGTTTGGGCTTGTTCCCTTCCGATGCAGCAGGGACAGGGAGCATTGCTGCTGCCCGGTAAGGGACACATGCTCACCCGCAGCACAGGCCAGTGGGGTGGTGAAGCATAACGTGGCACCACAGTGGCAAATGTCCTCTCCGCTCACTGCCAGCATCTTCCCTTCCCCACAGCTGAAGAATAAAAACCCAGCACAATTCAGTATTTCAAACAGAAGGTTACAGATGCTTTCTTTCTTTTTCAGTTTCATACGTGTAGCTGAAAAGCAGGAAGGATCTGTCCCTGCCCAGCAGCCCGGGAGCGGGATTGCTTCAGTTAAATACAGCAGTGGGCTGCACAGTGCCATTGTAATTGAGGGCTGCTCTAGGAAAACACATTTCTTCTGGTCTGCTCCTTGAGTAGCTGTCTCCGTCCCACCTCTTCCATATCATCTTTGGCAGCAGCAGTTCTCCACCTTTTCATTTGCTCCTCCTTGCTTTTCAGTGGTAGTCTGGGCTGAAGATCCTGTACTACAGTGAGTAAACGCAGTTACGTTGTTCGGCACCTACTCAAAGGACCTAATTCTGTGATGGCTGGGCAGTTACATTTAAGCAGGATTTGGCAGGAATTTGGCTGAAGAGCCTGATTTATTGCTGGATCGTGAAGACCTGCAGAGCAAGGAGGAAGGTGTGTGTCCTGGGGAACAGTCATGGCTAGTTCAGGGACAGGCAAGGCCACCCAGCCGTGGCTGCGGCTGGGATGAGCGCACCGCAGCCATTGTCAGAACACAAGACTGGCCTCTCCGGTCGGCTTTCTGCAGGGCTTGGGCAGAGAGGGCAGGGGAGGAGGGGGAAAGAGGGAGAGACTTTCTGCGCCGTGTTGTCAGAATGCCACCGTGTGAGTCTGTGCCGTGCGAGAGAGTTTTTGCCACATGCGAGACAAGGAGGAAAAGGCTCGGAGAGGCTTAAATCTCGCAGTTGCCCAGTGGGCTGACCCCTGAGGTTTTGCATGGCTTAGAGCTGTATAAATACACTTCTGCTGCTCTTCAGTAAGGCTCTGGTTTGTGCAAGATATAATTAAGCCCTGTATGTTATGTCAACTGTATTTGCCATTTTCTAACCAAAGAAATACTGCTTCCTTCTAAAAGTAATTAAATATTGAAGGAACAAAGTAAGATGTCTTATATACTGCTTTAAATTTCTTCTCAGGGTAGCAGAAAGAAAACTGAATAAGCACACATTTCTGTTTTAGTAAAATATTTGGTTGGAAATTCATCTAATGTTAATGTAAGCTGAACTCTGGTTCAAAACAGAGAGAGCTAAGCTTTTTAAAATTCATATCCCTCCTTTCTAAAAGCCTTATTAGTGTGTAGTTTGAGGCTGGAAAAATACAGAAAACAAGACTAATGACAAGGTCATGAGCAGTTTTATTGTGGGTCCCTATAGCAGGCATCCAACTTGTGTTTTATTTAAATGCTTGTGCTTTTTACAAGCAAAATAATCCTTTGTTTACTAAAGAAATAAATATGATTATAAGATTATTTTAAAAAATAATAGTGTTTATGCTAAAAAAAACCCCAAAACCTAACAATATCCAGTTCAATGTGTTTCAGGCCGTGACCCTAATATGCTGCCTTTCATGGCTTTTACTAGAAACAGATTTCACATTTGGTTTTGTGTAGTTTAATATGACTGAAGCAGAACCACATAATTTTTTTAAAGATATTTCAGACTGTTTTACTGTATTCAGGATATGGAGACAGCAAATATGGGAGAGAAAGGAGGAGGTGACGTGAGAGAGGGAGAGAGACCAACTCTCTTTTCTGGCACATACATCCATTTCCATTTTACTTTGTAAATTTGTGACTGATTTTCTGAAAATGCTGAACAGTTCCCAGACATTAAAAATAATTGGCATGAAATTTGCCTTACCGCACCTGCTGATCTCTATTTGCTGGCACCTACAGCACAAACAAGTCCTTCTGCCTTGCTCACCCATCCTCTGTGTTTCTGTAGGCTTCTCCGTGACTGCTGGCCCTCGGCTGGGGCAGCCCCACTGCGTGGCAGGAAGCTTGCTGCCCCTCTGAATCACCTCTGCCAGGATAAATCAGGATGGGGTTCACAATTAGACATGGATTGAAGCTTCGTGAAAACATGATTAGCCCTCATGAAGTGGCCATTATTAGTCATTCAGTGTATTGTGGAGGGTGATAGAGGATAAATGTAACAGGAGAAGTCGACATTGTTGGGATACTGGTGGAGGTCGTGGGGGAGCAGAAGTGAGGTCCCTACTCTGCTGCCAATTCCCAGTGCATTCTGAGGGGAACAAACCCACTCTCCTATAGCCTGCCTGCAAAATGGAGGCAGGGGTCCACTTCCCGGGAGGGCGCAGAGGATAAACCCCTCAGTACATGATCCTTTGGATTTGTGATCCTTAATTATCACAATATGTAAGACTGGAAATCTGCATAATGGGCTGGGAGAGCTTTGGTGGTGGCCAGAATGTTTGTAGGGTGGCAGATGAGTTCAGGATGGCTCCTGTCAGGATAGTTGTCTCCTTGTGTGCTTTCATTGCAATATCAGAGGTTTTGGTGTCCATTCCTGTGCCTCAGAGCCCACAGCTGGTCTGTTACTCTTGGTGCAAGCTGACATTTTAACGGTGAGTGACCCAATACAATGATGCTTCCCCTCCTTCTTAGTGTTGGCCTTATAAATGTGCTAATTGCTTTAGATCACTGAATGACTTGGGCAGATCTGCAAATTTTCACTGGTAAACACCATATTGAAAGAGTTCTAACTACTACATTAAAGTTTAATGCTAGTGGGATGAAGTGATAGCAAAGAAAGCAAATATTTATAAAGTGTATTTTATGATACATGAAGCATACATTTTCCCCTCCTCCCCAGCAAACACTGAACGTGAACTTTTTTCTGGTTAATACAAGTGATGTTGGTAACTCTAGGAACTTTTTTTGTTCAGTCTTGCAGGAAACCTGATAGCAATTCAATTAGAAAATGCAAATGAGGTCACATATTTCCCACAGGAGTGCTGAATTACCCCAGAGGAAACTGACTGATATTCTAGCATAACAATAAATACTTAAGATAACGTTTCTTGTACTGTTCTTGTCTGTCTTCCTGTTGTTGCAATTGAAAGTATCAGTCGGGGATAATTTGGAAAGAAGAGAAAGACAGAAAATAAAAGAAAAAAGTTTTTTATGAAATAGTATAAAGTCCTTGTAGCTTGTGTCAGTATTTATGGAAGATAAACTTGAGTTGGATAATGCTCCAGAAGAAAACAAAGAAAAGCCAGACTTTACTTATCTGGAATTAGCAGTGCAATGTCTTCTTTTCCAAGTGTACATGCTATTATTTCTAACAGTTGGATATTGATTCAACCAAAAGACTAAAAACGAGGATTATGTTTGTGAACAGTGACGCTGCTGAAGACTTCAGGCTTCAGAGTGTCCCGTTTCTTAGCTGCAGAAGCTCAAGTCTTCCTGAGTACATGGATGGATAAATAAGTACATGGATGGATAAATACCATTTGTCCTTCACTTCCCGCACTACCCTCTGTGTCCGTACAGTCCAGGCTCCTCCTTGTCACGCCTTGCTAATCAGCGCCCTCCACTACCCGTGTTGGCTTGTCACGTCTGAAGTTCTGGCTCACTCTTTTGCATTTATCTTATCTTTCTTTTTCAGTGCTTGTGTGTGTCTAGGCACGTTAAGGCATGTCTGGCAAATTTTCTTCTTTATTAGTTTATGGATTTTTCTGTAGTTCTCTCTTCATGAGTGTCGTAGTTTAACCCAGCAGCCGGCAGCTAAGCCCTAGACAGCCGCTCGCTCACCCCTCCTCTTTCCCTACAGTGGGATGGGGAGGAGCAGTGGACAAAAGGCAAAACTCGTGGGTTGAGATAAAGATGGTTTAATAAGACAACAAAGGAAATACTAATAGTACTTATAATGCTAATAATAGTAATGATAATAACAAGGATAATAATGAATATGCAAAACAAACTATATACAATACAGTTGTTGCCACCCAGCGACCAGTTCGCAGCCCCAAAGAAGTTCAAACTCTTGGCCAAGAGAAGATTCAAGGTCATGGAAAATGAGAAGAGCAGATAGCTTCCTGCCCCGCCAGCCGACCCCCTTTCGTAAACTGAGCATGACATTTATGGTATGGATTATATCCGTCAGCCAGCTTGGCGATCTCTCTGGCTATGCTCCCTCCCAGCACCTGCACACCTGCTCATTAGCTGAATATGAGAAACTGGAAGAAGTCCTTGATTTCACTGCAACAACTGAAAATGTCAGTGTTACCAACATTCTTCTCCTACTAAATCCAAAACACAGCAGCTGCTGGGAGGCAAATTCACTTTATCCTAGCCGAAACCAGGACATTAGCGAATGCTTGGAGATAGAGGATATATTCAGTACACGTAGCATGCCAGTCGTCTGCCAGGGACTTACTGTAGAAAAAAATACTGTTTTCTTTGAATCTTGTTTATGTCAACCTAAGTTTCTCATTGTCTTAGCTTCTCAAATTCTGAGCATGGAGGTATGTAAATTTTTGCAATGTTAAATCACTGGGAATTGTGCAATTAAAATCTTGCAAATATATGGTTATGCAGCTGGTGGTTAAAACGTTGAGAACTACTGTCAAAAATCAATCCTCACTTAAGCCTAGCTTGTGTTTTATTATGTCTCATCTTATTTTGGGCTTCTTTCATAACGCAGGTATGAGTCCGTAGCCATACAATAGGAACATGAAAAGCTGATTCTTACAGCCAGGTTTGTGGTGGGTTGTTTTTTATTTAAACCATTTAAATAATCATCTCTGGCATTTTACCTCGCTGAGATTTTAAATTCCAGTACAGCCTTTTATTGCTGATCACAAATACAAAGGTCTCTGGGCAGGGAAAGGCTTACTCAGCATTGATCTTGTTTATGACCTCGGTTATTGTGCTGGCCAGGATGCTCTGCGCGGGGCCCGGGCTCGATGAAGATGTAGCCTTCCCTTGATGGAAGAAAACAGCAGCTTAAGTGGGAGTTGTGTTTCCAGTGCTCCTTGTCTTCCTGACACTCTCAAGTGGGTGCACCAAAAAAAGACAAAGAGAGCCTCCACATTTGTTCCTTCTTCTTCCTTCCTCTGCAGTGGGATGAGATATGTGGCATCAGGGTGATGGAGTTTGCTCCATCAAACTGTGTTATCCCCAGAGAGGGGCAGAAGAAATGAGACTGTATTTGTCATCCTGCCTTTTTCTGGCCATATTTATGCACATTTTAAGTACTGAGTCGTTATGCTGGGGCTGTCCTGTTTGACTGCCTCTGTGGGGGATCCAAGGCAGTAACTAAGTCCAGTAAAAATGGCAGCCAGCATCATTTTTATTTCTGTATCCTCATCAGTGAAACAAGGCCTTGACTGACCATGGTCAGTGAGGGTAGATACAGAGATTTCTGTTTTCTGTAGGTGACTTGTGAGACGTTGTTTGGGGTTTTAACAAATCAGATCAGTGGAAAAGATAAGTAAGCAGATAACTAACAAATTAATATCATATAATTGTTACCAGTGGGGCTGCTTATGTTAATTGTGGAAGTCCAGTGCAGCCGTGTCAGGTGACCTTGTCTGACCTCATGCCTATGTGAATTTGAACATCTTGCGTTTAATGATCGCATGAGATGAAAGTGATGTTTGTAAAAACACGTGAACTTACTTGGCCTGATTTTCAGGTGTGTTGAATCACATTGCCTTGCACTGAAGCCAGGATGAGATATGACATACAGGTGCTCATTGCCTTGGAAAATCAGCCCACTATGGGAAGTTTCCGAGTGCTGCACTTGCTGCATTGAGTTCTGAAATAGTCAGCATCTTACCAAGGGTCAGGCTCAAAGCTGTACTAGAAAGATCATCCGTAAGTGAAATTCGCTCCAGATCTGTCTTCCTTCAAACAAAAAGAAGTCCTAAGGATTGAACTGCCTACGCAGAAACAGTTTTTTTCTGATAAAACAAAACCCTTGGACTGCTGCGTACTGCCTGCCTGTGATGTGTGCCTTGCCCTTGCAAGATCAAAGCCTTTGACCTCTGGTTTCACATTCTTTGTAGTTAACTGCTGAAGTCTGACTGCCACTTCCAAAAAAACATTTTGGACTGAATCTCCTAAAAAACCCTTCGTTGCTGTGGTAATCCGTTGACAGTTGCGTGTAAACAGGAGTTTGAGTAAAGACAAAAATTACTTCATGCAGGCACGTCCATTAAAATAAACCTTTTTTAGGGGCTGTGAGTATCCACCTGTCTTTTCTTTGGCCTGGCAAGCTGAGAGAGCTTGGCAGTTGCAAGCGGAGGGTGAAGAAGGGCTTGGGCTCCTCCTGAGCTCTGGAGCCAGGTCATGGTCAGTGGCCGTGCGGCTGCACCCTGGCAGCGCGGGCGGAGGAGCGAGGAGAGCCGGCCACGCTGGCCTCGCCACCAGCCAGGAGGGGACCTCGAACGCTGTCTCCGTCCAGTGAAGCATTTAAACACACTTTAAATTTCATCATGCAAATGGAGATAAATTGAATGTGTTCACATGTTCAAATGTAAGCGTTTGCTTAGGTGCACTCCAGAATTAGGGAGTAAAAGAACAGCCTTTTCTCAAGAGCCTCTTGAAACAACCAAAGGATAACTTGAAAGGGCAAACTCGCGTGCTAGCGCTGGGGAGAAGTACCAGAATGAATTACTTTGCTTTGTGCTGAAGTAGCAGTGGTACTTGTGATCTCTTAAATCTCTTGTGATCTTTTTACTTGCAAACATTATGAGGAGAAGGAATATTGTTACATTTAATTCATTATGATTATTTTAATTCATGTATCTTTTGAACCTCCTGGCTTTAGAAAAATAAAATGAGATTAAAATGTTTCACAGGCTTGTTAAGGGGTAGATTTGCTCGTGCTTCTTTCTGTGATGAAGAACAAGTGTAGTGGGCTGAGTTCTAGAAGCAAAAGAAATGTGTTTTGGAAGAATTGTTCAAATTATTTGCTAAAACTTTTATCTGGGTAGAAGAACTCTGCTTGCTAGCCCAGATATTTCGTATGTTTTGCTCAACAACATACGTGCAGAGTGAGAGACCTAATACCAAGCTGCAGTAGCGGTTTTTACTTTACAGTATATGATGAGATCTACCACCTTTATTCCTGTCCTATAGGTATCTGAACGGGAAGCAAGTATGTATTATTCTGTAATTTAATAGCCATGCTCTTGAGAAGTACTTGTCGTTCTGAAGCCATTGTGTATGGCTTCTTCCAATTATGAGAGTGACAATAACTAGAAGATAGAAGTGTCTTTTTGTAAACACTAGAAGGTAGAGTACAACAGTAATTTAGATGTTTCTTAAACAATCCTACCTAGGAAGCACTGCAAAATTAGATCTTACAAAAGGGAATGTGAAAAGGTCAAGTTGATGTGGGGAGCTTTACAAGGAAACAGCCTCATCGGAACTTTTCATGTTCGGATAAGATGTTCAAGCCTTAAAATGAGAAAGAAAAGTACATCGAGAGCTGTGCTTTGTGGATGATGTCATCTTCTGTTCCTTGAAGGCCCTTGTAATATCCAGAGCCTGAGCCTGACAATGACAAGAAGGGTATCACAGACGCGTGAAACCTGTGGAGACGGTAAAGGATTCCACCAAGGGCAGATGGATTTCTTATGTACCTGCTTTGGTATGTGATTCTTCCAGAGAATGGGAGAGGAAGAGCATCATTTGAAATCATGAAAGCAGCGCATGGTCCAGGAGATGCCTCTAATCATCCGTGCAGTGTGGTACCGCAGAAGAAGTTTCAACGCAGCTCTGCCTTTCCACCCCAGCCGAAACTTTCCTCGCCTTAGAGATGCCTTTCGCATTTCATGTCTGCTCAGTAACGAATGTGAGCGTGCTCTGCCTGCGGCTGTCCGTGCTCTGCTGTACAAAGGCAAAGCATATTGATGTGCTCTGGTGACTTACCAGATTTCGACTTAAACCGGTGATAATTTACCAAGCGTTTAGGCAGACAGAAGGTGTGAGTGCAGGTGATTTCGGAATTCCAGTTAAATTGTACTGGGAAATCAACATCTTCTGTCCCCGCGGAGGTCCCCTGCTCAGCAGCCACCTGAAGAGCCATGTTCTGGCGCAAGGCGCGAGCTGGCGTGTTAGCTGCAGTCTGCGTCTGCAAGTTCCTCATCTGGGCCACAAAGCTGGTTAGAGTTTCTGATCAAACAGAAAGAGCTGTATTTGGTTTTTTTAAGTAAGAGTCTTCTGTGGCAACCTTGTGGGTTTTGCCGAGACCTAGTGAGTGTTTCTTTTCTCTGGAGCCCACACTTAACTTTGCATTTAATTACAGTTACCCACTAAGGGCCCTGATGCATTTTTGTACAGAAAGGAACTTCTCCTGCCTGACTTACAAACCAGAGCCTTGTGTTCTCCCTATTTAAAGATTTCCTGCTTTTACCTGCTATTCCTCTTCAGCCTTCTTCTTGCTTTGTAGCGCTACAATGCTAAGGAACATTTTGATTCCTCGGTCACAGTGAGCGCATGTTATTAGTTATATTGGATAAAATTTTCCAAAGTCTGCAAAGCCAACTAGACACCTAACAACCTTAAATTTGCGTGCCTCCATCATTTTTCAGCTGTCAAGGAACAGTGCACAGAAAGGCGGTTGCTCAGCGTTGACTGCGGGCTCCTTAGGAGAAGGGCACCTGGCATGGCCAGTGCGTGCGTGTGCATTTTACAGGGCTCATTCTCCTCCTCTGAGGGCAGTAACTCGGTTAGATTTTAGTCAAACTTTTTCTTCCGTGTCAGCTGATGTGTTCTGGAAGCTCATGCACTTGCCAAATCTGACAATTTTTCTTACTAATTGTCTCTAATGTGAACTGCTCTATGCAGCCCCACTGCTAGCCGATATAAAAATAAAAGTAATGAATTTTTCCTTAACTAGCTGATTTAATTAAAATGGTTTATACTGTAGTTGTATGGTTTCTATAAATGGAGAGGTAATTTTGTTTAATGAGTTCTTAACCAAACATAACATTCCTGACAAAGGTCACAAATGCTGAGATTCCACTGTTTGCTTTTGTAAGTCGTGATGATCAAACAGCTTGATTTGGCACTTGAAGTATCCTGTCAGGATGGGTTCCCTCCATTCCTGTTTATGCCAGAAATTATTAGTACAGTTTTAGGAGCAGAGGGGGTTCTTCTCTGTATCTGAACACTGTTCATTATCTTTAAAGTGGAAGTCTACTGCCAAAATCATGTCTTATTGTCAATTAGTGGCTTCTCTGCAAACACGTTAATTTAATGCCCCTGCTGAAGAACTGCGCACACTGGAACATCTTGCTGCTAAAGCAGTAGTTTACAGAGCACTTCGACACAAATCATTCATGAAGAGCAATTTATGCCATGATGGTAACGGGATGTGACATGAAGCTATCTTTGATTAAATTTACCACAGCTTACAACTATTAGTAAATAGAGCTAATATAGATAGTCATAACAGATTTCTGGAAGGTGGATAAGGAGAAAAACAGATTATGGATTCCTTACCTGCATGGTTCCCAAAGAATAACTTCACATCGATCGACTATGATAAAAGAAAGCCTGAAATAAAGAAGTCTGATCTTCCTAAAACTATTTTTTTCCCTGTCTCCCAACTTTTACGAATTCAGCAGTGACCTAAATAGAAAAGAATCAATTACCCTAAAATAAATAAATTTGCCTTTTGTTCTGCAACCCTTTCATTATACTGTATGAGAACACAAAATGCAATATCTGTCTCTGCTAAAAGATCAAAAACTGGGGAAACAGTGCATTTTGGGAAAAAAGGGCTCGTTCATCCTCCACTGCCGTCCCTGATGTCAGCAAAATGTTGTCTCCTCAGAACAGAATTCATGCAAATGTTTATTTTGCAGCGCTCTCATGTTCCCTTTGTTAAAGAACTAAGCTATATTTTCGTTGTCTTATTTTCTGTTTGGTAAATATCATTTTCTCTTGTCCTTTCTGCAGCTACCATGGAAACAAGCAAAAATGCTGCAGATTAAATATTTTTAAATAGGTTTTTTCCTTGGTAGAAAATGGTACCGGTATTCCAAATGCGTATTGATATAGGAGATGAAGGGGAATATGTTTGAGCAATGGACTGAAGGTGGCTTTGTATCCCCTTGTACTGATAAAAATATATTAAAAATACGTAGCCTCAGTTAAGCCCTAGAAGTGACACTAGCAAGAGAGCAAGCCAAGTGTTACTGCTTTTCTGAAAAATGTCTAGTGTGAAGTGCTAAATATCCTGTAAAAATAATGAGGCTGGCATATAAATAAAACACCGGATGAATCGTAAATAATTTTAATACTTGGGAAATAAAAGCCTTATTACCTCTCCTCCCATTGCAGGTACTTTTTCTTCCAAGTGCAAGAGGAACATATTTTAGTGCTGAACCTAGAGCATTTCGTTTTGTGGATTGAGCCCTATAAAATTAATAATCTCCAACAAACGTACCCTAAGACGCACTGTTATTTATATGCAGAGAATGGTGGCTTATTTACCCAAACATCAGAGTGATCCAAAATGTTCAGCTAAGCAGGAACACAAAATATGATATTATATTATGTAAATGGGTTTGTGATACGCTCTGCTGGATAATAACTTCCAGATGTCTCTGTAGCCAGAGGCTGACGGATATCAGAGGCAGGTTGGCTGGGAGGGGACACGTGCCAGCTGGCGAGCCCGGCTACTGCTAAGTGTAGCGGAAGGTGAAAGCTGGTATTTCTTCACACTCACTGGTTTTATTTGTGGACTAGTGAAAAGTCAGTGGCTCGCAGCCGCCTTTTCAGGAGCAGGATAGGGCTAGAGGGGCTACAGGGATCCCACGTGTCCTGTTCTTTCAGTGAATTCTTTTTCGACCTCTTTTGTGGGTAGGGGTGGAGTTTAGTCCGAGTCTCCCAAGGAACGAAAGGCTGGCAAGCTGCGGGCTGCCACTGGCAGGAGCTTACAGACTAGCTGGATGGCTTGTCTGACTGCTCTTTTATCGCCAGCGCTGGATGCAGATAAGGAATCTCCCTGAGCTCTCAATGTCAAGATGTAAATGGAGTTACTCAGAGCACCATACAACCGCACCAGTCTGCAGTAAGGTTTCCTGAATCTGTTTGGTTTTAAAGTCTGATGGTCCCTTAGGGGTTTAGCCACATGTCCTCTTCCGAATGCAGCAGGTTGTATTCACCATCGATAAATGCAAAGCTAGACTGAAAAGGGACTGAAAATTTCTTCTGGAGGATGCCGTTGAAGGTGCTGACATGGACTTCAAGAAAGCCCCACACTTTCTGTGGAGCAACCTTTGTGAAGAAAGATCTTTGTACAATCATTACAGATAAGACTGCGCCTCCTTCAACCTCGCCATTGCTTTGTGAGAGCTTGGCCTGTCATCTCAGTGAAAGGTTTACAGTTGACTTCAGCATGTTTTTAATTGACTTTATTTGATAGCCCAGAACACCCCAAAGGAGCGGCAAGGGGAATTGTAGGGTAGACTCTGCCACACTGTACTGGAGTTAATCCTCAGCTCATCAGTGTGACTTCTGATCAGACTCAGGGAGGGTGGTCTCTGAGAGACTCTTCCCCTGCCCTACAGCTGCTCACAACAAATATTGTAGTTGCACTTTTCAGAGAAGGAAGTATTTTATTAGCAGAAGACGCAGAGGCTGCATGATGGTTTGCCCACCTTGGTGATGTGCATGCATATGTCGCAGTGGTGGGCCACAAGCCCACTGGAAGAGACACTGGACAACTTGGAGTGAAGTGTTGATCCCAGGTTTGCAGAATATAGGCTTTGAATAACGCAGCTAGCACGGCACACTTTGAATTGCTTCATCAGCAGACTTTACAAAATTTGGCCCTAATGTGAATACTAAGGCACTAGATCATAGTGAATCCGAATTCGTGACAAATTTACATTCTGACATGGTCTTTTCTCCTGTTGTTTTTCTTCAACCCACACATTGTAATCATTTTTTCTCCGTGAACTTGAAGGTTTTCATTGGTTTTAATTCAGCTGTATTTCTCTAGCTTATCAGTGTCCTAAAGTAATAGACAGGCATAATTACTGAATTATCTACTATTTTATATCCTCGTTTAATTATCTGTGTATTGCCAAAGACCATGCTCACATATTCCATGTTTGGTGTTTGATCCTGTTGTAACGAATTACAAATGACACTGTGTAATTTTCAGAATGGAGAGTGGATTTAATTTTCCACCGGGCCTGTGTTTCATGGACTGGCTTCTCTGTTCTGCTGCAAACGCCTGTCGTCCTCTTGCCGTATGCGAGAGGGTGATGGCACCTCACAAAAGCAACGGGAGGGAAACCACCCTAAAGCAGTAGCACTGAAGGTGCTCGATTTGGTTGTGAGAAGGACTATGGACAGATTGTGTTCCGATGACACTACAAAAGGCAGAGGAATATTTTATCTTTTGAAAATGTCTTCCTGGGATTTTGGAAAGCATATGGCCAGGGAGGCCAAGGGAGAAGGAGCAGTTGTTATCGCCGTTGAAACTGTTATTCAGCAAAAACAGAACTGGAAGCTGTATTTTATAATTAATTTAATTTGGTGTCACATTCTGCTTTTGAGTTGAACTTTAGATCCTCGCAAACTCGAAAGTACAGGAGAGTTTTCTGAGGCTCGCAGTTAGTCGTTTCTGTTAATCCAGAGATGTTCTTGGATGTTTCAGTCAGAGATCTGAATAGTTCTGGCATTTGTACTCACCAGACTTTGTTACTGCATTTGTCTCACAGATTTTAAACAGCAGAAAACATGTACAACGTATTTAAACAACACCAGAGAAATTAAGGTCATGAGAATGCATCGTCAACAAATGAAGATAAAAAAGAGCTGTTGTTTAAAAAAAAAATTGTTGTTGCAAGACGCTTTTGAAATTCTACATACCAAATTCAGAGTCATGTTGATGATTTATTCTAATGTAGGAAAACATCATCAAGAGTGACAAGCAAGCTAGTCACTGTCTAGTCACCTGCCAGCAAATATTTCATAAAGACTAAAAAGGCTGGTACTGCCTTGCTGAGCTGACACTAATTATTTCAGTATACATGGAGCTTTGGGATTCGTGTTAATTCTCAAGTCTGTCTTTAGTTCAGACTCATTCCACTGTGTAAACTCAGCAGAGCACAAATTATTTGACCATCCTTTCATAATCTGTCCCCACGCTCACTTGCCAATTATATAAACTGATCCAAATACCTGCTCTCAAAGGATCCCCATTTGGGAATCACAAGCCAATTAAAAAAAAAAGAGGATATCCACTTTTCTGTAGCTCACGTCTGGTAGTCCTGTTTCACGTTGGCATTTATTTCTGGGTATCTTATTCAGATAATGTTGTATTCATCAGTGTTCAGAAAAGATACTTTTCGGGTGAGAAAGCCTTCTTAGATGAAAACTCAGTCATATATAGCATATTGCATCCCATGGGAAGGAGGAGCTCAACAGTACCTACCGATATCCTGAATATCCCGAGAAAGTCTCCCGCTGTTGCATCATGATGCTGTCTCTTTGTTCATTACACCCTTAAGCGAGTATTTTTAGAGCAACATCTAAATATTGAACAGAGGTGTAGTGATCCTGCAGCAGCTTAGTGGGGATGCTTGCTGAGGGTGTATAAAGCAGCATTCAGGCGGACACAAAACAGCAGTCACCTTGGCGGCAGGAGTTAGCGTGAGAGAGGGTTTGAGAAACGTGACTATCTGTGTGACTGAAAAAGATCGCATTTGTCTGTTCCATGAAAATTCAGCTCTGGAACTGGCTCGTTTTTAAGGTTTGCAGTAGAAATAGCTGCATTTTTGCACAACTGCTGCCAGCCGTTGCAACCAGTGGATGTCTGCCCTGCACAGGTAACGCAGAGCGGAGCCCCGATCGAGCTGTATGAGTTGCTGCTACCCCCAACTCTCAGCATCCAGAAAGTCCACAAGGCTTTGGACCCAGCACTCAGTTCTAGATACTGTTTAGTTTTCATACACTGTGTGGTTTTGAGGTGACTGCCTGCTTCACTGCACTTCCAGATCAGGAACTGAAATGTGCTAATAGATGGATTTACATCAAACCCTCAGCAATGATTCCCACTGAAATCAGTGGCTGCAGATAACCGCTTGCAAATGTTTGTAGGGTGTTTGAGTTTGTGCGTCTCCAGTAAGACTAAAAGTGAGTGTGGCGTAAAATTGCAGGAGCCTGAAAAAATTATTCGCTAGTTCTTCCTATGGTGTTCTTGAGTTTTGGGGTGTTGTTTTTTGGGTGGGTTTTTTTTGAGAAAAACAGCTGAAAATTGTAGAATGCAGAGAATAGTGACCCCACTGGATCTGACCCCAAATGAAGAGAAAGTGGCTTACAATCTTTCTGATTTATGAAAGTTTAAACATTTTCTGGTGGGAATGCGGGTCACCACATGGTAATAAAAGCTTGTCTTTGTTAGTTATCTTTTCTGCGGACTTTCCAGAAGTAAAGCCTGGAATCCTAGAAGACTACAAAGTATTTAAGTGTTGGGACTGGGTAACCTCTGAAGAACTTTTCTAAGTCTACGTTTCATTGATTCATCTTTCTGTAAGGCAGTAATTTTCTAATAATGAACCAGACTCTTTAAGTCCAAACCACGGTCACACCATTTCCATTTGTATGCCATAGCATTTTAATGTGTCCAACACCAAAGTATGCCATGGGCAGAATCCATCATTTAAAAAAAAAATCACAAAGGACTCAAAAGCACCCCAAATAATGAAAATTGTTTTCAAGCTGTGATGTGTTACACTTCCCAGGCTGCGTGGGGAGATGTGGTTTGGGATATGTCTACAGAACCACAGGCTGCAGGCTACTGTAACCCTGTTAATGCCAAGGAGCAGGGTAACTTCATGCTATAAAACTGGGCCTGTGACCTACGCTGTAAAGGAATTCTCTCCCATTTTTTGTGTTCTGGTAGGTTGCATTTATTAGAAATTTGCAGAAACCTCTTTACCCCAATGTGCCGCTTAATCTCCCTGCAGCTGGTGTAATGAAGACGATATATTCTTGGAGGCGTCTTGATTTGAGAGTGACAGCTCCGTATATTTGTGAAAATGAAGTGGCAGCAGAGCTGCCAGTAAAGCATATTGTGTCTTTGTGGTGCAGAAATATATCATGTTGATAACAATAATTTTCACAGTTACATGTGACCGTTTGCACACAGGGAAGCGCCGCTCTTGGGAGAAGTCCTAAGAAGCGGGGAAGAAACTAACTGGTTTTGCTTTCTTGTTTCCAACACAGCCCAAAGGAAGGAGGACCATGCCCGGAGAACTGGCGCAGCAGCAAAGCGACACGCTGCTCCCGTGGCGCCAGCATCAGAGCCCGAACGGCCTGCGGCGGCAGAAGAGAGACTGGGTCATCCCGCCGATCAACGTGCCGGAGAACTCCAGAGGACCCTTTCCCCAACAGCTGGTTCGAGTAAGTTAGAAAAACAAATAGAAATAATAATAATAGTAGTAGTAGTAATAATAATAATAATAATAATAATAATAATAATAATAATAATAATAATCTTGCAGCAGGTCTAGTGAACTAGTAGGTGTGCTCCGAGCTCATGGCTTGGGAAGTCTGGGTCGAAGCACAGGCTCTGTGCTCTTCCTCCCTCCCAAGAAAAGTTGCCTTTTGCTGGCTGCTGAAGCGCTGCTTTTCCAAAGCGGCTTGCCCCAGATTTCCCTCTCCCAGCTGAACGGCAGCCTAATCGCCTCCTTCCAGCCAGTCCCTCAAGAGACGCCGGCGTTGCCGCCAGCGTGGCACTTTGCCCATGCTGTCATCCCGAAAGCGGCTGCAGGTGTGAAGCCGGGCTTGGTGACGCCCGGCGATGAGGGGGTGCTGCATCCTTCCCTTCCTTCGCAGAGCCGGGGTGCAGATGCGTGGCGGGGCTTGAGGAGCTTGGCTGCCTGCCGCCGCTGCAGATGGATCCCTCAGCCCCTGTGCGTGCTGGTTTCTTTCCTTACAAGGATGATCTCTGAGATCAAGTTTACCCATGTTGTTTTCTGTGATGATTATTGGATGACAGGAGAAGAAAAAGAAGGGAAAAGGGACCTTTGACAGACACATTTGGTTGATATATCGCTGCTGTTGATAAGTGTTAGCAAAATACACATACTTGTTGCTATTCCTCTTGCGGGTGCTGGTTTCAGTTTTTGGAGCAGTAGAAAGATGAGCTGTAAAAAAAGAATCCTCTGGCAGACTTTTTCAACTCTTCCGTTGGAAGAAAATGATGACAATTACAAAATATTAGAACTTACTTTGAGCAACAGTGGTGTGTCATTGGCATCCCTTCTCGGGAAGTTCATCTGGTCATCTTGAAACAGAGCCTGGATTCAGATGTGTTGTCGTCGTTACCTGCTTCACACTGATTAGCTGATGCTCTTCTGCACAACCCATGTCTGGGAGCAAAAAAGGAGCTTGCTTAGTCCGTTAGAAGTTCAGGTGAACATTGCAGTGACTCACGCGATGACTGAAGGTACATGTTCCCAATCCACCAAGTATTGGGTGCGCTTGAATTGCAGGTGTAATTTCTTTGTGCAAATAAGGAAGTAGGACAAGGAATAGAAAAGTACCAGCTGGGAAGTGTTTTTGTCTGTCCCGGAAAAACAGGGAGAGAAGCCAAGGAGTCTTTGTGTGGTCAGTAGTGCTAGGTATGGCATGACTCATTAATGTGTTGTCCTATGAAGCTGCACAAATGTCTAAAGAGGAGAATAACCTGATGTGTCGAAAATATCTTCCTGTACCAGATTAATAATTTAGATTAATGCCTGAATAGCTGTGAAAAATCAGCAGAGTACTTGCAAAATGAACTTATGCCCTGTCCCATTCCCTGCTGATTTCTTTTGAGCTTTGACTAGATAGCAAGAGGACAACTAGGCACCACCTTGCCATGGCAAATTTGCTGATTTATAAGGACTGAAATCTTTGTGGCACGTTTTCCCCCTGCAGTCTGGAGGTGAAACAGAAGGACTCAGGAATGCAGAACTCCAATATTAATGAAAGTGACAAATAATAAATTTTATATAGGTACAGAAGAATTGATATTCATCACTTAAACTACCAGTAACCTTGGAAAGATAACCTAGCTGATGGAAACACAGAGCTCCCAGACTGTCAGCGATGTATTCCATTGCAGTTTTTAAGTACAGATGCTAGAGGAAACACTGAAAATGAAGTGAGAAATGGGGTGGGAAAGAAAGAAATGACTTACAAAGGGCTGCTTTCGTTTTTACCTGACATACAGAAAGTACCATAAAGACAGGGAAGATCATACATAGAGCGCAACTTGATTAAGCGTGAGACCCCTGATGTTTCACGCTTGGGTTGAGCTTCTGTTCATCTGCAGCATCTGGCTCGTTTGCTGGCCTCTGAACATGAAGCCTGGGTGATTCCTAGCAGGAGTTACAGCTTCCCTTCTTAGACTTTGCTCTTTAATTATCCAGAATAGGACAAATCAACGTCTTCAAAGACCAGCACTATCTGATTATTTCCATCCGCATAATCGTCAGATTGCCCTGGAGCATTCTGCTGTCTCCTAGATCTAGGTAACAGTTTTGATCTGATTTCCCATGCTTTTGCTTACTAGGCAATGAATATTTTCGCGTCCATCTGCTCACAAACATGAGCTAGAAGGGCGCATGTGAAGTTACAGCTCAGAGCCATTTGTACGCAAGGAAGTCTGCACAGTTCTCTCTGCTCGCTAAAGGAAAGCATTCAAACCTAACACTAGTTCCTGGACACAGAACTTTTTTTGGTCTGGAGAGCCCTGCTTGAGCTTACATTTTATAGGTATAACTAATGAAAACCAGTCCCTTCATTATGATATCTCTGGTTCTGATTGCCTCCAAGGAGAGGAAGGGATGGCATGAAAAATCTGAAGATTACGAAACCAGAAAGCCCTACCAGAAGTACAATTTCATAGTACCACTTGCTGTTTGCGTTTTTATAGGTCAGACTAATTTGAAATGCATAGGCAAATCTTTCGGGTTCCCTCCTACTCCTGTTTCCTATTGTGAAGGTAAAAATTCCATTTTATGGAAGTTGATTAGTTACTTGTCAGTATTTTTAGCAAGCCTGTGCCTGAATGAAGTTTAAATCATAGCAAAGGTGAATGCAGCTTGATGGGAGCCACATACCTCGAAATGCAGCCCTATCTGGTTCAGCTGGGATCAACTATAATTCTCTGCTCATTAAACCATTTCATTCTGATAAAATACGCTAAATGAAAAAGTTTTTAGAAAAAAAGGAAAACGTCGCAACATTATCCCTGCCAGGAGAACCCTTTGTTAATTACAGGGTTTTTTCTTTCAAAGGAACATCCGTGTCTGTTCATACACATCAACCGCACTAACTAGGAAACATTTTTAAGACAAATAATATGTAAGAGAATAATAATAGGAATTTCTGATTAGTTTCGGCTACTGAAAATTCTTGCTTATTCCTCAGAGAGTTTCAATACACCTCTGACATGTGTAAGCTAAAAATAATTTTTATTGGTATAAAAAATGTTTTGTACATGTTGGTTTTGTCTTTGAGCTGAAAAAACAGGTATCAGATTTTATTGGCATATGTTTATTTATTTTGCAAACATTTAGGAAAATCTTCGGTTTAATTTCCTTGTGCTTCACTTCCACCTTTGTATTAGGAATGATATTTTACATGCTGTGAAATATTTTACTGTAGTGAGGATAATTTCATTACTAATTGTCAGGTACTCTCATTATTGTAACTACGAGGTCCATCAAAATGCCTGTTAAAAATACAAAAACAATGTGAAATCCCCCTCCTTCCCCAAGCAATGCAGGCACACTGATCAACTAAGATAATATATTAAATAGTTGTGCTGTTGCTGAGTACCATCTATTTGCTCAGTGACTCCTCCTTTTTAGCTACGTGTGTAGCTAATTCTTAATTATCTATTATCTAATTATCTATTAGCTAATCTTGTATTTCATCCTCTTTTGAACTTAAGAAAGTATCTCAGTTTTGGATCCACAAGCAAGCCTCTGCCTTCTTCTGATGGGAATATTGACTCAGTTTTCAAGGCTGAAGCCATGGCCCATCTCACTGGGATGCATGAAAATCATGCATTTAAAAGACCAAAGTCCTGTGCAGGACCGGCCTTCGATCATAGCATGCTTAGATAATGGGCTCCTCTATCAGCCACTGACACCGTGTTCACCCTTAGCAATGCCCCAAACTTCCAACTTCATCTCCAGCACCTTTCTAGACCTCTTAAGAGCTGCCTGTCTCTAACTTGATCTGCACGGATCCTAATTTTTCCAGCTTGCCTTTGTTAAACTTGGAACTGAAAAATGTGTTACTTGCCCATTAGATCTCTTATGATAAACAAGTTGTTCATTCTCATTACACCAACATGAAAATCCACTGAGGATGACCGAGACAGGATCTTGATGCTCTTACAAACTGCCTTGATTGCATGCTACAGACACAGCGTGCTCTCTCAATAGCCGAGCACTGGCGATCTCAGGCACAAGAATACTAGAAGTAATCTAATGTGTATGACAGGGAATAAGAGGGAAGGATGCATTTTATGTAAATTTAATCAGAAAGTGCTGAAGTGGTTTGGAAAGTTGGCGGAATATAATATACCTGCAGATTCTTCCGTTGCTTCTTAGCAGAGGTGTCGTTGATTGGTTGGGTTTCGTGCAGCACGGTGAACATTAATGGAGTGGAGAGCTCTTCCTAGTGCACTAGAAAACCCCACAGTGGATTCGTGGGTGGGTTTAGCACATGTTATGCTATACACTGAAATTGGATACTTAAGACAAAAAAAGTTGATAGCACACTCAAGAGCTCCACACCCGATTTGTGTGCCATAACCCATCCTGGCGCAGGAAGTAGGTGTAGCGAGACTCCGGAAGTCTAAAATCACGGTGTAGGAGATATACATGAGGAGCTGCAAAATCCCTGCCAGCTTGGACCATCAGCCCTCAGTACTGCCATTTCCTTCGCTCATCATGACTATTTCAGCATGCACCTTTGCTTTGTTTTAAATAGTTTTATTGTAAGAAATCCCTCATGCCTCCTCTATCAACCACGTTGCTTACTGCTGTGAAATTGGCAGTTCAGAATCCATTAACTCCCAGCTGCAAGACAGATGGCATCTGTCTGTGGTGAGAGAAAGTTTGTTGAGAAAAGGCCTTGCAAATGCTTCCCAAAGGACATCAGACCTTACTTTTCCTGAGAGAGACGCGGACAGCCTTGATTACAAATGGGCCTAGATCGTCCTAGTTCTGCATGGGAACAGGTGTTTCCTTGCCTTACCAACCACAAAAAAGAAAAACAAAACCGCGCTAGCTCTGGCTCTCAGTACATCTCGTCTTTGCGTGCTGAGCGTTGCCAGATGAAGCTCAGACACTCTATGTTTGGTCTTTCTTGTGACCGTCAGACAGAGATCAGAAGGAGCAAGCCCAGAGGGCGGAGAGGGGCTGGGGCGTTGCGCACGTGTTGCTGCTCTGGAGAGGCACAGCCTTTCTCTGAAAGCTGCTTAGAGGATGGTAGATTGCAACAGCTCTTGGCTCTGGACTGTGATTTCACGCCAGAAACCAACCGGACGACAAAGAGAGAAGGATTAGCAGGAAAATGATAAGTTAAGCATTTGTGTTGCCGGGGTCTTGGCGCTGATATTGATCTGTCCACTGCGTGTGTGTTACCACACCAGGACTCGGCACACTTGAGTGGAGAAAGGGAAATACAACACACTGCTACTTTCTTGACACGTCCATTTGAAATGTCTTATAAATGGGCAGTTTAAAGCAGGTTCCTAAACATATACCACACAGTATATATTCCTCAAATTACTTTTCCTTTGTTTGCCTTCTCCCTGTTGTACAAGGATGTCGTTCTTCATCTCCAGCATTTCACAGGAACAGAAGGCCAGATCCTGACGTAAATTCATGCGTCTCTGCCAAAGCTGGTGGGGCCACACCAGCGTACACCATTTGGGAATCTAGGTCGAAGAAAGCAGATGTCCAGTGCTTTATGGGCTTTACATGCATGCACACACACAGCGTTATGGATTGAAAAGTGCAGCTACAGCATAAATGCTCCATTTGAAATTCTCTTACAACAGCATTCAAGCCTATACTGTAATTATACATATTGTATTTCCTTGTATTCAGACCCATGGGGAATTTATATTGTCCTTGCTAAAGCCAGAGGGACTGAAGGAAAGCAGTCATTTAATGATTCAGCTGTCTTGGGCTCTATGATTTAATCAATCATATGAAAGAAATTTTTAGATTCTTTGTGTTTAGAGTTCTCTTGTCTGAGCAGAAAATGTTCCCTTTTTGAATTGCTTTAATAGCTGTATTTATGCAGCTGAAAGTTCCTTAAGAAATGAAAGTAAAATCAAATTGCTGAGAATGCCTAGATAATTTATCAGAGAATATTCAATTAGAATATATTAATATTTTAGATTTCCATCATTAATTTAATATTCAGAGATTTAATTTAGTCATTGAATTGCTGTAGTGCCATGCGTGGGTAGATTGTTAGGCTGAGTGCTTAAAACACCTGCCACAAATGGGTGAATCTGACTTTGATTCCCAAGAGCACAAACGCCTTTCTACTGACAGAAGTCTTGCAGCAAAACTCAGGCACTAAATCTTGCCTGTGCTCTGCGTTTTTCCATAATTGCAGAATGGAATAGTACAATCTTCTAGCAGAAATAAATGCAAGAGCCTTATTTATTTATGCATTCAAATCCAGACTGAGGGGGAATTTGGTGCTTTGTGGTTCTGAGTTTGTTGGTGTATTACTGAAGAATTTCATTTTGCCAGCCCGGCCTTGTTACTTACTCAAGGAGAACCATCGTAAGTGAGGTTGGGATTTTAAGGTGATTGACACTTTGCAGACAAATATCAAGGACTCCCATTGCCCAGGTCAGCTGAAAATACTGCCCTTGAGATTTTGCCATTTTCCAGGATGCTTTGGGAATAGTAACAAGTGGAAAAAAAGTCCCACTAAATAATAAAAAAACATGAAATCATAAAATGCCATGTGACTTGGAAGTGATAAATTTCCATCAAATATAGTCCCAGTTGCATGAAAGAAACGGAACCAATTTTTAATTTCTCACACAATATAAAAACTGAGATTCTCAAAGCTGTTGGCAGTAATGAGACTGCTCCCCCTCTGATCGTGAAGTATCAGCATGAGCTTTCAGCAGTGTCAAAATTCATTGATAATATTTCTGATTTTCTTCAGATTTAAGGAGAATCTCGGGATGTTACTTTCTTGGTTGATTGTTTACAGTACAGGTTAAAGCCAGGTCGGTGTCCAGGTGCCATCATTACGGGATCAGGGTTTGTGCTTGGCTTCTTAAAACTCACATCCGTGTACGCAGATGGTTACGTACCGTTGGTACAAATCCGGGTCAGATTTGTGCTACTACATTCCTAGGAAGGAAAGCCACCGTGCAGCTACCACTGTTGCAAGCTTGAAAAAGGGAGAAGTTATGAATGATGAAGGACAGTGAAAGTCTGGGGTGCAGAGAGTCAAACTGAGAGGGTGCTGGGGTACCAGACCTTTGCTCTGACCTCATGTATGAGGTTTTAGACTGTTTCGCAGTCGTTCAGCATCCCCATGAGGCCGTGGGGTGGGGTATACTAGTGGGTATTTCTGTCCCTAGCACCAACTGCTGCTTGTTAAATAAAAATGGTAAGTTAAATCCATACAGTCTTTGAGTAGGTATTTTTCTGTACAGGATCTGATCTTTTCAACCTGTTTGCGTAAGTGAGGACTGTCTTTCTTTCACCAATAAGAAATGGACGCAGAAAAGATGAGTGCCTTTGTTCAAGACCACAGAGCTGTTGCCATGGCCATGAGCAGCACTCTCCGGTTATCAGCACCTGGGCCTGTCCTTGGGTTATTTGAAGAATCTCGTAATGGACTCAGGTTTTATCGAGTGTTCTGAAATCTTTTGTTGACAGTTACATTCAGTCCCTTCATTTTGTGTCTAAGTTCAGCTGCTACATCTGTGCATTGAGTCTGCTAATGTACAGGCTTGTTTTTACAGTGATTCGAAGGCGCTTGTCTGCCACAATCCGGGGACTAAGCTGCAGCTCCCTTTCTCTGCCAGGTCTCAGTTGATTCCTCCACCACCAGACCAGTCCAGCCCTTACCTTCAGGCTCCTGCTCCGAGTTCACCTTGGGAGCAGGAAATGTAGGAAGCACAGAAGGAAAAGTACCCCCCGCCTTGAACTGTCGTACCAGTCATGCTGCAAAATAGTTCATCAATCACTCCAAAGAGTATTTAGCTGTGATACCCCATTGCACATATTGCAACATATCATTACATCCCCATCCTCTCCAGAAAGTGAGATAGCTGTAATAGCCGCTCAGGGTGGCTGTCATTATGTGTAGAGGCAAAGACAGGCATAGTCAGAGCTGATGTACACAGCTCATGAAAGCTATTGAAAATCTGTAAGGACAGAGTGTACACAAAAACAGTGGGTTAATTTGCTGAGAAAAAAAGCTTTGGTTTTACTTGTGCCTTTTCCAAAGAAAAATAGTAATAATGAAAAAAGCCGAGACACGAACAGAGACAAAGAACTTGCAATCTGCCTCTTTGCTGCAGTAGTTCATTATTTAACACTCATCACCCACATTAGTAATAGTTACTGTGGGACTTGGCTTCCTTGATGAGTTGAAACGGAGTCCCAAAGACATCGCGGCGCTGTGTGGGTGTGAGTTTGGATTTGCAGAATGATGGTGCAGATATAACCTTGACAGCTAGGCTGTTGCTGAAATTCACTCTATCAGGCTGGAATGAGATAGGAAGCAAAAAACCCATCCACGCTTTTTCTTTCCTTACTATTACATCTGTTCTCGCTAGTCTGCACCTCTGAAGAATTAAATTAAGCACCCTGGAATTTTGGATGTCAACTTTTAAGATTTTAGAGAATTTACTCCTGGGCTAATTTTAAGCTTTCACTGCTGCAGTTAATTGTTTTATTTAAAACTGCTGAGATTTTCAGTGATACAGGTGTCACCATCTAAATAATTCTCAGCTGTCTCTAACACAGGCTGACAAGAGGTGTAAGCCATGGTTAGAAGATGGGGCAGCAAAGAGTGGCTGTGCAGCAGTTTACCACTGTTCTGTTAAAGGCCCCATTTCTTTGCAATTTGCTCTTTCCGATAGCTGTTACTGTATTTGTAATAATTACCATATTTTTAATAAAGTTTGTATTTCTTGCTAATTTCCTTAATTTAAAGGACATTTTCCTCCTATCCGAATAGTTAGACAAAAACAAACAAACAAAACCTTGGATTATATTAAGGGAAACATTTTGCCCAAGGCAGTTTGGGTATTTGCAGATGGTACTGAACATTTTGGCCCTTGTTCAGCAGAGATTTTAAGTACGTGCCTAAATTTGAGCCTTTAAGTAGCTCCAGTAGCTCTTCTGAGTCTATTCAGTGACTGGAAACTAAGGACACAAACCGTGCCTTACTGGATGAAGACCAAGCATTCAGCATTATGCAGTACCAACCTCTTTGGCCATGCTTATACTTTTTTGTAGATTCCTGATTTTGTTTAAATTTCTCTGTGTGTACAGCAAGCGTACAGAGACCATGCTTCCAGGTGTACACACACACCCAAGCCTGTATGTGTGTCATGCAAGCACCTTCCTATTTTCCTAACAGACACCAACCCAGAAGCCTGCCCTGAAAAGCCAGCCAGTAGACCTCGGTTTCCTATTTTTGGCACTAGGTAGAGAGATGAATTTCTGTTCCCTCCATGACCAGACCGAAATTCATGGTCCTCCTAAAATCCCCTGCATCAGCCAGGCAGGCTGAGCTCCCCCTTGAAGAGGGATGGGGGTTTGGCCACAGGTGTAGGAGGTTTTGTCATCCTCTCCGTGGAGAAACGAGGTGTGTTTGATTGCAGCTGACACTGACTGTGAGCACTCTCTGAAAAAAGTCTCTAGGAAGAGCCGGGGCTGTTTGTGCTTTTTTGAGGATGAGGGAGACGTGCTGACGAAGGACTTTGAGGTGAGTGACTTTTCAGAGCGTGGCGCAGGGCTGAGCTAGAAGCGGCTGGAGGGGAGAGCGAAGGAAGCTGCTCTGAGCAGAGCTGAAGTGTCCTGTGTGAAAGAAAGCAAGCTAGCAAAAGAGTGAAAAAGGAGGATTTGGTGTGGTTTGTGGTGTCATTTCGTATTGATGGAGGGCTGCTGAGCACACGCCCAGCCTCACATGGCCCTGGTGAGGCCCTGCACTGCGCAGGGTTGTGCTTCATCGTTGTTCTATTCCTGGACGTCGACAGGCAAGCAGGGGTATAGCAGCTGGGCTATGAGGACTCAGCATGGGCTATTGTTCCAGTAAGATGGTGTTTTTGAAAACTTTAACATAATGCCTGCAAGGGGTCTCTTCCCCGCCTCGGATCTGTGCATGGTTTCTGGGATGTGTGTGTACAGATATATATCATAGAATGGTTTGATTTGGAAGGGACCTTAAAGATCATCCAGTTCCACCCCCCTGCCATGGGCAGGGACCCCTTCCACCAGACCAGGTTGCTCAAACCCGTCCACCCTGGCCTTGAGCACTGCCAGGGAGAGGGCAGCCGCAGCTTCTCTGGGCAACCTGTGCCAGTGCCTCACCACCCTCAGAGTGACCAATTTCTGCCTTATATCTAATGTAAATCTCCCCTCTTTCAGTTTAAAGCCCTTATCCTATCACTCCATGCCCTGGTAAAAAGCCCCTCTCCAGCTCTCTTGCAGCCCCTCCAGGCACTGGCAGCTGCTCTGAGGTCTCCCCGCAGCCTTCTCCTCTCCAGGCTGAACAGCCCCAGCTCTCCCAGCCTTTCCTCCCAGCAGAGGGGTTCCAGCCCTCAGATCATTGCTGGGGCCTCCTCTGGCCCCGCTCCATCAGCTCCAGGTCTGTCCTGTGCTGAG
>Ga0065711_1028835_pt1 | contig 38957 bp, 28 predicted proteins | sample Hoacrofraction12_FD_59098 | JGI IMG/M metagenome (GOLD analysis project Ga0065711, IMG submission 59098) | Hoatzin crop microbial communities from Cojedes, Venezuela - Epithelial fraction 12 v2 (version 2) | ecosystem: Host-associated > Birds > Digestive system > Esophagus > Crop | place...
GGGGGGGGGGCTGGGTAGCGGGAAGTCGGTCGTGGCTCGGGAGCACGCAGGGCAGCGGGCGGTGAGAGTGGCTCTGTGCATTCTGCTGTTTGTGTTCTGTATTCTCCTTATCCGTATTGTTGTTGTTGTTGCTGTTCCCTTTGTTTGCTGTTCTGTTAATCTGCCCTTATCCTGACCCACGAGTCTTTGCCTGTTTCTTTCCATTCTCCTCCCCACCCCAGTGGGGGGAGGGGTGGCAGAGCAACCACGTGGCCCTTTTGTTGCCGGCCATGGCCAAACTATAACAAGTGGCCAGCCTGAGTTCTAGCTGGGCTTTTCCCTTTCTGCATGACCTAACAAGACCCCTGTACTCCTCTTGAGTTGCCCGCCCTTTCTTCCATCGGTGGTAGACCCTGCTTTTTTTCTGGAGTCCCAGCAAGAGCTCCCTGTTCTGCCAGTCCAGTCATCTTCCCTGCCAGTTTGTCTTGCGGCACATGGAAACAGTCTGCTCCTGTGCCTTTAAGACTTGCTCCTTGAAGCATGTCCAGCCTGCCTGGACCCCTTTGCCCTTCAGCACTGTCTCCCAAGGGACCCTCTCAACCAGCGTCCTGAGCAGGTCAAAGTCTGCCCTCTGAAAGTCCATGGTGCTGGTTTTGCTGGCCCCCCTCTTAATCTCACCTCCATACAAGAACTCTATCATTTCATGGTTGCTAAGCCCAAGACAGCCTCTGACCACTACATCTCCCACCAGTCCTTCTCTGTTAGTAAACAGCAGGTCTAGCGAGGCACCTCCCCTGGTAGGCTCACTTACCAGCTGCGTCAGGATGTTATCTTCCACACACTCCAGGAACATCCTGGACTGTTTCCTCTCTGCTGTGTTGTATTTCCAGCAGATGTCTGGTAAATTAAAGTCCCCCACAAGAACAAGGGCTAGCGATTGCGAGACTTCTGGCAGACTCTTACAGAAAACTTCATCTGCCTCTTCATCCTGGTTGGGTGGTCTCTAACAGACGCCCAGCAGGATGTCTGCCTTGTTGGCTTTCCCCCTCATCTCTACCCATAAGCAATCAACCTTGTCATCACAATTGTCAAGCTCTATACAGTCAAAGCAGTCCCTAACATACAGTGCCACGCCAGTGCTTCTCTTTCCTCCCCTATCCCTTCTAAAGAGTTTATAGCCATCCATTGCAGCACTCCAGTCATGAGAGTAATCCCACCACGTTTCTGTGATAGCGACGAAGTCATAGCTGTGCTGCTGTACAATGTCTTCCAAGTCCTCCTGTTTATTGCCCATGCTACATGCATTGGTGTAGATGCACTTGAACTGGGCTCTCGATCTGACCCCTGACACTGGCATGCCATGCCTGGGCTCATCTCTAGTGACCGGGTGATGTCCCCTTCCCTCTTTGAACCTAATTTAAAGTCCTCTCAATGAACCCTGCCAGCTCGTGGGCAAGAATCCTTTTTCCCCTTTGAGACAGCTGAACTCCATCTGTGGCCAGCAGGCCCGGTGCCGTGTAAACCTCCCCATGATCAAAGAAACCAAAATTCCACCAGTCTCTGAACCACCTGATAATCAGGTGAGTTTTCCTGTCCATTTCAGTGCTCTTTCTTGCCATGGATGGGATTGAAGAAAACACCATCTGTGCCCCTGATCCTTCAACCAGTCACTCCAGTGCCCTGAAGTCCCTTTTGATGGCCTTGGGACTTCTCTCCATGATCTCATCATCGCCCACCTGCATTACCAACAGCAGGTAATAATCAGAGGGCCGCACCAGACCAGGGAGCTTCCTAGCAACATCACTAACCCGGGTCCCAGGGAGGCAGCAGACTTCCCTGTGGAATGGGTCTGGTTGACATACCGGGCCCTCTGTTCCGTTCAGAAGGGAATCGCCTCTGACAATTACGCTCCTTTTTTTCTTAGCCGGGGCAGTCATAATACATGGGGCTGACCGACTCATCCTAGGCAACCCCTGGATGGACCTTCACCTATATCCTCATTTGCCTGGCCCTCACATTCCCCAGCCCCGCATCTGTTGCTTAAGGGCAACCAAGGAGGTGAGGAAGGCCAGGAGGGGATTCGCCTGCTACCCCGAGCAGGGACCGATTTCCATTCCCCTCTGTCTCTTAGGTCCCTTCCTTGTGCTTGGTGGCAAGAGGGCAGGGGGTCCTCTGCTTCTTGTGGAGCCGCCTCCTGCTGCCTTGGCCTCAGGGATGGCAGGGTGCTGCTCCACCAGTCAATCTCTCTCTCACATTCCCTTATGTTCCTTAACCTCTCCACTTCCTCCTTCAGCTCTGCCACCAGGCTGAGCAGATCATTTAGCTAGTCACACAAAACACAGCTGTTGTCTCTGCTGCTCTCCGGTACAAGCACCAGACTCAGGCACTCCCTGCAGCCAGAGACCTGGACAGCCGTGTGTTTGTGTGGGACCTCCCTCTGGGTCCCCACGCTCTTCTTGGCAATAGCTTTCCCACTGTGGTGGAAACCATAGCTAGAATGTCTCCTGGGAGGGTGATGTCCACTAGCTGGGTTGCCAGGAGGGGGACTGCGCCCTGCCCGCATGCCTTCCCTGCACGTCTGCCTGTGCCAACTGCCACGCAAACTGGTGCACTGCACCATGTTTGCCGACCCTGGTCGCCCGCGCTCCCTGGGGGCTGCTCTTGTACGTGAGGGGGTTTGGCCGCTGTCACACTCGTCCTTGCCCACTCTGAGTCAGAGCTGCCACTCGTTAGCAGCTCCCTCTTTCCCGCTTGGGGAGTAGCCGGGGGGAGCAGTCCTGGGGTCTCCTCTCTCTCCCGACGCTTTTGCTGCCTTGCCGCTGCAGTTTTGCCACTTCAGGAATGGTCCCTCGGTGTGAGCCGCCACTCCAGAGTCCTTTGCCTTCAGTGGCTTCGCCAAACCCCCTATCTTAAATGGTTGTTAACAACAGGATAATTTATAGCCTATCTGCAGACTGTGTTTTATTTTGTTCTTTCAGAGCCTCTTTAGTTTACAAACACAGCAGATTTCTCTACATAACCCTACCAGTCACAGTTCCGACTTGTAACTCCTTTGCTCCCTTGGTTTATGTTGCCTTCAGGATTGGATAGCTAAACTAAATCTGGTTTTATTGGACTAGATGGGGTTTGATGCAAACAATGAAGCTGACTTTACAGTGTCCTCATTAAAACAAGAGGGGAAAAACATTGTTTTTTACTTTGAGACTAGAGACAGGTCAGAGCTCCTTTGGAAATTTTCAAGTCTGTCCTGTTGGATTTCTTTGATTTCTTCTTCTTAATGGTCTTGAGAGAACATTTTTTTTTTCCTGTTTCAATCCATCAGGGAAGGTCAGTGCTCTTCCAAATTTCAGCTGTGCCAAACTGTTCTCCAGAATGAATATTTTCAAATGAGCCAATGATTAGGTTACAACTCAGAAACCTGGGCTATTTTCACGGGTAAATATGATCAAATTTTTGGCCTTTTGTGAAGTTCATTCAAGGACAGCTGAATGTGAACCTTAACCTCGAGAAGTACTTACTATCAGTTGTGCTACTGAGCATTGACCACTGCCGAGTCAATGGAGATAAAGCATGTACCTTAAAAAAATGTGCCCATCGTTTTGTTTTAGTGGCATAGTAGTTTTAGTTTAGTGTTGCAGCCTAAGACAGAAAAAGAGGTAAAACTTTTATTGAGCAAAGTGGGAGGTATGGAAGCAATAGACATAGTGAAGACGGATTTGTTTACCAGAGGTTATTTACTTTTTTTAAGTATCCTAGTGGCTTTGTTAAAAAAAAGTACTACCCCTCCCTACTAACCTTCCACTTCCATCATTATGTTTGCGCAATCTTGAGACTCATTTGTTAAACATATCATAAAAACTTACATAATGTAAAGTATTTTTAAGTTAATAACATTTCTCTTAGTTTGCAGAAATAGTTTCTGAATCCTATTCAAAGGCTGCAATTTCACATTCCCTAGTCATCAAATTCTAGCCACAATAGGAAAAACTATCAATGAAAGATCTTGAAAATAAAATGTGCATTGGTGACTGGTATTTTTTAATAGTGCTTGCAACTACGAGATTGTTGGTACATATTTATGGGCAACACAATAGCTGCCTACCTAAGGATTATCTGCTTTGATGTAAAAATAATGTATAAACCTGCCTCATGCTGCAGTTTCTAGGGTAAGCACGGCACTCACGACCCATTCCTACAGCAGACTGCAATAGGGATTTAAAATCTGTCCTCCCTCTGTGGATCAAAGGACTCCAGTGGGAACTGGTGAGAGTCTGTGTCCTCCTTCCTCTTCTTTCTTTCAGAAGGAAGTTGGCATCACTGAGGAAGTATAGACAACACCACTGTACAGTTGTACCAGTGATTTTCAGAGGATGTTAGGCTCTCTCCAAAGAAGTCTGTGAAGAAAAGTATTTATCATATCTAAGAGTACAGCTTGTGGGATTGGTTTAAGTGCAAAAATCTACTGTCACGCAGTGATTTTTAAGTGACTTCTCAACTAGAAGGGGAACTGGGAGCAGTGCACAGCACAGTATCCCCTGCAGATGATTCAGCTTCTTAATGTGAGCATGCAAACTTGCCCTGGGCTATATGAGCATAGCATAACATCCAGACTTCTGGAGTCTGAGCTTGCTCGGAGCCCTCTGGCAAGTCTTTGCATGGCACAATAGGGCAGGCATACTCTTACCTGCTATGCATGCTCATTTGAAAAACATGAGTTATGTTATACAAGTGTATTGCCCATCACTGATGCAAGCTGGGCAGAGCATCAGAAGTCTATTTCCTGATGAGAAGCATAATGTCAGCACTAGCAGCAAATGAAAAGAAAACATATTAGCGGGGAACAAGCTCAGGAATGACACTGCAGGACGATCACAGTCCTCTGCATGTCTGGGTTGTCTACCTGCCCCTTCCCCCTGCAAAAAAAAAACAACCAAACAAACAAAAACCCAAAACAGGAACAGCTGTGACAGAGATGGTTGATGTGTAAGCAGGAGGCACTGTTGTGACCATCCCAGGCATGAATTAAATACTCCTCTGGCCTGACTGAAACTCTGGATCTGAACTTGTCTTTCTTTCTTCTTCCTCTCCTCTCTTAAGCATTGGGGTGGCTGAATCTAGATTCATATTTTGCAAATACTCTATGTTTCTATAATAAATCAAACTGGAAGCTGTGTGTTTGAATCTAGTTGCTTCACAGAAGGCAGGGCAGTTGGATTTAGATGTGGATTTCCATATCTAAGTTTTTCCCTCTGATTTTACCTTCTGTATAGCTACCGTTGCTTATGCTGTATGCATGTGCATGAACACTTATGGAGGGTGGTAACCAATGCTGATATTATTTGCATGGTAATGAAAGTGCTTTCTCAGAGTCATTAGCATTACAGTACAGTAACTTGTGGACACATGTGCAATACTTCAGGGAAACGAATATTTCCAGACAATAAAATCTGAAATGGTCATATATGGTTATAATAGTTGGAGCATATTTTTCTCTGGGAATAGCCACCCCTTGGGAAGACACAGCTCTGAGACTGGGAGGGCTGAGCAATGCTAAAGGCGCTGTGTCAGGAAACTGCCATGTACGGGAAAAATTGCAGGCTTTCTGAACTGGCACTATAGAATGGCTGCTGACACCTTTTAGGGCATGTGGTGGATGACTCTGAGGCATTAAGAATATACGGTTTGTTGTGCAAAAGTGGGACAAGCAGCGGAAGTTCATGGCAGTTGTCAAAGCCAGGTGAGCCTTTTGAAGCAAGCAAAAATGGTGCAATGAGATGAATGTGACAGATGAATGGAAAGGAAGAGATGGAGCAGGAGAAAACAAAAGGAAGAATTACAAGGTTCCTTCAACACTGTCCATCTGATCTCAACTGATCTCATGCTGCCTAACATGGAGAACTAAGTTACATGATTTGTTTCCTACTGGTCAGTGGAAACCGGCCATGCAAGAGGTTGACGAAGTACATAAGTCTTAGCTGCAAACTGTGTGACTCCCTTATGCTGTTGATGGTATAGGGAAAATCTCCTAAGCTGAGGTACCCAGCTGAGCAATGTGTGTATCCTCAAAAATCATGTTGCCCTTACAAAAAGAACCATCTCACTCTTATGTATTGTCAGCACAATATTAGCTGAGTTATGCTGTATTGTGAGAGCTCACCTTGTGATGTCTTCTTTTTCAACACCATCTCCAAATAACATTTGGCAAAAAAACAGGCTGATTAAAAGCAGCAACTGGGCTGAAGCTCTTTTCCCTTTTCAGCAAGCAAATGACCAAGGCTTTTCACATAGCTTAAAAAATAACTCTGCAGATTAATTTTTGTAATGCCTAATTCAGCCATATTCCCCCAGTCAATTTGTTTCATTCTACCTCTATCTGTTTAAAGCTGGTCTTAAGCTGTCAAAAAGATGTGAACAGTGGTGGATAATGTTAACATGTCAGCTGAAAGAAAATGTGGGCAAGGGACCTGGTGTGTATATAGTCTTGAGGTTGTTTTTTCTCATCGGCTTTTGCTTTTTATATGAGCAAGACAAATACATAGCTATGCAGATAATCAGCAAGTATAAAAATAAGATGTTTTTTTACTTCTGAATGTGCATGTTCTGTTGATAAAGTGTTGGCTCCTTTTTGGGTTGGAGTATTGTGGAAAGCAGCAGGAGGTGGTAAAGTCTACAGCACCAGGCATTAATTAGAGGAAACAGTAGTGTGAACATGCTGTAGGACATTCAAGTGAGTCTCTGGTACACATTGATTTGTACATTCTCAAAACAAACTCATCAGTTACTTTCTGGTACCCTGAATATAGAAAACTGATTAGTGTGGCAATGTATTTTGATTAAAGCCAGACACAGGGAACAGAGCATATTCTGTGATAGGCAATTAGTTGTCCTCTTCCTAGTCTTAATGGCCTAACTCAATTAACAATAGATTTCCTCACACATTGCTCTGTTGTTGTCTTTCTTTGGCATAACATTTTTTCGTTTTCCATCACCACATGGGTAGTCTGTTAAGGAGGAACTGGTTCTTCCATAGTAGAGAGGATTAGTTTCAACAGTTTCAGCAGCTGTTGCAGTGGAAATGCAGGATACAAAGGGAACTCACAAAGTGGCGGTGTTTTAAACATCGCTTTTGTTTATAAATAAACTTGCAACTTTTGTATCATCACATTATTGTTTGGGAACTTTATTTACTAACTGAGGAAAACAATTTTTTTCTACCGTGGGCCAAATCCAAGCTCTAGGCTTTGTTTTCTGGAAGGGATAGTGATTCCAGCCTGGAAACAAAGTCCAGAGTTTAGCTGCCATTCCCTACAACTTGTGAAAGTGTCAAAAAAATGTTACCAGTTCCTGTGCTATTTCAGGGCCAGTATGAGAATAAGCAGTGGCTAGTGCTGGCTCAGCCTCTTACCCAGAAGTAGCCTCTTCCCTCTTTACCCTGCTGAATAACTTTCAGTGCATAGAAGACCCAAAATCTGAAATCAAAGGAAGTTTGCAGTAGAGCAGTAAGTCAGTGGGGTAGAAGATTAAATGGAAAGAACAGCTATGATGAATTAAAGCTGAGACTGTAGAAGGTGTTAAATGCTCAGGATAGTGACTTGAGTTCCCACTCTGACAATGTTAACAAGTTTTGCCATAATTCAGTTACACCTTGGAAACAGTTAAAGCAATTTAACAGCAAACTTGGTATAATTACCAGTTAACAGCCAGAGACAGTGCTCTGAAAGTATAAATTGTTTCTCTATTGATCTAAGCCTACTCTGTCAGCATTCTGTAGAGACTGAACTTTACGTGCTTAATTCAGCTGTATGCAACCAATAATTCTGGTTGTTTAGTCCCCTCCCAAACCATTGTTTATTCTATTTTTCTGTAGTAATAAATCAATTAAATTATTTTTCCCCAAACATAGATGACCTTTGTAATCAAAACATTTGAAGTGCCAATATGTGGAAAGAAAATAATGACAGGATCTTATGCTTACTGAGAGAAATGGAAGACTTGATAGCAAGTTAACACTGTAGCTACAGACCAGGTCTCCTTTACACTGATTTCCAATGGTGGAAGTTCTGCGGTCAGGTTTATGTACCACCAGTCTTCCTGTAGTAAGCTTACGATTTTGTCTCTAAACCTATTCCAGTGTAGTTTGATATTTAGTGCCTAGGTCGTTACCTCTTGGTGAATTTCAAGCAAAGCACAGAGATGTACCAGTCTGTGTCACTATCAGCAAGGAGGAGTGTAAACAGAGTCAACATATACATGAATAATTGGAGACATCTTATTTGCAGGATCGACTCTCCATCCCCAGAACGGAGGAACTGCACAATTAGGGAGACTCTGTCAAAGTCTTTTAGAGCTGTCTGAACAGTGAGACTGATAATGGGGGATGGCATGAGGACTAGGAGCAATTGTTTCCCCAGCCTCCTCCCCAAATTCCTCATGTGTCAGCAGAACATTGCTATCCATCCTGGTGACAGTGTGATATGGAGAAGTACCGGGCAATTAATAGTTAAGTACTTAGCAAATAGAAAAGATCAGCTACATAGGTTTTGCATCGAGTGTTTTCTTCTTGAACAAAAGGCAGAACCTACTTCTAATATGTTTGGAGCTAAATCTGAAAAACAGAGTAAAACATAAAAGTAAGTAAAATTAATAACTTGTGAAGGAACAGATGGCCCTTAGTCACAGTGGTACCAACAGAGGTCCCTGGCGAAGGAGGCACAGTTAGCCCTTTGGGTGGTTTAATCTTTAGCAGGCATTAGTCTTGGTGTTTGCCCAACCCACGAGACAGAAAGTTCAAAGCTGAATCAGATTCAAATGTGTCTCCAGCAGATCAAGACTTCAAGCTGGTCAGCTCTCCTGTGAGGAAACATGTTGCTTTGTTTGTCACAAGGGACTGGAGAGAACACAGAACAATTAAGAATCATGTTCCACCACCACCACCACCACCAATTAATTTGGTTTTACTTTGAATTTTTCTCAGCTGACTAATAAAGACTCTAATGAAGCTCTCTATGTAACCTTCTGGGTTTCATAGTCTTCCCCTGTCTCCCAGGCAAAGCCTATTGTGATTTAATTTTCTCTCTTCCTCTGATTTCTTTATGTTTCATAGCCCTGCCTGCCTGAAAAGCTTCTCCTTATCTGGCCATCTCTTTAAGCTCCCCCTTGGTTACTCCTATGAACAAGTATTACATTTTTTATACATAATATAAATATCTTCACTGGGAGGGCAGGACAGTCCATTGGTTTCAATGGGTACTTGAACACCAGATTCCCTGGGGGACACTTTTCCCAAATGCTAGCTACCTGTGTGGATGGTGGGTAAGAGGTTAAAATTGTTCCATACAGAGATGCTCATGAAAAAAAATCAGTAATGATTCCTTTCAGAGTGCCTGAAATGGAGAGAGTTCTGCCTGTTTCCAGGGAGAACAAGTTGAGGTGCACCTACAGGTGCACAGGGATGTTTTCCCTGTTTGGGCTCAGCCTTTGTGGCAGGCTGCAGTTAGACCTTCTCTGTTTATAACTGAGAGGAGAATTTATTAAACCAGAATGTCATTAGTGGAGGTGGAGCTGGGAGAGTGGAGGGGAGAGACCACTCAAAGCTCCTGCAAGGTGCCATCTGGGACAATGGTGACCTAATCAAGCAGAATCATTTAGATGCAGCAGAATCATTTAGTTGCAGAGATAATCAGCCACATTTTTCAGCCCAGTCTGTATCAAGAACAGCAGTGTGCACACAGTAATCCAAGTGCACCCATCAATAATTAAAAGAACAACAGACTTTCAGACCTTTAGAAAAATCAATCCATCTTCCCAAGTAATCACATTTTGCCACCAGCAGAGCTGCTGGGTGGAGAATGAAAGGCGTCATTGAGCTTATTGTTCACTTATGCGCTTAAGGGGGAAGACCATTGGCAAAAGTAGGCACTTTTCTGGTTTTGGCAGTATTGGTATGTTTATGCTTATTCTGGCGGGTTTTACACATCTTTTCAGTAACTGTCTTTTTGTATTAAACTCTGGCTTCCTTGTTTTATTCTCCCTACTTCCTACCACAAATAACAGCGTTTCTTCCTTGGAAGGAAGTGTATAGTGTGTGTGCTTTTGCTTTCTTCCTACCTGGCCTCAAAATAAAAAAAGAAAAACTCTTAGGAGAAAAGGCCACTGATTGTTGGGCAGCTCTTTGGGCTTACAGCTTCTCTGGAAACAGGGTGTTTAAGTCTATTCAGTATTTGAAGCAAACATTTTTGCCAAATGTGCAAGAAGGGACCACCAATCTCAGTCTGCTTTTGGGGCAGGTGATGAGTAGGTATGATTATGGCCAGAAAGCAAAAGAGGAAAATATCAGTGGATCCTAAAAAAAAATTGCATCCACACAGGGACATAAGCACCTGGCCCCTGGGTGCAGGCCACTGCCCTGAGTTACTGCTTAGGGAATATATGGAAAAAGAGGTTTGTCTGGTTTCTTAAGCAAGCAGGCCAAGGCAGCCAGAGCAAAATGCCTGGAGAGATGGATGTCTGAAGCACCGCACTGCTCCCAGACTTGGTCACCTACAATTCTGTACAGAAGCCTTTAGCCTTAATTTAGGATTCACATTCCTGAATCTTCTAGTGAAACTAAGAACTTTGCCTATATTTCTATGAAAAGTCCACAAAAAGAGGCTGTTAATGCTGTTAAAACATGATGGGATGTGTAGTTTTTTTGCCCCTCAGCTACAACTGAATGATAGTTGAGCGGTTAGGAGGGTCAGGATTTCACTCAGGTGAATTCCAGAGCTTTCTGCATGCCCCTTGACTGAGTCACCCTTTCAGGTGAAATTATCCTTCTTCATAAAATAACCCAGAATTGACTTGAATCAGAGTCAGAAATGAAGAATCAGCCGAAGTGAAAGGAGAGCTGGTTCCAAGGCATTTCCCCAGGGAGAGTATAATTTTAAATACAAAAATGTCCTTGGCGCCAAGACCGGAGCGTACCCTGGGAGAGTTCCCTAAGCACCATGCTTAATGGATTACAGCCAGTGCAGTATGTTTTCCTTTGCATGTTGTCTGATTTGGATCATCTTCTATTATACTCTGCAAAGTGCCACAGCACAGCCTGAACCCAGCAGTGGTCAGAGGTGTATATAGGTCTCCCTCACCTAGCCACTGGACTGAAGTAGGAAGGGAGAACAGCATCATGTCTTCTAGCTAGATTTAAACTACAGCTGCTGTTTTTTTGTAAAAGGCCTGTTTCTGTTACTTGCCAGACTGAACTTCACTAGAAAATAGGCACTGAAGTGCTGGTGTTTGAGACTGAACGGTTCTTAGTCACCAGTTGCAGCTGACTTCTGCCTGCAGTCTGTAAATAATGAGGTATTCACTAAGGTGGTTCCCAAATTCTTAAATTCTGCTTCTCTGTTCACAAGAAAGGTAACGTGCTGAGCCTCAGTCCCACTTGTGGTGCCCATGCTGTCTGCAGATGCTGGCCATGACTTGTAACCTTCCGGCTGAGAAATATGGTTCTTAGAGTTCTCAGGAGGGCTGCTCTCCCAGAGAGACAATGAGTTTTGCTTCAGTGTCTTTTAACAGGAACAGTCAGAATATCCAGTTTGCTTCTATTTGGGGATATTTTTTTTTTTTTGGTGCAAATCTCATCTCAAATTATTTTTCTTCTTAGAGAAAAAAATAATGACAGTATTAGATTCCAAATGCTTGCAAAGTAGCCAAGCAGCTTGCTACAAATGTAGTGCATTCTTTATCAAGAAATGGAAAGAACTGTATTTGGCAATGAGCTGCTCATTAGCTGTATGCCTGCCAGGCTACATGCTGAAGGACAGTCAACTGACAGCTAATCAATTATAGTTCAGTACAAGTAGCTGTGGTCCACACCATTCTTCTCAGCCGTAGGAGAAGTCCATCCACACTTCTGAAGGGGTTAATCAAGCTGAAGACTGAGCACTATATAAACCACGCAAAAGCCAAACGGAACACTTCAATTTACTGACGGCAATTGGGTTTTTAATCTTTATTATCTTCTGAACAGGTGTTTCAGATTTGCTCTTCACACACGGCATTTCAAGACTAGTTCCTTGAATTTGAAATCTAACATCTCATGTATTTATTAAAATTTACTTTTTTCATCTGCCTTAAAGTGTAGATTATTACAGAAACAATTGCTTTGTCCATGAATAGCTGCAATTAATTCTCAGTTGCTTAACAGAAACATATATCTCTTGTGCACTGTGCTGCATATGTAGTCCCTATACACTGCGAATGCAATAAATTATATACTCATTTTTCAGTGCAGCCAGTAAATGAAATGTAGAACAGTGGGTTCATCATGTTTTGATCAGACTGTCTCATCAGGCTGTGCCTGAATGACAATGTACTGACACTTTACATCATTTACAGGATTTATTCTTGAATTCTAGAAGTGCTGATACATACTTTTGAAGTCTTTTCTTAAACCTCCTGAAGAAGAAAGTGAAACTGATGAAGAGCTAGTAAATATAAAAATGCTACCAAACACACTTTTGGTCTGATCTAGTCTGATCTTTGTTATTAATCAAATGCTCTCAATAGCCACAGATTTAACTGTTCAGCAATTTACAAAGTTCTGAAGAATATGATTTCAGCATGTGTTTGAATTTTGCTAGTTTAGAGGATCAGGCGTCCTCCAGAGAGTCCAATAGAGTAATTCTGCGCACATGCATGTCCATCTGAAAAAGACATATAGTCCAGTGACTTTATTATTTCTTTTAATCTTACAGAAATAGTGGTCATGTTTTATTAATGGCAGTATTAAAAAAACCCAAATTTTGCATAAAGAATTAAGAAAAACATGCTTACTCTAGAAAACCAACTTTGAAAAACCAAATGGAATGTTAAACCCTAAGATAAAATTACACCAATACATAAGATTATAGGAAAACAAAGAGATTACTGGAAAATGGCAATAGTAATGGTGGTTATTCAGTGTCACACTCCATCTTGAAATGATATAGTACCTTGTCAGCAAAGAAAATTCTTAGTTCTCACCTGTTAAGAGCTCTAACAAGCAATAAAAGAGAAGGCTTTGGTTCATTTACCCCTAGAAGCTGACTCCAATTCAAAAGTTATTTGAGTTAATGATGTATGACCAAAAGAGTATAATATAGATTTAGCCAATAGAAAGGTCTCATACCTGACATATAGCATAAAGATACTGTGCAGTCCCACTGGTTCTGCTGCCTATATGGTGTTAGGCTGTGTTGTTTCTTGAAGCTTCTCAAGAAAGGATGTTCAGCATGGCAGAGTTAATATGGCAAAGGTAATGTCAGAGTTGTCTGGACAATGAGCACTTCGGCAAATTCTCTTACAATTGCTTTCCTCTATTTTCCCTTTGTAATTTTGCTTTGGAGAAACAGCTCCATTCAGTTCTTAACTATGAGTGTGCTGCTGGGTTTAAACTGCCTCCAAGCACTTACTACCAGCTGATATGCTCTGTTTTCTGCCAGGGCAATTGTAGAAGCAACAGCACGCAGCCCATCTGCGAACACTTGATCCAATGGAACTAACTAACTGGATGCACTTGAATATGTTGCTTCCGTCTGTTCTCTAAGGTGTGCTTCAGGGATTCCTGAGCCTCCTGCCATAACAGCTCTAGACATACTGTTATGTTTCAAGGAATGGTAACTTGGATAATAATAGATTGTTTATTGCAGATCTAATTATGCAGTTTATTCAATATGGAGCTGCCCATTGACTTTTAGGAATGTATCAGACTCAAAATGTACAGTCTTATACTGGACAGTATGGAAGTGATATATTCATAGCAGAGTTCTAGGAGAAGTTGTTGTTTTTTTTTCTTTCAGATTTTGTGCAGGAAAAGGGAAAAAAAGCCTGCTAGTGGAGCATATTTGCTTGCTGCATTGCACACAATTTTCAGGGCAACAGTAGAGGTGTGGTGCAACTCCCAACTCCCATGTTTGGAAAGAGATGTCATATGTTTCAAGAAACATATTGTGACTTGTGTTGCATCATCACAAATCTTCATAGCCTGGTTTGTTGCAGACAACGTTGTTTGTACAAAGATTTTGCAAGATGGTTCTATTCTGTAGCATTTCCAGATGAAGTACTTGCAGTGATTGATTATGATCTTGCAAGACATATATCATTCGCAGACAAATTTTGAAAAACTTTCTCTATTTCTGTGGATAATATTTTGCAAAATGTACTTGTTCACAGCTTTCTCATTCCTCCCCCTGCATGGAGTTTCTAACAACCTAGAATTAAGGTGGGACAGATGAGTAACACAGAATTGAAAATATCATCATGGCTGTTGCACATGCAACAACAGCTTTGGAAATGTTAGCTGATAAGTTTTCTCTGTATTTGCATGTAAAAGGACTCTGCTCTGCCTTCCCACTTACCAGCATGGAATTAAATACATTTCTCTCCATAACAATCAGATTCTATCTCCATAAAAGTGATGAGAAGAACTTTACTTTTGTGTAATGTATTGCCCTCTAAACAGCTCTGATTCTTTTAAAAGACCTTTTGTCTCTCTAACTTGGTAACGGTGATAATACTACTTACAGCAATTGTTCCACATTAATAGGAGGATCAGCACAGTCTAGCAGCTGACCTGGGGACTTAGTATATGCTCTGCCCTCAACTTATCACTGACTTACTGTATGACCTTCAGCAAATCTATGGCCTTTTCTACGACTGTCCGTAATCTCCCCCTTACTGAAGATAATGATACTGAAATATCTTTGTAATATGATAGGAGATCCTTGGATGTAACAGACTTGGTGTACATACACTGCCATGCATGCTAAATTCTCTTCTGCTTTTATTATAGTGTGCTCCCAAGAGAATATTAAGTGGACAGAGTGACATATCCTATAATACACAATTCTAGTCTAATTCCACTCTTGTAAAAGTTTATGGGTACTTTGACTTTGCTGTCCTGTGAACCATTCATTGTATTAATCTCTATATGAGAGCCATTCCAGAAGATGGTTGAACACTTTTTCCTAAAATTTCCTTCTCTTTTCATATTATATAAATGCTTTTTAATCTGAATCAGAAGAAACCAGTAGAACTTAAGGGGATGATATTGAGTTTTTAAGTCATACATGGTTTAGGTGCGAGTGCCTGAAAGACCTTTTTTTTTTTTCAAGTGATGACATAATGTTTGTCTCAAGATGGTTTAAGTTCTAGCACACCTGGCTGGAAGAAATGAAGCTGTTGACAAGACGTTATTTCAAATGATTCTGTCAATTCAGGGTAGCTTTCAAAATCCAGCAGTCAAATCTAAAGCCGATTTTTAATCATAAAAAGAAATTTGAAGAAGCGAATGTCCTTTTCTATGTTTTTTTATGGTATCATTCACAATAAGACCCAGGCTGGACTGAATTCTGCTCAAAACTGCATTGGCAGTGTTTTAAATCAGTTGCAATGGCATTGCACTCGCAGTTCTCTAACAATGAAAAAAATGTAATGTTCACACAGTGAAGTTCTATCTTTAGTTCAACCAATGCAACCAGATGAAGTAGGTAAACTTTCAGGCAACAGCAGTAATTGTAAAATTATAATGTTTATAATGAATATTCATGCTAATAATAACATTACATGTTCCTTAGCAATACAGTGTTAAAAACAGAAAAGATTTATCCTAAATATAAAATATTTGCTAAACTAAAAATTGCACCATGATTGAATAACTACAAAAGGCCTTTGCTACTGTATTATCATGAAATACATTTAGATATTCTAATAATAATTGTGGTTACAGGCTTAATTATAATCACTTTCAAACGGACTTCAGCTATTTTTATGCCAATATTTTAGTCTAATAATTTAAACTACTGCGTAAGAGAATTCTTACCAGGAAAAGCATAAAAACGTGTACAGTAAATTAATATTAAACAGACTCAAGTAAACTGTGGAATACTATTACAGCAGTTGGTTGAAAACACTATTTACAGACAAGTCTGGTTCCCCCTATGTGACCAAAGTCTTACATTAACGTGATAGTGTAGTGTTCTGTTACACTGTCCTCCAATTCTGTACAAAATGTTGCTATCTTTGTGGACAGCTGCCAATACAGTACCTTATGGCTGAGGCTCTGTGCCAGAGGAAGATCTTATCTGGCTACTGGGCAAACAACCACACCAATCCTTTCTTCTGCCACTGGTGGGAAGTCAGTGAAGAGGAGCATGAGGAACTTGTGGGTACAAGAGAGTAGCATTGGATGTTGGGGTTAGACCTCCTGTGTTGTGGTAGCTCTGAGTACAGAGCAGGAGGAGAATGCACAAATCCTGATGCAATAAACTGGGATGGGCATGAATCTTACCGGCAGCTCTTCCATGGCAATCAACTGACAGATTACTTCAGAGCATGTTGAACAGCATGGCTTTCTCAGATTTGTTCTTTTCAGCATGAAGAAAAAAAAAGTGTGTGCTGTCTAGTTATGCGAGTTATTTTTAGCTGGTTGCATGCTGTTCTGCCTGTTGTTGTGGGATACTCAGAACAGGAACTCCACTTTTCCTGTCCATCATCTCTTAGAGACTGTTTCCACAAATGAAGACTTTTTTCCCTTCGTTCATTATTAATATTTTAAAAAATCTTCTCAGTCACAGACAGAGGTTTATGGGGAGATATAGGCGTGTAAACCTCTTCATAGCAAAGAAATGTGGCCCTGTGCTGACCACTGCCCCAGCACTGCTCACTGATGAATAATGTGGTAATTCTAGAGACAGATACGAGCTCTTTTGAGATTTTCTGTAACATCTTGACACAATTTCATTTTGCTTAGTGGAACACGATGATGCTATCTTGAAATATTACAGTGTCTGCAATTACTGCCTGTAATTGCAACTGTTCAGGTGTCTCTACACCAAATTCAGGAGAACTTAGTCAAACACAGATGTAAAGAAGTAAAATACTGATTAAGAATGACTTGGGTAATTAAGGAACATTCTTTGCCCTGGTGTCCCTCCTGAGCAATATGCTGAGATCTCTTTGGGCCTGCAGCACTGTAACAAATTTGTTGACTTCAGCCAAGCAGCCCCAAGGTGGAGCAGAAGGGTTGAAGAACTTCTCCAACAACAAATGTAGAAGCTACTTTTAGTGTAAACTGCATGAATGTGATCTGAGCAGCCTGAGGGGGATATAGGACTCCTAAACACCAAGCTATAACAACCAGGGAAGCAAAATGTGTGGAAGTCTTTCTTAATGTATGGGTGACAACAGTCTGCCAAATTTTGCACCGTCATTTGGGCTTTACAGGTAGTGGAGATGAGGCTTATCAAGAGATCTCGTGCCTGGCTCATGGCTACCAAGCTGATTGGAGCTACTGCCTCATCCATTCAGTGTTAGTATGTGAATGTCTGCATTTTCAGTTACTTAAAAGTGATTTTTAGTTTGCCTTCCAAGGACAGAGCAGAAAAGGAAAATAAAGGATATATTTCCTGATCCGTAACCAATGTCACACCTTCCTTACTGGTCTGACCCCTCCAGTTGTCTGTGTCTTTCTCTTAACTGTGCAGTCATGCCTACAGGATGCTTTCTCTCTTTCCCTCTTAGAATAGCAAAGCAACCACTTCAATTGTAAATTATTTTTTTCCCTACTCTTTTCGTAAAAAATATTTCAAAGTAACTTTTTATTTTCCCCCCTAAGATCTAATCATTATTGTGTGATTTGAAGCTTTGTCCAAATATACTTTGGCTTATTAATAGCACTCCTGTTCTTCCAGGGGGAACATCCCACACCACTGCAGAATTTTACAGAAAATACCGTGACTGAATTAATTGGTTTAAACGTGTTACTCTCACCATATTTCAAACTCCTTTCACGCTGTTCATATCTCTTTTGACATAGGCAATGAAAAGATATACTGATTATCATATTGTTCTCACTATGTTGATTTAAACCTTCCTGATATTTATTAGGTGAATTTCCCTCAGTGTTGTATCTTAGAAGACATTTTCATTGCTAGTAGAAAACGTAGACATCAAAAAGTGATTAATATGTTACTCAGTGCATTTATTACAGGAGGGGAATTCCTAATCCCTTATATTTTTTTCTTGAATTTGTTCACTCTGTAGGAAGAAGCTTGGAAAAGAAATCAGCGTTGGACTTTGTTGATGGTCCATAACTAGATCTACATTTCTAAGAGCTGAGCTCCAAATCAGCACTAAGTAAGGGACACAAGGGTTTCGAAAGGCATCCAATATTCTCAGCTCTATTGGAAATCTGGCCCACTGCATTTGCAAGTTAAACTTATGAAATACTCTGTCACTGTTCTCAGCTTTTCAATATTCAGTGATGAATTAGCCAAGTAGAAATATTAGCTTTTCTCTGGGATGCAAATTTGCTGTTGTTATTTTTTCCTGCTTATTTTTGAGGCATTTATTATTATAAAAAAGACTGAAGTGATGTTAATGGAAAAAATAAGTTGCTTTCATTACTTTCTCCTTTTCTTTGAGATAAATTCTGCTCTGTAATGCTAACGTGAATGAAGCCACTCAAATGTTAACTCTCCAGTTTGGTGCATCCTTCCAGGGGGACAGAGTCTCAACTTGGCAATTAATTAATTGCTGGGAAGCTATCCAGAGAATATGCTTTTGGCTCTGATTTCATCCACCTCTATCTTCTCCACTCTCCATTGACAATCATTTTTCCAGTGGTATATTACTAACACATATTCAGGACCACTCTGAACAAGAATCTCACTATTTATCTAGCAGGCCTTCTCCTTGCTTGCTGCTATCTTGGTTGCATAATGAGACATAACTTTTTTTGCAACTTGCAAGTGCCTCCCCTAAAAAATAGGTTAAAAGGTGTCCTGGGTTCGGCTAGGACAGGGTTAATTTTCACCAGGAGCCAGGAGGAAACACAGTCGGGCGGGCTGACCCAACCTGTCCAAACAGAACAGGGTATTCCATACCATGTGCTGTCATGCTGGGTTCTGGCTGGGAGGAGCAGGGCAGCGGGAAGGCAGTCACGGCTCTGGAATGTGCATGGCGCGGGCAGTGAGAGCGGCTCTGTGTGTTCTGCTGTTTGTGTTGTGTATTCTCCTTATCCATATTGTTGTTGTTGTTACTGCTCTCTTTGTTTGCTGTTCTGTTAAACTGCCGTTATCCCAACCCACAAGTTTTTTCCTGTTTCTTTCCATTCTCTTCCCCACCCCAGCAGGGGGAGGCGCAGCAGAGCGGCCGAGTGGCCCTGTTGTTGCCGGCTACAGCCAAACTATAACAAAAGGAAACAGAGTCTAGGATAGGGAAGAAATGAAAAGTATTTGACAGTGTCACTGCTTTTTTTCCAGCAAATATTTAGAGCAGCTGCTGGAGGCTCCCTTCAAAGCAGGGTGACATGTCTCCAGCTGGGATAGGAGTTCTACTCTTCACTGAAAGTGCAAGGGTGGCTTTACATCTGCAGAACGTGTATAGTTGTAGGAAGAAGACAAACAGCTCAGCACTGTTTAAATGGGACAAAATAAATGTTATATTCTTTTTTGGAAACAGGACTGTTGAGAAGTCCGGAAATCAAAAAAGTGCATTGAGTTTATATAGCTGATTAAGAAATACCACTTTGCTTTAAAAGTGTGCCACTGATTTGTGAAAAACTTAGAAGAACATTCTAATTATGAAAGACTTGCATTTTAAAAAAATGAGCTTTGGATGCTCAGAAGATGGTGTTTTTAGTGCCAGAGGCAGCATACTTTTTGCTGTGAATGAATACAGAGGATGATTTTCTCTTCTTCTCTCAGCCTCTTCCAATTTGAGATCTCCAAAAAAGGAGGGAGAGTCCCTCAGCGATCTGCAGTCACAGTGCTGTGACTGCTTTCACTGATATGCAAAGGCAGGAGGGAAGACATACTGGTCACTCTGTTTCCAGCTTTGCTTTTGATTCTTTTACCCCAAATATCAGGAGAATTGAATTTCATCTTTTATTCTCTTGATTACAAAACTATAGCCAGTAACAGTCACATGAAGTAAAAAGAACATGCACCTCACTCACAGGTAAGCAGCAGTCAGTAGTCACAGCTGGTCAGCTCATCCCTTGGAGTAATCAGATCACACACTGGTGCTGAGTCCTAATTCAGCGAGTCTCTTCAAGTGAAATTAATCATATGGCAATTAATTTTACTGATAACAAAAAAAGCTTCATACAACTCCAGCTGTACACATTGTTAGAAAGAATACTCTCTGCAAATGAAGTTAGCATTGACAGGGCAATTCCCCAGTACTAGTCGGCAGCATTAAGAACACTGTAAGGAATTTAATCAATGAAAATCATAGAATCATAGGTTTGAAAAGAGCTCTAAGATCATTGAGTCCAACCATCAACCCAACACCACCATGCCTACTAAACCATATCCTGAAGTGCCACATCTACACACTTTTTAAACACCTCCAGGGATGGGGACTCAACCACCTCCCTGGGCAGCCTGTTCCAATGCATGACCACTCTTTCAGTAAAGAAATTTTTCCTAATATCTAACTTAAACCTCCCCTGACACAACTTCAGGCCATTGCCTCTTGTCCTATTGCTAGTTACCTGGGAGAAGAGACCAACACCTGCCTCACTACAACCTCCTTTCAGATAGCTGTAGAGAGCAATAAGGTCCCCACTCAGCCTCCTCTTCTCCAGACTAAACAGCCCCAGTTCCTTCAGCCACTCCTTGTATAACTTGTTCTCTAAACACCTCACCAGCCTCGTTGCCCTTCTCTGGACACACTCCAGCAACTCAATGCCTTTCTTGCAGTGAGGGGCCCAAAACTGAACACTGTACTCCAGGTGCGGCCTCACCAGTGCTGAGTACAGGGCCACGATCTCCTCCCTACTCCTCCTGGCCACACTATTCCTGATACAAGTCAGGATGCTGCTGGCCTTCTTGGCTACCTGGGCACACTGCTGGCTCATGTTCAGCTGGCTGTCGACCAACAGCCCAAGGTCCTTTTCTGCTGGGCATTTCTACTTGGCATTTGGCCTTGTTGAACCTCATACAGTTGGCCTCGGTCCATCAATCCAGTCTGTCCAGATCCCTCTGCAGAGCCTTCCTACCCTCAAGCAGATCAACACTCCCACCCAGCTTGGTGTCATCTGCAATCTCACTGAGGGAGCACTCAATCCCCTCACCCAGATAGAAAATTTACATTAGTTTTCTCTCTTTTTGATTTGCAATCAATATCAATGAGTGAGAAATATTTTGCTTTTGCCTTTGTTGGAATGTAAAAAGGCAAAACTATAATTTCTTATTGATTAGTCTAACATAGCCAGACACAACAGAAAACAGTGCTTCATATGCTGAAATAGGGAGGAAACAAAGTTAAAGAGCACAATCAATTTATCGAATTTCCAATAGTGTTTGTGGTCTGTTTGGAAAAAAATTCACCATGAGTTCCCAGTGATTCGACTGATGAAACTGTTCTTTGACGGTCTCTGGACAGTGTGACAAAGAAGACAGAATTCAGGAGAAAACATACCTGGAAAAGCCTGTCTCCCATGAAGATGGGAGTTCAGAATCTTAACTCAGTTTGATTGCTTCAATAAGAAGAGTTAAAGGCTAACTGAATTACTTTGTGGAAGAAACTTCTACACAAACTCTTCCAAAACCTTTTACCATTAAGTTGTAGCACCTAGGTCAATGACTCATTTGATTTGCTCTGTGTTGTATACCTCAAGTTTAAAAAACTCTCGTAACTGACTGATCTTGTCATTCTGTCCCTCCTGATTTCAGCCTTGAAGAACCACTTTCAGTTTTGGGATTCTCTTCAACACCAGGCCAAAGTTGACCAGGTCTTTACAATATGGATACTTGGAGGTATAAAGATACAAATCTGGGGAAATGTGGGGAATTTCCCCTTCTCATTGCATCAAACATTGAGCTTCCTCACTTGTGTTCTCAGCTATATGCCTCTGATGCTGGCCTTGGTTGTTTATTGTTGTATTTCTGCATTTTCTAAATTTTGGGATGTTATGTGAAAGAGTTCCATTGCTGTAAGCTAGAACAATCCTAGGAGCGATCTACTTTTACTTCTCCAACATCTCCCTGTTTACCCCCAGCTTCTCTGTGTTGCCCAGTTTGTACAAGTGGCCCGTAACGTGTTCAAAAAATGCATGCTGTTAAACTTTTTCCAGCAGCTTTAATCTACTGTAAGGCTCCCTCTGTTTCCTCTCGGGACTGCAGAGTCAGCAAGTTGGGAAGTTTCAGTGAAGTTGTACTAGCTGCCATCACCTGAGGATCTGAACCTGGGACCTTCCACATTTAAGTAACTTGCAGGATTCACTGATTTCTGGGTGGACAGCCAAGATGTGGGTAGCTAAAAGATATTCAACACATAGGTTTGAAATTAGACTGTATCTGTATCTGACATTGCAAGTGAAATGCTATTAAAAGCAAAGGGCAATAATGCTCCTGAAATAAAATACTGATGCTCCTGTTCTCTGCAGAAGAGTATGTGTGAGTACAAAAAATCTGGTGGCATTTTTAGCTGGTGGTGAATTCAGTCTCTGCTGGTGCATACATGAGTTATAGTTCAAACAGTTCTGGAGGGCCAAGCACCTCACCTTTCAGCATTTCATTTGCTAATGCTCTCTTATCTCATATATTCATTATAGTATTCACAAATGGTCATCGGCATAACAAGAAGCTTTGAGGTTTACTGCAATTTTAGTTAGCATGTCATTTTCTGTTAGAAGATTTAATCACTGTACAGTGCTGTAAATAAAATATGTAATGTCCAAGCCATTGCAATGCTTATGTACTAAAAGACAAGAAGACCTCCTAGTTCATCTTGGCTCACCTCTTTCAAAGGCAAAAAAAGAGACTCTCCTTTAGACAACAATGCGTATGAAAATAGCTGAAGACAAAGTAAATCTGTGCTCTCTGCATACATGTTGTAGACATTAGGAAAGCCCTGGGTGATGTGAATGGTGAGTGGGTCAGCATTTTGTCCTCGTTCCGAATTGTAATGGAACTTGATATGTATTTACGTGTTTTATTGTCGATGTATATTAAGGCAGAAATTTTTAAAATCTTTACGTATGTAATCTATGAAAAAAAAATATAAACCTTTGAAAAGCTAAGGAGAGTTTTACCTAATTAAGAATAGTATTATTTGATCTTCTGTATATAGAAAGAATTTTGTCTAATGGAAAATTCAGGAGTTGATTGATCATCAGAATCAGGTCCTCATGTTTTACTTAACTGTGGTGATTAATGTCGGAGCTAGCCAAATAATGTTGTTTGCTCTAACTAGTGACTGTGTTTGCTAACTAGACTGTGTTTGCTAACTACATGCTGGGTAAAATTTCCAAAATTGTTTAAAGAAACTGAAGAATCAGTTCCTCTTTGGGATGTAGTGTTCAGATTCCCAGATTGCTGATATAAACTGGGTTTACATTTAACTGCAACACATGATGGACGGGTGAATTTGTGAATGAATTGAGGCAAAATTAATCACAAGTCTTCATATTTGTGTTGTTTCTCTGGAACATGCAAACATGTATTCTGTAGACTTTAAACGAGCCCTGCAGCATGTGGTACACAGCTGCATGCTTCAAGGTTTGCAGTCTGTTGGATGTGGCCTGCACATTTTTGGAATTCAGGAGTACATACACTATTTAAAATTTAGCAGTCGGTTATGCGTGGCATTTGTGAGTTTTAGTACTTGATCTGCTGCACTGTCTGTGTAAGGTCTGCAATGATTCAGGAAGGTGGTAAGACACCAGTTCTTAGTGAAGGGTCTATCTCTCACTTGTGCCCATGACATCTCTCCCCAGGGGACCTGCCTAGGTTACGGTTTGTGCCTGAATCCTTCATTATTGTTTGGACAAGAAATAATGGCCAGAATATGAACTTGATTCCCATTTTGGATTAAAAGTTTATTTTTACAAGTCCTTTGGTTTATCCAGGTTTATTGCACAGAAATTACATCTACATGAATACTAAGGAACACGGATTGTGGATATGATCTTCAGAAGTTTTCTAGTTTTGATATCAATATTTTTAATCTTCTATTACTAGTAAACAGATTATTGTGTAATTTGATCTATAGAAGCAAGCGTATCCACCTATGAAATGCAAGAAATCACTGGTGTGTATATCCTATTAAGGCATTCCTATAAAGTTTATCTGAACATATTTCAGGTAAAAAATTGTCTTTTTTATTATTTTAAGTAAAAGAAGGATTTGCTTACAAGTATGTTTTCCTAAGTTTGGCTGAAGTAGTTTTGATATCAAAGTGGTTTTGAAGAAATATGACAGAGCCATATAGTATCAGTCAATCCTATCAAGTTTCTGTAACCCTCATAAATCCTCACTAAGTCAAGCACTCTCTTTTCAACCATTTGAAACAGCTGAAGCCTAGGAGTCTCCTAATATGGGCAGTCGGGATGTGAATGGCTCTGTAGTATTTTGTTCCTATATCTATGCTTTGTTGGGCTTTAAATTCTTGTTTGGGGATAGTGCTGTACAAAGAAGGCAGAAGTACTGCATATTGGCTCCACACGCTTCCTTGGTGCTAAGAGACTAACTCTTTTCACTCTCAGCCAGGGCAGAGCAGTACAGGACAACTTCAGGATCTTGTACATTTTATTTTGTGTATTTGTTATCTATCTGCACAATCTTTACTCAGTGTTTGTGTACGTTTTCTCTAGTAAAAACAATAGACTTAAGTTGCCTGAGCTAGTTTTGTGTTTGGCTTGTTTTCATTTGAGAGAGCAGTCTCCACTTCTGTGGGGAGCAAAATGTGAAGGAAGCCTGAGTTTCTCTGTAGCAGATCTGAAATTCAGTCTTACCTTATGTTCCCAACATTTACAGTTATAGAAATTACTAAAAGTACCATAGGTAGCCTAGGGTTGCTCAAGGTGTTGTCACTGTGGCTTTAAGGACATAATAGGGGGCTATAATCCCAAAGTCTCCTTTGGAAATACACTTCATATTGGCAGCAAAATACTCCGACAAGATAGTGCAAACAGCATAGTCAACACATTTGGACAGTGCAACTCCGCAGCTTTAATTTCATAAGGAAGAGAACTTATCCAAAACGTCCCTCCTGCTGTACCTAGAGTGAATCTGAGGGGCCAGCACTGGTAATATCTACAGCTTGGAAGAATGTTGAGAAAGTAAGCTAAGGATCATGGAATGCACTTAATTTGACTGCTCTTGGAGATACTCAATGTTAAACTATGTAAGTGTTAAGACTGTGATCTGGTCCTTTCTTGTTAGAGTGCAGTTTCTAATTGTTCATTACTTTTGTAAGGGGAAAACATAAAAGCTAGAAAGAGGTATTTTGCATTTCAAGATGTTTGTCAGCATATGTCTATGAAATTTGGTGAGAAGGTAAAAACGCTTTTCAAACCCAGTGCTGCTCACCCTACCCCTCCACCTCCAGACCCGCAGAAGGCTCAGAGTTCAAATTTTATCATTGTGATACAGCTTATGCTCAGAGGCACTCCGCTTCAGGAGATGCTCCTGGGAGCAACTGTGCATGAGATGTTGTGCATTTAAGGGTTTCAAGGAGTCTGGTAAGAGGCCCCACTGTTGAGTCATGAGGTTCAGAGTGGACCCCCTTGCTTTCTAAACTCCTTCTCAGAGAGGAGCCTAACTGTGGCTGAATCCACTCCTAGTTCCAGACTTTGTCAACGTTTTATGTCTAAGGGGTTAGATATGGTATGTAGCCACTTATCAGAGTCGATGTTTGCCTTTCAGAGCCCTCCCGGGGACTTTCACTGAGACAGTTTTGCAAAGTTGAAACAACAAATAATTTATTCAAGCAACAGGTATCGCAGGTTCCGGATTGCCGTTGATAAATGCACTGTCTACAAAAATTGAGCTCAAGTTAATAGTTTAGCACTTTCGCTAACAATATTTTCCCAGGGATACATCCGGAGGTGCGACTCTTACCAAAAAGGCATCCTTTCTTGGAGGGGGGGGAAGAGAGCTTCAGGCCCATCGACCTTTCTGTCAGGTAAGGTTTTTGTTTGGCTCCTCCTCCAAAACCGGGTTTTCATGTGCTAATTTTTATACTTTTGAAAAAGTCTTTTGCAGATCTTGGTGAGGTGGGACTAAATCAATTATTATGTGTCAGTTGGCTCTTGGCATAGCATGTTGTGCTGTCAGAAGCAGGACTCAGCGGTTCGGCACCCCGTCCGGGCAGGGAGCTTAGTACGTACTTACAGGGGGCCTTCTGTTTTTTAACTGAAGCAACATCTAGCTGTGCACCCTTTGTCCTTCATCGAATCCCAGGTGTCACTTAGTTGATAGTGTTGGGCCATGACCTGTTAATTGTGTCCGATAAGATAAGTGAAACTCTCAAACTCTTGTCGTTCAAGTCGAACTGCTCCCTTTTGTTAACTCTTCCGTGCTTGACACACAGATCGGAGCAAGTCCTCCTTTGGCGTCAACAAGTCCAGCAAGGCCATTGACCCACAGATGTAAAACTCTGCATCTTTTCTTCCTTTATATAGAATAATTTACTGCATTTAATGGCTTTTCTCCATGTGTATTCTCCCCTTTATTTGTGGATTAAGGCTGTGTTATTTGACCTGCCCTATATCTTTGCCTTCTCAGCTGTGACTGGGCAAACTGGTTCTAAGGCACAAGTCCTACAGAGGATCAGAGAAGCCTTGTGTTTGACGTCTCGTAATTTGAACTTGTCCCCAATATTGAATGACACTGAAAACAACACAACAGGTGAAAGAAATCATTCCCATTTTGAAATATTATCATCTGCTCTTTGCTGGAATATCAAGTTTAATTCATCAAATGGCTTCATTAATCCAACAGAATCATTCAGAAAGACATTTGACCACATGCATGGAGTCATAATGGCATCCTAACTACTTCCGAAATAATCTGAAAATCTATTCCTGTCACAGAAGCAGTAACGAGATTGTAAATTTGAAATTAAACAGAAAGGCAGATAATTGGATCAATGATTTCTTAATGATGATATTGAACACCTCCTTTACTGTTGCTCCATGATAAAATATTAAAAAAGTAGTGTGGGCATCATGTCCAAAACTCACAAGGTGCCAACACAGAGCTTGTGCGCAGGAATAATGATACTGCTTGCAGGGCTCTGAGCAACCATGCAAGGGAGCAAAACTCTTGGCACAGCTGTCTGTGGTGGAAACCATTAGTGTTTCTCCATGCACAGCTTTGGCTTTTGTTAGATGAGAGGGAGCAATTGTTTCCGACCGATGCTTTTCACTATGCTGTGCAGGAATTAGGGGTCACAAACTCAAAGCATGTATCAGCTCGGGCTTTAGGTCCCACCCCCGGGCCAAGCCAGCTATGTATTTCAGAGCAACTGTAGCTCAGTGCTGAGGAGAGATGACCCATGACTGCTTTGTACACTGCTTTTGGTACTAAAAATGAAAATGTCAGCACCAAACTGACACACAGCAAATTCTGTTTCTCCACGACCACTTTTTCCCATGCAGTGAAAGAGGTTGAGCAATGCCTGCCTGTCAGGGTGTTTGGCTGGTGCAAGGAACTGCTCAGAGCACTGTCATTTGTGGCTGTGAACTTCTGCAGGCTGCTCAGACGTTACTGTTTTGAAGCCTGACAGTAAATGAATTTCTAAATCTGAGCCTGGTGCCTAATTTACAAATGTCTAGAAAAGAATCCTGATTTTAGAATTTTTTGGGTATGGTGACTCAGGAACCTGGGTGTTGATTGCAGATGCTGGTGAGTGGCAAATAGCTGTCCTGGTATTTAACCCGATCTGTGCTCTGCAATGCTTTTGATGACCTACAGGGTGACATTAAGCTATAACCACACTGGGCTGTTGCCTAAAGCAGTAAATCTCCTGCAGATGGGCGGACAGGACCCCATCACTTTTCTCCTCCTGGCAACCCATCGCTCTCCTTGCTGCTGCTCAGGAGTGCCAGGGATCAGCTAAGGGCAGGTGTCCCCACCCTGCTGTGCCCTAAGGGTGGGAGCAAGTCTCTGGCATGACAGCCCTGGTAAATCCCTCATCTGGGGAAGGAGAAAGCATCTCCTAAGTTTTGCTAATGCTTCTCCAAATTCTTGAGCTGGCTCTAATAAATTAGATCTGTGGAACTCATTCCTCTGTCTCAGTAAAGAGATGACAATCACCTATTACAGAGGATCATTTTCAATTTTAGATGGCCTTAAGCTCCTCATGCCTCTGGGCATGTGCTAACTAATGCCACTGTTTTGCAGCCCTGTTTGCAATATATATTTTGTAAACTACTTCTGCCTAAATTTCCCAAAACAAATTTAGTTTGCTGTTTAAATGAGTCTCAGATACAGTCCTATGCTTTGCTTTCAGCAAGAAGTTGTCTGAATAAAACATAGTGCTCATAAATATTTGCTGAAAGCAAACAGCTGGGGCAAAATTCTGTTTTTAAGTGGCTGAAATGCCTCTGAATATATTTATTATTTGGTCACTTTGATTATATATCAGTCTCCTTCTTAGAAGGAGAATGGAGCTGAAATTATATACAGTGCTGCCAAGTAAGGGAAACAAAGGCTTTGTTAGTGAAACTGGACGTTACACCAGCTTTAAGTCAGATCCCCTTTACTGCTTGTATTAATTTTCCCACCGAAACAGTAATTTCAGAAAATACAGCCTGACTATCCTGCGTGCAAATGTGTTGGGTTTTTTTTTCTAGTATCATTGTCATAACAATGTGCTAATGAAATAATATCAGAATCCATTGACTTTTGATCTTAGTTTTTATACGGAATCTAACGCTTATTGGTACGTTATCACATATCCATATCACTGCTGTCAGAATCCAGTAATTACTAATCACTAATGATTGGCTGATGGTTACAGTGAAGTCCCCATAGCTACTCAAGTGCTATGTCATCAGCAAGGGGGCTTTTGCTGAAGTAACAGCTGCTATCCTGCTACATGCAGGTGATACCATCTCTATTTCAAGCTTATTCTGACCTGGGTCTATAAGACAATAGCATTGCTTTGATAAGGCTAAAAAGCTGTGTACATTGCAGGAAATGTTTCTTACCTAAAATGTCTTTTTAGTACAGAGACCATTTAAACTACAATTAAATAATTATTTGCTCTGCTTTTCCTTTTTCCGAGGAAATTCAAAGATATGGTTTTCAATGCTAAAATTGAAGGAAGTCCATGAATCGGGCAAAATATCTAGTTGCCAGATAGCTTTACAGCTCCCTTGAACTTGTGACCAGTTTTTATTTATTTTATTTTGGTTTCTTTTTTTAGTCTGGTTTACAATGGAGACAGGAGTTGATAGGTGGGATTGTTTGTCTGCAGTCACCTCTCATCATTTGTTGGATAATTTCTGTTTCCAGTCAAATCAGAGGACAAAGGAGTGGTACGTACTGCTAGTGGACTTCAGCAGCAGCAGTAGGTAATTACTCCTTGTGTCTTCTAAGCCTCTTATTCAGGATTTTAGTGTCTGTATGTATACAATAATTTTTTGCATTTACTTAGAATTCTAGAATCATTTAGGTTTGAAAACACCTTTCAGATCATCAAGTCCAACTGTAAACCTAACATTGCCAAGTCCACCACTAAACCATGTCCTTAAGTGCCCCATCTACATGTCTTGTAAATACCTCCAGGGATGGTGACTCAAGCACTTCCCTGGGCAGCCTGTTCCAATACTTCCACCAGCATAGCTCAGTAAATGCTGTTTGAAAAAATCTCTGTTACCAACATGGGCAAATGTGATTTCCAGGCAAAGCTCACTTTTAAGGTAGAAAGACATTCAGAACAGTATTACACAAATACACCACACGGGTACTCATCACTGCGAAGGAAGTGCTGTTGTGTTTCTCCATGCTATGCTCTGGAAAGATGTCGGAGCTGGACACATGGTGTTTTTGCAGTGCCAGTCTGTTAGCTTATTTTGCTTTTGTTTGGAGATCTGCTTGCTGTTGCAGGGCACCTGTTCATGTGAACTGCTGCTGTTGAGGTCTCAGATTCAATTGATGAAGTGTAACTACAGAAATTTCACACCCAATCCTTCTCTTGCTATTAGAAATCTCAGCTGATAGATGGGTGTGTGTTTCTTGTGTGATCCTTTTCTTCCACTCACCAGTCTGCCTTATGTCCCACATTGACTGCTCAGTCAGAGTCATAGATCCCACTTGGTTCCCACTTACTGAATGGTTCATTAAGTTTTTTTGCCAGCACTCACATCTGGCATGGAACCATGGACAGATTGACTAAAAAAAGGCAGCTGTCTCAGTCGGTGTCTGGGATGCTTCTGCAGCAAGCTGCAGTTTTACGGGAGGGCTAGTATAGGGTATTTCCTATATTCCTCGAGGAGACTGTATGGATGTCTTACAGGCCTCTGACACGCCAGCTAGAGTAGTTACAGCTGAAAAACAAACACTGATTACAAATGTGAGCCAGAAGTTGCACAGTGAAAAATCATATGAAATTAAGGCTTTGATTTTATTAAGCTCCTTTTATTGCCCATATGCTAAAGAATAAGATTCAGCTCATGAATTTATAAATTGATCTATCAATTTCTTTTTAAAACATTGTCTGGTTTCTAGAAGAGGACAGAATATTAACAAGGAAAAATTACTGTGCCATGAACCATTTAGAGTTTCATCAAGAACTCTGTGAAAGCAATCAGCTGATGATCAAGTTTGGAAACTAAATTACACAAGGTGTGATTTAGAAAAGTAGTTGTATTAATGTCAGGACAAATTGCCTAAATGCCAAACCTTTCCAGTGTGTAGCAGTCACAGTTTACAGGTATGAACGTGGACTGATGATGAGTTTCCCAATGTGCGGGATGAGGTGTGAGAACGACAGGTCGCAGAGTGTCAGGTTTCTACCTCTAAAGCCATTACTGCACGTTCCCAGTGCCAGCACCAAGGAAGCAGCTGACGTGGATGGGGGTGCGGTGTGGTCAGCATACAGTGTATGTGATGTGTCATATTTTCTAATGCATGTGAAGAGGAGGAGCTCACAGTGGCTAAAGGTGACTACTGGAAGATGGATTCCTTTGGCCCAAAAGAAGCGGAAACTTCACAAAAGAATTATTTTTTGACCACCTTCAGTCAACACAGTTGCTGAAAGATTTCGACATATTTACCCCTCTGTTTCAGTAAGTAAACAGTTTAATTCAGAGGATGGTAAGATTTGACCCCAAAGTCTTATCTGAGCAGCTCATGGGCTTGAGAGGCTATGTGATGCAGGGGTCTTTTTAAATACAGAACCCCAGATATGGATAGGAGTCTCGTGAAGCTGTCTTTGATGGGCAGCATTTGGAAAATAGAGACTTGGAACTTGGGTGTTTTCTTGCGAAGGGAAGCACTGGAAGCAGCAGTTGAATGTTTCTGCTAAAGTAATAGGGGCACAGGGCTGAATGTACTGTCAATGCCAGAGGAAGAGCTGCGCGTCAGACAGTCTGTTTGCACAAGGGAATGGAAAGAACATAAAGTGAATGACAAGAACATAAAGTGAACACAAGGAAAAGTCCTCTGGCACGTATGGCAGCAGTAGTTTCAGGAATGCTTGTACTTGATAACACAGGGTGCTGACACTGTGGTGAACTGGACTCAAGACAACAGGTATCTAGACAGCTGACTAGATGAATTAAAGGAAAAAAGAGAATAGTTTGGGTCTTCACAGTGTGTGGGAATCATTGATGTGGTTCCCAGCATGGCGCATAAGAAGACAAAAGTATTTCCCATTGTCTTGGTAGTACACTGTTCATGTGAGACTCAGATGGCATTTGTCAAGTGCTTTCAACATGGAAAACTCTAAACAAGCTCTTAATATTAACAGCACTTTGCATCAATCCTCAGCATGAAAAGCAGCAGTAACTAACTGCTAATAAATTAATAAATAATAAGAGCAATAGTAATAACCCACAGGTCAATGTCCATTGAAAATCTGAAGGTTTTCTTACTCTGTGAGCTTCAGAGACTCACCTCAGGTTCTGAGTCCTCCAATATGTTCAGTTTGGGCTGCGACTGGGCAATTAGGGGTGACACCAGTTTTGGCTTGCAGCTGGCAATTAGCTAATTTTTCTGTTAATGATAAAGGACCCTGTATCCCATGCTCCTGCCATGGAGTTTTGTTGGTGGGGTGAGGAAGAAAATGTAAACTTCTGACTGATGTTGGGTCATAGCACCCAGCCTGATTCTGGCCTCACTTGCCCTTATTCCTGTTATGTTGTGTGTGAGCTTTGCAGGGTTCTTGATTTACACTGTTGTAACTAGAACCAGGGATGGACCAACAAGAACAGCTGTTTAGAAACCTGCCATTTTTTCCCAGCATCACAGAAATTTAGCCGTCCTCTAGCAAAGCATTAAATCATACATTTAAATTTAACATGTACTAATGGCTTTCTGGATCAGGGTCTTAAGCAGGGTCCATGGCTTGATGCAGCTCTTTTGGAGCAGGTGAGCAGACTGTGTAGAATATAATTGATAAATAGGTTGAGAATGTTGGAACTGGAGACGGGAATTCAACAAATATGTTATCAGATTTTATGCTGAACAGTGTCATCGTGGTATCTAGCAAGGTTATACATCAATGCCACTATTGATCTATGAGTGACATGAACCTGTTCATGAATTAGAAGACATCAAAATAGGAGGAAAAAAAAAGTATTCTGAGGTTCTCTGCCAGAAAATACTAAAGAAACATGAAAGTGCCTTAGATGAGCTAATACATGAAGCTCTGTATTGGCAGCAGGCAAACACCGTCTCCATTTTATAGACTGGGAATTTGAGAAACATTGAAAATTATGATTTTGCTCTAGGTTTTGAAACAGCCCAAGAAAGAGTACTTATGTCTTCTGCCACAGTTATTTGTTAACTATGTAATGTTCTACAGAAAGACGTGGAATATAATTACAAAGCTAACACTTCAACTGCAGATATATATAAGGGCGAAAAGTGTAAGAACATGCCCAAGCTAAACCTTGGGAGAAGCAGAAAAGCAGTAACACAACTATCAAATTTTGCTTCCTGTATCACCACTAAGCCTAGGATTTATTTATTTTCCAATGTGTCCTGACTTACTATGCTACAGTCAGACTTGTGTTCCCAAGAGATGTGAATGTAAATTTCAGAGCTGATACAGACATAAACAACTTTGCAGATTATAAGAACATAACTGTTTTTGCTGGTTCTTGTTCATTTTTCATTTCCCTCTTGCCAGTTGCTGAAGTGTATGCATCTTGCAAGGGTACTGGGGGAGGCAGAAGGGAAAGTGACAGGAGAGTTAGGGAAGTTTTGAATGCTCTAGAAAACTTTGTGTCTGCATCTGAAACATGATGAACTGGCAGGTCCATAACTGGTGTCTACAGCAGCTGCTGCTGCAGTCAGGGGGAAATTCAGGAGGCTAGTTTTGTGGAAGTCACGAACTCCCGATGGAAAGGCAGTCACCAGTAGCAGACTTTTCTGGGGAAGTTAAATGCAGACAAGGTGTTTGTGTGCTGTGTGCCATGGGTGGGATGTGCTCCATGCCTTCCCAGAGCAGAAGGACCTGCCCACATCAAAAGGTCCTCTCTGACCTCTGGCAATGATGGGCTCCCTATGGGGGATGTCATTGTGTCTGTGGAGGATGGAGGGTAGCATTACTCCTGTGGAAACAGGGAAGGGAGAGGACACAATTAGAGACCTTCAAGGCTCGGAAGTGCCTGTAACCAGCTGCACTGCCTGGGCTGGCCTTGGGGGGCCACAGTCTCCCCCGGCAGCCCCCACACCTCCTTTTGTCTCAGAGCGTAAAAGTCAAGGCTAATCCAGTTTCAGACAGGACAAGGCAGTCTCCAGCCTTTCTTGCTTTGAACTTAGCCTAGGAAAGAGACAGTTTTTCAGAACAGTGTTTCCAAAAAGCCATCCTTCGGTCCCAATTCTAGGACCAGGCTGTGAGCCCTTCTGGTGGTTCCTGTTTGGTGTCCTGGGGCAATTAAGGCTGACAGCAAAAAGGGGCATGTGAGTAGAGGGAGATCTCAGATTACATTATATTACATTAACCTCTGTAAGAGTGTTTTCCAGTTTGCACATGGGCCAATTGTGCAGTGATTGAAATAACCTGGGGGGGATGGCTCAGTACAATGCAAACACTCGGCCAGAGACCTCATGCTCTGACACTGTCCCTCCCGTTAGCCCACTCAGTGGCTTTGGTTGCTGTGCCTTTCCCAGGTGCCCTGCAGAGATGGTAAAACTGCGCGCAGTAGTTGCCTTTGATTTTTAAAATCTAACCTAACTACACTCTGGCAGGAGCCCAGCTGCCCCATATGGGCTCAGCCCAACTCCAGTGCTCCTGTTCTGTTGCAGATGCCAGAAATTTTAAGTTAATATGCCTTTTTGCACTGCTGGAATTAAACTGAGGCCCTTGCTCTGGCACAGGCGAGTCATGGGGGGAGATCTGACTCAGCTGTGACTGGAAGCATCAGCATGGAGGGGAAGGATAGAGATGTACGTATGGAAGGAGGAAAGAGCAATAACCATTTCTGCCTCATGCTGGGGGGGGGGAGTGAGTCTTAAAAATATTTTTTTCTGATGGGGTAACGTATTTTGAATTAAGGGTTCCTTTAGACCTCCCTGACTTCTGTGAATGAGTTGATATTTATTGGTGAGTTTAAAAATCTGCTGCCATATACAGCTGGGCCTGGAGCAGACGCAGCTGCTGCTGTATTTTTTGAAAAACTGGAGGCTTCTGTTTTGAAGCAGCAAGGGCATTCTCAGGTTTGCTCTGCAATTGTCCATAGCCACCACAAGCAAAACAACAGCAATAAAAGTTCCTAAAGTAAAATGAATCGGCCCATTTCTAATAATAATATAAAGGAGGAGGTGCAGAACAAAACTGTAAGCGAGCTCTCGGCTCCTGCATGCCTCAGGGTGGCCCCACTGCCAACCCCGCCGGCGCCATCTTGCGGGGCAAGCAGCCATTGCGCGTGTGTGCGGGTCACGTACCCCTTCTTGTTTAGCAGGGTCCGAGGCTCATGGGCCAGTCAGGGGGGCCGGCGCGCTGTGGTGGAGCTGCTGCGGCCGGGGCCCGGGGCCTGGGTGGTGCCAGGGCGAGGGGTTCGGGGCCCGCTGCCGGGGACGGGGTGAGTTGTGTGTGAGAGCTGTGAGCTCGTGTTGTGGTGAAGGTGTTAAAGCCCTGGTTAAAGTAACGTTCGGTCTGTGACAGGAACTTCGTCCCACAGAGGATCCCTAGAGAGAGCGCCTGTCCCCATGGTCATGGGTGTCCCTCAGCCAACTTAAAGGGGCTGCTGTTCTATTGAAGGCTGCTAAGACAGTATGGTGTTTCTGACTCCATTATTTTCAAATGGTCCTCGAGTGCTGCCGTTAGTGTCCTGGTTTTGGTTAAAACAGAACCAGGGGACCATGAGTGTCTGGCTCTCTTCGTCCATGGCCGGCTTCTGAAGACGACCCTGCTCCCTGTCGTGCCTGCGATCCTGATCTAGATCCCAGTCCGTGGGTTCCTGAGTCCAGTTCCCGTCTACTGGTGAGTCCAGTCCGGGACTTCCTGGTGCTGCCTGGCAGCTGCTGGCGGGACACTCAGTGTCGGTTTTGTGTATTTTGTTTTATTCCTCTTAATATTATTAGTATTATTAGTGTCATAAATAAAGCTGGTTTAATATTCAATTTATAAGCCTCTCTCCCTTTTCCTCCTCTTTCCCGTCCTCTGGTGGGAGGGCGGCGTTAACAGAGAGCATCCCCTGCTCTGTGTATTGCTGCCCTGCTCTGGTTTGCCTTCGTGCTTCCTCTTGGCTGGTGCTGCCCTGCTCCGAGTGGTGACAGTCAGCCTTGGAGATCTTCCAAGGCCTTTGGAGAACCCTTGGAGTAAGAACAAAATTCCTGCCTGGGAGTGGAATATCTCTGCATCCATTCAGGAACTGTCTCAGCTATATACACGGCCAGAATAAAAAACATAGAGCTTTTTCTGTATTATTTTTTTTAAATTGCAATTCAGAGAGAATGAATGATATGAACAAAAACCATTTTCTCATCTCTTCCAACATTATGAAACTTAAGTTTTGATCTAATCTATGTGGAGTGTTTGTTTAGATAGACAGAATTAACTGGAATTTAAACTGCTCATTACACATTCACAAGCAGGATTATGAGTTTCTTAGGAAAAAAAAAAAATCAATGCTTACATGCTTTATTGTCCTTTACAAGTGAAATTGAATCATTTGGTTAATCTGAGAAGTTCTTTTGTGTTGTGCTTGTACCTTAGGTCATTGAAATTTAGGCATGACTGTGTCTTGTATCTTCTCTGCAATAATTTGCTAGGGTGCTAGTCAATCTTTTTGCTCTGTTTAAATTGAAATAGTATGTCTTCTGAAAACAACAGATTAGAGATGGATATTCAGAACTATTGAAGACATTTTCACTAGTAAAAAAAACAAACCACCCCAAAAAGAGTGTTAATTTTTTAACTGTAATGTATACATTAACATCCTAATAGAGCTCAGCCATACATAGTTTTATCACGTGTAAGCGAATTGGATTTACTTGGCGTGTTAAGTGTATAGCTGTCCTCTCTTTATAGGATTCATATTAGAAAAAGATTCTTTCTCCCTCCTCCCTATGTTCTATTATTTTTGGTGGATCTTTTGACCTGCAGTAGTTTTTTAATCCCATCCACTGGAAGCACACAGTATTACATATACGAAGGATTTCTGTTTTTGTAATGGCATTTACCTCCAAATGTTTTCCACAAAAGGTTTTATTTTTTTTTTTTTTGAATTGTGACTATCCTGCATTCCTTGGGAGATATGAGTAAGTAGTGTAGTACTGTAGTCAGTTTTAGATTGCTTTCATACCTGCAAATACTTCCTCAAATGCTCAAGTGCAAGCAAAGGGCCTACAATTAAATTAGGTAGTAATTTGTTTTCTGTTAATTAGGTTTTGTCCAAATATCCTTTCTAATGTTGTTAGCACCTGTATATATTTTCTTGTTTCAGATCCTTAATCTAGTTGATCTGTCATTGGAAATGTTGCTCTTTTGTCTAGGAATTTTACATGGATAATTAAAAAGTATGTCATCACCACACTCTTGCTAGCTCTTAATGCCTGATCTCCGTTTTACATGCCTCCCTATACCTAATGGAGTCAATGCGAGGTCCACTCTTGGATGACATATGTCCTGTGCCCAGGCAGGTTGCCCTTCAAGCAGAAGCAGTAGAGTCGCCTGTGAGCTAGAGGGATCAGCACAGTCAACTCCCCTCTGCTGAGCACTGTGGTTTCCTAATCCGCAGCCCCCTTCCCGCCCCTTCAGGTTTACAGTCACTGGGGATCTTTGCACTGAACTGCTGAGAGCTGCCTGGGCTAATGCGTCCCAGCGTAAAGCACCATCAGATTATTCCATTTGGTCAAAGAATATTCAAACAGTTAAATCTCTCACTACTCAGCATGTCTTCCAGTAAATCTGCATCATGATTCCACCTGTGAGTTGAACTAAAACCTAGTGTGTGGGCCAGGTAATGCATGAGGAGACAGTTTTTGGAAGAATAACACCCATGACTGAATTGTTAAGTGGAATCTTAATAACACCAAAGTAACTTTAGATATGAAATAAAATGCACATTATATTTTTATGCAATAAATCCTGAGACTAATGAGATAAAATTAAAGTTCAGATCCTGCAGGAGCACCAGGGTATACAGGATATCTTACGAATATCTGCTGCAGGATATCCTGGTAAGGTCCACTTGTTCAACCTAACCCTTCAGAAAGAGAGGAGGTATTTTTCCAATGGATGAAAAAATATCAATCTTTGTCTTGCCTTAATTTTGGACTGTATAAATGCATTTGCAGAGGATTGTGCCAGACGTTTTAAGTCTGTTCTGCTTTCTTTCGAAGATGATCAGAATTAGCATTAAGACTGCTGAACATGTTTTCACAACATAGATCATGTAGTTTCTATTAATCAGTGCTCACTTTTTATTGTCTTTGTTTATATATTGGGGTTTTTTTTAAATTAAACTGCTACAATTTAGGTTATCTCTTTCCAGTTATTTGATGTGTCATTGAAAGAAATTATTGTAGAAAGAAATTACAATTTGTGTTTTTAAAAAAATGGTTTTGCAAGTCCCACCTGACCCTGACACAAATTCTTTGTAGTGATGCTGATTGCATTTCAGTCTTGGTTGTTTGGAAGTGTCCTAGTTTTGCATAGGAAGAAACCAGTGCAATCAGAAATACTAAATGCTAGGCTTATAACAAAAGTGAATAAATGCTTTCAGAGTATTTGTTCAACATAAAACTGTTAAGATACACTTTATTATTGTTGTGTAATATACACATATTTAAGCTTCCTGAAATGAGTGGTTAAAACGTAATTTTTCTTTCCAATAGGGAAACACTTTGAGAAAGTTGGCTTTGTAAAGTTAGATAGTGTGTCCTAGTTATAGAACCTGAGCCCAACAGGCTTTATTAGAATACAATAAGTGAGGAAGAAGAAGATAAAGACAAAAATTTCACTTGAGTGACTGGAGCTTATATAAGAAAAGAAAGAAGGAAAGACAAGTTTCGTAAGGTTGGCTTGAAGCAACATAAAGCAAACTAAAATTTCTGGGTTACAGGCATATGGGGAGATCTAAGGACCCTGAAAAGCAGAAGATGCAGCCTGTGTTTGTAATGCAGTATTTATAATTAATGTGAAAATGGTTAGAAACCCCTTCACCTGCCCTCGTTACACCAGTAAGATAAAAATAAATTGTGCATTGCTTAAACTCCTCATTGGCAGGATAAACATTTCTTGGAGCTGTTTAAAGCTGTAATTTAAAAGTACATCATCATGGGACTTCAACATCAATTGGCAAAAACTGACCGAAATGATGCCGTGAAAAGCCGGAATTGAAGACTCAATAGTCGGCAGACTATTAAGCAGGTATTCTTTCTTGCGGCGTCGGGCACACGGGGGATCTCTCCTCCAAACGTCTGCACCGAAGAGACACAGTTACTAGGTATTTATGCTATGTTAACATACATATTCATTACATTTCCAAGAAATGTTTATCATAGTAATGGCTTTTCCAAGAATTCATTAATATATGGTAATGT
>Ga0065711_1028836_pt1 | contig 38951 bp, 15 predicted proteins | sample Hoacrofraction12_FD_59098 | JGI IMG/M metagenome (GOLD analysis project Ga0065711, IMG submission 59098) | Hoatzin crop microbial communities from Cojedes, Venezuela - Epithelial fraction 12 v2 (version 2) | ecosystem: Host-associated > Birds > Digestive system > Esophagus > Crop | place...
CTCGTAGCCCTCCGCTGGACTCTCTCCAGTAGCTCCTCATCTTTCTTGAACTGGGGAGCCCAGAACTGGACACAGTACTCCAGATGGGGCCTCACCAGGGCAGAGTAGAGGGCTAGGCAAGGCGTTCTAACAGCCCAGTCCTCTTTCCTGCACCCACATACACATCGGGATTTTCAGCTCAGCAGGTGAGAGCGGGTGTCCTGTATCCCACATTCACTGAAGTCTCTTCTATTCTCTTGGACTTGAAAACACAAATATTAGTAACTGTGTCTCTGACAGCTTTTTCAAAAAAAATAAAACTAAAACAACTGATCAAATTAGTAGCTGCAAAAATTGAAGGAAAAACTCCTCAAGACTTACACGATTTGTACTGGAATTTTAAATGTGTACAGTAAATGTCTTCAGTTCCACACAAAACGGAAATCAAACTCTCCTGATAAAAATGTAAGCCTGATTTTAAAAAAGATATAAAACTAAAAAGAATGTATCTATAACCTCAGTAATAAACTGGGTAACCAGGTAGAAGATAGCATAACGATGACAAAGTTTTGCCTCATCTTCCCCAACCCGAGGTGCACACTTCTCATTAGCGTGACTGTTTTTGCCCTCTGTCCTTTGTCATTCAGAAAATACACAATCAAAAAAGTTGTTCAACACAAGGACCTTACTATTCTAAAAAAAATAAAACAAAACCCAGGAAACATCACAGGCCTAAGAACTTCCACGCTGGCATCACAAAAAGCAGCAGCGTGGACCTACCTGAGGACCCATGTTCCTCCAGCCTGCTATGTGATAACTGCACTAGGTGACATCATCAGACAGGATCTCATCAACTAATGGAGAATGCATTTCAGTCAATGATTTTATTTAAAATAAGTAATGAAATGGTCTCAGTGACACTGGAGGAACCTTATGGCTAGGCATTAATGCACCTCAAACTGGCTAGAGCCAACTAGAAAAAAGGCCTAAGAATACCAAGGAACATGGGAAAACTCAGAGAATGGGTGAGCATAGTCCTAGAGAGATTTATTTAGTTTTGGACAGTCTGTCAAGGACTTGCTTTCTATCCTCCTTTCCCAATAAATTATAAGAAATTTGAATAGATTAATTTGTAGGGAGGCAGATTGCTGATGGAGGCTCTCTGGGCTATGCTTCCTCCACTGGGGAAAAAGAAACATCAATTACAGAAGAGCCATTTTTGAGGGCCAAACGTTTCTGGGGGTGTGGGACTGTTTGAAACCTTTTGTGCATAATGGTTCTATCTTACAACGAGTTCAGAGCTGGGATAAGCTTTGAGTGTTTGCTTACTACTGCCTTTTCCCCATTTTGCTTGATTCCTTGTACGCTACAGAACGCATGCAATGTTGTGGGCTGCGTTTTATGGGGTGGATAGGTGTTGGTCGTTGGGGTTACTTTTTTGTTTGGCTGTGTTAGGTTCCTTTTTTTACAGTTGCTTTATGTTTACACTTCTGAAGTCTTACATGCCCCACAGTAACACCCTTCACACCGTGAAGCAGCACTGATCTAGAAGAGTATCTAGGATGCAGCTGAATCACAAGGAACCAGCTGCTCCCTGGAGGAAAAAAAAAGTTTCTCTTCCTATTAATTCTAGGAGAGGCTGCACAGAGCTCAGTTAAACTCTGCTAGCAGTTAGTTACCTCCTCCTGATGATCTTTACAAAATGTGTCTGGCCATGGAAAATTATTTTTATTGCATACCTGGAATTTCCCTTGCCCTGTAAACCAAAAGCCAACCACAACTGCAAAAAATGCTCCATATTTAGAAACTTCCTAAATTCTCTGAAACCATCAATCAACACATTTCATGCGCGCGTGAGTTCAGACATGCTTTGCCTCTACCCCAGTCAATCCTAATCTCCCACGTTGATTTCCTTTACCTGTGAAAAGTTCATTGTTTCCCCCATATAGCTATTTTGAAAATAATGAGAGGACACAACACCTGGTGGTTCAGTGTGTTAGTCTTGTAATCTTCATTTCCAAGAGTTTACACTCCAAATACAGCCTAAAGAATAAGTCATTTCCATGCTTAGCTTCCAGAAGAGAGAAATAAAGTGTAGTTATATTTGAAGATTGGCATGATTGGAGCTGTTTATTTTGCTGGCAGTGTGGGAAGCAACCCTATATACAAACAATCCGAGTTGAAGAAAAGTTGGTACACTTTAATAGTTAAATAAACCGCTAGAGAGAAAAGCATTCTCTGACAGATTCCTGTCTGATCCTCCATAGAGTAAACTATGGTTACTATGAGATGGTCCATCTCAGAACTAAACCAATCAAATTATGTAATACTTCCCGCTTTGTATATCGACTCCCACAAACAATTGAAAAATGGGATAAGGTGTTTACTAGAAATAATTTTCGGAAGAGAACTCTTCTGCAAGTCCACTACACAACTCAAGTTGAAAATGAGCAGCTCAATCAACACGTTTTTCAGTGTCATATGTTGAACTGTCAATACAGGGTCAAATTTACTTACACCACCTATGTGCTTTTAACCCTCTTGCATTCAGTAACAAAGATAGATCTGTCTTTTAACCATTTTAATAAGTTTTGGCTTAGTATGTTTATTATGGAAGAACACAGTCACTGACAAGTGATCCTTTATACTGTTAGCTCATTTTTCCCTGCCCCTACATGTCTTTGATGATTAAGTGTATCTTTCAGCAACCTGCAGACCCCACTTCTCACTTGAATGCAGCAATTTTTGGCTCTTTACATGGCCGAGTTGCTCAGTGCTCAGGAGCTGTGTGTGTATGGGGGGAATGATGACATCAGCTGAACAGCAGCATCACACAAACAGTAAGGGAGTTATGACACTGACAGTGTTTAGAAAGCTATCACAAAATAGAAACACGAATGTGTAAATAAAAAACAAGAGCCAGTTATAGGAAGTAGAAACTGTTCTAAGATGGTCAGTTTTTACAATGAGAGAGCTCCTCAGCTCCCCAGCAGATTTGTTGGAACCTTCTCCTTCAACTTCCCAACAGAATCAGTCGCTCTTGCAACACAGAAGTAGTATAAAAATACAAGTCCTTTAAGTTATAAAACCTTAAGACAGCTACTTCCCGAGCATCAAATTGGTCAAATATGATATAGTTCCCTTCACACAGACATGGACTTACAAAGTGTGAGCGCAGTAACACAGAAGTCATGTAAGCTTAGATTAAAACACCTAACGAAATCCTCCTGTTTTGTTTTTCTTATACTACATGGACTTAAGTATTGTGTGCACACCGGAGGGGATAGGTCTTAAACCTTGAGGGGAGAGGTCTTAAACCTAGCTACGATTTAGTTGCAGCTAACTCTGTGGCTAGCCACTGGACTTAGTGAATGACGTATCTCACACTGAAAAGTTCCAGAGAGCATCTAAAATCAACAATCCCCTTAATCTAAACACTGGGTATTTTAACAGGAGGGAGTATTTCCATTGCACAAAGGCAATACCCACTGCAGGAAAAAAAAAAAAAATCATTTCAGAGTCAGTGTTCTCACTTCTGTGTCCACAGAAGACTTGATTACAGACATGGATATTATTTCCTGTTCCAGTTTATCTGCAATTTGAATATACCGTACTCATGCTTAATGAATTAACTAATTCAGGGCAAGTCTCTACTTGGTTACACATGTTAAAAGTCCTCTCATTGTAAAAGCGCACCTACATTATCCAGCCATTCAATTTAAATTAATCATTGTTCTAGTAAAAAGTCTGTATGTTAACCAAAGAAACGAAACATTTTCAGTATTTAAGTCATTAAAAATAAAATTCAAAATATACCTAGCAGTTCATTCAAATATGTTTCCTAAAACCACATTCTCAAATATATCAAGATTGTATCCTTATTAATACATTTATGCTAGTAAAGGATTAGATATCCTGATTACTCCAGCAAGATGAACATTATACAAAAAGAAAATACAACAGTATTGTTTTCTGTAGAGTGATCCTTCAAGAATCAGCAGATTTGTTGGCACCTTCTCCTTCCTGATAAGATCAATTTCCTTCACAATGAGAAGCATGTATAAATTTCAAGAGAGCCACATTCAGTGAAATTAGACATCTGTGCTTTTCTTTCATTCTGATACATACCTGATTGGGATGATATAGGAAAACAGGAGGAGAAACCGGAAAAGGTTGCGATACCATGGGCCTACAAATCCTTGCAAGGTTACCATAACAACTGAAAGTGCAACTAAAGCCAAAAACAAGGCTTTGGTCAGTTGATTCAGCTCCAGGTCCAGCAAGCCAACCTAGAGGGAGAAGTATATGCCAAGTTAGTCATGACTTTTTCTTAAATTGACACTTTTGCAGCACAAACAATTAGCTGTTATTGGCTTTTTTATTCCTACCTGTTAAAAATCCATGCACTTGTAACAATTAACTGTATTTTGATAACGGAATTGATTATTGTTCCTATGCTTGCATGCAATAGATGTTCCCTGGTTACAGGGCAGTGGCAATTCCTAGAACCAGCGTGACCTGTCCCAGCCAGGCCTTCCGTATGGTTTTACGTCTGACACATCTCTCCCCATCCCCTGATCCAGGAGAGGAACACAGGAGGGCAAGGAGAAAAGACAAGTAAAGATGAACAAATGAGAAGGAACAGTTTTCTTCTGTCAGCATGCAGCAAAAATACTAGCACTGTACATCATATTTGTAGGGTAGCTACTGCTCATTTACTGCTCGAAGATCAAAAACCCGTTAGATTCAAGAGTCAACGGACAAACTCGACAGAGCCACCTTCTCATCACACCGCTAGTATACTGTAACTTGTAACCTTACTCCCACACCGGTCTGCAAATCTGAACTAATTTCATAGAAATCATTTTTAATTGTATGAAGCTTTCAGTTATTCAATACAGTAATAAAAACCAACAATCAAGCAGAATATCCATTTTCAAACCAAAATAGTAGAACATGGCTTCAACTTTTCATGAGTAAAAGGTATTTGGTGTAGAAACACTTTAGCAAAAACACTGAGAGAGGCTATCTTTCATCCGCTGTTTCTCATGCAAAAATGTTTTTAAGCTATATAACTAAGACTCCCACCATTTCAATAATGTATGCTGTAAACTGAGTATTTATACTCCGCTTTTTGGGATGCTCTTGTAGTCAGTAAAATATGTGGGAAAACTGTGTCAGAAAGCGTCTCCTCGGCCCTGTCACAGATGCCCTTTTTATCTCCAAGTCTTGCCAGTAAGACCAGTAAAACAGAACACTTCCTTAGATAACAAACAGTCTGCAGAAGGGCTGCTTTAAATATAGTTCTTAAAAATTCCAGCAATCCTGCTTACACTTGGGCTGTCCCTTCCCCAGAGAACCAGGCAGCTGAAGACTGCAGTGCCTGATTTATCAGCCGCATTTCAACAGCAGCACAACGAGGACAAATATCCTGCAATTTCCGCTGCTTCAACTACTACATAGTTTATGCTTGAATTATTGAGAAAAATAGGTTTTTGGATTAAAATGAAGAAAAATTAAGCCAGGGAAGTAGAGCATGTTTCAAAGCCCGGATCTTTTTGTGTTGACAAAGGCAGGCTAAGTTTCAGGCCTCGCTGAGGATCAGATGAAGTCATTATTCATTCAGTCAGGGAAAAAAGACTCAATTACCTCAACCTAAAGATGCTATCAATGAATGCAAAGTGCATATTTTACTCTATTCATCCAAATCCCATTAAAAAGTGAAAGGAATGATTTAATCTGGCCTTCTAGAGTTGGTCTTTTTTTTGTAATAAAATAAAGAATCACTGTCTTGCAATATGCATAACCACCACCTCACACTTTTTTTTCCCGCATCACGGTGGTGAAAGCCTATCTCTCCCCTCAGCTCCCCCCTCCTGTACAAACCCCACCCCAGAACAGAAATGAATAAATGGCTGCTTTGGAACGAATGCCACTTTCTGGACAGAAACGTTAAATTTAGTCTACTTCATACTGATACGTAGCTAATTCAAAGCATTAACACCTTTCTAGTTAATGAAGACAGATGTGAATTTAAGTTTGGCATCTAACAAAAATGTGCTTGGGGAAATATGAAGAGAATAAAAAAAAGCTGCTGATGAAAAATTTTCACACAATAAATCTCTCGCTCAAAAGCATGTGGTTTGTTACTAATAATGCAAACCTTTTTCACACTGATCATACTACTGGCTATAGCCAATTTTAATATTTTCATTTACTCTAGCAAGTGGAGTAATTGCAAAGCCCTACTCAAAAAGGCACACAAAGAATATAAGTTTGAATAGAAATGCATTTGCCATTTCTCAAAAAATAGTTACTGCAATGTACTGAAATATACTTAATTAGTTTAATCCCGTGCCTTTCCACTTAAACAACTTCTGCACTCAAACTAATGAAACTCTGTTGAATTATCCAGCTACATTTCATGTAGAAATTCACTAACATTCTCTAAAATTTATTTAAATATTGGAAAAGTGAGTAAACTTCATTTTAAGTACTTTGTGATGTTATCAAAGCATTTGTAAAATTTATCATCTTAAGAAAGCAATTCCTTTCCTTTTGAAAATATTCATAACCAGAATACTTATGACAATGTAAGACTTGGAGTAATTTTCCACATTTATCGCTACTTCCCATATAAGAAAAGCAAATTTTCTTCTACTCATCATAATATTTGTTCTGTTTGAAACCACCGTGTTACCAAAGTTAAACACACCACTGGAAATTTTAATCTCCAAGGGAAAATTTGTACATAATGTCTAAGACAACCACAATAGTTTTGCAAAGGGGCTGCTATACAATAATGAACACAATAATTGCCTGTATAATCTAAAATGCTACTAATGGCAACAACTGCAAATCCATTTAGCACCTCTTTAATTTATGCACGAAGTTTTAAATAGCTAATGACTCTCAGTAAAATAAAGGCTTACACCATCAATAAAAAGTATAGCATTGTCTACCTGCACCAAAAAAAGCTGACAAGTTTTAAAAATACTTTACTGTTGAATGAGGGAATGATTAAAGGTCTAAACTTCACATTTTGGACCACAAGCTACAAATCATTACCTTATGAGAAAAATCTTCATTTAATTAGCAGAAGTTGAAAGCAACAAAAAACCTTCCTGACTACTGAAATAGAACATGAATAGTGATATTGCTATTGCTGCCCTAAACGCTTAACTTTTGGGAAAGGGTATCCTCGGAAGCTATTACTGTAGTAATAGAACAATGCTTCTAACATAGTAAAAAGTATATTACTTGCAAATTGAGAAAAATTTTTAATGCTAGAATACTGAAATGTAAAATTTGATAATTAAATGTTGCACAATGGTCAAGATTTCTCAAAATAGTCTAGCGCTGTCATTTTCTATTCAATTACAGTTTAAAGTGCATTAGAAATAACTGCTCCTAACTAGCCTTTTTTTTAAGCACCCTGCTTTAATACTGTTGAAGTATTAAGGCGCTATCTTAGGAGAGACTTCCCCTCGCAACTAAATTCCTCTACGAAGGCAATTATGTTTCAGTAATCAGTCTGGTTCTGCACTGACAAACACCATATTGACTACAATGAAATCTGATGGTATATATTTTTGAGACAGACTTTGGCTTTAATTTGCATGATAAACATAAACATTTTCTTTCCTATTCTTACTACCTGCTCTGAACTTAACTTTATTAAACCTTGAATACTAGTCAATTATTAATTTTTTCATTAATTCTAGTCTAAACTCAGATGTAACAGCTATGCAAAGAGAAAGATAAGTATTTAAAATTACTAAAAATCAAATAATGTATCTTTTTTCTTTGGGTTGACAAAAAACAAGCTTACCCTAAGCAAAACGATTCATTGCATTTCACTGTTCACAAAAAATAACTTTTATATAGACTACTGTATACAGTTGGCTGCATATATCTGAACCTCTATGGCTTTCTTCAATAATCTGTTTAACAGATTATTAATCTGTCTTTAAAGGCTAAATGAAGAGACACATCATTATCTGTTTATTTTAATCCTTGACACCAAAAACATGTACAGCAACTTTGGAATCTATAAATGTTTCTTCTTTTTTAAGTCTCCAATTCTACAGTTATTCCTACAATTCAGCTTCCTGACTGCTCAGCAATCCAGGTAACCACAATAAGATAAAATAACTATGCATCAAAACAAATAAAGCAAGTGAATTTAAGTTTAGGAGGCATCTTTCCCTAATTGACCGTGCTCAAGCAACGGTCTGACAAATATGTTTCTCTACAAGCCTGTCCTGATCAACATAAACCCCACCAAATCTTGCATGCAGCATGTTGCACTTTTTAATCAATATCTCACTCATTCTTTTAAGCAGCAGATTCAAAGGTAGGAAAAGCAAAGAAAATGCATAAAGCGACTGTTAAATGAAAAAAGTCACCTCTCCCTACTTCTTCTCAGATCCATTTTCAAACATCCCAATCACTTGTTTAGCTGCCAGAGCAACAATGACAAACCTTGAAAACATTTTCTGAAGCATTAAAACCCTATCAAAAATTTTATTCATTTTAGAATTAGAGCAATAATTGTGATGGTGTGTGTGTGGGGGGTTCTACTTGACTTAGTAAAACTGAAATAAACTAGCTATTTAGTCCACTCCAGAGGGGTTCCACAAAAGTAATAACCAGAAAACAGCCCATTCGATTCCAGTAACACTTTCTGTACTTCCTTTGGCAAAAAACATTATGCATCCTTCATGCTAGCTTTACTGCAACCCAACAGCACTTTGACCAAACAGAAATATTTGGCATTATGTTAATACTGCAAGTTTATGGAACTGAATTATGCCTATTCCACACTGATTTCAAGAAACGGTTTGGATAGTCAGCATTAACTGTATCCCCAAAGAAACAAATTACAATTACTTGTCTGTATTGTTACAAAAACGAGCCCTTATCCATCAGATAGACATTTAAAACAATAGAAATATTTTGAAACTCTAGAAGAAATACAAGGTTATCATCCAAAGGAAGAGTAAGCTGCAAGTAGATAATGTTTTTTAAATGTTCTGATGCATATTCAAAAAGAGGTTTAAATGCTCTTAAAAGCAAAATTAAGTTTATTAGATTTTGAAATTATCCGACTTGTCTGTCTTTAAGAAGCTATTCATAACCGCATAATATTTATGTCTGAAATAAACTAATCCCTTTAGAAACAATATTCCCTTTTGTAGCTAGTAATATCTATAATGCTAAAAGAAAACGAAGACTCAAACACGTCCTTCTCTGCCTCCTTTATCTGTCCTTTTGATATTGTTGCTTTTTCCAGACTCAGCACCATCTGAGTTTGGATATTCCAAGTGAAACTTGCAAGGCCCATCCAGGTTTTCCGAGGTGCTTAGCCCTCTCTTATTCAGTCTACCACCATAAAAACCGTAAGTGAGCTATATCCACAACTGTACTTAAATAGGGGACTCAGTCGCTTGAAGTAAGGCACTAATTTTGAAAAATACTGGGTACAGATTTCATAACCTTCTTAGGTGGGTCTTCTTTGTCAGTTGTTTCCTGATTTATCCTCATGCCAACGATTTACTGTATCTGTAGTAAAACATTATGCCTCAAAAGATCAAAATGAGAGAAACTGAAGGTGACCCATTCTTAATATCCCGTCGACTATAAATCTGCTTTTCATTAACCAGACAGTTTGCAGTCTGCTCCACGATTGAAATGTCTCTAAACATTCTTCAGTCTGATATGTCCTTTTAGAATCAGTCTTTACATATAACAACGAAGCCAAACCATTGATATTTGCCTCTACCTCATGTTAGTATTTTGCTCTAACTAGACTGCAGGCAGTGAAAAGACGTGCCATGTGTGGTTTGGTCAGCAGAGGGTGCTCAAGGCCGGCGTTAGCTCCTGCTCTCCAAAGCTCAGCGCCAAGCACAGCCCTGCACCTGCACAGGACGACCTGGATTCTGTGCCCTGCTCCTTGGCCGACAGCACCTACCGCATTCCGTTTGCAAGGTTCAGAGTTAATTATTCAGTTCAGACTGGGTAATGAAACTATTCGATTGCCTTCTTAGCAAAAAGTCACCCTTCGTATGCCTTTCCACGGTCACAGACTCGCACCCGAAGGTGCCGGTGGTCAGATCCCGTGCAACCCTCTGTTCGCCAGCTTCACCAGACGCTTGGCACACACCAGAATGACAACAGCGTGCACAGAGCATGTTAAGAAACCGAGAAGGTTAACAGCTTCTTAAGCTCTGGCATCCATACAGGGATTGTCCTGTATTAGTAATATATCCTCCCCCTATTAGGAGACCACCCATCTATTTAGGATAATTACTTCAATAATCTAAGCTAACTAGTCATACTGGAGACTTCAACAACCAAAAGCATGCACACAGCCAAACTCTTCAGACATCCATTTTTCCAACTGACAACAATCTAGGTACACAAGAGTTCATACAGAAGATGTTCAGAGTTTCTCAGCACTCACGATCCTCCTTACATCTGACAAAAAAATTGGTAAGACATAGAATTCTGGGGGACAAAAGATCACGATTTAAAGACGTTTGATTTCACACTGGAAATTTACATATATTTACACTTCAAATTTGCATTTCATCTGTAACTTTTACAAATGCTTGTTACATCTTCTCTAAGCTTGATAATCACCAGCTCCAACTCCAGACCCTTCTAGCATACTGCGATGTAATCATTTCTTTCCCTGGTCAGAATACAGCCTAAGCAGCTTTACACACCGCATGGTATTATTAAGACATACTCAATAGAGATAGCATTTTTTCAGATCTGAGTAGATTAAAAAAGCAAGGCTTACTCTCACAGATGAAAATAATTAGCTTTGTGAAAGCAACTGCAAAACTAGCATGGGGAGAACTGGCCTCAAAGTTTTTATTGTGTAGAATTTGCAATTATGGACCTAAAAAATTGATAGCAACAGCTAGCGCTCCCATTTGTGTAAATTTGGGGAATTCGAATATCTCTACACTTCAGACCATGGAGCTGACTGGTCTCAGTAACTTTTTCATGCAGAAAGCTGCACCCATTTACTTTTGTTGCTGTACAGACCGATTTAATGGTTTTTATGTATGTTACAGCATACGTTGAATAAGATTTCGTAAGTGATGAGAACCTTGTAGCTGTTTCAAACGCATCTTTGAAATTAAGCAAACACTTCAAAACACGTACCTAAAGAAATCCAACATTTGCTTACTCCACATTAAAAATCAGGTGTTAGTAACTCAGCTCCTCACAGACTATCTAGATTAAGCTATTAGCAGAGATTATTACAGTTTTTAAAGAGTGTATCTCACAGGCTAGGGGAAGAAAGGTCAGAGCTAAGGTTATCAAAACACAAATGGCAATTTTTCCACTAAGAATTCAATTACATAAATGAAGCCAAGAACCCATGAAGTTTAAGCTTGTTTTTAAGTTTTACCAATTCATTTTATGCCAAATCAACAGTAAGACAGTTAAAAGTTTTTTTTTCTTCCACCTTACTCGAGGTTACATTGAGAAGTACATTTGAAAATTTCTTTTCACGTAAATTACAGGCGTTTTACTTCATTATACCTTGCTATTTTAAAAGTTACAAGGAAGCTGGAAAATACTTTGTCAGGAAACAGTGGTACAGATGAAGCTGGTGCTTATGCCATATAAGTACACGGAAATCAGAGCTGCAGCCTTTCCTTATGGAAGTGTAATTGAAGTAATATAGTGCATACAAATCACAGATGACTAAGGTGACTGAGGCAACTTTCTGAAGATGGATTCACCAATAAATGCACGTGAATAAATAAAAACTGAAGGAGGAATTAAAACAATCTCCATTGGCATTATGCAGCCATTCTTTCAATGCTGGAGCGCTTCCGGAGTCTCCCTCCTCCTCCACTGTGGACACCTCAACTCCATCCCCAGCCTGCACAGGTCCGGATGCAACACAACAGGGCATCATGTTCAACAAACTAAACAAAACTTCATCACAAAGCATCTCACAGTTTGTCTCAAAGCATTTATAGCTGAATGCTATTCATAAGGAATATGAATATATAATAATATATAATAATATTCAAGAATGCAGAAAAAAATGAGAGAAGGAAATTTGTAAGTTAGTTTATTTCTGGCTTTATAAGTTAGTGTATTTCTGGCTAAAAGAATCCCAGCCAAGAAAAAGCCAGAGCATTTTGACTGCATTAAACTTCTGTCTCTGTCCTTAGTTATTCTTGAGTGTAAAATCTTGTTTGTATGCAAGCTGTGAAGAAATGTTTTAAAAACATCTACAGTGCATTTCAGAAGAAAAAGTTGTGCATGGTTTTATTTGTAGTCTAAAATTAAACAAGAGGAGCCTGAAAGCTGCTCAATATGATGGAAAGAAGCAGTAGTCTTCGTGAAGATTAATTACATGTCAGAATATAGGGGAAAATGCCAAAGCAGGGGGGTGGGGGAAGCCTTCTTCAAGTCTGCGTGCAAATACCCAAAACACACCCAGAGTAAATGTCCACAATCATTTAAGGCACAAGAAAAACAGCTCTTCTCAATGAAGACTTCTAGATCGGATCTGATGTGCAACTTCTCACTAGTATTATGTAAAAACATCGATTTTGACTCAACTATGCAGTAGAAATTATGACACAAAATCTAGAATTTCTAGCTCAATTTTAATACACTGATGTATTTACAAATCAAACTGGTCTTCTGGAATAAGCATCAAAATTTTTAGAATAGGAATGCCAACAAAAAGACTATTAAGATGATTCAGTTTTTATTCTCTGTACAGTTACATCTTAATCAGAATTTATATAATTTCTATGCAATTTGTGCCTCTGTCCTACAGTAAACACAAAATACCTTTTGAGAGAATTCAGTAGAACATATTGCCTTGAAATTATTCTTATTGGGATCATGCAAGCAAAAAAGGTTCTAGAATAATTTGCCCACAGTCTCGTTCACAGAAATCAGAAGTAATTCATTGCCTTTCTGTTCAAATACCTGAAAGAGTTGTAAACATGTACAAATGCATATACACAATACATATTTTGATTTTTCTACTTAATTACAAATCTAGTTTTATCCACAAAGAGCTTAATAATTCAAAAATTCTGCTTTCCTAAGGTTTGAGAGCTGAAATTCAGTATCAGGATTCAGTGATCAAGTGATGTGTGTGCATAAGTGTGTGTGAGGTGGTGGGTTTTTTTTAAATGAAATCTTATCAGCAAAAAATGAACTTTATCCCTAAATTTCTGAGGTTTTTGACATAATTAAATTTATCAGCTGAAATAGCCTTATCACTATTAGCTCAACAACAACAAAAAATCCTACCACAGAAGTGAACTCCTGCTTTTTGTGTGTATATTCTTAAATACGTTTTATGAACCATTTCATACTTAATGGTTTGTAAGCAATCCCAACAGTTGGGAATTGTGTGAAAAGTTGTCCAGATTGACAGAGAAAGTGAAAAGGTCTGTATTAATCTCCAAATAAAGAAATGCATGGAGTGGTATTTCACTATGATTATAGTCTAAAGTACCAATTAGAACACATCAGAAACTAGAGCAAGTTGACACTCTACAATAAAGCAAATAATTTCCAGTTGGAGGGGCAGAAAATGTTAATATGCGATGTTCAAGACTACAAGAATCTTTGTAAAAGGAAGTAGCTAATAAGGTTTAATGATGCATGTCAGGAAGCCACAGTATGTAGGGAAACACAGCTGGCTTCATTTTGTAAACTGTTTGATATACACATCTTTCTAGTTCACGATTATCAGCTGTGCAAGTGCCACAGGGGACAGTTTAGCCTTCAGATCAGGATATTCTTCTTGTTCTCTAAATTACAAGTAAAATACATTAATATAATATGGTGCTGTAGGCTAGTGCCCTGCCTGAAGCTTACCATCTTACAAAAAAGATTAAAGAACTCTTTTGTAAGATTCAGTTGGAACAATCTTACCAGAATAAACAGGCTGAAGAATACTGAAATAATAAATATATTCATAATACAAATCTACACACATTTTTGGATATCACACTAAACCGTGAAAGTCGTGAAAATAAACATGAAATGCCACTGATATTGATTCACGCCATTTCATGATGCATGTCCTTCATTTATTATTAAATTAATATTAATAAAGAAATCATGGGTATTATTGATAGATTGCAGCTATCCAGAGCAGTATGCTTCCTGCTTTACTGCGATCCAGGTTGCTCAGAGTGACTGCAATATGCAGGTGACAGCAATTAGCAGCAGATGACAGAAGCACTTTGAATTCGTACCAGATGGCAGCTAAGGGTCATTGGAAGCTAGCAAACCTTCCACAAGGAAACCGTTGTGTAGTACAACCATAAAACTCCTAACTACTTAGAAATAAATTATTTGGGTTCTTAAAGAAAACTGGAAGGTCAAAGTTGAATATAAAATATTATGCAAAGCATTAAAAGCTCATCTATTGTTTATAGAATTAAATGTATTTAAAAATAAAACAGTACATACTGAGTGAATCTAACCTCCCAATGGGCAGAGTCAATACGAAACTAGTACTGCCAGCCAATGTATTTGTTAAACAATTCAAGCCTGTGTCACCCAGGAAGGGCTCCACAAACACACTTCAGCATTGCTAGAGTAAGAAACTGACTGAACACATGCCTTCGTGCAAAGGGGAAAGCAGGCCAGGAGAATATGCACGTGGAACACAATGCTCTCATGGGTACCCCTTTGCCCTTCTGCTCAGTGCTCTCTAGAGTGTTGTTTCACAGCTCGAGGACGATTAGGTGCAGCTCATTCATAAAAATGAATTCCTCCCAACCACACCCCTGAATCTGTAAATATGCACAGATTTGCTTCATTTTTTTTTTTAACTGCAAATCCAGAGAGAGGTCTCGTTATCCTTACGTGGAGCACAGCCCTGCACAAGGTACTGCACCAACGACTTCAACAGGCCAAAGAACAACCCAAGCTGATTTGGATGTAAGGCAGGAAGAAATAGTACGATAATAGCTGAAACAAAAACCCGTAAGTGACAATAAGAGAGAGCCATGCAGCCAGAGAACCTCTGCACAAATGTGATGGCAGGGAGACTCAAAGGTATATTTAGAGGAAGTCCATGAAATGGCTACTGAGCTGCTTATGGTGAGTCTCTTCCCATGCATAAAACCATTAAGGAATCAATCTGGCATTCCCAAGTTGAAGCCAACAACTTGATAGCAGAGCAGATGACAGACAGGTGAGCTGCAGTGAATGAAGCTTTAAAAGGAAGAGGACAGTGCTGGACAGGCTAGGGAGGCAGCAGCACATGGAAAGATGCAGAGCTAAAGTGAATCAGGATCACGATCTTTATCGTTGAACAATGAGCGCAAATTAAGCAAGACAGTATTTTTCCAGGTAAACCAACTGTGACAAATGAAGAATATTCTTTGATAATTTCAGTTTATTAAAGATTTAAAGGTTCTTCTTCATAAAGGTGCTGCATAGTCAGATAAAAACAAGGGTGTGTAAGATTTGAGCGGAGATGAAAGCAAGAAAGGGGTAGCTAGAACTACTAAAAATATTAGAGAGACCAGAACAATAGGGTGGAGAAGCAGAACATGCTAAGGGGGAAGGTAGTCAGAAGAAAGGGATAAGCAATACAAAGCAGAGGACTGGTTCTGGCAGAGTCCCGTTAAGAAACAGAGAGTATACACATAGCAGGCAATTAAAACACAGTGAATCAAAAAATTTTTCAACAGTTCCTTCCAAAAAGGAAGTAAACAACTGCGCAAATACTTTCAAACTTAAACTAGAAAAAGGGATCTATGTGACAGGAAGAAGAAAAAAAAAAGGCTATCCCTCAAACCCTCAAGGCATCAGCAAGAAACTTATTTTCAGCTGAGTCACAAGTCATCTATCTTTGCTTCTATAGAAGAAAATATTTGAGTGGATTCCTTGGAGACTATGAGATTAAGAAAAGATTCCACAAAGTCTCCAAATCATAAAAGAAATGAAACTGAATGCTGTTTTGTATAAACAGTTTTGAGATACATTCCAAAAGATACAATGGGAAGGGAATTAGCTTTAAGAACGTGAAGAGCAATACACTCTTTGCAAACTAATACACAACCTAAACCACGTTATTTTCATCCAGTATGAGCTGGAATGCTGATTTTAATGCTAAGTCTATCCTCAGGATGTACTCTGAACTGAGGAAAAAAAGAAGGGCAAATACTGTATTTACTAAGAATATGACAAGCTTGTTACTTTAAGGGCACAAACAGAACTAAGCAAATTATCTTAGTTATGATCACTATGTCCAGCCTATATCAAAACAAATATCATGTCCTGATATGTACAGAACTTTCCCTCTAGATATTCATCGGTGTAGACTAAGATTTCAAGTCATGTGAATCGTGATGGTTACTGAGCCTCCATTACTTAGGGAAATACATCCGACTTCAGCCGCGTAAATTAAGAAGTCTCATAAATGAAAACACACGGAAGATCTGTTTTTCTGTACTTGCTCTACATGAAAAGCAGGCTAACCAGCTACACAATAATGCCTGTAAATCATCTGAATCAGAGGTGTGAACATCAGATCAGTGTCTAATGCAAGAATGCTCTCCAGGTCTCTGAAAGATCCTAGTTTCTGACATTTAAGACATCCCATTGTCACAAGAATAATAGTAATAAAAAAATTAATATACTTTGAACATACCCACCACAAAAACTAACCTCTCTATTCCTCCTTATATAATTCATTTCCATATTGGAAAAAATAAACTAAATTCAGAAAGCCATGAAAACAATTGTACAAATTACGGAAAATTATGCAAAAGAAAAATTATAGAGGCTTTTCTAATAATCATTAGAGTTACTTAATAAAGATACTGAGCACACTTGACTTTCTACGCAGTTGTAGTCTCAAGTTTTTAGAACTGTATGTTTCAGGAATATGCAGGTGCATCTTTACTAAGGAAAGCACATAGAATATTGAACGAGTTACAGGTTTCAGACTTCCAATAAAATACACTCAGTAAGAAAACAATACACATAAAAATCAGCGCCAACTGTGGTACGTTGCCCTTATTAACAAACACCTGATAGACAGACCACAACCCCAGCGTAGGAGAACACCTAATGGTCTATTCCCACCATGTCAGTATTTTGGTGACCGCCACTGCGGCTCGCACGGTGCCAGTGCCGCCTCGTAGGCAGAGCCTGATGGAGGTGGCGCGGCTCTAAGCAAGGAGATGAGGCTACAAGCATCATCTGCCAGGCAGCGCCCTTTGCCCCCACCCTCTCCACCTCCCAGCAGCTGCGTTTTGCCAGCAGCATGATTAACTCTGAATGGCAGCAACGCTGTAAGGAGCAATGCCAGTGAAAAAGCAAACTCCTGCAACTGATTCGCAGCAGCGGAGAGGAAACAGCATCAGGGACTGGCTCTTTTCACAGCTCACTGGGATACTCGGCACAAGACAACCACAGAAGGAACCTCCCTTGGGCATTGTCTTCTGTAGAATGATAAAAAATGGTTTCTGTATTTTACCAAAAATAATTTGTTTTGGTCTAGTTTGCTACAGGTAAAATACGCTGTATTTCTGGTGAGTAAGCAACAAGTCATTGCTACTCCATAAATTGATCTATTTTAAGGGTTGCTCAGACTGTTTGTGAGATTAATCTATTTTAGGGACTACTGCAGAAATAGTGTACTCCACCACTGAGCCTTCCTCTGACACTGGTTTGAAATGACATTGAGCTGCCGAGCCAAATTCTAACGTACTCCTGTTCAAAACATACTAAAAGAGAACAAAATCCAAGCAACTTTTAACAGGAATCTCCAAAACAGGAAGTGATATATCTCAGAATATCATCAAGTAAAACTTTTGCTGAAAACCATAAAAATTTAAGACTCCGAGTTAGATATGGCTTATGGCTCATCATTCACGTACTGGAACATACCAATTTTTATCCTCCTATATTTTGATAATGGGGAATTGATTTAACATTGTAGGAATTTTAGGGCTATGAATAAACTCTTGGGCTTAGCAAATATCAATGGAAGAGTTTGCCACTAACTCTAAAATATAGAGTAAATCCAGAAATTCACCCAGAGTACAGTGAAAAGTCTTTCCAAAAACTAAAGAGCCATTTCCCTACTTGTTCTCCATATTGTTATTAACAATTATTTTATATGCTATATATTTATATGCTGTATGTACTTTGCCTTGCAGGAGGGCTGTAAACAGAAAGTGGTACCAGGTGAAGTAGAGCAGTGTTGATTCAACATCCATGTCCCAAGCAGCACAGCACCGTAACAGTGTAAAAGACAGTCTGTTCAGTTCGGTACTTGAGCAGCAGTTATGCTGAGTGACTCAGAAGCCATACAGCAACGCAGCGCACCATGCTAAAGTACATGTAGCCAGAAAAGACCTCTCACATGACTTGGTTGACCAATTGCATAATATGTTTAATTGTTGCTTTCAGAACAAATTAGAAGTTAGGGCACAGGTTGTTCTGGGACTTTAACTTGTGAATTGATAGCAGGCTACATCACAGAACAACTTACTCTCTAGCCCAGAGATATAACAGTAAAGTAGATAAGCAAGTGATGATCTAGTATTTTCCAGATGCCAAAAGAAAATATGTTAGGCTCAAGTTTGCTCTAAGGCTACAGACATCAGATGCATGCAAACCAAACAGTAGCAGTATTCGACATACAACAGTACGACAAAAAACTAAGTTGTATGAGAAACGAAGCCCAATACCTTAAACTGACCACTCTCAGTTACTGTTTTTTTTGTGTGTGGGTTCTCCCACACCCCCTCTGATCTATTGCACCCCACCTTCCCATTTGTAGTATTATCATTTTATTACTTTTGGAGAGAAGAATATAAAGAAGAGTATAAAAAAAATACACTGCTATTTGAGAAGCACTGGTAATGTGGATAAAAATGCCCTACCAAGTCTCCGAAAAGAAGCAAACGCAAAAGTTGTAGAGAGTAATGTAAATAAAGTATAGGAGTGTACCAAAAAAACCCTGGCTCAACGTATGAGTTTGCATTAAATGAATTCTGTCCATATATATACTCAAAGTGGTCAATCAAGACTTTCAGTCTTACTGTTATCTTCTTGTTTTAATATAGAGGTATATATCCAGTATTTTTCCAATTTTCTATACATGAAAGAAAACTGAAAATCTCAGTTCCTTTATGTGGAACCACACTTTTTCCGTACTAGTCCTCTGATGAACGCAACCCTCAGTTCCACACTTTCGATATGTCAGTTAACGGAGTTACTGATAATGACAGAAGGTAGATCTTTCTGGCTCACAGTGAAGGACATAGAAATTTTGCTTTGGGTTTGCCGAAACACTGCTGACTGTTTCCAAGCATCAGCATTCCCATGTTCCAATCCTGGTTTTGGAAGAGCAAAGGTGACTACTGCCATTCAGCCCTTTCTTTCCAAACCTCTTGGGAAAGACATCTTTTGTCTTCCTCCAGCTAACAGTGTTAGCTACCTAACCCTGTTACATCCATCTTACTGACACGCTCTAGTCTTTGGGAGGGGCTCCTCTCTTTTCTTTCCTTTGCTCCTTTCTTTCCTTTGCTCAGAGATGAGAGCACGTGGAGAGAGAAGCACTAATAGTACATGACGTGTATTTCCTCATGGCCTGATCCCAGCAATTCTCTTGCACACAAAGAGGGAGATTCTCATCCTTCAAGGGAAGCTGGTGGTTAGGCACTTTTGTGGACTAAAGCTCCAGGTACAGGAAACAAACTAAGTTTAGGAATTACTTGCTACTTGTAGGTGACAGCTTTCTCAATTTTATCCCATACGAAGAGGAGTTTTTAGGAGGATTAAGCACAGCAGACATACTCCAGTAAAAAATGCTACATAAACCCTTTTCTTCTTATAAATCCTTGAAATTTGTCATTAAGAGCCACATAACTATTTTCAAGGTTCTGCTTTTATCCTAGGCCCTACAGGCATAGAAACCCATTCTTCTCGAACGGACTATGAACATCAAATTATCAATTTAGTAAGAAAAACATGCAAGTGAAGTTACTGGTCCCCTGCACAACAGTGTACCAGCAGGATAAAGGCAATTTATTTCTAAGGCCCTTCTGAAGCTCTTTAGGGAACACAGCAAATTCTTGTTTGTGTTATCTGACAGGGGATTTCACACGGCATTTTCTTCCCTCCATCTTATACCAACACACAAGATTCATGATGTGATTCTACTTCTGTTACAGGGAGGACTGGTGGCAGAGTAGGGAAGAGCTCCCACTGTTAACACAGGTACTCACTGAACAGAGATGCAAGTCGGACTCACGAATGTCAGCCTTTGAGGTGGAACAGACAGGAACGGCTTACTAATGCAATTACAAGATGTTGGACAACCACATTTAAGGATGTTCAAAAAAAGTGTGTCAAGGCAGGGGAAGCGTATTTTGAATACTGAAAATGCTATGCTGAACAGGTAAATTGGTGAAGTGGCATCAGTTCCTTGGAACACATGAATCTGCTCCAGTCGCTCTCTTTCACTCCAAATAAACAAGTGCGCTGGGGGGTATGCTTTTTTAAGAAACATTTTTCAAAAATTATGCTCATAAAATGGAGGATAGAGAAGGCCAAGCATAGAGAAGGCTTTTATATGTAGAGAAGTAAATGTGGCCACAAAATATTAGGAAGAGACGTCCTGTGGGAGAGGGGAGAGAGAGAGATGAAGTGATTTTGCCTCAGTTTACCACAACAGAAATATTTTTTTTATTAATTCAAGGCTCACCAGTGAGGCCATTTTCAAAAAACCAAGGGCAACACACACAACAACAAAAACATCAGTTCTTAGAATTTAAAAAAAAACCCCAAACAACCAACACTTACAAAATCAGCAAGCACCAACCGCAAGATGTAGCATTTAGCTTTCAGGCTAGCTAAGAATTAGGGAAAAATCAGTATTACTATTTTGACGAACACTGAATGGTTACTACAAAGTTTTACTTCTGATGTTAAAACGTAACAGCAGATGTAGAATTTCATAATAGAAGGCAAAAAAATAAGTGTTTTGAACACTGCTTGTAAGGATCAGCAATATAAAAACTACTTTTGTACTAATTTCAAGCACACCAGGCAGATTACATGCTGTAGCTCCTTTACAGAGGCTACTGATTTCTCAGGAGTTCTATTTAAGGTAATTTCTACTCATTTTGATGCATTACTATGTACACTCTGAGTGTGTATATATATTGCATAGTCCAAGTAATTTTAACGTTTCAATCTTAGTACACAATATACATTCCCTCGAATTTATTTCCACCTCTGTCCACGTATATTGTGGGTTTTTAACCTTAACCCCCAAAATCTGCTGCCACTGATGGAAACAGGTCACATTTGCAGAAGGGCTGTACTAACAATCTTGCTTTCTATGAACACCAAAACTGCAAAAGCAATTCTGAATTTAGATAACAAACTATTCCACACTTTAAATAGGCAGGAATTAGTATACTGCAAAATGCCAGACAAAATAAATAAATAACCTTAGTTTGTTAATTTCCCTCTTGGTTAATTAACACCTATAAATGACCTTTAGCATTGACAAGTCCAACTTCATCCAGAAAGCCAAGGTTTAAGAATATCTATCCAAATAGGATTGATTACTGATTACAGCACTGTGAGGAGCACAATTCAATCTGGTGGGGTTTTGTTTTTTTTTTTTAGGGCTGGAACTGCATTCCTGAGTAAGCTGATGTGACTGCCAATGAGCTAAAATGCAGAGAGTCATTACACTATAATAATGTTGATGTTACCATTTCTACATTTATCTACAGCGCAAAACATATATCATTTTAGACTGAAATTAAACCTTGTCAGAAATAATTTTTCTTTATATTGTTCGGAATTAAAAACATACTGAATTGTTCCATTAAGAAAATTCTCTTCTCTTTATCTTTGTGTTTTTCAGACCGTGTCTGCATCCTTAGGCAATGAAACCATTTTTATAATTGTAATAAAACAACAAAGTGTTGACTTTAAGTTAAGGAAATTGTTGCTTGAATGACTAAATACTTCAGCAAACACAATAAATCCTTCTAAGTTTAACACACAGACAAACCACATGCTTGAACAGGTACATACATTTCACAATTTTTCATATGTACGTTTGCTTAAACTTATTTCAGTTTTAGTCTTCTGCTCAGTGTTTACAGAGCAGGTCTGCATCTCTAAATTTTAATACTCGTTTAGTCAAAAAGCATCTACCCTTAAGAAGGAAAACTAAAAATTTGCCACTAGAAAAATCCAGTTGAATAGTAAAAGTACAGCAGTAATGTTAATACTCCAGCAAGAAACACAACTGAAGCATCTATCTGTATTTCAATGAAGAGAGGAATGATAGAAGAGTCAAGCCCATTTATGTCGTGTTTATTTCTTGACTTAGAAGTTTCAGTTTGGCAATGTAAACTGAGAACCATAGATCTCGGTGTTTGCTTTCTCCCAAAGCCAGAAGACACAAACATCACTGAACTATATTCCCAACACCAGCACATCAACACATTTTACAGGAAAATCTATGGAATACTATTTTTATTTGTTTTCAAAGAGCAGCAGAGAGACAGCCTGACATTTAAAAGCAGTTCCAAATAGTATTTGGAACAATTCTTCTCTAAAGCAGAAGAGGGGGCAGACTTGTTTCCTCTCACGTTTACAGCAGTATGACAATTGATCAATTTAATTTCAATCTTGTCTCAGCAACAGTTAGGTGCAGATTTATTTATATTTTTTTTAAGTGTTTGAATCTTTAATCTCTCAACTGTAATACATCTTCTAATCTCAAAGCCTATTTTAGACTCCCTTTGCGCTCCTTAGGTTCCTAATGTTACAGACCTTATCCAACATGTAACCGTTATTGTCAAGCTTGAGAAAACACAGGAAGATTCCGCCCCCCAAACAGATAGAGAAGGAATGAACTGACTACTGCTTGACTACCTGTTGCAAGCCCAGCTAGCACCTACCGGCAGTGTCTCATCTTACAGCAGTATGCAAACCAATCTCACCCCATGGTAGAATTCACAGAGACAGTAAGATTCTAACTCCACAGAAAAGCAGAGTTGAAAATATATGTTCAAAATGTTGACAACTATTTTTTACACTGAAGTACAGCATTTTATCATTTAGTCATCTGTGATAGGCTTAAGTGTTTTTCTGTTTTCAGTTCCCAAATCCATCCTTACTGGTTACATTATTTGTAGGTTACTGCTTTAAACAAAGATGCTCAGTCCATGGAGAGAAAAACCCCACGCCAGTATTGTTGTTGACCAATTGGTCCACACAAGACTTCTCACACATTTACAGAATAATTTGAAAGACAGCTGACAGAGTTGATACAGCCGATGAAGAAAACAGGCTCTAGAGAAAGTCTTCACCTGCTCAGTGTAAGATCAATTCTTCAATTTTTGAAATATTCTATAGAGCAACTACCAAGGCAGAGACATTTAAAGCATGTAATTTTACAAATACTATAGTACATTAAGCCTCATTCTTCACACTTGGTAGATTCCTATCAACTAACTATAGTACAAAGAACTAAACACCTCCAAAGAACAAATGAATATACATATTTCGAATACTGGACATCTTAATAGGTCAATGACCCCTTGAAAGGCCTTTGGACAACTATGAGTACAGTTTAGCTATACAAGCACCACCTGTTTTCAGTGGCAGATAAAATGCTATTTAAAAGTATGCTTTCTAATCACAATACCATAGACGATTTCAGTTAGAAGGGACCTACCATGACCATCTAGCCCAACTGCCTGACCACTTCAGGGCTGACCACAAGTTAAAGCACGTTATTAAGGGCACTGTCCAAAGGCCTCTTCAAGACTGATAGGCTTGGGGCATCGACCACTTCTCTAGGAAGTCTGTTCCAAGGTTTGAGCATCCTCTCAGTGAAGAAATGCTCACTAATGTCCAGTCTAAACCTCCCTTGAATTGTTCCTAAGCTAATTATTTTAGATCGTGTTCGCATACTGACAGTGCAACATATGCCAGATAATATTATTAGGGTTTGGCTCTGTTCGTGTATGCGCATGCGTGTACATGTGTACATATAATATTTCACTTCCTGGTGCTTCCTGAAAATTGTAAGTTATTTTAGGTTCCCACTGTAGATCAAAGAACACAACACTTAATTGTTAGCAGCTGTAACATTAAAGCATTATGCAAGTAAAGGTGGTACCTGCATTGTCATAATGTTAAAGGCCATGCTGCAGCTTGTCAACATCCTGCTGGATCTTTTTCGTAGATTTATCTGCTACTTAACCTTTTGCTGATGTAAATTTGGAGCAACTATTTTAATATTAATAGCAATTTTGAAACATCAGGGAAATTTTAAACACAAATCCTTTTACCCTTTATGATAGTTTTTGCATCAAACATTCATGCAAATAAAATTTTAACAAACATTTACTAAAAATCTAAGACATCTCCAGAATCTGTTGAATTTGCATAAAGCATATTACATTCACACACATTCTCCTATCAATTTACTATACTAAATAATTTCATTTTAAACACCTGTGAGTATTATTTATCAGTCAGAATTTGTTCAGAATTCTTAAAGAAAGATTCTGTTACTAAAGGGCTCATCTTTGTATCAGATGGAACAGAAAATTATTATGCATCATAAACATTTTGGTTCCATTTTACTCTATTATTTTAAAATGTATGTTACAACGATTAAAATAATAGGAGGCCATCTTAATCCACATAATGGTACATATCACCTGTCTCAGTCAATGAGACATTTAAAAGCATCTCTTTATTAGAAATACAAATCAATACACTCAGGGGACTGCAATAACCGCTTCAAGCAATTTGTATTATCATTTCATTCTTGATGTTCCTACTCAGAACAACTTATTATGAATGGCGTGAAAATGCCAACCTGTCACAATTGATTTTTTCTAACCCTCTTGCAAGAACGTTTTCCTTTCTTAACGTAATTAAGTATCTCCTTACTAAACACAGGTATAGGTTGTAAGATACAGCCTACAACTGAAGTTTCATTTCTTTATAATTGAGGGCCCTCCCCAACTCACATTAGAAACACAACCAATGAAATGAAGAGCTATTTGCTTTGTTCTGAACTGAAAGAACCTTTGTACAGAGAGAAGCACTCAAACTTCTGCTGTCTTTTCAACAGACAAATTTCCTGACAATATTTTCACCGCTTACATAAATCCCTGGAAGAGCATTCTGGGTACTGACTGGAACCTCAGTTATCTTGCTCTACTTCCCCTGTGAGCCCGAATAAATTTCCGTAGTCTGTTATAAACATTCCTTAAAACTACTGTGTAGCTTTGGCCAAATACTTTACAGTAAAATAATCTGAGAAGTGAAATGGGAATTAATATTTAGCTGTGAGACAGAAATATAGAAGTCTGAAGATGTACCCTTACACATCAAAGAAACGTTTCCATCAGTACTCGTAACACTCCTAGCTAAAGGAAGAATAATTTTACTTCCAAAATGAGACTGAGGCAGAATTCACTTCACACACCAAAGTTCAAGTCAGTCCAGTACACATCAAATGCATCACAGTAAAAGCTTGTAGATTTTTGTTTTAGGTAGATCTGTTTTTAAGTCTTATGCAAACAAAAGTAGGAAATCCCACAGTAAGGCTAACTTACTTTATTTTTTGGATTGGATGTGTTCATTACACTTCGAGTTTCCTTTCCCGTGTAAATGACAACACCAATTACAGTTCCTGAAAAACAAATGAGCAAAAAATAAAACAGAGGTGTCAAGCAGTGAAGACAAAATTTGCCTGAATTAGAATCTGCAGTAATTTACAGTCTCTCAAGCAAATCAGTTGTATGAAAAAGCCCAAACATTTATGCAATGTACATAATATTGTGAATGTTGTTTTCCAGAATTGCCTATGAAGGATCATTATAACTTCTTTAATTAACAGCCATTAAAATGACAACATGCTTTCCTTCTTTTTAATGGAAACAATACTTTCAATCTAACTGGTTAGAAACTTCTATTTGAACTTACTATTGTCTCCAACTGTTTTCAGCAGTTAACACACACATAAATAACTGCCCTTCACAAGGAAAACAAAAATTAGTACAACAGCGCTGAATGGATCATACACAAAGTCCCTGCCAGCTGTGTCATCCATAGTGATGCAAAATCTAGTTCACTCAATTCATTAATTTGCTAGAAACCCATATAAAAATATTTTCCTGTTCATTAACTTGTAAAAATGATTCCCCCATTCCAGTTATCTTTTAGTCAGTTTTTACTGGATGGTATAGGAAAACTTGGCTTCAGCATCACTAAATACATATTTATTTTAAATTAAAAAATAGGTTTTTATTAATATGCCAGTATCACACTTTACAGCACAAACCAAAAACCTTATTTCTATTACTTAGTCAACCAATACTGTGGGTTTTCTTGTTGTATTTGTGTTATAAAGTTATAACTAACATAACTTGTCAGAAACACCCTGCCTAGAAAACTTTAAAAACTGTACAAGTATTACACATTTGTCCGCCATTAAGTAACTTAGTTTGTCTTTGGCAATCAGGACCACGTGTAAGATCTACTATCACTACTCTTACAGCAGAACAGGGTGTAAAATGTTGAAGGAACACACACAAAACAAAACAAAACAAAAAGATGACAGTTAAAGATGTAGGCATTAAAGAAAGGAAGTTTCAGTTACTCAAAAACGAGAATGCAAGTGAAAACTTTGAACCCACATATAAAACATCAGTGATTCTACATTACATCTTCTGGACAACTGAAAATTAGTTTTTCTGTTATTTTCCTCTCCATACTAAAGCTTTTTCTTAAGACTTCCCTTGATGCAACAAGGGAACAACAAAGTTAGTTTGACTCTGCTGACAGTTCCACGTGCAAATCTGCACATTAGTATATAGGCATTAGCCCCCAAAACACCCCAAAATTATTACTGAATTTTGTAAAATTGCCATTGATCCATAATTTCTGAACTCCTTCTACTGGTCTCCAACCAACGCCCATATTCCTTTGGGGCACTTTATTTTTGAGCGATCCTCTGAGATGACCTCTGTCCAACGGTCGCAACACAGTGGACAGTCGGGAATCCCCTCCTCCACATCCCTACAATCTCTGCCTTTGTAGCTCCTCAGTTCAACAAAAGTTGGGAGAACTTCTCTGTTCCAGATGGCACCTTCCCAGTAAACTTCACCTGGCTCGGCTGCTACAGCTCAGGAGAGCAAGCTGTCCTACTTGTCTTCTATTTTGTTCCTTGAAAAGCTGGTTTCAAAGGTGAAAGTCAGATAAAAAAATCCCTTTTGGTTACCAAATTTTGGTCACAGTTTGGGCTAAGTCTGGCTGAGCTGCTGCTTTTACTGAGGCATTGATCTTTGATTTTAAACTTTTGGGGCTGTTAGTTACTAGCACAGCATCACTGGTAAATCTAGGGTTCCTCAGACTTGAATTACATCAGTGTGGGGAACTCAGAGCCTAATTTTAGCCTTGTCCCACAGTGCTTGCACGAGGGACCCTTCTGGTGTTCTGAAGGGTTTTTTTTACCCACTATTCTCACTCGTTATCCTCAGCAAATCTAAGCTTAATACCAGCTGTGAAGAAAGATGCATACTTGCACTGATCTCCACCCTGGCCCACAGTAGAGAAAACTAAATCCAATTTGGGGTTCCTGGAAGCACAGATGTACTACAAGCTTGGGCTCATTAAAATGACTTCAGTATTTCTACGTATGGGCCTCTACGCGAGCTGGCTCTCATGTAAACTGGGGAAACCACTGATTGGTAAGGACAGAGTGGTTAATGAAGGAGAGAGAAGTTACAGGAGATACCACTAGAACATGTGGGCCTGGAAAAGAGACAGAAGTTGACTTGTGCAGAATTAACAGACAAAAAGACTCAGGCATACTCTGAATCTGGTGTGTGATCATATTAATTTCTGGTATCTCCCAAGCACTATGTGAACCATACAAAAACAAGAGTGCTCAAATTAATTAAAATCATGTGTAGGACTTTGCACAGAATAGTGCTGTTTACAGCTGTGCAGTTATACAAATTGTTCCAATTTTATCTAAAGTGACTTTGCAAGACTGACACCTGCTGAAATGATCACAAAATTCCATTAACACAAATCTCCTCTCAACAGACATCTCAGCAGGTCTCTCAGAAAACCACATTATCTTGTTGAGAGGCTGAACCACCCTGATCGTTACAGTAAATGGGGAGCACAAAGTTAAGGTCCATACTGTAATGGACCTTCTGAGGCTTTTTAAAATTTAACTGCTGACTTTCTTCTCTCTCTTCCTGAAAGGAAATCTACTGAAGCTTGCAATAAACACAAACACCACAGTCAGTGATGTCACAAATGACCTGAAAGATAAGTAATTTAATTAAAGATAACCTAAGAGGTTTTCAAAATGCTTACTGGTTTAAATTATTTGGTTATATTCAAACTTGTTTCTTCAGTGACAACAGTTTTTCAGGTTTTCACTAACCAAATCTTCCTGTCCTCCAGGCACTATTATAAATCCCACAGCAATATTATAGGTATTAAGAATGACACACAGACTCCGTACCTTGTTGCTACCTTTTTGAAACCCACTGGGATGCTGCCTGTAAGTGGAAAACGTCAGAATATTTTTTCCTAGCTCACTTCTTAAAGAATAACAAAAGGATAGCTGCATGCTTTGGACTTGAGAGAGGTGCTTTTGATCTCCACCCCTGCCAGAAGCTCCCAGTGTGATCCTGGCAAATTAGTCTCTGTACTTTCTGTGGTTAGGAGAAACACTGCACACGCAGGTCACCAGATCTCTTTCAGGGCTTTGCAGCAAGGGGCAGAAAGCACTTCAGGTTTGGTAGGAGGAGGAGTCTCTATTTAGATATCTAAACTATCAATTCTGAGACTAGAACATCTGGGTATAAAGCACATATTAGGTGTGACAAAATGGAAATTTTTTTTTTTCCCTTTTAGCTTACTGTTATTGTAAGGAGTAAGGAGACATACTGAAACCAAGGAAAGTAAACACCTTCCAAAGGTACAAACTGGAGGAATCTCATTCTTCTGAACTGTATTTGTTGATATAAAAAGGCTGTGGAATAGTTTATTCTTGAGTTGTTTGACACTATATGAATTTGTTTAACCAATTTTTTGGTTCCCAAAATTCAAAAAGAACATAAAAATAGTCTTCATCATAGAAAATATTTTTGTTGCCACTTGTACTGCTCTAGCAATAGGCTTTTTTTTTTTCTGTAGAATCCATTATTGTAGTACCGTGATGTTTTCATGAGCTTTGGCAATCTGCATTCAACCTGTAGTTGATAAGATTCCTTGAAACCTTTATACACTTACATTTACTGTTACTGATCTGCAAGATGATTGATTTGTGGTCTCTCTCCTCTAAAATTGTCCGGACATCAGCTACCAGAGCCCAAGTTTTCTGAGGTATTCCCCACATAATTTCCCACACACTTTTCCTAGCCTGACCTTGACCCTCTTGACAAATGGCAACGGCGTGTGTCTTGGAGACAGTGGGCTCTCCTAGCTGATGCAGTGTGGTTTATCTAATATGCCAAAGAGAATATCAGGAAATTCAGCACATATTTAATCACTGGAAGGAGGAAAACAGGAAGGAGAATGCCCTCACCCAACAACTGTCCTGTATGTCCTATGCAAAACCTTTTTTAAAATTAGATAAGGCTTTGTATCTGCAACTCAGCTACGTATTCCTTTCCTGGGTGTCAGTGATGTAGCTCCCTGTCTCCACCCTGCAGACTGACAGCATCAGTCAGTAATAGGTCAAGATAATAGTACAGGTTGACCAAAAACGCTTTGTAACAACCTCCAAGGAGTTGGCAAAGGCGTAACAGAGTCCCAAGAGCAACGGGTCACATATTTGTTTGATTTAGTACCAAATGATGTCCAGGCTGCTTACAGAGCACTGGAGGAAGCAGCCTTCCAAGCCAGGATGCCTTAAACACTGCCATACTGAAGAGTCTAAAGGTAAATCAAGAGTTGTACAAGCAATGTTGCAGGGCAGAACTCTACCCCCCACCATCTGGGCACAGGCTACAAACCCACTTTCTTGAATCAAAGTGGAAAAGTAACAAGAAGATTAGGCTTGCACATAGATATCACATACTTTTGGGTAAAACACACCTGCATGTAACAGAACTGTGAGCCTAGACAGTGAGGAGACTCAGATACAAGCATGGTTGAAGTGAGGCAGCTGTCTACAGAGTAGAAAAACAGTACAGGCTTTCACATGCTGCAGGCTCTTTATTCTTCTGTTTTCATAGAATCCGAGGGGGACTCATCTGCAGAGGTTGTGTGCAAGCGTAATTTTCCACTAATTTCTTCAGATATAATCAACAACTGTGACAGGATGCAGAGGTGCCTGCAAATTTGTGCAGGCAGAGTCCACCTCTGAGATCTTGCCATGGCAGGCTTTAAGCAAGGCAGTTTACGTGTGTTGATAACGCAGTCAGACACGGACAAGATTTTCAGTTGTCACAAATCTTGGAAATTCAATTATGAAGTCTTAATTTTTTAAAAAACTACAAAAATTCAGATTTCATTAGCTTAGCATCAAGTATCCTAACTCAGCTACTACATTCAACCTGGAAGTGAGATAAAAACAACTGAATGATACATCAGTTATCAATCAAATCTAGAACACCTTAATTTTAACTATCTACTCATTGTTTGGCCTTATGGTCTTCTTCATGACTATATGCACAGTGCAGCTATTCCTCAGATAAGTAACAGACGGAACGCCGTAATTTCCTACTCTTTGTTAAGGGCCTAATCCTGTCAAATTTTAAAATTACCTCCACAGAGGTACTGAGCAATTCTTAAGATCTGGATTTATGATGCCATACAGAACAAGCAAATATCCAAACAGAAATCTTACAGGCTTGATAACTGCAGCACTTACGTGAGAGGAGCACACTATTACAGTATTAAATTGTAGTTATTACATGAGATGACACAAGTAAAATGAATGATATGCCAAAGTTTAGATTAAGATACAATTATACGTCACAAAACCAGTTACTGAAGGAAATTATTTCTCTCTACCTTAATTCAACTAACTTCTGTATGCACATCACGACACCATTTTTAATTACTTGATCACATGTTATTTTTGCCTTCAGAAGGGGCTGCAGTCTTGAAGAGCCATTCGATATTTTTACTTTGTATCATACAGTCAGCTGCCCTGAGTCTCCCTCAGAGTCCTATTCCACTATACAAAACCACGCTCTAACAAGGGAATTATCTTCTCCTATGTTTTTCTACTGCCCTCATTAATAATGAATCCAAGTCCTTCATAAACAATTTAACCTTCACAAGACCCCTCAGAAGTAAAAAACCCAAACATATGCTAAGGCACAGATTTTAAGGAGCACTGTTTCCATTAATTTGGCTGCCAACTTTAGATGGCAGATCAAGAATCCTAGACATTAGCTACACTTCCAAACAAAATAAAATCATCTACCCTGGAAGTGAAAACGTGAATGGTTTTCAACTAAATTCAAAATTGCCGATTCAGAATTACTGATTTTGCAAATGCATACACTTTGAATGTGGTTTCCCCCCTTCTATGAATTTCGGGAAAAGCAAACTCAAAACAAATTTACACAGTATTGAAATTTGTAATTCATGAGCAGCACCTTTTTACACACAATTACACATCTTGGCTACTTCAGTTAAAAACCTAACCGAGGACAATTTTAGCCATCATCCACTTGACAGAACGGTTTTAGAGAGAACAGTTTCCCAGTGGAATCAAACGAAACAACACCGAGCATCGGAGAACATGACTATCTTTCCAGACTCTGGAAAGGAGTGCTCAGTCAGTCTCCTTTGTCACATCCTCAGACTCGATCGCTTCCCCACAGCCCTCCAGCAGGCCCCTCACCGATGTAAGCAGCCTTCCTAGTAGGGACTGACTCTATAGCTTAGGTGGAGATCCTGTTTTACTGTCCATCCCTCTCTCCATACCCTTCCCTCCTCTTGGCTCATGTTTCCAGTAGTTCCAACTCCCCATCTTAAATCGTAGCTCCTTTTCAGAAATCATGCTCTCCCGATTCCTTATTCTCAGCCTTTTTGTGCAGAAGAATAACCACAGCCCCCTTTTCTACAGTCCTTTCGACTTCTCTTACGTAGAGCAAAAACCAAAGAAAATAATTCTCTGCTCTTAAAGTTACAATGGCCTAAAGCCTAAATGCAGCATCTAGATAATGTAAATTCCTTATAACATCTGAAACATCAAATATAATTAACATTTAGATCCCATTATTTTAATATTCAATAACTGTGTAAGTGATCTATACTTTCTGATTAAGATTTTGCCTGATAAAAGACTTTAAGCTTTTTTTTTTTTTTTCTTTTTACTGGCAGCATGGAGTATACATAAAAGAGAACTCCTAATAAATGCAAAACCATCCTTGCTTTTCAGCAGGACCCTATCCACAGTGAGCTGAACAGAGCACTTTACAACATGAAGTTTTAATTAAAACAAAAAGGTCAGTGACTTTAGTGGGGTACAAGGGACAGGACTAACAAAACAGCAAAATTTAAGCAAAAAAAAAAAAAGAACTATTAAGGAGGATTAAAAGATATGCAAATATTGTGAGTAGCATCACGAAACCAATGGGAAGGCAGACAATAGGAGCGAGAGCTATTAATACCCTGGAAGACAATAAAATTTTCAAAATTCATTAATATTTCACTTTGTAAAAATAAAGATATACTTCCACAAAAGTTTTCAGATACATTATCAGCTTTGCTATTGCAACCCTTACCAGAAGCAACAACAGTGCTTGCCCATAACGTATTTTCTATGCTTAGGCTTTCATGAACCGCTGGATCACTGTCTTCCTGTTAAAAACATGAACAGCAAATAGGTGAATCAACATCACAAATAGTCATAGTTAAGAACAATGTCAAACCATCTGAATAACTTGCACAGGATCTCTGCATCATTGTGTCAGTCTCTGTACAACAGTATTCATTGCACATTCTTTATTTGTCTGTATACACACACAAGAATAACTTTCCAGAAAGTGAAATACTGACTAAAGTTCATATTACTTAAACTCAATTCTAGTCAAAGAACTAAAGTCAATAGTGTTTTAAAAGGGACACAGTCTTTTCCTCAGATGTATCAAACTGCAGAACAGTTTGCTATACTCAGCACTTAAAGTGAGTTATGAACACTAACGACCAAAAATTAATATCCTGCTCTCAATGACATTTAAATCATCTATAGCTCATACAATAAGTTATGGTCATCATCATTTTGCAACCCACGCGACATCACATCAACATCAGGGAAGAATGTTTAGATTTTTAAAAAGAAATGCACACCTGTGTTGTCTTACCACGTACCTACAAAACACATCCAATAGGAAAATACTTTCAACAGAAAATTGCTGTCATGATTATTTAAAACTTTTCTTTTTTCCCTCCCCTCTCTCCTCCCAAGCAATAATGGTCCACAGATTGTAAACAGACTTCATCTCTCATAATCAATTTGGAGTATGTACAGATTTGTTACTCACTAGCAGCTGTGAAATGTGCTGTTTACAACTAAAGTAAACTTTAGGAGGTAGGATAATCAAGTGTATTTGATTGAATTACGGATTGTGCTAAACATTTTGAAGGAAAAGGGGGACCACTGATCTATGAAAGTGCACAATAAATTCTACACAATGTCAATAATCAAAACCTATGTCGACTTTTCACCTCTGTTTTGAAACAACCACCAAGCATAGGATGAGCTGCTTCGAAATCTCTGTTCCTAAAAAAGAACAATCTCAAACTAACTGGATACATTTTTGTGAGCACTTGAAAAATATTCCCGCATAGCGAGGAAACTATAGCTCTTGTTCTCTTACGTGAAGCAAAATCAGTGTTTAAAAGGCACAGAGAACCATTCTGCTACAATTAGAGGGGAAGAGAGGGAGGATATGGAATTAGCTAGAAGACACAAGCTACAAGTTTCGAACCAAGAGTCATACAAGAAGTAAAAATTCTGTCAAGAATCATCAATGTTTTATACAATTAGTATTTCACTAAGAAAAAGGAGAATTATATTTTGATTCTTACCTATGGAATTAATACTGCAAGAATTATTTGCCATATTCCTAACAATTAAAACACATTATGTTTGAGACAACAGCGACCGCAAGCCCACTCTAATGGAGTAACATGATATTATGCAGGAATTTTCAGTAGCTGGGGAGTGCTGCAAAGAGCAGAAGTGAATTCCACGATACCGCTACCTAACAGCAGAAGTACTTCATACTGATAAGCCAAGGAACATTCAGCTGCAGAGAACCAAAAATATCTCTCTGAAGGTAAAACAGGATCAGTAGCTATAGCAATATTCAAAATTATTGGTAGTATTAGTAACACATGAAGTCTTGATCACTGAAACATTAAATGCAAGAAGGGTGTTCTGATCTAGCTCAAAAAAAGCATCATTTGTGGCAGTTATCAATCATCTTTGTAACACTAGATAACTTATTTCTGAGATGAGTGCCTTTGATAGTGTTCATCCACAGCCTAAATTTTTTATTAATTTTTCCTAACTTAATAATGCCGGTTTGATTTTTGATTGTTCCTGAGTTATTAGGATTCTGTGATTATATCAGCTTTCTGAAAGCCTAATTAAGCAGTGTATAGACATACAAGTTGAAGGAGAAGTTACCCAAGAATACTAGTTTTTCCAGAGAAAGATGATAGCCATACAGTCAAAATACTAACTGCAGCCGTTTGGGTCACAGCGGTTAGTAGAGAGTGGCATCTACACCTATAAAGTTTAAACATGACCACTTCCAGTAGTAAGTTTCTGTATGGAACTTACTTGGAGGTTTCAGAATCTGTTTCTACAAGGCTAGAAATATGACATAAACTGGCCATATGTGAGTTGAAAACAGATACTGAATTTTTTCATTCCTATCATGGGCTTTTCAAGAACTGCTGAATCTAACAGGACAACTTTCCTGAAATTCTTTCATACTTTCATACAAACAGTGCTGATTAGCCATTTGTGACAAGAGTGGAAGGCTGCCACTTTCAACCCAAACAGTAAGCCAGGCACCAAAAGTCTTAATTTCACACAACGTGCCATAAGATGCACGCATTGTTCTCAGTCAGCAACACACACGCTAACCTTGATCACTTCTTATCATTCACAAACTATTCTGCGTAGTTCAGGCAGGGACACCTTCCACTAGACCAGGTTGCTCAAAGCCCCATCCAACCTGGCCTTGAACACTTCCAGGGAGGGGGCAGCCACAGCTTCTCTGGGCAACCTGGGCCAGTGCCTCACCACCCTCATGGCAAAGAATTTCTTCCTCATATCTAATCTAAATCTGCCCTCTTTTAGTTTAAAGCCATTCCCCTTGCCCTATCACTACATGCCCTTGTAAAACATCCCTCTCCATCTTTCTTGTAGGCCCTCTTCAGGTACTGGAAGGCTGCTATAACGTCCCCATGGAGCCTTCTCTTCTCCAGGCTGAACAGCCCAAACTCTCTCAGAGTTTCCTCATAACAGAGGTGATCCCTTGGATCATTTCTGTGGCCCTTCTCTGGACCCACTCCAACAGGTCCATGTCTTTCCCGCGCTGAGGGCTCCAGAGCTGGACTCAGGACTCCAGGTGGGGTCTCACCAGAGCAGAGCAGAGGGGCAGGATCCTCTCCCTTGCCCTGCTGGCCATGCTGCTTTTGATGCAGCCCGGGATACAGTTGGCCTTCTGGGCTGTGAGCACAGGTTTCAAACACTGCAATCTCATGGAAATGAATGGGTCAGTCTTTTACAATCATCAACATACAGTGATAGGGCAAAGATGTGAATACCATACTTGCGATGAATTTAGTCTCAATAAATTAAAAAGGTTTTATATTTTGCCCTCAGAAGTTCCATACAGAACACCTGTTGTCCACAGTGGAACTCCAAATACTGAATCCCTCCAAACACTGAAAGAGGTAATTTCCCACCTGCCACTTACCAAAACTGCAATCGTACTGAGGTAGCCATTTTTGCATTATGTTGAATTCCAGTATGAAGAAAGAATTTGAAATTTGACATGAGCACTGTGTTTTAACTAGCCGTTAGCACAGAATTAATGTACAGAATTAGAGATACACAAAAGCCGTAGAATTCCAAGAAATGTTCGGTGCCATATCTTTGTATACCTTTATAATTGTGACTTTAGATAAGGCTAAAGTAAGACTTAAAAAAAAAAATTGTAGAAAAAACATCTACGATTTAATAGTGGGGTAATATTGCAGGTTAACAGATCCTATAAAAAAGTGGACAGATTAAATTCCATACTGTGAAATGTAAAGCAATGCACAGGAAGGAAGAAAACATTCCAACTTCACTAACTGATGAGCTCTAAGCTGATCAAAACTCCTCAGAACTCTGAACTACTCAGGAATTGTCATGACTGCTCAGAAAACACATTTTGGGATTATTAAAAATCTACCAAGACACTAACTTATAAAGAACAAGCTAAATTCTTAGAAGTACTAGGAGAGAAAGAAAGAACAACAACAAATAATGCTACTACAAAGAAATCCATGGTTTGCCCAAGTCTTACGACTAAAGATATGACTAAATAAACCCGAACTCTAATGGGGAACATGCCTGACGTCTATGAAATGGGTACCTAGAAAGGGAGGGCAGATACTGCTGTGTCTGACCAAAGAAGAAAGAAATCATAAATTAAGCTAGGAAGATTAAAACAACAGGCAATTGCTTTTCATTAAAAAAAAAAAAAAAGTAACCTGTACAACTTCTTCCTATTCGCATGCTAAAAGGTTACACACGTTCACGCAGAGACTGGGTAAGTTTAAAGAAGGAAAATTAATTGCAGGTTACTTACAGAAACCAGGTCTGACTCAAGAAGTTCCCACATCACGAGTTGTTAAGAGACAGAAGAATCTTCTGCGGAGGCATTACCATCTCCTTACTCTAGTCTGATTCCCTTTCCCAGCAATCTGCTTCTGGCTATTGTCAGGAATAGTATCCTAAGCTAGGAATTTTTTTTTTTTCTGCCTTAGTGTATTCTTCAGTCAGCAGATTTTAACATAGTGAATTATGAAACTCTTTCATACCTCAAGAAGAAATCAACAGCCCTGCAGTGATTATGGAGAGCTGACAGTGCAGGCAGAAAAAAATCACTTTTGCGATGACTACCTGCAAGACTTAATGAAATGCTTCCTTTTAGGTCATTCACAATAGGGAAACATCTAATGAGCTATATCTCCTTCTACTCATGCCATGCTCATCAGCAGAACAGTCTGGCTGATCAGTTACCTTCTGCTTATTTCATTACGACTCTTTCATGTCTTTATTCCCTCATTTCACATTTCTACCAAATAACACACCTCCATAACTAAATGGATGACAGCTTAACCTCATTTTTCATTTCTCATAAGTTACTCAAAAGAAAAAAAAAAAGTATATTTACAGGTTACAAGTTTAGCTGTTTCACATTCTTTTTATTTCTATTTTTGGAGAGATGGTAGGGGTAGATGAAGCAGGGAAGGGACAAGGACTCAGATTCCTGAACAAGACCGGGTCTGTGGTAAGCAGAAACGGTTCTGCAAATTTTCTGATGCTAGTACAGCTAATAGAACAATGTATGTTTTGGGGTAAATGAAACCTATCACTCACTCCAGTAGCAGAAATTTTACATACAAGGGTTTCTTTATCCTGCTGATGAAGTTTCTGCTTCAGGTCTGCTGAGTTAAATTTCATTTGGCAGCTGTATGTTTATCGGTCTTTAAATTCTGATTAAGTTCATTACCAGAATAGTGCTGTTCGGTATTGCACTCCAGATTCATATTCAGGCTTGGGTTTTGAAATCCTGTGCAGCAATGATCAGAGGTTTAAACTGTCTACTAAGCTCCTGTTCTAGGAAATTAGTCTGTAGCTCTTGCATGTGTAGAGAAAAAGGAACAGATGAGCAATGAAATAAAAATTTAATATATCCTACTCTCAGCCCTGAATTCATAATACAGCTGACCAAGGATTGTGACAAATTTCAAGTAATCATTTAAAAGACTTCAAAGCTACAATTTATTAGAATTTTTTTTTTCAGGTGACAGAGACCTTTGAGACTAAATACCTAATCCTTGCATGAACCAGTGTACCACTTCCATCTGACCTCTTCGAGCCCTATTCCCACCTGACAGGATGCAGCACAACAATCCCCACCACTTTGTGTAGCAAAGTGGAAAAATACACATTATTTTAGTTGCATCACTGAGACTCCTTCCCTACCCCAAGCCCACATTCTTGCTATGTTCCTTTTACTGCATATGTATTTCGGACAGGGTCACATTAGGTTCTGGACACGTTAGCTCCCTAGTCTGGCTGTCCATATGGCTGTTAGTGCCTGCAAAACATAATACCATTTCCTTCAGTGGCAACATAAAAATAAACCAGATTGAAGTGAACACAACCATTGCTTCAAGGCAGGTAATTCTCTAACAGCAAATATGAAGTAAAAAGACGACTCAACATTCTCTCTACTAAAATACAAGACTTATCCAAGAAAACATCTATATAATTAGCTGCAGGCCAGAGATTCTACTCATAAATGAATACATAATTTTCAGTGCTCACATCTCAATATGTATTTTTCCAATGTACCAACAGCTATATGCAACACATTTTGCATCAAGGTGTTTTTTTTTAAACAGCCGACAAGGAATGTCGGAATGTGGAAAGAGGGACAGGCCACTTGGGAAGAGTACAGAAACGTGGTGAGAGCATGCAGGGATGCGACGAGGAAGGCCAAGGCTCACCTGGAATTGAAGCTGGGAAGGGATGTCAAAAACAACAAGAAGGGCTTCTTCAACTACATCAGCAGCAAAAGGAAGGCTAGGGACAACGTGGGGCCGCTGCTGAATGAGGTGGGTGTCCTGGTGACGGAGGATGCGGAGAAGGCAGA